>VYME01000360.1_pt1 | contig 16741 bp, 16 predicted proteins | sample 5115281 | NCBI WGS metagenome assembly VYME01 (sample SAMN12291780, study PRJNA351875) | freshwater metagenome | isolation source: freshwater lake | place: USA: Michigan, Wintergreen Lake | collected 2013-08-08
GCCGCCGCGCGCCCAGCGCGGCGAGGCGGCGCGCGAGCCGCCGGAACTCGATTTCGAAGCGATCCTGTTGCCCGATTTCGGCGACCGCTTGGCGCAGGTCGCGAGCCAATTGCATCTCCACGAGATCGATCCGGCGCGCATCCGCTTCCTCGGCATCCCGCAATGGGACGATCCGCGCGCCTTGCGCGAACCCTCGCTGCTCGGCGGCTGGTTCGCCGGCCCCCCGCCCGAGGCGCGGCAGAATTTCGAGCGCCATTATCGCGAGGTCTTCGGCCGCGCCGCACCGCGCGTCGCCACGCTCGCCTACGATGCCGTTGCGCTCGCCGCCGTGCTGGCGCGCGACAAGGGCGCGGATGGCGCCGATTATTCGCTGCCGGTGCTGACCGTGCCGACCGGATTCGCGGGCATCGAAGGGATTTTCCGCCTCCTGCCGTCGGGGCTGGTCGATCGCGGGCTTGCGGTCATCGAAGTGCGCCGCGATGGCCCCTTCGCGATCTCGCCCGCGCGCGATTCGTTCGAAACGCCGTCGAACTAACCGATCAACGCGCCGAGCAGCGCGTTGACCAGCTTCAGCCCTTGCGGGCTGGGGCGGAAGCCGTATCGCGTGCGCGCCAGGAAACCGTCGCGCACCAGACGGTCGATCCGCGCGGTATCGAGCATGCCGCCGTCGCCTTCCAGCTTCATGCCGGTCACGCGTTCGAAGCGGCGCGCGTCTATCCCTTCGACCAGACGCATCCCCATCATCAGCGCTTCGTCGGCCTTCGCCGCGTTGTCGAGGGTCGTGTCCTCCGCCGTGCCGTGGCCCAATTCGGCCACTTGCTTGAGCCACGTCTCGGGCGCCTTTTCCTGGCGTGTGGCGTGTTTCACGCCGTCGACCGTGATGCGGCCATGGGCGCCGGGTCCCACGCCGACATAGTCCTCGTAGCGCCAATAGACGCGGTTGTGCCGCGACTCGTGCCCCGGCTTGGCGTGGTTCGACACTTCGTAGGCGGGCAGGCCGGCGTCGTTCAACACCGCCTGCGTTGCGTCGAACAGCGCCTCCTGACGGTCTTCCGAAGGTAGCACCAGCTCGCCGCGCGCGGCCATTTGCTGGAATCGCGTGCCCGCTTCGAGCGTGAGTTGATAGACCGACAGATGCGACGGCCCCAGCGCCAACGCGGCCTTCAATTCTTCGCGCCAATCGTTTTCGTTCTGATCGGGCCGCGCGTAGATCAGATCGAAGGAGAACCGATCGAACAGCGCCGCCGCGCGATCGATCGCGTGGCGCGCTTCGCGCACGTCGTGGCCGCGCCCCAGAAACTTCAGCGCCTTGTCGTCCAGCGCCTGTACCCCGATCGACAGGCGTTCCACGCCCGCCGCTTTGAACCCGGCGAAGCGCTCGGCCTCGGCCGAATTGGGATTGGCTTCGAGCGTGATCTCCGGATCTTCGCCCACGCGCCAGCGCGTCGCGATGCGGTCCAGAACCGCGGCGGCCGTGCGCGGCGCCATCAGCGACGGCGTGCCGCCGCCGAAGAAAATCGACGTGATCGTCCGGTTGGGCGTCAGCGCGGCATAGTGGTCGAGTTCGGCGAGCAGCGCTTTCTCCCACGCGGCTTCGTCGATGCTGTCGCGGACATGCGAATTGAAATCGCAATACGGGCACTTCGATTTGCAGAAGGGCCAGTGGACATAGATCGCGAACTCGGATGGCGGCGGGGCCGCGGTCATCCGCGCCGCCCGGCGAAGCAGCCTGCGACCAGATCGGCGAAAGCGCGCGCGCGATGGCTCATCGCATGTTTGCGCGAAGGTTCCATCTCGCCGAAAGTGATCGTCTCGTTCCCGGCGACGAACATCGGATCGTAGCCGAAGCCCCTGTCCCCGCGCGGCGGCCACACGACATGGCCATGCACCTCGCCGCGGAACGTCTCGCAATGCCCGTCGGGCCAAGCGAGCGTCAGGCACGCGACGAAATAAGCGCGGCGATCGGTGGCCTTCTTCGCGGCGATCGCATCCTCCACTTTCCGCATCGCCATGCCGAAATCCTTGGCCGGGCCGGCCCAGCGCGCCGAGTAAAGCCCGGGATTGCCGTCGAGCGCGGCGACGCACAGGCCGGAATCGTCGGCCAAGGCCGGCAGGCCGGTGGCCCTTGCCGAATGCAACGCTTTCAGCTCCGCATTCGCCTCGAACGTGGCGCCCGTTTCCTCGGGCTCCGGCACGCCCTTGTCGCCCGCCGACACGCAGGCGACGCCGAAGGGGCGCATCAGGTCGGCGATCTCGACCAGCTTGCCCTTGTTGTGGGTCGCGATGACGAGCGTGGGCTCGATCAGTTGGCGACGGCCCATGCGGCGATCGCTTTCTTCTGGAGGGCGACGAGTTCCCCGATGCCTTTCTCGGCGAGGCCCAGCATGGCAAGCAATTGATCCCTGGCGAAGGGATCGCGCTCGGCCGTGCCCTGGACTTCGACGATGGCATGCGCGCCCGTCAGCACGAAATTCGCGTCGACCTCGCAGGCCGAATCCTCGGCGTAATCGAGATCGAGAACGGCCGTCCCGTTCGATATGCCGCAGGAAATCGCCGCGACATGGTCGCGCAGCGGCACGGCGGCGATCGTCTTGGCCGCGACCAGCTTGGTCAGCGCCTGGTGCAACGCGACCCATGCACCGGTGATCGACGCGGTGCGCGTGCCGCCGTCGGCCTGCAGCACGTCGCAATCGATCTTGATCTGGCGTTCGCCCAGCGCTTTCGCGTCGAGGACCGAGCGCAGCGAGCGGCCGATCAAACGCTGGATTTCCTGGGTGCGGCCCGATTGCTTGCCCTTGGCGGCCTCGCGGTCGGTGCGCGTATGGGTCGACCGCGGCAGCATGCCGTATTCGGCCGTCACCCAGCCCGAACCCGAATTGCGCAGGAAAGGCGGCACTTTCTCGTCGACCGAGGCGGTGCACAGCACATGCGTGTCGCCGAAGCGCACGAGGCACGAGCCCTCGGCGTGTTTGGCGAAGCCGGGCTCGAGGCTGACGTTGCGAAGCTGATCGTTTTTGCGGCCGGAGGGGCGCATGGACAAGTTCTTTCGACGGAATGAATTGCGGCCGCGACCATAGGGGAGAGCGCCTTGCCGGTCCAGGCGGCTCATGGAGCATTTGCGGCACGCCTTGACGCCCCCGGAGGCGGCGCTTAACGTTTTCGTCATGCGCAGCACGCCCGTCGTTCCTTTCGAGCGAAAGACCGCCGCCCCGGCGGCCGACGGCGGCGCCCCGGCCGGCCCCGCCGTGCTCTCCGCCAAAGCGGCCGATTCCGCCATTCGCGCGCTGGACGAGCGTTCGCGCGACGTGTTCCGCCGCGTCGTCGAGGCTTATGTCGAGACCGGCGAGCCGGTCGGTTCGCGCACGCTGTCGCGCCAATTGGCCGAACGCCTTTCGCCGGCGACCATCCGCAACGTGATGGCCGATCTTCAGGATCTGGGCCTGCTCTATTCGCCGCATACCTCGGCCGGACGCCTGCCGACCGACGCCGGTTTGCGCTGGTTCGTCGACGGGCTTTTGGAAGTCGGCCGCTTGTCGAGCGAGGAGCGCGACAATATCGAAGTGCAATGCGCCGCGACCGGCCGCGCGCCCGCGCAGGTGCTCGAGCAAGCCTCGCAAATGCTGGCGGGGCTGGGGCAGGGGGCGGGGCTCGTCATCGCGCCCAAGGCCGAATCGCCGCTCAAACATATCGAGTTCGTGTCGCTCGCCCCGGGCCGCACGCTGGTCGTGCTCGTCCAAGGCTCGGGTCTGGTCGAAAACCGCATCATCGAAACGCCGATCGGTTTGACGCCCGCGCAATTGGCGCAAGCGGGGAATTTCCTCAACGCGCGCATCGTCGGGCGCACGCTGGCCGAAGCGCGCGCGGAGATCGTCGAGCAGCTCGAAGCCGAGCGCGCGGCGCTGGACGAGCTGTCCCGCAAAGTCGCCGAGGCGGGTTTGGCCGTGTGGTCGTCGGACGACGGCAAGCCCGCGAAAGACGCCTATCTGATCGTGCGCGGCCAATCGAAGCTGCTGGCCGACGTGCACGCGATGGAGGACCTCGAACGCATCCGCCGCTTGTTCGAAGCGCTCGAGCAGCACGAATCGCTGGCGAAGATTTTGGACCAGGCGCAGCAGGCGCAAGGCGTGCAGATTTTCATCGGCGCGCAGAACGAGCTGTTCGGTCTGTCGGGCTGCTCGACCGTCATCGCGCCCTACACGGATTCGCGCGCGCGCATCGTCGGCGCCATCGGCGTGATCGGGCCCACGCGCCTCAATTACGCGCGCATCATCCCGACGGTCGATTACACGGCGAAGATCGTCGGGCGCTTGGTCGGCTGACCGCGCGTCCGAATTCACACTTGCGCCGGGCTGATTTTTCCCCCAAATCCCCACGACCGTTCAGTTTACCGAAGCAGCGCCATGTCCGATCCGCAACAGCCCACGCCCGAAGAAATCCCGCCGCAGGCGGCCGAGACGCCGGAAGCCGCCGATCCGTTGGCCGAAGCGCTCGCCCGCGCCGAAGCGGCCGAGGCGGAGCTGGCGCGCGTCAAGGACGGCGCGTTGCGCGCGATGGCGGACGCCGAAAACGTCAAGAAGCGCGCCGAGCGCGAGATCGTCGAACGCGAGAAATACGCGGTTTCCGGCTTCGCAAAGGCGCTGCTGGCGGTGGCCGACAATCTGCGCCGCGCGCTCGATACCGTGTCGGCCGAGGCGAAAGCCGCCGACCCCGTCCTGGCCAAGCTGGTCGAGGGGGTGGAATTGACCGAGCGCGAATTGCTGGGCGCGTTCGAGAAATTCGGCGTCGTGAAGCTCGATCCGGTCGGCAAGCCGGCCGATCCGAATTTCCATCAGGTGGTCGCCCAGGTCGATCATCCCGGTGCGGTTCCCGGGACGGTCGCGCAGGTTTTCCAGGCCGGCTATACGCTCAACGGCCGTTTGCTGCGCGAAGCGATGGTCACCGTCGCCAAGGGTGCGCCCGCCGCACCCGGCGGCGCGGTCGATACGCAAGCCTGACGGCGCATTTCGCGCCTATCAGTTGACGCTTTCCCTTTGCGGCCGCAAATTTGCGGGACCCAAGGGGACTCGATGGCCAAACGGGACGCCAACGCAGCCGCGATCTCGGTGACGCGCGAATTCGATGCGCCGCCGCACCGGCTTTTCCGCTGGTGGACCGAGCCGCGGCACTTCATCCGCTGGTTCGGCCCGTCGCGCACCGATATGCCGGTTTGCGACGTGGAAGCGCGCCCCGGCGGGCTGCTGCGGCTGTGTATGCGCTACGACGACGGGCGCGAAATCTGGCTGAAAGGCCGGTTCCGCGAGGTGCTGGAGCCCGATCGCTTGGTCTTCGCGCTGTGGTTCACCGACGAAAAGGGCGCGCCGGCCGCGCATCCGATGTACGAGGATTGGCCGCTCGACGCGACGTTCCTGACGACCGTCGCGTTCGAAGATGTGGGCCACCGCGCCAAGCTCACGGTCCATCAGGCCGTGCGCCCGCTGATGGCCGCGCGCCATCCCAATCTTCTGGCGGAGCGCGACATCGCCCGCCAAGGCTGGGTCGAAAGCTTCGAACGTCTCGCCGATCTGCTGGTCGAGGCCGAGTGATTTAGGCGCGTTGGCGCGCGGCGTCGGCGGTTTGCTCGTACGCCTTGCTGACCGTGGCGGCCGGGACTTCGGCGGCGACGGGTATCTCCGACGGTCCGAAAATCCGCGCGATTTTTCGCTGGAATTGGGCGTCCACGATATCGACGAAGGCGTCGAGCGTGCCGTCGACCAAGCCGACCTTGCTGGCGTATTTCGCCGGCTGTTCGGCCGGGGCCGCTTCCTTGACTTCCTTGGCGCGTTCGCGCGCGTCGTCGCGCGCTTCCAGCGCCTTGATCTGGAGCTGGTCGGCAACCGTCGAGCGGCCTTGCGTTTCAGCGCGCGTCTGCGCCGGCGCTTGGCTCTGGGCCGGCGCGGTTCGGGCAAGACGAGAATCCGCCAAAGCGGCGATCGGCGCGTTACTGGCGATGGACTGAACGGTGCTCATGACACGAACCTCGCTTCTCGAAGTTCCGAGGGTCCCGCCGTCGCTCCCGGCCATTCTGGCCAAAGGGACGTGAATCACGAAGACGAGATGTGCCTCACGGCTTATATACTACGAGCTGCCCTTGGAGTCAATTCCACGGGATGATTTCCGGTTGAAAGCGTTCGCCGCGACAAAAGCTGCGCAAAACGCCGCGGCCGGTTGCGGGAAAGGCGCGATCCGCCTATATCGCTGGCAACGGTAGGGTCTTCCCGGAAGTGGCGGTGCGCGCCGGGGGTGGGAAGGCCCGAATCCCTTGGAATTCACCCCGGAAGACGCATCGAGTTACCCCAATGGGGTCCGACCTGCCGGTGCCTCGCGTAAGAGGGCCGGCGACCTGGACCGCCGCACAAGAGGACGGACATGAGCAAAGTCATCGGCATCGACCTCGGCACGACCAATTCCTGCGTCGCCGTGATGGAAGGCAGCACGCCGAAGGTCATCCCCAACGCCGAAGGGGCCAACACCACGCCGTCGATCGTCGCCTTCGCCGATTCGGGCGAACGTCTGGTCGGCCAGCCCGCCAAGCGCCAGGCGGTCACCAATCCGTCGGACACCTTCTACGCGATCAAGCGTCTGATCGGCCGCCGCTTCGACGATCCGATGGTCGCGAAGGACGTGGGCCTTGTCCCCTACAAGATCGTCAAGGCCGACAACGGCGACGCTTGGGTCGATTCGAAGGGCAAAAAGTATTCGCCCTCGCAGATCTCCGCCTTCACGCTGATGAAGATGAAGGAGACCGCCGAGGCGTATCTGGGCGAGACGGTCACGCAGGCCGTGATCACCGTTCCCGCCTATTTCAACGACTCCCAGCGCCAAGCCACGAAGGACGCCGGCAAGATCGCGGGTCTTGAGGTCCTGCGTATCATCAACGAGCCGACGGCGGCGGCGCTGGCTTACGGGCTCGAGAAGAAGAAGTCTGGCACGATCGCGGTCTACGATTTGGGCGGCGGCACGTTCGACGTGTCGGTGCTGGAAATCGGCGACGGCGTGTTCGAGGTGAAGTCCACCAACGGCGACACGTTCTTGGGCGGCGAAGACTTCGACAACGAGATCATCACCTATCTGGCGGCCGAGTTCAAAAAGGAGCAGGGCATCGACCTGCGCGCCGACAAGCTCGCCTTGCAACGGCTGAAGGAAGCCGCCGAAAAGGCGAAGATCGAGCTGTCGTCGGCGGTACAGACCGAAGTGAACCTGCCCTTCATCACGGCCGACGCATCGGGTCCGAAGCACCTCAACATCAAGCTGACGCGCGCCAAGCTCGAAAGCCTGGTCGATGCGCTGATCCAGCGCACGATCGAGCCGTGCCGCGCGGCACTCAAAGACGCCGGCCTCAAGGCCAGCGAAATCGACGAGGTGGTGCTGGTCGGCGGCATGACGCGGATGCCCAAGGTCATCGAGACGGTGAAGCAGTTCTTCGGGCGCGAGCCGCATCGCGGCGTCAATCCCGACGAAGTGGTCGCGATCGGTGCCGCCATTCAGGCCGGCGTGCTCAAGGGCGACGTCAAGGACGTGCTGCTGCTCGACGTGACGCCGTTGTCGCTGGGCATCGAAACCCTCGGCGGCGTGTTCACGCGCCTGATCGATCGCAACACCACGATCCCGACCCGCAAGTCGCAGGTCTTCTCGACCGCCGAGGATTCCCAGTCGGCCGTGACGATCCGCGTCTTCCAAGGCGAGCGCGAAATGGCCGCCGACAACAAGATGCTCGGCCAGTTCGATCTGGTCGGTCTGCCGCCCGCGCCGCGCGGCGTGCCGCAGATCGAAGTCACGTTCGACATCGACGCCAACGGCATCGTCCAGGTTTCGGCGAAGGACAAGGGCACCGGCAAGGAGCAGCAGATCCGCATCCAAGCCTCGGGCGGCCTGTCCGATTCCGAGATCCAGAAGATGGTGAAGGACGCCGAAGCCAACGCGGCCGAGGACAAGAAGCGCCGCGATCTGGTCGAGGCGAAGAACCGCGCCGAAGGCATGATCCACGACGTCGAAAAGAACCTGAAGGAGCATGGCGATAAGATCGGGGCCGACAAGGCCGTGATCGAGCAAGCCATCGCGGACCTGAAGGGCGTCAAGGACGGCGACGACGTCGATGCGATCAAGGCCAAGACCGACGCGCTGACCCAGGCGTCGATGAAGCTGGGCGAAGCCATGTACAAGGCTTCGCAGGCCGAAGCGGCGGCGGGCGGCGCGGCACCGGGCGGCGACGCCGCCGGCGGTCCGAAGGCCGAGGCGCCGAAGGACGAGAAGGTCGTCGACGCGACGTTCGAAGACGTGTCCGACAAGAACAAGAAGAACTGAGCTTGGAAGGCGGGCGCCTTTAAGGGGCGCTCGCCCGACGCTCGACGGAGTCGGCCGTGGCGAAGGAAGATTTTTACGAGCTGCTGGGCGTGGCCAAGGGGGCGTCGCAAGACGACCTCAAGAAGGCCTATCGCAAGCTCGCCATGCAGTATCACCCGGACAAGAATCCGGGCGACAAAAAAGCCGAAGCCAAGTTCAAGCAGATCAACGAAGCCTACGACATCCTGAAGGACGAGCAAAAGCGCGCGGCTTATGACCGCTTCGGCCACGCCGCCTTCGAGCAGGGCGGCGGCGGTGCCGGCAACCGCGCGGGCGGTTTCGATTTCGGCGGCGGCAATGCCGGGTTCGCGGACATTTTCGACGAGATGTTCGGCGAATTCATGGGCGGCGGACGTCGCGGCGGCGGCCCGCAGCGCGGCTCGGACCTGCGCTACAATCTCGAAATCAGCCTCGAAGACGCGTTCCACGGCAAGCAGGCGACCGTCAAAGTCGCCTCGCTGCATTCCTGCGAGACCTGCAAAGGAACCGGCGCCGAAGCAGGCTCGAAGCCCGTCACCTGCCCGACCTGCCGCGGTCACGGCAAGGTGCGCGCCCAGCAAGGTTTCTTCACGATCGAACGCACCTGCCCGCAATGCGGCGGCGGCGGCCAGACCATCGAGAAGCCGTGCAAGACCTGCCAAGGTCAGGGCCGCGTGCGCAAGGAACGCACGCTCAACGTCAACATCCCTGCGGGCGTCGAGGACGGCACGCGCATCCGCTTGGCCGGCGAAGGCGAAGCGGGCATGCGCGGGGCGCCGCAAGGCGACTTGTATCTGTTCCTGCAGATCAAGCCGCACAAACTGTTCCATCGCGAGAACACCGACATCTATTGCCGCGTCCCCATCGCGATGACGACGGCAGCGCTGGGCGGTTCGGTCGAAGTGCCGACGGTCGATGGCGGCCGCGCAAAGGTCACGATTCCGGCGGGCGCGCAAACCGGGCAGCAATTCCGCCTGAAGGGCAAGGGCATGTCGGTGCTGCGTTCCAGCGCGCGCGGCGATATGTTCATCGAAGCGGTGGTCGAAACGCCGGTGAACCTGACGAAACGTCAGCAGGATTTGCTGAAGGAATTCGAAGGCACGGGCGGGGCCGACAAGTCGCATTCGCCCGAATCGGCTGGCTTCTTCGCCAAGGTGAAGGAGCTGTGGGACGATTTGCGCGGCTGACCTGGAATTCGGCCGCGCATCGGTGCGTTCTCCGACGTCCGATGCTATGCCAATCCCGATGATCGCTCCGTTTCTTCGCCTCGCCCGGCCTAAGCATTGGGTCAAAAACGCCTTCGTGGCGGCCCCGCTCTTCTTCACGCCCAGCGTCATGTCCGGTGCGGCGGCGCAAACGGTCGCCTGGGCCGTGCTCGCCTTTTGTCTTGCGGCGTCGGCGATCTACGCGCTCAACGACTGGGCGGATCGCGACGCCGACCGCCTGCACCCGGAGAAGCGAAATCGCCCCGTCGCGTCGGGCGCCGTGAAGCCGGCAGCGGCGCTGATCTTCGCCGGCATTCTGGCGATCGCCGCGGCCGCCATCGCGCTGCGCCTGCCGACGGAATTCGCGACCATCCTCGCCGTCTACACGGCGATGAATCTCGCCTATTCCTGCGGCCTCAAAAACGTCTCCCTGCTCGACGTTCTGATCATCGCGATGGGTTTCGTGCTGCGCGTCGAGGCCGGGGCGGCCGTGCTGGGGATCGCGCCCACGGTCTGGATCCTGGTTTGTACCGGCTTGCTGGCGCTGTTCCTGGCGCTGGCCAAACGGCGCGACGATCTGACCGGCGACCTCGACGCCGCGCACCGTAAGTCGCTCGCGGGTTACAATCTACCCTTCATCGATACGGCGATCGCCGTGGTGCTTGGCGCGTTGCTGGTCGGCTATCTGATGTACACGACCGATGATGCGGTCATGCGCAAATTCGGGACCGAACGCCTTTACATGACGGCTCCCTTCGTGGTGGCCGGAATTCTCCGCTATCTCCAGATCGCACTTGTCGAAAAGCGCGCGGGCTCGCCGACGGAAATCGCGCTCTCCGACCGGTTCCTGATCATTTGCGTGCTGGGCTGGCTCGCCGTCTTCGGCTATCTGATCTACGCATGATCCGCTGGAAGACCGACCGCTTCTCGGGTTGGGGCCGAACGGCGCCCGCCTTGGCGCGCGCCGCGCGGCCCGAACGCCAGATCGAGCTGGATGCCGCCTTCGCGGCGGCGAAGGATTTCGGCGCCGTGCTGCCGCGCGGCAATGGCCGGTCCTACGGCGACGCCGCGCAAGTGACCGACGGCGCTTTGATCCTCGGCACGCGGCTCGACCGGCTCGTATCGTTCGACCCGGCGACGAGTCTCCTGGAGGCCGAGCCGGGCGTGACCTTCGCCGATCTTCTGGCCGTCTTCCTGCCGCGCGGGCTGGCCGCACCGGTATCGCCCGGCACGATGTACGCGACGCTGGGCGGCGCGCTCGCCGTCGATGCGCACGGCAAGAACCACGACCGCGCAGGCGCGTTCGGCGCGCATGTCGAGTGGTTCGATCTGCTGATCGCGAACGGCGAGACGCTGCGGTGCTCGCGCGCGCAAAACGCCGATTTGTTCCGCGCGACGATCGGCGGCATGGGATTGACCGGATTCGTGCGCCGCTTGGCGCTGCGCTTGGCACCCGCGTCGCCCTTCGTGCGCGTCAAGCAATCCCGGATCGACGACCTCGACGAATTCTTCGAGGAATTCGCCGCATCGCGGGACTCGGCGACTTTCACCGTCGGCTGGGTCGACGCGCTCGCCAAAGGCGGGCAGCTCGGACGCGGCATTTTCGAAACGGCGGAATACGCTCCCGATGCCGCCCGGCGCCCGCCGGGCTTGCGCGCGCCCAAGCCGATCCCGTTCGATCTGCCGGGCTTCGCCCTGTCCGCCCCCGTCGTGCGCGGCTTCAACGAACTCTACTGGCGCCGCGTGCCCGAGGCCGGCCGGACGGACGAACGCGCCCTCGACCGTTTCCTCTATCCGCTCGACTCGCTGGCGGATTGGAACCGGCTTTACGGCAAACGCGGCTTCCATCAATTTCAGGCCGTCCTGCCCGACGGGGCGGCGCGCAATGCGGTGCGCGATATGCTGGAAAACGTCGCGGCGACCGGCAACGCCTCTTTCCTCGCGGTGCTCAAGACGTTGGGCGGGGAAGGACACGGCTTGCTCTCCTTCCCGATGCGCGGCGTCACGCTGGCGCTGGACATTCCCAACGCTCCGGGCGCGGCGGAATTGCTCGCGTCCCTCGAAACCGTCGCGCGCGATGCGGGCGGGCGAATTTATCTCGCCAAGGATTCGCGCCAATCGGCGGCGACCTTCCGCGCGACCTATCCGCGCTTGGCCGAATTCGAGGCCGTGCTGGCGGAATTCGATCCCGGAAAACGGTTCGAATCCGATCTTTCGCGCCGCTTGGGCATACGCGGGGGTGCGGCATGATCTGGGTCGTGATCGGCGCCTCTTCCGCAATCGCGCGCGAATTCGCGCGCCAAGCGGCGATGCAAGGCGCGGCGATTCTGCTGGCGGGGCGCGATCGCGACGATCTCGCCGCCAACGCCGCCGATATTGCCGAGCGCGCCCATGTGCCGGTGCGAGTCGCGCATTTCGACCTCGCCGATGCCGGCGAACACATCGCGCTGCTCGACGCGGCACGCGATTTCGCGAACGGCGCGGAGATCAATCTCTTCCTCGCCGTCGGCACGATGCCCGCCCAAGCCGAGATCGACGCCGATCCGGGCCTCGCCGCCGCGACAATCGTCACCAATTATACCGGGGCGGTCCTGCTGTTGCAGCGTTTCGCCCCCGTGTTCGAAGCGCAGAAATCCGGCACGATTATCGCGCTCGGCTCCGTCGCCGGCGATCGCGGGCGGCTCAAAAACTACGTCTACGGCTCCGCCAAGGCGGGTCTGCACGCCTATCTGCAAGGCTTGCGCGCGCGGCTCGTACGGTCGGGCGCCCATGTCGTCACGCTGAAGCCGGGCTTCGTCGATACCGCGATGACCTGGGGTCTGCCCGGCCTGTTTCTGGTCGCGTCGCCGGCTGCCGTCGCGCGCGTCGCATTGACGGTGGCGGCCAAGAAACGCGATATCGTCTACGCGCCTTTCTTCTGGCGGGGCATCATGGCGATCATCAAACACATCCCGGAACGTATCTTCAAAAAACTGAACATTTGATCGGGGAAGACCAATGCGTATCGGAATCGTGGGTGCCGCCGGCCGGATGGGCCAGATGCTGATCCGCGAGGTGCACGGCAATGCGACCGCGAAACTGGGCGGGGCGACCGAGCGTTCCGGTTCCGAAGCGATCGGCCGCGATGCGGGCGAGCTGGCGGGGCTGGGTCCCCTTCAGGTGAAGGTGGGTGCCGATCCGGCAGCTTTGTTCGATGCATGCGACGCGGTGATCGATTTCACCGCACCCGCCGCCAGCATCGTCCATGCGGGAATTGCGGCCGCGAAGGGCAAGGCGCTGATCCTGGGCACGACCGGAATCACGCCGGCCGATCAAGCGAAGATCGATGCGGCGGCGAAATCCGCCGTCATCGTGCAATCGACGAATTTCTCGCCCGCCGTGGTGCTCAGCTTCGCGCTGGTCGAAGAAGCCGCGCGCCGCTTGGGTCCCGATTACGATATCGAGATTTTCGAGCTCCATCACCGCCACAAGGTGGATGCGCCGTCGGGCACGGCGCTCAGCCTCGGCCGCGCGGCGGCCAAGGGGCGCGGGATCGATTTCGACACGCAGACGATCCGCGGGCGCGACGGGCATACGGGCGCCCGGCCGAATGGCCCGATCGGGTTTTCGGTCGCGCGCGGCGGTTCGGAAACCGGCGAGCACAACGTCATGTTCCTGGCGGAAGGCGAGCGGCTGGAGATCGTGCACAAAGCGTCCAACCGCCAGATCTACGCGCGCGGCGCGGTGCGCGCCGCGTTGTGGGCGAAGGGCCGCGCGCCCGGCCTTTATTCGATGCGCGACGTGCTGGGGCTGTAACGCATGGCCTTCAGCGCGTCCGCGATGACGCGCGCCACCGGTTCGCGTTCGTTCATCGGCAGGAAGCCGCCCAGCCACGCCACTTTGCCGTGGCTCGACAGCCGCACGGCGGCCGGATGGCCGGGGCGGGCCGCCAGATCGACCTTCAGCCAATAAGGCTGCCAGGTCTCGCGCGTGACCTTGCCCCAGGGATCGACGCGCTCGATCTCCAGCCTGTCTTCGTGCAGAACGACGCGCTCGTAACGCCGTCCGGCGGCATAGCTCGCTTTGAACGCGAGCCATACCAACAGCACGTCCACACCCAGGAAGCCGATCACCGGCCAAGCGCCGACCGCGTAGAACACGATCCCGGCGACGAAGCTGACGGCGCACAGCAGCGCCATCAGCCACCAGAAGCCGTGCTTCGACAGGCTGCGATGCGGGCGCAAAGTCAGATCGAGAAGGGGGCTGGGGTCGCTCACGGCGACGATGTTAGTCTGTTCGCTGCGCGAATCCAGCCCCGGCTCGACATGATCTCCGCCCGCCCTAAACAGCCCAACGGAAATGCGTCATGAGCGTCGCCGAAGGCGATGCGCGGCGCGCCAAGGGCGATCTGCCGGGGGCCCTGCTCGCTTACGGCGGCGCGCTGGCGGCGAACCCGGACGATTTGATGGCGCTGGTCAACCGCGGCGTGACTTTCCATATGCTCGGCCGCGCGGCCGAAGCGGCCGCCGATTACGCGAAGGCGGCCGGGATCGCGCCGCAGATCGCGCTGATCCACGCCAATCTCGCCGCCGCGTTGCTCGACGCGCATCGGCCAGGTTCCGCGCGCGACGCGGCCGCGAAGGCCGTGGCGCTCGATCCCGCCAATGCGACGGCCTGGAACAATTTGGGCGTGGCGTGCGGCCAGCTCGGCTTGGCGCACGATGCGCAGGCGGCGTGGCGCAAGGCGCTGACGATCGATCCCGAGCACGCGTCCACGCTGGTGAACCTGGCGCAGGCCTTGCGCGGCGACGATCCCGACAAAGCCGCCGACTTTTTCTTGCGCGTGCTCGCCCGAAATCCCGAACGCGACGACGCCTATGCCGAAGCGATCTCGACGCTCTGGCATGCCTGCCGCTGGGACCGCGCGCTGGAATTGCTCGGTGAACTCGATACGCGTCTGGCGCGGGGGCTTGCGACCAACGCGCTGTACTCGCTGGCCTACACGCTGCCCTTCATGGCCGACGAACCGGCGCGGGTGAAGAAGGCGCAAACGGCGCTCGGCGCCGCGCTCGCACGTGCCGCAACGATATTGCCGCCTGCCACGCCGGGTACGGGCAGAATCGTCGTCGGCTATCTCTCGCCCGATTTCGGCAACCACGCGATGAGCCACGTTCTGCGCTCGATGGTTGCCGCCCACGACAAGACGCGTTTCGAAATCGTGCTGCTGTCGTTGAAGGACCGTTCCAACGAGCCGGGACCTTGGCTCGGCGATCTCAAGCGCGCGGCCGACGCTTTCGTCGATCTGTCCGCGCTCGACCAGCCCAAAGCCGCCGCGGCGATCCGGGCGCGCGGCGTCGACGTGCTGGTCGATCTCTCCGGTTACATGGCCGGCGGACGGCCGGAGATTCTCGCTGCGCGCCCGGCACCCGTGCAGGTCTATTGGATCGGACATGGCGGCTTCCTGGAGGCGCCTTACATCGATTACACGATCTCCGACCGCATCGTGGCGCCCGATCCCGAAGCGCATGTCGAGAAGATCGCACGCTTGCCGGTTTGCTATCACCCGGCCGATCGCTTTCCGGCGGCGCCCGCACCGTCGCGCGCCGAATTGGGCTTGCCCGACGACGCGGTCGTCTTCGCCGCCTTCTGCAATCCGTTGAAGATAGAGCCCGTGTGTTTCGGCGCCTGGCTCGACGTGCTGAAGCGCGTTCCCGGCGGCGTGTTGTGGCTCGCGGGGCGCAAAGCCTACGCGCCGGCGCAGAGCCAGTTGCGCGCGCGGGCGCAAGCGGCGGGAATAGATCCCGCGCGACTCATCTTCGCGCCCCATGCCGCCGACAAAGCGGCTCATCTCGCGCGCCATCGCGCGGCCGATCTGTTCCTCGATTCCTTCGCCGTGTCGGCGGCGTCGACCGCCTTGGATTCGCTCGGCGCGGGCTTGCCGGTGTTGACCAAGCGCGGCCGTCAGGCGCATGCGAATGTCGCGGTGTCGTTCTTGTCGGCGTTGGGTCTGCCGGAATTGATCGCGGAGTCGGTCGAGGATTTCGTTGCGCGCGCCGTTCGCTTGGCGCAAGACAACGCGGCGCGCGAAGCATTGCGCGCCCGGCTCGACGCTTCGGTCGCCGCGAATTTGCCCTTCGACGCGGCCGTCATGGCGCGCCATGTCGAAGCGGCGTTCGCGGCCATGGTCGAACGCGCGCGCGCCGGTGCAAAACCCGCCTCGTTCGACGTGACCGCGCCATGAAACCCGACGCCATCCGCGATTTCTACGCCCGCCTTGCCGCGCGCAATCCGGAACCGACCTCGGAATTGCAATGGAGCAATCCCTATCAGTTGCTCGTCGCCGTGGTGCTGTCGGCGCAGGCGACCGACGTGGGCGTCAACAAGGCAACGCGCAAATTGTTCGAGATGGTCACGACGCCGGCCGAGATGGTCGAGCTCGGCATCGACCGATTGAAGGAACACGTCAAGACGATCGGCCTATACAACACCAAGGCCAAGAACGTGATCGCGCTGTCGGAGATTCTGCTGCGCGATTACGCTGGCGGCATTCCGCGCGACCGGGAGAAGCTCGAGGAGCTTCCCGGCGTGGGGCGCAAAACGGCGAATGTCGTGCTCAACGTCGCTTACGGCGAGCCGACCATCGCGGTCGATACGCATATCTTCCGCGTCGGCAACCGCACGGGTTTGGCCAAGGGCAAGAACCCGCGCCAGGTCGAAGACAAGCTCGAGAAAGCGACGCCCGACGACTTCAAACGGCACGCGCATCACTGGCTGATTTTGCACGGACGCTATGTATGCAAGGCGCGCAAGCCCGAATGCTGGCGCTGCGTCGTCGCCGATCTTTGCGCCTTCAAGCCGAAGACGCAGCCACCCGGCTAACCGCTCTTTTCCTTCTCCAGCGAATCGAGGCAAGGGTCAGGCGGCGTGGGCCTGCCCTGGAGCGTACGCGCGTCGACATGCGTGACGCGCTGCGTGTTGTCGGCTTCGCGATAGACGAAGATGTCGAGCAGGCACGTGCGACCGCGAAAGCGCAGCACTTCCGCCGGGCCGTCGCGGCGCACAAAACCCGCCGGGCCCAATCGCGCGCCCAAGGCCTCGCGCGTCATGCCCATCAAGCCGCGCACGCCGGCGACGGGGGCGACGACGGCCAATTGCGGCGCGGTTTGCGGCTGGGGCGACGCCGGGCCCGCGGCGTGCGC
>VYME01000363.1_pt1 | contig 16651 bp, 9 predicted proteins | sample 5115281 | NCBI WGS metagenome assembly VYME01 (sample SAMN12291780, study PRJNA351875) | freshwater metagenome | isolation source: freshwater lake | place: USA: Michigan, Wintergreen Lake | collected 2013-08-08
TGGCGCCGGCGATCGGCGCGCCGCTGGCGTCGCGCAGCACGCCCTCGAGCATCGCCGTCAGGCCGCGCTCGACGCGCACGTTCGCATCGGCCGGCCACACGTCGTAGTCCGCGAACGGCGCGCCGACGGCGACCAGTTCGGCGTAGGTGAGGAACCCCACGGCCTGCACCGCGAGCCGCCCGCTGCCCTGGCCGGTGGCCGGCAACACGAACGTGCCGTCGGCGGCGGTCGTCGCCGCGACCGGATTGCCGCCGCTCTCGCTGCGCCACAGCACTGCGGCTCCGGCGATCGGCTGCAGCTCGGGTCGCGAACGCACGCGCCCACGCAACGTCGTCTGCGGCAACGCGCGCAGCGGGATGCGCAGCGCAGCACCCGGCACCGCCAACGGCCCGTAGGCCTGCGGTTCGTGGTCGCCGTGGTGCACGTGCAACGTCAGCGTGCCCGGCAGCAGCGGGCCGAGCCGGAACGCGCCGTCGGCGTCGGTGGTGGCGACGAGGCCGAGGGGTTCGCCGCCTTGCAGCTGCACCGTGGCGGCCGCGAGCGGTCGGCCGTCGCCGAGTGCCACGATCTGGCCGGCGACCTGGGCGCCCGGCTGCATCGCGACGACGAGCTCGGGGCCATCGACCGCGCCCGCAGTCAGCGTCAACGACGCCGTGCCGACGAAGCCGGCGGTGGTCGCGGCCTCCAGCGTGAACTCACCCGGCACCACGAAGCGCACTTCACCGCCGTCGGCGAGGCGATGCACGCGCTGCTCCGACCAGACGCCGAGTTGCACCGGCACGTCGGCACAGACCGGTTGCGCCGCCAGCATCGTGTGCTCCATCCACGCGCGCTGGACGACCGGATCGTCGGTCGCGATCGCCGCCTTGCCGGTCGACTTCGCCGCAGCGTCGCGCGGCTTGAAGCGCACGAAGACGTCGGCCAGCGGCTGCTGCTCCGGGCCGACGAAGCGGAAACGCCGCCGCAGCGACCAGCGGTCGGCGACGAGGCGCACCTGCTGCGGGTCCTGTTCGCTGGTGCCGAGGCGCGCCGGCACCATGCGCACGAGGTAGCCGTCGACGACGACGGCGAGCTGGTCGACGTCGCGCAACGCCAACGGCACGAGGCCGCGTTCGTCGCTGAAGCCGAGCTCGGTGCCGCCGCGCACGCGCCGCACGGGCGCCCCGGCGATCGGCCGTTCGCCAGCGTGGTCGACGATGCGGAGCCACGCGGTCGGCGCATCGGCGAGCGGTTCGCTCGGCTCGGAACGCGCCTTCGTGCGCGTCGCGACGGTGCCCGCCGGCAAGCCATCGGTGGGACTGGCGGCTTGGGCCGTGGCGCGGGCTGCTCCCGGACCATCGGTCGGCGCATCGATCGCCGGTGGCGCGAGCGGCTCGCCGCCATCGAACGCTCCCGACCAGAAGAACACGCCGAGCGCGAGTGCCAGCACCAGGACGACGAGCAACAGCGGCGAACGCATCGGAGGCGGCGCAGCATAGCGGCCCTATGCTGCGCCGCCGCTGCCGATGACCGCCGCTCCTGCCTCGCTCGCCGACCCTGCTGCGCCTGCCGGCCCGGCTTCGCCGGTCGACTCCGTCTCCCGCCTGCTGTGGTGGCCGCTGCTGGTCCTCGCCACCGCCGCTGTCGCCGGCTTCGTCGCCGCCGTCGCCGTGCGGCTGCCGTATCCGCACGAACTCGAGTGGATGGAAGGCGCGCTCGCCGACCACGCGTGGCGCGTCGCCAACGGCCTGCCGCTCTACTGCGAACCGGGGCCCGAGCACGTGCCGTTCCTCTACGCGCCGCTGCTGTTCTGGCTCGGCGGGCTCGGCATCACGCTCGGCTTCGACGGCATCACCGCGCTGCGCCTCGTCGCCACCGGCTTCACGTTCGGCAGCGCGCTGCTGATCGGCCACTGGGTGCGCGTCGAGAGCAAGCGCGTGCTGCCGGGCCTCGTCGCCAGCGGCCTGTTCGTCGCCGGCTACGGCTGGCTCGCGTGGTGGTACGACCTCGCGCGCAACGACACGCTGTTCGTGTTCTGGACCCTGCTCACCGCCTACCAGCTGCGCCACGGCGGGCCGCGGCGCTGGCTGTGGGCGGCAGTGCTGGCGACGGTCGCGGTGCTCGCCAAGCAGTCGGCGCTGATGTGGCTGCCGGCGATCGGCGTCGGCGCCTTGTGCCACGACTGGCGGAACGCGCTGCGCTTTGGCGCCGCGACCGCGCTGCTGCTGGCGATGGCGCTCGGCGGCCTGCACCTCGGCAGCGACGGCTGGTCGACGTTCTACATGTTCGAGATGCCGCGCCTGCACGGCATCGTCGGCGACCGCAAGCTCGGCTTCTGGACCGAGGACGCGCTGCCGCTGCTGCCGCTGCTGGGGCTCGGACTGTGCGGCTTCGTCGCGCAGTGCCGGGCCGGAACGGCGCGCGATGCGTTGTTCCTGGCAGCACTCGGCAGCGGCGGCCTGATGACGTCGTGGCTGTCGCGCCTGCACGTCGGCGGCTTCGACAACGTGCTGATGTACGGCTTCGCCGGCGCCTGCGTGCTCGGCCCGATCGCCGCCACCGCGCGCGCATCGTGGCTCGCGATCGCCGGGCCGCTGCTGCTGCTGGCGCAGTTCGCATGGCTCGGCCACGCCGCGTGGACACGCGGTCTGGCGACGCTGCTGCCGTCCGCGGCGCATCGGCAGGCACACGACGAACTGGTGGCGTTCGTGACCGCGCAACCGGGGCCGGTGTGGATCCCCGCCCACGGCCACGTCGGCACGCGCGCCGGCAAGGGCACGGGTGCCCACGGCCAGGCGATCTTCGATCTGCTGCAGGCGCTGCCGAAGCTGCCGAACGGCCAGTTCGACCTCGAGGCGGCGCTGCTCGATCGCCGTCGCCTCGCGGCTTTGCCAGCGCGCACGCAGCAGGCGATAGCGGCCCTGTTCGACCGCACGCACGCAGCGCTGCGCGAACGTCGCTTCGCCGCGATCGTCGTCGACGAGACCGGCGCCGGCATGTTCCCGGCGGTGTTCTTCTTGGGTCTGGCCGGCCCCGACGCTGCGCCGGGCACCGCCGACGATCCCTACGTGCGCTTGCCGGGACCGATGCTGCGCGAGCCGGCGGCGTTGCGGCCGCTGCTCGGCTTCGAAGCCCACTCGCCCTACGCGCTGGTCCCGAACGGACACTGAACATCCGGCGCGGCGCCCCGCAGCGACGCTGCCGCCACCTGGAAGCGACCTGCCATGGCTGCATCCGCGTCCGTGACGCGACGAACGTATGACATCTCGCCGTGTCCCCGTTCGCCCAAGCCCTCGCCCGGTCTCGCCCGCAGACACGCAGTTCCCGCCGTTGGCTGTTCGTACCCTACGACCAGCTGCACGACGGCATCGGCCCGCTCGCCAACGAGCCGCCGCACGAACTCGGCATCGTGCTGGTCGAGAGCCGCGCCAAGGCAGGCCGCCGGCCCTACCACGTGCAGAAACTGGCGCTGGTGCTGGCCAACATGCGCCACTTCGCGCTCGAGCAGCAGGCGCGAGGCGTGCTGGTGCGCCACGTGGCGACGAAGGGCGACTACGCCTCGGCGCTGGCGCCGCTCGCGCGCGAACTCGGGCCGCTGCGCGTGCAGCGCCCGGCCGAACGCGAGCTGCGCATCGAGCTGCAGCCGCTGTTCGCGAACGGTTCCCTGGTCGAGGTGCCGCACGAAGGCTGGCTGACGACGGCGGACGACTTCGCCGCGATCCCCGGCCCGCCGTGGCGCATGGACGCGTTCTACCGGCAGGTGCGCCGGCGCACCGGCGTGCTGATGCAGCGCGGCAAGCCGGTCGGCGGCAAGTTCAGTTTCGACGCCGAGAACCGCCGCGCCTGGGACGGCGACCCGCCTGCGCCCACCGAACTCACCTACGAGCCCGATGCGATCACGCGCGAAGTGTGCGAGCTGGTGCGCCGCGACTTCGGCAAGCACCCCGGCACGCTGCGCCCCGAGCACCTGCCGGCGACGCGCGCCGACGCCGAACGCACGTGGCAGTGGGCGCTGCGCGAGTGCCTGCCCTGGTTCGGCCCGTTCGAGGACGCGATGTCGACGCGTTCGACATCCCTGTTCCACACGCGGCTGTCGCCGCTGCTGAACCTGCAGCGCGTGCTGCCGAAGCAGGTGCTCGCCGACGCTCTCGCCACCGAGCTGCCGCTGGCGAGCAAGGAAGGATTCGTCCGGCAGATCCTCGGCTGGCGCGAGTTCGTGCGGCACGTGCACGAAGCGACCGACGGCCTGCGCAGCCACGCCGGCGTGCCGATCGAACGCAACGCACTCGCCGCCGACCTGCACTTGCCCGCCGCTTTCTGGCCCAGCAAGCCGTCGGGCCTGCACTGCCTCGACCGCGTCGTGCACGACGTCTGGCACGAAGGCTACAGCCACCACATCACGCGCCTGATGGTGCTCGGCAACCTGGCGACGCTGCTCGGCGTGCTGCCCGACGAGCTGTCGCAGTGGTTCTGGTTCGCCTACGCCGACGCCTACGACTGGGTCGTCGAGCCGAACGTGCTGGCGATGGCCACCTACGGCACCGGCGACCTGATGACGACGAAGCCCTACGTCGCCGGCTCCGCCTACCTCGACCGCATGGGCGACTACTGCGCCGACTGCGCGTTCGACCCGAAGACGACGTGCCCGATCACGCGGCTCTACTGGGCGTTCCTCGCGCGCAACGCCGAACGGCTCGCCGGCAACCAGCGCATCGCGATGCCGCTGCGCAGCGCGCAGAAGCGTTCGCCGGCCGACAAGGAGCGAGATGCCGCGGTCGCCGCCTGGGTGCGCGGCACGCTCGCGCACGGCCGGCGCCTCGATCCCGCCGACGCGCCCTGACGGCTCCAGCGCGGAACATTATGCAGCCGAACATAATGCACGGCTGCATAATGTTTGGCATGGACTGGCAAGACCGACAAGCAGAGACGAACCGGCTCGAACGACTCGCGAACCGTCGCGAAGGCGGCTTCGGCGTGCTCTGGGGCAGACGGCGAGTCGGCAAGACCAGACTCCTGGTCGAATGGGTCGCACGTCGCGGCGGCGTCTACTTCGTCGCCGACGAGTCGACGCCGGGGCTGCAGCGGCAGCGCTTCGCGGAAGCCGTGTCGCAGGTGATCCCGGGCTTCGGCGAGGTCGAGTATCGCGACTGGGGCTCGCTGCTGACGCGACTGGCCCGCGACGCGATCCGGACCGGAGTGCGGGGACCGTTCGTCGTCGACGAGCTGCCGTATCTGGTCATGGCCTCGCCCGAACTGCCGGCCACGCTGCAGCGCTTCGTCGACCACGAAGCCCGCCAGGCAAAGCTCGTGCTCGTCGTCGCCGGCTCCAGCCAGCGCATGATGCAAGGCCTGGTGCTGGACCCGAAGGCGCCGCTGTTCGGCCGCGCCAGCGAAGCGTTCGAGATCCGGCCGCTGGCGCCACGGTGGCTCGGACCAGCGCTCGGACTGCGTTCTCCTGCCGACATCGTCGCAGCCTGGAACGTCTGGGGCGGACTGCCGCGCTACTGGGAGCTCGCGGCCGAGTTCGCGGATCGCCGAGCAGCGGTCGACGGACTCGTGCTCGATCCTTCCGGTCCGCTGCACGACGAACCCGCACGCTTGCTGCTCGAAGAACTGCCGCCGGCGATCGGCTTGCGGCCGATCCTGGATGCGATCGGCAACGGCGCCCACAAGGTCAGCGAGATCGCCGGCCGCATCGGCAGCCCAGCGACGTCGATGGCCCGCTCGATGAGCCGTCTCGTCGAGCTCGGGCTGGTCGTGCGCGAGACGCCGTTCGGCGAGCCGGAGCGATCGACGAAGCGCGCCGTCTACAAGCTGGCCGACCCGTTCCTGCGACTGTGGTTCTCCCTGGTCGCGCCGAAGCGGGCCCTGCTGCATCAGATCGACAGGAAGGCACGTCTGGCCCTGTTCGACGAACGCGCGCCACACCTCGATGCGGCGAGCTGGGAAGACCTGTGCCGCGCTGCCGTGCCCCGGCTCGCCGATGCGCTCGGTGCCCCGTTCGGGCCAGCCCAGCGCTATTGGGGCGGCTCCGGTCCGGAGTGGGACGTCGTCGCCTCGGCCCGCGGCAGCAAGCTGCATTTGCTGGGCGAAGTGAAGTGGTCGCAGCAGCCGGCGACTGCCGAGCTGCTCGCGAACGCCTACTCGCAACTGCTGGGGCGTGGTACGCCGCCGTTCGTCCGTGGTGAGGTCGTGCGCGCCCTGTTCGTGCCGACGATGCCGCGCACGCGGCCGAAGAGCCTGCCGCGCGACGTGCGCCTCGTCGACGCCGCGACGTTGCTCGCTGTCGTCGGTGGCGAGCCGGAGTGAACGTGTTCGCCGCGCGTCGGCTCCTTACCCGACGCTTACGCAGGGCCTGCCGGCGCCGAGGAGCATCGTGCACTGCCGCTCCAACGGCACCCACGCCATGCGCCGATCCCACCTCACCGCCCTCCTGTTGCTCGCCACTGCCGGCAACCTCACCGCCCAGTTCTTCGTTCCCGACCAATCGCTGACGCGTCGCCTGACGCGCGTCACCTGGCTCGGCCACTCCGGCGAACAGAGCATCGCGATCGACCACGGCCAGCCGAAGTGGACGCCGGAGTACGACGCGTTCATGGCCGGCAAGCTGTCCCGGCATGCCCGCCTCGGCAACGGCCCGTGGACCACGTTGCACAGCAGCGTCGACTTGACGATCGGCGGGACCAAGATCCCGCGCGGCCGCTGGTACCTCGGCGCCATGCGCGACGACAAGCAGAACTGGCAGCTGACCCTGATGGCCGCCGACAAGCTGGACCGCGCCGGCCTCGGCGGCGGCGCCACGATCAGCGCGACCCCCGACCTGACGGCGCCGATGCAGCTGACGCGCCTGGAACAGGCCAGCGAACTGCTCGACATCCAGCTCGCCTCCAGCAAGGACGGCAAGCCCACCGTCGCGTTGACGATCAGCTGGGGCAAGTTCCGCCTGCGCGCCGACGTGGCCGCGGACTTCGACACCAGCAAGCACCCGGAGGCCCCGACCTTCGCCTTGTCGCCGAAGGACAAGGCCGTCACCACCGCCTCGGGTCTCCAGTACGAGCAACTGCGTTCCGGGGTCGGCGACGCGCCGAAGCCCACCGACAAGGTGCGCGTGCACTACTGCGGCTGGTTGACCGACGGCACGCCGTTCGACTCGAGCTACCTGCGTGGCGAACCGGCCACCTTCCCGGTCGACCTGGTCGTACCGGGCTTCCGCGAAGGCCTGCTGCTGATGCAGCCGGGGGCGATCTACCGGCTGACGATCCCGCCGCAGCTCGCCTACGGCGAAGCGGGCGCCGGCAACGTGGTCCCGCCGAACGCGACGCTGGTGTTCACGGTGACGTTGCTCGGCATCGAGAAGTGATCTGCGGGCTCCGGGCCACGACGTGCCGGCAGCCGAAACGAACTCGCACAGTTGGCCGGCCAGCCGGTGCATGCGAAGCGGAGTGACGGTGCGAGCCTCACGACTGCGTCAGCGCAACAGCACTTCCTGCGGGCTCGTGGTGCCGACGACGACCTTCTGCTCGCGCGCGGGAGCGGCGCCCCGCTTCACGGTCAGCACCAGCTCGGTGCCCGGCACGAACGCGAGCTCGGCCTCGCCGCCGGATCCCAGCCCGTGCTGGTCGTCGCGATCGTCGTCGCTGTCCACGACCGCGAGCAGCAACGGATCGGTGAGGCCCGGATTCGTCACCGCGACGGTGAACTCGACGTCGCTGCCGGCCGCTTCGCGCACCACGAGCTGGGTGTAGGGTTGCAGTTCGACCACGAGGTCCTGCTTCGGCTGCGGCAGGCGCACCGGCACGTGGTGATGCCCCCACACCAGCAGGTCCCGCGGCGTGTCCTCGAGGCGCAGCCAGCCGGGATTGCGCCCCTCGCGCCAGTTCGGTGGCAACGCGTTCTCGCCGCACGGCAACAGCACGCGCCCCCAGTCCTCCGGCCAGCGACCCTTGGGAGCGACCACGCGCAGATGGACGACGCGCACCAGGCGGTCGAGGTCGATCGGCTCGTCCCACGACGGCCAGACGTTGCGACCGGCGACGAGTTGAGGCACTTCGCGGCGCAGGATCTCGTGGCCGTCGACCCGCAGGCAGAGCGTGCACGGCCCTAGTGGCAGGTGATGGCAGTAGAGGAAGTCGCCGTCACGGGAGCCGGTGAACGTCTCGTTCGCCGTGCTCACGATCATCTCCATCACCTGGCTCGGAACCCGGCGCGCGCGCACCGGCACGACCAACTCGGCAACTGGTTCCAACTCGAGGTCGACGACCGCCCCACTGGCGATCCCCTCGCGAATCACGTACTTGGCGCCGTCGAACCTGCACGACAGGCGAAACGACTGGGGCGGGCGCAGGCCGCGCAACACGAGGTAGTCGCCCTCGTGCACCGACTCGAGGATGCGCGTCGCCCACGATCCGTGCGGGCCGGCGTCGACCTCGATGCGTGCGCGCTTCGTCACGACTTCGCCGGCGAGACGCGCTCGGACCCGCAGCAGCTCTTCGCAGGCCCGCGGCAACGGCACGACGACGCGACCGAGATCCGCATCCGCGGCGAGCTCGCCGGCCAGCGGCACCTCGGTCAGCTCGGTCAGCGTCGGATGCTGCACGCGCACAGTGGCGCGCACGAGTCGTTCGCCGCGTCCGAGCCACAGTGAGCACACGGTCCTCTCGCCGTCGCGCACGACCCACGACGCGCTGCCCCACTCCAAGCCGCTGCGCGGCCCACCGGCGATGTGGCCCTTGACCGAGACCATCGCGCCGACCGCCGCAGAGCCGTCTTCGCACACCACGGCCACGGCGAGCTGCACGTTCCGGAACGGCAAGGTGATCGACACCTTGACGACCTCGCCGAAATGGCTGGGACCGAACAGCTCCTGTTCGTGCCATTGGTCACCAGCGCGCCTGAGAACGAGGCGCCAGCGCCTGCCGAGCGGCACGTCGAAGAAGCGATGGACCTGCTCCTCTCGCTGGCTCGCCCGGAACCGCTCCCCGGTGGTCAGATCGAGCATCTGGACCCTCTCGTGCGCCACGTTGCCGTCGTCGTCCGTCACCGTGACTTCGACGATCCCTCCGCCTTGCACCACGCACCGGAGCGGCTCCCCGAGCAGCAGTTCGTCGACGGTCACCGGGCGCTCTGGCGAGTCCGCGACCCGCGCGTGCGCGACCAGCTCGAACGACCAGCCGAAGACCTCCGGCGATGGCATCGGCACCGACTGCTGCAGGTGAGGAACCCGCGCGATCCCGTGCTCGTCGGTCGGCGGCAGCTGGACCTGTTCGCCATGGGCAAAGCCGTCGGATCGCAGCGTGAACTGACCGCGCGCGACCATCACGACGCCAGCACGCGGCGCCCCGTACTGGTCGACCACTTCGACCGTCAGTGTGATGTCGCGTTGCAGCACGAGCCGACGCGGCGCGCGGGCGTAGTAGATCGTGGCCCGCGCGAAGGCGTAGTGCTCGCCACTGCGCACACAGATCGGCGTCTCGTCGCAGACCAGGAGCCGGGCACGCCCGTCGCCGTCGACCGTCGCCGATCGCCCGCGGGCCCGCAGCGCGACCTCCAAGTCCACGCCGTCGACGAACGCCTCCGCGTCCGCCGCCGCCTCGAGCGCCGTGCGCGGTGGCACGTACCAAAGTTCGGCGTCCGCCGCCGGCCGCCCGTCCGGCCATTCGACGCGCAGATCGAGCGTCAGCACGTCAGGGTCGGACTCACCGACCCCGCTGGCTCCGGCCGCCACCGCCGTCGTACGCGTTGCTGGATCCTCGCCGGCCTGCGGCGGCTCCCCGCCCCCCGCTGCGGCCCTGGCGTTCGCCACGACGCGAGCCGCCGCATCGAGGTCGACGACCGGCTCCACGCGCGGCAGCAGCGCCGCGAGCAGCAGGCCGATCGCGAGCAGCGCCGCACCGACGATCGCGAACGCGTGCCCTGCCTTCATGCCGCAAGCCTAGCGCAACACGACTTCCTGCGGGCTCGTCGCACCGACGACGACGCGCTGGCTTGGTCCAGCGACGCCACCGCGCACGAGGGTGAGTTCCAGCTCGGTGCCGGGCGCACAGGTCACCGCGACCGGTTCGGCGATGCCGAGCTCACGTGGACCGTGCAGGTTGCCTCGGTCGAAGGCGCGCAACACCGGATCGGCGATCCCATCGCGCGCGATCGCGATGCGCACGATCGGTTCGCCGCGGGGATCCAGGACGGACAGCTGCAGGCGCGTCGACGGCATCAGCTCGACACGTAGATCGGAACGGAACGGACCGAGCCGCTGCGGCACGAAGCCGGGGCTGGCGACCAGCAGGTCGTGGGGTTCGGGACGCAGTTCGAACAGCCGGGCCACGCGGATCGGCAGCGTGGTGGATACGTCCGTGGCACCCATTGGCACGAGCGCGAACTGCGCGTCGCGACCAGCGAGTTCTGGCGCGACTTCGACGGTGACGAGCTGCATCGCCGAGCGCAGGTCGAGCGGCACCCCGTCGGCGGGATGGACGTTGTCGCCAGCACGCAGCAGGATCTGCGGCACTTCGTGGAGGACACGTTCCTGCCAACGGAACGTCAACCGATAGGCCCCTGGTTCGAGGTCGCCGAAGGCAATGAAGCCATCGCCGCTGTGGCCACCCGTCGTCGCCGCACCGGTCGCCAGCGAAGTGAGCACGGCACGTGCCTGCGAACGCGCACTCTCTGGCCAAGACACGGGCACGAGCAACGTCGCCGCCGGGCGCAGGGTGACGAGGATCGCTTCGCCGCGTCGGCATCGCTGCAGTGGCGCCGCCAGCTGGCCTTTGCCCTGCACGGTCACGACGAACTCCTCGACTTCGCTGCGACCCCGGAAGGTGAAGGTGTCGCCGTCGGCCGATCGCAGCAGACGCAGTGGCTGCCGCGGCGCGTTCGCGTCGGCGATCGTGACCACGTCGTCGCCGACCGCCGATCCGTCCTCATGGCGAACGGTGACCCGCAGCAACGGCGGCGCCTCCGCGTCGACCGGAACCTCGAGCACGCCCAGGTCGACGACTCCCATCGGGTCCGGGCGCGCCAACTTCGCCGCAGGGATCCGATGCGTCCAAGGCTCGGCCAGCGACCCGGCATCGACGAGCAGCAAGCCGTCGACCGACTCCGCCGCCTCCGGACAGTCGACCCTGACGACGAAGCTGCCGTTCCCGGTGTTCTCGACGCCGCCCTCGGGGGCGCGCGGCACGTTGGTGCCCGGCTTGGAGTCCCGGTCGAGCCGCGCGTTCACTCGGAACGGGCCGAGCGGCTGCCCGTCCGAGCGGCGCAACGTGCCGCGGAGGCGCAGATGACTGGCCGGAACCACGACGCGGTGCGTGAGGACCTGGCCGGGGCGCTCCGGACCGACGACGGTCGCGTGGGGATCGTCGAGGGCGACCAGCTCGCCCGCTCCCTTCGCTCGCCGCAGGGACCAGGTCCGCCCCAGTGGCACCTGCTGGAACACGGCGAGCCCCGCGGCGTCGGTGCCCGCGGCGCGGTCGTCGGCGAACAGGCGCGTCACCTGCGGCTGCCCGAACACGTCCTCGATCCGAACCCTAAGGGTGCCGCCGACCGGCACCGTCACCTGGATCGGATCCCCGGCGAGCAGCATCGGGTAAGTCACGCGGCACGCGTTCTCCGAAGACGTCAGGCCGTCCGGTGCGATGACGAGTGTGCGCGACTGCTGCCACTCCCACAGAAAGAACGAGATCTGGGCATGCGAGAGGACCGTCACCCCGTCGGCGTCGGTCGGTGGCAGCAGAACCCGCTGCGGCACCCAACCTTCCTGCCGCTCCCATGTCGCAACGAGCGACAGGTCCGACACCGGCCGCCCTTCCGCATCGCGAACGACCACCCTCGCGGTCAGGTCGCGCTGCAGCTCGATCCGCTGCTCGAATCGGCTCTGCACGCGCAGGTCGTCGCAACGGAGCAACCCGAAGTGATCCCCCGCACGCACGCACACCACGGAACCGTGGCCAACGGTCACGATGACGCGGCCGGCCTGGTCGGTCGTGGTCGAACGCCCATGCGCACGAAGGAGCTGCTCGACGTCCGCCCGTTCCTGCCGCATCTCCTGCTCGCTGTAGCGGACCTCGGCGCCGGCTGCAGGCCGCCCGTCGCCGGCGAAGACGCAGGCGATCCGCAGGGAGAAGCGCGGAGACGACTCGGCAACGTCGCCGTGCGCATCGGGTGCTTTGCGCCCCAACTCGGGCAGGGGCACGCTTGGCCGGTCGGCAGCGAGGGCATGCGACGCAGCGGCGGCGGCTGGATCCGTCGCCGCGGGCTGCGTTGGCGGCGCGACCGTCGACCAAAGGGTCGTCGACCAGAGACCGGCGGCCAGCAGCAGCGCCAGCAGGACGACAGCCACCATCCGCGAGCCCTTTCGTGGCGCCATTCTCAGAGCCTACCGCGGCCAGGGAACCGCCCGTAAGCAGCCGATCAGCCGAGCGTCTTCAGCGCGTCCTGCACCAGCTTGCCGTCGGCGAGGCCCTTGTACTTCGCCATCCACTCCTTCATGAAGCGGCCCATGTCCTTGCCGCCCTGGTAGCCGATCGCCGCGGCGACCTCCTTGACCTTGGCGGTGACCTCCTCGGCCGACATCTGCTTCGGCAGGTAGGCGGTGATGACGTCGATCTCGAACTGCTCCTTCGCGACGACGTCGGCGCGGCCGGCGGCCTTCGCCTGCGACACCGAGTCCGAACGCGTCTTGATCGCCTTCTGCAGCACCGCGGCTTCTTCGTCGTCCGGCAGGTTGTCGACCTTGGCGTCGATCGCCTTCTTCTTCAGCTCGCTGATCAGCATGCGCACGACTTCGAGGCGCGGCTTGTCGCCGCCCTTCATCGCCGTCTTCATGTCCGCCGTGAGCTTCTCGAGGTAGTTGGCCATGGTCACTTCTTCTCCGCGACTGGCGCGGTTTCGGTCGACTCGGGTTCTTCGCGCGGAATGCGCGCCACGCCGACGAGCTTGTCGTCGCCGTTGAGGGCGATGCAGCGCACGCCCTGCGTGTTGCGGCCGACGATGCTGACCTCGCCGACCTTGGTGCGGACGATCTGTCCGTCCTTGGTGATCATCATGACCTCGTCGTCGTCCGCGACGGCGAGAACGTTGACGACCTTGCCGTTCCGGTCGCTGGTCTTGATGTCGATGATGCCCTTGCCGCCGCGCGACTGCAGGCGGTACTCCTCGACCAGCGTGCGCTTGCCGTAGCCGTTCTCGCAGACGGTCAACAGCGAACCGGAGCCGTCGGTGACGACCATGTCGCACACCGCGTCGCCGTCCTCGAGGCGGATGCCCCAGACGCCGACGGCGCTGCGGCCCATGGCGCGTGCGTCCGCCTCCTCGAAGCGGATCGACATGCCGTCGCGCGTCGCCAGCACGATGCTCTGGCCGGCGCGGCAGAGGTTGACGCCGACCAGGCTGTCCCCCTCTTCGAGACCGACCGCGATGATGCCGCCGGAACGTGGCCGGCTGTACTGCTCGAGCGCGGTCTTCTTGATCAGGCCCTTCTTCGTCGCGGTGACGAGGAAGCGATCGTCGAACGCCTCGACGCGCAGGATCGCGGTGATCTTCTCGCCCTCCTGCGTCTCGACGACGTTGGCCAGGGCCCTGCCCTTGGCGGTGCGGCCGAAGCTCGGCAGTTCGTAGACCTTCCGCCAGTAGCAGCGACCGCGGTCGGTGAAGAACAGCAGCGAGTCGTGCGTGCTGGCGACGAACAGGTTCCACAGGAAGTCGCCTTCCTTGGTCTCGGCGCCGCTGACGCCCTTGCCGCCGCGCCCCTGCGTCCGGTACTGGTCGAGCGCCGTGCGCTTGATGTAGCCCTGGTGGGTGACGGTGACGACCATCATCTCCTCCGGGATGAGGTCCTCGGCGACGAAGCTGCCGACCTCCTCGTCGCTGATCACCGTGCGGCGGTTGTCGCCGTACTGCTCGACCATCTCGCGCAGGTCCTGCTTCATCAGCCCGAACAGCACCGTGCGGTCGGCGAGGATCGTCTTGTAGTAGACGATCTTGTCGGTGACCTCCTTGTGCTCCTGCTCGAGCTTCTCGATCTCGAGGCCGGTCAGGCGCGCGAGACGCATGTCGAGGATCGCGCGCGACTGCAGGTCGGAGAACTGGAAGCGCGCCATCAACCTCAGGCGCGCGTCGTCGCTGTTCGCCGACTTCTTGATGATCTCGATGACCTCGTCGATGTTCTGCACCGCGAGGCGCAGGCCTTCGAGGATGTGCAGGCGCTCTTCGGCCTTCTTCAGCAGGAAGCGCGTGCGCCGCTTGATCACCTCGATGCGGTGATCGCGGTAGCACTCGAGCATCTGCTTGAAGCCGAGCGTGCGCGGGCGGCCGTCCAGGATCGCCAGGTTGATGATCGAGAACGTGCTCTGCAGCGGCGACAGCTTGAACAGCTGGTTCACCGTCACCGTCTCGTCCTCGACGCCCTTCTTCAGCTCGACGACGAGACGCAGGCCGACGCGGTCGTTGCTCTCGTCGTTGGCGTCGGAGATCGAGTCGATCTGGTCGCTCTTCACCAGGTGGTCGATGCGCTCCAGGATCGTCGTCGTCTTGATCTGGTAGGGCACCTCGGTGAACACCAGCAGCTTGCGGCCCTTCTTCTCCTCGACGTGGTACTTGGCGCGCACCACCACGTTGCCGCGGCCGCTGGCGTAGGCGTTGCGGATGCCGCCGCGGCCCATGATCGTGCCGCCGGTCGGGAAGTCGGGGCCCTGCACGACCTCGAGCAGTTCGTCGAGCGTGACGTTCGGGTTGTCGAGCAGCTTCTCGATCGCCTTGGCGACCTCGCGCAGGTTGTGCGGCGGCAGGCTCGCGGCCATGCCGACGGCGATGCCGGTCGAGCCGTTGCAGACGAGGTTCGGGAAGCGCGCCGGCAGCACCGACGGCTGCATGCGCGTGCCGTCGTAGTTCGGGATCTCGTCGACGGTGTCCTTGTCGAGGTCCTCGAGCAGGTGCATCGCCGGGTAGCCGAGCCGCGCCTCCGTGTAGCGCATGGCCGCGGGCGGGCTGCCGTCGATGGCGCCGAAGTTGCCCTGGCTGTCGACCAGCGGGTAGCGGGTCGAGAACGGCTGCGCCATGCCGACGAGGGTCGGGTAGACGACCGACTCGCCGTGCGGGTGGTAGTTGCCCGACGTGTCGCCGCAGATCTTCGCGCACTTGCGGTGCTTGCTGCGCGGCCCGAGGTTGAGGTCGTTCATCGCGACCAGCACGCGGCGCTGGCTCGGCTTCAGACCGTCGCGCGCGTCGGGCAGAGCGCGACTCAGGATCACGCTCATCGAGTAGTTCAGGTAGCTCTCGCGCATCTCCCGTTCGAGCAGGAGATCGCTGATGCGGCCGCCGGTCGGCGGGGTCGGATCGGTCATGAGCGCACGGAGTCGGGTCGGTGGAGACTGTCGGCGAAAAGCTCATTCTTCACGGCCGCTGCGCAGGCTTCAACATCGCTGGCGCCACGCTAGCATCGCCGGCTTGGCGGACGCCCGGACGGCGGTCGCCAGGACCAGCCGCCCACCCGCCAACCCGCACCTCCGGAGCCCCACCTTGTTCGACAAGAGCGTCATCCTCCTCGTCGTCTCGCGCGAGATCCTCGAAGGCTCCGTCGTCGACCGCAACGCCGCCTTCATCAGCAACCGCATCGACGACATCGGCTACCGCGTGCGCACCATCCAGGTCGTCGACCGCGTCGAGACCGAGGTCACCGCGGCGATCAAGTGGGCGCTCGAGCAGAAGCCGACGTTCGTGCTGCTGACCGGCGGCATGGGCCCCAACTGGGACGACAGCTCGCGCGGCTGCCTCGCCAAGGCGGTCAGCGTGCCGCTGGTCGAGGACAAGAAGGCGCTCGAGTTCGTGCAGAACGCCTACCGCCGCCTGCACGCCAAGAACGTCGTCGACGACGCCGAGATGACCGACGCCCGCCGCGGCATGGCGATGGTCCCGACCGGCTCGATCGTCTACGAGAACACGGTCGGCACGGCGCCGGCGGTGCAGCTGACGGTCGGCAGCACGACGGTGTTCCTGCTGCCCGGCGTGCCGGCCGAGATGCAGCGCTTCTTCACCCAGCACGTGATGCCGGTGATGAGCGCGGCCGGGCCGGACACGGTCCGCGGCGAGCGCCAGGTCGACTACCACGGCCACGACGAGTCGTCGATCAACAAGGCGCTGGCCGAACTGGCCAAGCGCCACCCGCACGTCAGCCTGCGCACGCGCGTGCAGGGCATCGAGGGCGCGCGCACGATCCGCCTCAACCTGGTCGCCGAGCACGAGGACGCGGTGCAGCTGAACGACCTGCTCGACAAGGCCGAACAGGACCTGCGCAACCGCCTCGGCCTCGAACTGCGGTCGCGGCCGACCGACGCGTCGGTGCTCGGCGATTGAGCCGGCGCCCGGCCGCCACCGGCGGAGCTAGCACGCCGCCGTTCGCCGCCCGCCTGCTGCGCTGGTACGAAGCCGCGCGGCGCGACCTGCCGTGGCGGCGTTCGCGCGACCCGTGGGCGATCTGGGTCAGCGAGGTCATGCTGCAGCAGACGCGCGTCGAGGCGGTGAAGGAGCCGTTCGCGCGCTTCCTGCACCGCTTCCCGACGCCGGCCGCGTTCGCCGCCGCCAGCGACGACGAACTGCTGCACGCGTGGCGCGGCCTCGGCTACTACCGCCGCGCGCGGCTGCTGCGCGACGGTGCGCGCGCGGTCGTCGCCCGCCACGGCGG
>VYME01000490.1_pt1 | contig 16537 bp, 10 predicted proteins | sample 5115281 | NCBI WGS metagenome assembly VYME01 (sample SAMN12291780, study PRJNA351875) | freshwater metagenome | isolation source: freshwater lake | place: USA: Michigan, Wintergreen Lake | collected 2013-08-08
GTTAATTTAAATATTCTCAAGCTTGTGGAGTCAATAGATAATTTTTGCTTATCTTTGACAAAAAATAGAACTCCTGCAAAATCCAACATCTACCATTGGGTTAGGATTCAGTATTCAGGAGATTTATTTTTATTTATTCTTCCCAATTCCCCAATTCCCCAATTCTTATGAGAGATTCCCTATCGAGCCATCTAAGAGTACAACAACATTGCCTCAATCAAGTTAAATTAGCCGTGAGAAAGCAGGGCTTTAGCAGTCAACGATCCTTAGCTAAAGAAGCTGAATTTAGTCTGGCTATTGTCAGTAACTTCCTGACCGGGAAACCAGTAGAACAAGCCACTTTTGCCCAAATTTGTCGTCGATTATGCCTCGACTGGCAAGAAATCGCCGCCCTGAATTTTCAGCTAACAGCACCCCCTCAAGACAAAATTCTGGTTAATTCTCCATCCAAGAGCGAAAAATTGGACACATTACCCCCCTATCCCAATGGGGCAGTTCCCCTTGGTTCCCCATTTTATTTAGAACGTCTTCCCCTCGAAGAACAGATAAGGCAGGAAATAAAGAAACCGGGGGCTTTAGTGCGGATAAAAGCCCCGAAAGAAATGGGCAAAACTTCCCTACTTTTGAGAATGCTCGATTTTGCCAAACAGCAAGGCTACCGCACGGTGAGTTTGAACTTAGAACAGGTAGACCAAGCGATTTTAGGTGATTTAAACCAATTTTTGCGCTGGTTGTGTGCCAATGCTGCCCGTCAACTACAGTTAAAACCACAATTAGATGAGTATTGGGATGAGGATTTAGGCAGCAAGATTAGCTGTACGGTCTACATTCAAGACTATCTCCTGGAATCGATTACCGCCCCCATTGTCCTCGCTCTCGATGAACTTAATCAGATTTTTGAACATCCCCAGGTGGCCAAGGATTTTTTACCGCTGCTGCGTTCTTGGTACGAAGAAGCCAAAACCCTACCTATCTGGCAAAAACTCCGTCTTATCGTCGTCCATTCCACAGAAATTTACGTCCCCCTGCAACTCAATCAATCCCCCTTTAACGTGGGATTCCCCGCACAGCTAAGTCATTTTAGTCTTGAGGAGGTATTGCAATTAGCCCAACGTTATCAACTCACCTGGGAAAATCAGGAAAAAGTCAAACAATTGATGGAGCTAGTAGGAGGACACCCAGCTTTGGTACAAACCGCCCTCTACTATCTCAGTCGGGAGGAAATAACTATGACGCAAATACTAACCAGTGCCACCTCCGTCACGGGGATTTATGCCCATCACCTGCGACGCCATTGGGCGGTATTAGAACAACAGCCTGAACTAGCGAAAGCCCTCGATAGAGTGATGAGCGCGGTGGAACCCGTACAATTAGACCCAATTCTCGCTTACAAACTCAGCAGTATGGGGCTACTCAAACAATCAGGAGATAAAGTAGTACCAGGCTATGAATTGTATCGACGCTATTTTTTAGAGGTGAAATCCTCTATCAGTTATCAGTAAAAAGTAAACAGTTATCAGTGAACTGATATAGCAGTTATCCTAATAGTGAGGTGCAAATTCTCTGGTTTTGGGGAACGCCGAAACTGAGGAACGGTCAACATTAGTCGGTCGTCTGGGGATGATGCCAAATCCAGTCATACTTCATCTTGATGAGAAACGCTGTAACTCGCATCTGATAACTGATAAGTAGGGAGGCACAATTATTTTTAGGATGGGTTAGCGCACTTCGTAACATGATCGGACGTTGGGTTTCATGCTTCAACCCAACCTACGTTCATCTTATATTTAATTCCACCCACCCACTTAACTGATAACTGATAACTCACATCTGATAACTGATAACTGATAACTGATAACTGATAACTGATAACTGATAACTGATAACTGATAAGGGAGAATCCTATGAATATGTCAATCAAAGATACTGTCCAAAATACTGTCAACGTTAGTAATTTTAGTCGCTCGCAACTCGGTCGGCCGGATGAGAACAATTTATATAAGGCAGTCGCTACAGTTACCGAGGGACATTGGCCAGAAAATCTGTCGGGATACGTTTTTATCGTCTGTCCTTTTCATAGAAAAAATGACCGTCATTTGTTCTCTGGCGAGGGTGTAATTATTAAATGGGACTTGCAAGGGAAAAATAATCAAGTTAATGTTTACAGTAAAAAACTGAAAACCTGGGATAGTTTTTGGCGAAAAGTTTTACCGATATTTAATATTAGTCAAGCCACTTTTCCTGCCGTGGTCAGCATTTTGGGTTGTTCAGAAATAGCGAATACTGCTATGATTAAACTAGAAAAAGTTGCCGAAGAGCAACAACTAGAAGAAACCCGATTAATTCTCACTGCCGATGCGGGACGTTACTGGGAAGTTGACCCCGTTTCCCTGGATACTATCACTCCGATTGGTTATTTTGACCAACATATTGTTTCCGTGCCTTTGTCTATTTTCCCAGTCCTAGAAAATACCGCTCACCCCTTCTACGACAAAAAAACCAAAGAATTTATCACCTGTGAATTAAAGCTAAAACTTGTATCGGGAGGTATGTTAAAAGATTTAGATAAATCGGTGTATATTGTGCTTTGGGATCAACAAAAACAACTTAAACCCTGGAAACTACAGGGAACTATCCTCGATGGTAGCCCCCATTCGGTCATCGTCACCGAGGATTATATCATGATTCCCGATATGCCTTTTCAGATGGGAGTAGCCAAACTATTAGGTATCAGAATCAAGCCTGAAGAAACCTATCCGAAAACTCAAATTTATCTGGTTAAACGTCAAGACCTTAAGGAAGAAGAAACCACCGTTCCCTCGCAATTAATTACCTTCAATGGCGACAGTTATCACTTCCTTTGTAATTACCATAGTACCAACGGTCAAATTCAGCTTGTGGCCATCCAAAATGCCACTATTAGTTTAACCGAAGCGATCGAAAAAGACGATATCCAACATTTTACCGGTCAGGGTTATCCCCCCGAATACCACGGCATTCCCTGGATGTTTTCCTTTGACCCCGGAGTGCTGCGCAAAGTGGTTATCGAAGATGCCAGGGTGATGAGCGAACAAGCTTTCATCCATCCGGGGTGGTTCTCTACCACTCTCTACACCGCCGACCCACGGGAATTGGAACAGGGATACAGCGCCATTTATCAGGTTTATTCCGGTTATGTGCGCGAATTAATCTGTCGTCGTCAGTATATGGATTTTCGCGACCAAAGTAATCGCATCCTCAGCGATGCCGAACTTCCCAGTCATGACTTGCCCTCGGTATTAGCCAAGGTTCCCCTCGATAAGGATTGGAATCAGTTAACTGAACAGATTAGACAAGAAAAAAATGCCACTAATACTCATGTATCACATTTAGGTCGGGAACTACTGGATTTTTATGTTTGTCCCGATGGCTATATTTTAGATAGCATTCAGTTTATTCCCCAAGAACAGGGCTATCTATTTACGACGGTTTTAACCCCGACCAGAGTATTAGAAGCTTGGTTATTTAACCCTGACAATCTCAAGGACGGACCGATTGCTAAACTGAGCTTACCGGAAGATGTTCACTTTGGTTTTACCTTGCATTCGGAGTATTTCGAGCAAGTGCTGCCTTCTCCCCGTCCTTCCGTCTCACAGGTAAATCGAGTTCTTTCGGCCTTGCGGAGTCTTGTCTTGGTTCCCGTAGAATTTTTCTTGGGGAGACCCGCAGCCATTTACAATCGCCAAGCAAAAAATTGACACTCCCGCGCCTGGCGGGGATTCTTAAGAGACGTAAATCCTTAAAGGGTTAGCCAAAAACCCGCTAGACACTCGCTCAAAATTGAGTCTGTGCTTACTTTTAACCAAAATATTGGCACTACCATTAATATCGGCTGAAACAAGATGTCTGTTCTTTGTTTGATACAATCCCCGCTTAACCCTTCTACCAGAAAAATTCTGTTTGATGGGGTTATCGGCATTGTAAATAGGAATCTCATCTTGACCGTAAAAACTAGCTTTAGACGAATAAGACTCCTCTTGTTCACAATACTCAATTCCGTATCGAGAACACAAAGCTTTGAGCTTTTGTCTAAGTTGCCAAAAAGGTATCTGAACAAAGTTTTGATTGTTGGAACGTCCAATATTAATCTCTTGTTTAATACTTGGATTATACCCAACTACCAACTTGCCTATTTGGTGGTTCAAGCAATGGTTAATTATTATTCGAGCGGATTTATTCAAATAATCTCGAATAGAATCATTACGCCATTGATTAAGCTGTGCTTGTTTATTAGTCAACTCTTTAATGCCTTGCTTATCTTTGGCAGATTGAAGTTCAGCATTACGCTTGTTGTACCACTGATTAATGCTTTTAAGTCTTTTTCCATCAATCAAAAATTGATGCCCCTCAGTGTCAAAACAAGCTGCCAAGTTATCAACCCCCAAGTCAATAGCTATTGCTTTTTCGGAGTCCACAGATGTTTCTATTGCTTCATCCTCATAAATGTACTCGATTTCAAACCATCGAGCCGAGTATTTGGGATGTATTCGTACCTCCTTAATATTCTTGTCTTTCAGTCTTTCTGGGAGTTGGATTTTAACTTCGCCATATTCTTTTTTAAACTCTCTAGACATGGGAATTGCCAACATTCCATCTTTGAGTTTAATTCGAGGAATAATCAAAGGGAAATATCCCTCTTTAGACAAGTATTGGGGCAGTTGTGGTCTTTGGTCACATCTCCCTATACTAATTGCCTTAAGCAGTCCCAAGAAAGACCGCATACTTCTATCTACTACCTTCATCGTTTGCTGAGCAATATCGGTATTCAAAAGCCGATAGTTTTCATTAGATTTGCAAATATGGTAGTTAGATTCGTAGGTCAAACGTTTTCTTTCAGCAAAGAAATATTGCCGACATTCGTACAACGCCACATTAAAAAGATTCTTACTCAAACGACACAAAGCAGTCAGGGCATTAAATTCCTGCTGATTAAGTTGTCTAAGTTGGTTCTTTTGAGTGGCGTACATAGTTAAGATTGTTTCGCTGTATCTCTAGCATATAGCGAAACATCTTAAATGCCAAGCCGTCCTAAAAGGACGGGGTTTCAAACCCAATTTTTCGATGATTCTTCTCAACGGATACGACATTCTTGCCCAAATCTACGAAAGTGTTAACTCAGAAGTCTATCGGGCCATTCGCACCGCCGATAATCAACCCGTTATCCTCAAAATCCTCAAGCAAGAATATCCCACCGCCCAAGAACTAACCCACTACAAACAGGAGTATAAAACCATCTGCGGCCTGAACTTCGAGGGGGCGATTAAAGCCTATGGTTTAGAAACCTACCGTAGAACTCCCGTGATTATTTTGGAAGATTTCGGGGGCATATCCTTAAAAAAATGGCTAGAGGGCAAACCCCTGGCCTTAAGGGACTTTTTAAGCCTTGCACCCCGAATAGTGGCTAATTTAGAGAAAATTCACAACGCCAAGGTTATTCACAAAGATATTAATCCTGCCAATATAGTTCTTAACCCCGAAACCGGACAAATTAAAATCATCGATTTTGGCATTGCCAGCGTCCTGCGGCGGGAAAATCCGGGGCTAAAAAATCCCAACGTCCTGGAGGGGACTTTAGCCTATATTTCTCCCGAACAAACCGGACGGATGAATCGCAGTCTCGATTACCGCACGGATTTTTATTCCTTGGGCGTTAGCTTCTACGAACTGCTCACCGGACAATTACCTTTTCCAGCTAAAGATGCTTTGGAATTAGTTCACTGTCATCTGGCTAAACAACCTTTGGAGATTAATAGTCTCGTCAGGGAGAAAATTCCCCCGGTGGTGGAGGCAATCATCAGGAAACTGATGGCTAAAACCCCCGAGGAACGATACCAAAGTGCCTATGGTATTCGGGCAGATTTAGAAGAATGTTTAAGACAACTAGAAAAAACGGCTAAAATTGAGGATTTTGTCATCGCTAGGCAAGATCTAGCCAATCAGTTCCAAATTCCCCAAAAACTCTACGGTAGGGAGGCAGAAATCGCCACTCTCCTCACTGCTTTTCAACGGGTAGCCACGGTGGATAAAAACTCCTCTCACACCGAACTGATGCTAGTTACGGGTTATTCTGGTATAGGTAAAACCACCTTGGTTGGGGAAATTTATCAGCCAATTACTGAAAAACGCGGCTTTTTTATCTCTGGTAAATTTGACCAGTTTCAGCGCAACACTCCCTACGCTGCTGTGGTTAGCGCTTTGACTCATCTGGTCAAGCAACTTTTGGGGGAAAGTCAACCACAACTGGAACTATGGCGACAAAAACTCCTAAAGTCTTTGGGGACGAATGCACGGGTTATTATTGATGTGATTCCTGAACTAGAATTAATTATCGGTCCGCAACCAGTGGTGTTACAATTAGGAGCGATCGCTACTCAAAATCGCTTTAATTTAGTCTTTAAAAATTTTATTCGGGTCTTTTGTTCCCCAGAACATCCCTTAGTCATCTTTCTCGATGATTTGCAATGGGCAGACTTAGCTAGTCTTCAGTTGATAGAATTAATTATGCTCGATGACGATATCGACTATTTATTTTTAATTGGCTCCTATCGCAGTAATGAAATTAATTCCACCCATCCCCTAACCGCTACTCTCGATAAATTAGAGCAGGGGGGCATAATTATCAATCAAGTTATTTTAAAACCTCTGGGACTTGAACAGGTCAATCAGTTAATTGCCGAGACATTAAATCATTCACCAGAATATGTGCAATCTTTGGCCGCTTTAGTCTGGCAAAAAACCCACGGTAATCCTTTTTTTGTCAATGAATTTCTCAAAACTATCTACTGGGAAAATTTGCTATTTTTCCAACCAGGGCAGGAAACAACCACTAAAATCGACAATAATAGGGGCTATTGGCAATGGCATCTCGGTCAAATTCAAAGGATTGGCAGTACCGATAATCTGATTCAATTTATGATGGGCAAAATGCAGAAATTGCCCCCCGAAACCCAGGAGGTTTTAAGTTTAGCGGCCTGCCTTGGAGCAGAGTTTAATTTATATAGTCTGGCAATAATCTCTGAAAAATCACCTTCAGAACTTTTACCAATTTTAAATTATAGTAGCGAAGCTGGTTTGATTATTCCCCTCTCAGAATTAGATGAACAATTACTGATTCAAGAATATAAATTTGCTCATGATCGCATTCAACAAGGAGCTTACGCTCTCATCGAAGACAGCAAAAAATCTTTAATTCATCTAAAAATTGGTCGCCTACTTTGGGAGCATAGTTCTGTCAACGAATTATCGGAAAAGATTTTTAAAATAGTTGATCATCTCAATCTTGGTTATCAACTAATTAGCGAGGAAAAAGAACGAGAGTTAGTGGCTAACTTGAATTTACTAGCAGCCCAAAAAGCCAAAGCTGCTAATGCCCAAACTGGAGCCTTAAAATATATTAAAATCGCTCAAAAACTTCTCAAAAAATCAAGCTGGAAAAATAACTATCAACTGACTTTAAATATTTATTCTGAAGCCACAGAAATCGCCTATTTAAGTGGGGATTTTGAGCAAATGCAGTGCTGGGCTAATCTCGTATTAAAACAGGCAAAAACCACCCTAGATAAAGTAAAAGTTTATGAAGTCATTATCGAAGCTTATCACAGCCAAAATCAAGAACTAAAAGCGGTACAAATTGGTTTATCTGTCCTCAAAAGCTTAGATTTCGAGATTCCCGAATCCTTACAATCATCAGATATTCAAAAAGAACTAACTGAAACTCGACAAAGATTAGCAGGTAAAAATATTGAGAATTTAAGTAATTTACCGCCGATAAATGAGGAAGAAAAATTAGCAATAATGAAAATAGCAAGTGCCATATTTTCTCCTGTTTATATTGCCGCTCCTCATCTCTTACCCATCCTAGTATCAAAACAGGTTAACTTATCAATTCAGTACGGCAATAGTTATCTAGCGGCTTTTACTTATGTTAATTATGGCTTAATTCTTTGTGGTCTTTTAGAAGATTGGGAAACGGGTTATCAATTTGGAAAATTGGCTTTAAACATTGCCGATAAATTTCATGCCAAAGCCCTGATGCCGAAAATAATTGCCGTCTTTTCCGCAACTATTAGTATCTGGAAAGAACCGATTAAAAATTCCCTGTCTTTGTTAAAATCTTCCTATCAAACCGGTTTAGAAATGGGCGATCTCTACTACGGAACAACCTGCGCCTATCTTTACTGTTTTCATTCCGCATTTATCGGACAGGAATTAACCGAATTAGCCCAAGAAATAGCTAACTATGATCTGGCTTTTGTTAAACTCAAACAAGAAAACCCTCGCAACTATCTAAAAATCTATGGTCAAACAGTTTTAAATCTGCTGAGGCACTCGGAAAATCCCGGTCATTTAGAAGGACAATACTATCAAGAAACTCTTATGTTACCGTACCATCTAGAGGCTAATGATCTCTTCGGTCTCTGTTCTTTATTTGTTAATAAATTATACCTTTGTTATCTATTTGGACAGTACGAACAAGCCATTGAAAATGCTAACCAAGCCCAAAAATATCTGGTAGGAGCTACCGCCACTTTCTTGATTTCTCTGCATAATGTCTATGATTCCCTCGCCCATTTAGCTATTTATAATCATCTGGACAATGACCAAAAACAGCAAGTATTAGAACGAGTGACGAATAATCAGAAAAAGCTGCGGGAATGGGCTAATCAAGCCCCCTCTAACTATCTCCATAAATTTTATTTAGTGCAAGCGGAAAAGGAGCGGGTACAGCAATCCTATCTAGAAGCCATAGAAAATTATGATCTAGCCATCGCTAAAGCCAAGGAAAATGAATACATTAATGAAGAGGCACTGGCTAACGAACTAGCGGCGAAATTCTATCTCGATTGGGGTAAAGTAAAAATTGCCAAAACCTACATCAATGAAGCTGCTTATCTCTATTCTCTTTGGGGAGCAACAGCTAAAGTCAAAGATATAGAAAGCAGTTATTCTCAGTTAATGGTCAATAATTATGGTTACAATTACCAGACCGAAACTAGGAGAACTCCCACCAGAAAAAATTCAGTTAGTCATGCGGGAGAACTGTTAGATTTAGCCACGATTATGAAGGCCTTCCAAGCCATTTCTAGCGAGATAGTTTTAGATAAATTACTCGCCACCCTGATGAAAATTCTCATCGAAAATGCTGGGGCGCAGCTGGGCTATCTTATCCTAGAAAGTGGCGGACAACTATTGATCGAAGCCTCCGGTTCGGTGCAGGAAGATGGGGTGACAGTCTTTAAATCTAATGCCATCGAAGAACATCTTCCCGTCTCAATTATTAACTATGTAGCCCGGAGCGGTCAAACCGTTCTTAATGACGATGCTGCCCATGAGGGCAATTTTAGCAATGATTCCTATATTAAAACCCATCAAACCAAATCCCTGCTCTGTTCGCCCCTCCTCGACCAAGGACAACTGCGGGGAATTGTCTATCTAGAAAATAATCTCACCGTCGGGGCTTTTACCCAAGAAAGATTGGAAGTGCTGCAACTGCTCTCCAGCCAAGCGGCGATCGCAATTACTAACGCCAAACTCTACGCCGAAATCAAAGCCAAACAGAGACAACTAGCGCAATTTTTAGAAGCGATGCCAGTGGGGGTATTCGTCCTTGATGCTGGCAGTCAACCCTATTATGCCAATCAAACCGCCCAAGAGATTTTAGGAAAAGAGATAGTTAATATCACCACGGCTAATCAGTTGGGGGAAACCTATCAGTTATATCAAGCTGGAACCGATCGATTGTATCCCACAGAATACCATCCGATTGTCCGAGCTTTAAGGGGGGAAAAAAACACGATGGATGATCTAGAAATTCACCAAGGAGAGAAGATTATTCCCCTAGAAGTGTATGCCACGCCCGTTTTTGACGAAAAAGGAGAAATTATCTATGCGATCACCGCTTTTACCGATATTACCGAACGAAAACAGGCGGAAGCGGAACGGATTCGCTTTACCGAAGAATTAGCCGAGTATAGCCGCACCCTAGAACAGAAAGTGCAGGAGCGCACCCTAGAACTCAGCCAAACCCTAGAAATTCTCAAGGCCACCCAAGCAGAATTACTGTTTGAAAATGAACTGCTCAGAAGTAGCGAAGAATCTAGCACCTTTGACTACCAAGTGGGGGGCAGTTTACCCATGGATGCCCCCACCTACGTGGTCCGCGCCGCCGACCGTTATCTCTATAAAGCCCTCAAACGCGGCGATTTTTGCTATGTCCTCAATCCCCGTCAAATGGGCAAGTCTAGTTTAATGGTACGCATGATCGACCACCTCCAACACGAGGGGGTCTGTTGCGCTCCTATTGATTTAACCCGCATCGGCAGCGAAAATGTCACTCCCGACCAATGGTACAAGGGGATAGCCTTCGAGTTAGGGCGACGTTTTGGCCTGCTCAAAAGGGTCAATCTCAAAGCTTGGTGGCAAGAACGGGAAGATGTCTCGGCAGTACAGCGCTTGGGCGAATTTATCGAAGAAGTGTTATTGCTGGAAGTGGGGATAGTGGACGGTTCTCCCCCGAAACCGATCGCGATTTTTATCGATGAAATTGATAGCGTTTTGGGCTTAAATTTCACGGTTAATGACTTTTTTGCCCTGATTCGTTCCTGCTATAACCAGCGTGGTTTTAACCCGCTCTATCGGCGTTTGACCTTCGCTTTCTTCGGTGTTGTCACCCCCTCCGATTTAATTACCGACCACCAAATCACTCCTTTTAATATCGGTCATTCGATTCAATTGGAGGGTTTTAAGGAACACGAAGCCCAGCCTTTACTGCGCGGATTGGCCGAGAAAGTTAGTAACCCGCAAACTGTCTTAAAAGAAGTCTTTGCTTGGACAAACGGTCAACCTTTTCTGACCCAAAAACTCTGTCAGTTAATTCGCACCGCTGCCGCACCGATTCCCCCCAATGGTGAGGCCCTCTGGATTGAGGACTTGGTACAGAAGAAGATCATTGACAATTGGGAAGCTCAGGATGAACCGGAACATCTGCGGACTATTCGCGATCGGCTTCTCAACAGTCATCGCTCCCAGTTGCTCCTGAGACTCTATGAACGGATTTTAAGGGAAAAAGAGGTGATTGCCGAGGATAGCCCTCCAGAAAAAGAGTTACTTTTATCGGGGTTAGTGATCAAAGACGAAGGCCGGCTGCGGGTCCATAATCCCATCTATCAAGCAATCTTTCACCTCCATTGGCTGGCCCTGGCAAAATCAACCTAAGACTAAATCCTGTTTAAAAGGTACAGGATAGTGGGAAGTTGTGGAACAATACCCAACTGGGTTTTTAAAGTTGGATTGGGAGTTAATCATGGTATTAAAAACAGATTTGCTATTACACCAAATCCAGTTCTTAAAGACTGATTATCTAGGGTTTGCGGCAAAAAGTTTTTCCTGGGGGTAGGGTGTGGGGTGTGGGGTGTGGGGTGTAGGGTTTTACCGATTTTCAGGTGGTCAACTACCTAATTTTCAGGGAAAAAGTGCCTAAATTTCCCCCCGATCACTCCAATGGTAGGCACTTTTTGAGGGAAAAAAGTCTAAAAGTCTTACCCAACAAGGTTTTTAGATTTATTCAGCAAGCCCTAAATATTTATTAAATTGTAGCGTAGGATACTTTGACCCCACTAAACACTATTGGCTATTCTGCTAGATTGAATTGCACGGAGTTTTTCAACGCAAACCATCTTGATCCAATCCTGACGATTCATGTTCTGCAATTGACACTCTACATCTATGCTTCCTAGTAACTCCGGGGGAAAATCAAGATTAATTTGTTGCTTAACCTGAAAATTACCTGTGAAATGCTCAGAGACATCTTTCCCTAGATGTGCTTGTTGAGCAATTTCCTCAATATCTTTAATTTCAGTTGACTGTTTCCTCATAGCTTTTGCGCTCCTGTTTAGTTGATTTCCAAGCGGTGACAACCCAAATGTAATCACCGACTTCATCGACTCTGTATTCTACGATGAATGTTGTTAACGTTCCGCCCGCAAAGCCAACAATCCGATATTGTTCTGGCTGCTCAGAGCGTTGGTCTTCGATGTAAGGTTTGTAAAGCAGATCGTTTAACCGAGTGAAGTCAATGTCACGTTCTGTTAAAACTCGCTGTCGTTTGGCTTCATCCCATTGAATACGCATGAGACACCCGAAATCAATGGAGAAAAATTGTTTTCACCCACTCTATACTAACCTATAGCTCCCGAAGGCGAGGGACTAAGGGGAGAGGAATGTAAAGATTTATTAAATAGTAGCTTTTGATACAGTTCTGGGGATGTAATGTGTACAGTTTTGTTGTCTGCCTTTGGAGTTTTTCAAATCAGTCTAAGAATAGATTCCCCAGAGAATAGGTAGTGCGTATCATTCTGCTATCTCCTCTTGGTGTTGGGTTCGGTTGTTGCTTGACCTGGCTGCGAGGGGATGATTGCACTATTGAGAAGAAAAAAAATGAAAAATAGCATCTCAGCTACGATTTTTGGAGCGGCTGTAACCACTGCACTAATCGGACTATCCACAAGTCCTGCTCACGCTGCTCAACTTAGCTTCAAATTCGACTTTTTAACTTCGGACGGTGATTTATTTAAACTGAATCTGACTACGGAGGACACGCTTACAACAATAAACGCCCCTTCTTACTCTAACCCAGGGTGGGACGCCTGGACAGAACCAAACCCGGTTCCAGCCTATACCTTTACAGGCTACAAGATCCTTTCAGTGACGGGAACGGAGACTGAAGGCGGCATCACTAACCCTATTACTGCAATGCTTCCCGCAGGCTCTGGCGTTTTTAATGTTCCAGTCACAGACAGGATTGGTCACTCGCCGACGGATAACCTTTTCAACCCCAATGGTGGCTTTGCTCCGGGAGTGCTTCCAGCTGGGAATACAGCAGGTAAATTTTCGTTTGGAGGTTTAGCTTTCCATGTAGGGACTATGGCGGTTGCCCCGGTAGCTGCAAAGGGGCTATACAAGTGCCTGAACCCACTTCAACTGCTGGACTTTTAGCTATTGGCTCCTTTGGTGCATTAGGTGCAGCTTCAACCCTCAAGCGCAAACTTAAGCCATAAAAGTCGGCTAAATTGCTTCTAAAAATACCATAAATGCCCCTTCATTCAGTCAGTTGAGGGGGGTTATTTTTCCCTTTGTTGACTTGATTAAATACCTTGAAAATCGATAGGAATCGCACTATAGCAAAATGACAAAACCTTCCTGAGTAAAATGTTTATCATGGGTCAACATCTCGATAATTTCCAGTTCTCGCATCGTCTGCATAGAGATACAATCAATGAGACCATATTCTTTGTCAGGACGATTTTGGTAGAGAGTTAGACCTGCTAAAAATGATTCATGAGTTTGGTGGACTACCTGAATATTGGGATTTTTGATTATTCGGTTCTTCGTTACTTAGTATGGTTCGATAGGGGGGCATAAATCGACTAAATCCTTATCTGGCAAGAGACTTAATTGATTAGTTCGCTCTAGATCAAAAATAATTGACAAAAATCCTTCTTCAGTTGTCACGAGACAAAATTGTTCTAATCTGCGAGTAATAGCAATTACTTGACCCTGCCAATTATCCCTAGGATTGATGGATGCTGTCCAATAAAATGTATCAGCAAAGATAGTTCTCATGAATCGCTTTTAGGAATACCATAGATATAGTGGTCATGTTCTTGTGCGCCGTCCCTCGGCAAATTGTTGATTTCTGTTTCGGTCATGCCGGCTGTAATATTTTCAAAAAGTTCGAGAAGCGATTGGGCCGTTGTCTTGCTGGATTCTTCTTCTTGTTGATGCCAATGGGATTGGATGGCTTGTTTTATAGCATCAATGACTGAATCTAAAGAATTTCCTTCTGCTATATATCCTTCAATTTCAGGACTGTAAGCAGAATATTTTCCTTCTCTCTTTTCTATTTCAATACTGACTTTTGATTTCATCGCTCACCTGTTTAAATTAAATGAATATCTTAATTCAATTGTAATTTGTAGGAATGGAGATTCGCCAACTGCGTGAATCGCTCGTTAGGGAGAGTGCGATCGCTCTGTCACGAGTAGGGTGCGTTCCCTGATGCAATCCTTGTTACTCCATCGTTTGATCAAGGGGAACGCACCATCTTTAAGTTAACCGAGCCGTATTGACTCCCCTGCCATCACCCCGGCAATTTGTCGGTCCAACTGTTCTAAATTTTCTGCCGGTTCAAGGCAGCATAACCCTTGACAAATTAACCCAAATGTGCTAGGGGGCAAACTGGCATCGACTCGATACACCGCAGTGGGCAAATAGCGACTTAACAGCGGCTCGATCGAGCTTTCCGGGGCGCGCAGACAGAAACCGTGACGATAGTGATCGAGAGCGACAAATAAACTGGGGCAAGCGGTGGGGGACTCTTCTAGGATGGTACTAAAAGATTGCAAGGCCTTTTGGGCCCGATCGAGATATTCTAGATTTTCCGTCAATCGTGACAGACGCACTAAATTAGCGATCGCAATTCCGTTGGCCGAAGGGGTGGCATTATCCGTATAGCCCCGTTCCCGCACGATCAAATCGAGACTATGATCAGAAGCGGTATTAAAATATCCTCCCTCATCCTTGGACCAAAACCAGCGGTCGAATTCCCCTTGTAGATCGATAGCAGCCTCTAACCAGCGAGTTTCTGGGGGATTAGCCGTTTGCAAGTCCAGTAAAGCCTTAATAAAATAGGCAAAATCCTCCGATTGGGCTAAAACCGAGGCCTGACCCTGATAATTCAAGCGCTGAAAACGTCCATCTAACCACTGATGCTTGAGAATAAACTCGGCCGCTTGACTAGCCATTTGCCAGTACAAAGGTTCCCCAAAGACGGCAAAGGCCCGGGCCAAACCGGAAATCATCAAACTATTCCAAGCGACGATCATTTTCGTATCCGTTACCGCCGGAATCCGTCCTGGCCAAGAAACGGTTTTCGCCTCTTGATTGTCTCTGGCCGGGGGAAAAAGAGCTAATTGGGACTGAGAACTGCCATAACGCCGAATAAATAACTTATCGAGCATATTTTCTATCTCCGACCATAATTCTCCCCCTTGCCGACGTTGCAGGACATTACGACCCTCAAAATTCCCTTCGGCAGTAACGGTAAAATTAGCTTGCAGCAGTCCTAATTCCTCGATCGAGAGATAATCCCTTAACTCCAGATCCGACCAGACATAAAAGGCCCCTTCCTCCGGTTCGCTATCCGTGGCATTCTGAAAACTATCGGCATCTTGGGCCGCATAAAAATAGCCTTCTGGGGCGGTCATTTCCCGTTTTAGCCAGTTAACCGTGCCTTTAATCCCTCTCTCAAAGGCCGCTTCTCGATAACCCGCACTCCACAAATTGGCTAAATATTCGACAATTTGCCCGTTATCGTAGAGCATTTTTTCAAAATGGGGAACTGTCCACGTCGAATCCACCGTATAACGATGGAATCCTCCCCCTACATGGTCATAGATTCCCCCCAAGGCCAGATCTTCCCCCCGTTGATAGGCCGCTTGCCGGAGGGAATCCTCAAAATCGTCACCAAAGCGACTGCCCTGCAAAGCCAGATTAGAATAGGGAATCATCGGAAAACTGGGCCGACCGTAGTTATTGGGATTAACCTGAATCACCGCCGTATTTCTCTCGATTCCTGTGGCTAAAAGGGAAGGAGCGGCTAAATTGGTCTCTGCTCGGGGTAAAATAGCCGATTGACGCAGTGCGCCCAGCATTTCGGCCGTAAATTTGTTTAATTTGTCTTTTTCCTCGTCATAATAACGACGTATCGATTGCATCACTTGCAGAAAACCGGGCCGGTTAAAGCGCGGTTGCACGGGAAAATAAGTACCACCATAGAAGGGAATTAAACTATCGGGTGTTAGGAAGACATTCAGAGGCCAACCCCCTTGACCGACCATCATCTGCAATGCTTGCATATAGATACTATCGATGTCCGGTCTTTCCTCGCGATCAACTTTGATCGGCAAAAAATACTGATTGAGATAATCGGCAATGGCCTGATCAGAAAAAGCTTCTCCTTCCATAACCGTACACCAATGACAGCTAGAATAACCGATCGAGAGAAATATCGGTTTATCTTCTCTCCTGGCAATTTCTAGGGCGCTGTCACACCAATACCACCAATCGATCGGGTTTTCGGCGTGTTTTCGTAGGTAAAGACTTTCAGATTCAGCCAGATGATTAGTCATGGGAAAAGGGGGATGGCTCTCTTGAGTTTTGTGTTAAAATAGTACAACAGGACACACTATAGCAGGAGATGACTATGGGCATCCCATTTAGATACCCTACTTCATTCGACGAATCGTGTAGCTGAAGGGATAAATAATAAAATCAAACTGATTAAAAGACAAGCTTACGGTTTTAGTAACTTTGAAAATTTTCGATTACGTTGACATCCTCACCGCCGTAAACGGACGGTGATTCCCAAACCTCACGATTTAGGTTTCTGCTTCTTTCCCTTGCGGGGTTCCGCACCTGCCTTAACAGAGTAAATCTGTTC
>VYME01001020.1_pt1 | contig 16537 bp, 17 predicted proteins | sample 5115281 | NCBI WGS metagenome assembly VYME01 (sample SAMN12291780, study PRJNA351875) | freshwater metagenome | isolation source: freshwater lake | place: USA: Michigan, Wintergreen Lake | collected 2013-08-08
ACGCTTGCTACGGAATTTAATGAACGGAAGAAAAATTCCTGCGCAAGCTAAGATCGAACTCGGTCTGCGACTCATTTTGCCCAAGGCAAAACGACGGTAAGCCTAGTTCGTTATGCGAAAGTTTCCAAAATAAAAAATTGGAGTAAATTATGAATAATATGGAAATAATCGATTATTGGAGAGAATTTGATTTCAACTCAGATCCTTTAATTCATAAAAAAGATAAATACTTAATTTCAAATCCAAAGTGCAAAAAATATTTAAATGAAAGTAAGACTCATTTAGATTTCGTTTCAAATAATGATTATTTCTCCGATTCAACGCAAGTACATATTAATTTAATACCTGTACCTTATATCGGTGATATCACAAATTCTAAAATCTTTCTTTTAATGACTAATCCTGGAATAGATAATATTGATTATTTTGCCGAAAATTCATCTGAACATTTAAAACAAAGATTAATAGAAAATTTAAGACAAGAATTAAATCATGAGTTTAAATTTTTATACCTTCAACCGGAATTATTGTGGCATGGGGCTAGTATCTATTGGCAAAACAAATTTAGTCCATTAATAAATTATCTTATTAAAGAACATGGAAATTCTTATCGGGAAGCCTCTAAAATCATTTCAGATAGAATAGCAATTATTCAATATTTTCCGTATCATTCAAAATCTTTCCAATTACCTAATCATATTCTTTCAAATATTGAATCTAACAAAAAAATCGTTAATTTTGTTCAAAACTATTTATTACCTAAGGCAAAAAAAGAAGAAGTTTGCTTAATTTGTGCTAGACGGATTGGTGATTGGAAATTGCCAAATAATGACAAAAATATTCTTATTCTTCCTTCAAGTAAAGCCAGAAATCCAAGTTTTAAAGAGAATTCGGAAATTTTCAATTTAGCAAAAAAATATCTTATTTAGAATAAGGAAACCTTCGCATAACTGCGGCTGACACGCTACGCTCGGGACTTCCGCCCTCGCTCGGCCTACGGCACATTGTCCTCCGTCACGCTTCTTGCTCTGCAAGAAGTCGCGCCGACGCTAAGCCTAGTTCGTTATACGCAACGACCTAATTGTATGACTCAGGACATGGGTAACACTTTTTTCCGAGAGAAAGGGATATTCTGAACCCTTTCAGAATATGGAAAACCGCATAGAAGACATACAAGACATCTTTATTCACAATCTGGATCTCATCAAATCCAAAAAACTACCTAAGCATGTTATCAAAACGGCAATAGATATTTCTCAGTGCAGGACTGATGCTATGCATGGACATTTGTATCAGTGTCCTACTGGACACTTCTCCATCTTTCTCAGAAACTCATGTAATAACAGGCTCTGTCCTAAATGCCAAGATAAAAACAAAGTAGAATGGAATCAGAAAACTAAAGATTTGATTCTTAACTGTTCCCATTATCATCTAGTTTTCAAGTTACCTTCTTTCTGTTATGAGCATGTCACTAAACATTATAAAGAGTTTATCAATATCCTTTTTGCTACTGCAAAGAAAACTATTGATAAGATCATTGATTTCTCTTTCGACGAAGACATCTCCACTGGATCTATCATGGTTTTACACACGCATGGAAGTCTTCTGCAACTCCATCCGCATTTGCATGTTGTGATCTCTGACGGAGGATTAAATCAATCTAATACCAAATGGATTAACTCGAGTAAAAACCTATTCAACTGGTCTGATTTCAATTCTATCTATAACACATACCTTAAGAAAGAACTTTCTAAGTTCTACATTAAAAACAATTACTTAAGTGCGGATTTCTTCTCTTCCATTCAAAGTATACACAAATCTATATGTTTCATTTCAGAGAAGTATGAGTATCCAATTCATCTGATTGATTATCTTACAAAAACTGTCAAAGGATCAAGCATTCAGAACAAGAACATCTCGTGCTTCAATGATACTCTTTCTTTAAAAGATTATGATCACTCAACTCGATTCTCACAAGACGAATTCATTCGTAGGTTCTTACTACATGTTCTACCTTCCGGAACTAAATCCATCAGATACTATGGGCTTTATTCTGTAAAAGCAAAACATAGACTCAACATCGCAAGATCATTACTTGGTCTACAACCAATCTTTGACATACAAGAAGACTTACATCCAGAACTCATCAATGAAAACTCGGAATTTCTTCCTTACAAGTTTTGTCCTGTTTGCAAGAAAAGAATGCTTCTCATTGAAAAAACTCTTCCCTTTCAAACTCCTGTCTACATTCTTAATAGGTTTGGAAAGGATCCTCCTGGTTCCGTATTTTTTACTAAAATCGCAGCTTGATTTCTTGGCACAATCTTGGGGCATTAAACTCCATTACATTGCCTTCATTCAAAAACAAGGGTCGCTGCGTATAACTTCGGCTACCCGCTCCGCTCGGGTCTTGCGCCCTCGCTCGGCCTAAAGGCAAATTGGCTTCTGGCACTCCCCTTGCTTACGCAAGTGTCATGCCAGCCCGCTCGTCGCTCTCCCGCGACTCGGACGCCAACTTCGGGTAGCCTAGTTTGTTAGTCGCAATAGCGAACTAATTATTAAAATGGAATTAAAGAATACACTTACAGAAGAAAATTTCAGGAAAGAGTTAAATGCTTCAATATTAAGAGGAAAAAAAGAACAAAGTACCTCGAAGATAAATGAAGAATTATTGTCACTTTATCCTGATTTTAAGTCTGCAATTACTCTAGATTGGATTCCAGAAGAAGGCGAAAACATTTATACTATCTTGATCGATCAGAATTTAGTTGTTAAAATTGAAATCTCGAAAAACCCAAATGCGAAAAGTATCCTGATAGAATCTATGGATATCAAAACATATCACTATAAACTAAAGAAACTTCAGAAGTTAAAATTAAAAGTGGCATTGGATATCGCACTTTCAATTCATTAATCCATAAACTCTTAGTTTTCATTCTATTAAATTATCATAATTCTATAAGTGATTTTTAAAAAGTCTTTTACGTCTGTAATTTCCAAAGTATATATCAGGATTTTTATATTCTTGAGCCTACAGAATTGCTATACTATGCCAAGAATCATTAAACTCACTTTCCTTTCTAACCAATATCAAATTGAGAATTTAGATTCAAAAAACGAATCTTTTTTTGTTTCATTTGCCTGTGACCAATGGTATTACCATCCAAGACTTCTTGAATCCGAAAAAATTAATATATTCGATTGCCAAGAAATGTCAAAAAGTAAGATAAAAATAGTCGGCAAAAATGCCAAATTCTATATCGGTTTCCTACCTATTGGTGTATATGTTTTTGCACCCGCAAGTGTAGTAGAAAATAGAATCGTAACCGATCCTCAAGTTTATCAATTATGCAAAAATGTAATATTTACAAATACTGAATACGATAACTTTGAAAATGCAAATCTGTTTCTCAAAAGCAATTATTTCCCAGACCTTTTCAAGGATCAATGCTTTGAATTAAATACAAGTCTACACCATATTTCCCTTGTTTTGCTAAGCGGTGAAAAAAATGGCCTTTTCGCTTTTCGGAGTAACATTCTATATTTAAATTTCAGCAAACCATTCGATAACACGAAGTTAAATCGAATTATTCTAAAAGTTATAGGAACCAGAGAATTTAAATTTGAAGAAAGGAATACTTTCTATCCTTATTATCAAGCAATTCAGATTGAATAAGATCGTGATATCGCTACTGCGACTAACTACGGCTTACCGCATCGCTTCGGGACTGTCGCCCTCGCTCGGTCTCCGACACATAGGCTTTCTGTCACTCGCTTGCATAGGCAAGCTACGTGCCAGTCCCTAACGTCCCGTTGGGACTCAGGGTCAGCCTACGTCGGTAAGCCTAGTTCGTTATACGACATCTAGCAATAATTTTTTAAAAAGGAAAAACTATGAAAAAAAACAACAAATTCTTTAAAATCTATATTCTGTCAATTTTCTGCTTTCAATTATTGACATTGAATTGTGCGTCAAAACAAGAGAGAATTGAACAATCAATTGTTAACGGTGATTTTGAAACGGTATTCACTGATTTAGTAAATGAAGGTTACCCTATAAACTCAACATTTATAGTAAATTTTGGAAATGAAACTTTCCTAAATTACGCTATTAAGAAAAAGAGAACTAAACTAGCAAAATTCCTAATTGAAAAGGGTGCCGATCCAAACCTTAAAGACGGACGGGACGATACACCATTAAATTTAGCAATTTTCTTCAAAGAACTAGAAATTGCAAAAATTTTAGTAACAAAAGCAAATCTAAAATTAAAAGATAAAGATGGAAAGACTCCAATACTTACTGCAACTGACTCATCAAACCCAAATCTCGAAATTCTAGAATTATTATTTTCTAATGGTGCAGATATAAATGATCTTGATAACAAACAAAATAATTGTCTTCACCTAATAATCGTAAATCAAGCGAAGAATAAAAAAGAAATTTTCAATTATTTACTTGCGAAAGGGGCAAAATTTGATGTTCCCAATTCTTCAGGAGAATATCCTATACATCTTGCAACAAGGTATGATTTTACTAACGACGATACATATTTTGTTTCAGAATTAGTTAAAAGAGGCGATAAAATCGACAAAGCTGAGAATAATTCTGTTGGCTTAACTGTAGCCCATATCGCGGTATCCGAAAATTGTCCCAATATACTAGATATTTATATTTCAAAAAAAGGAAATCTTAATACAAAACTTAAAAGCTCAGGGGAAACTCCGTTGATGCTTGCAGTATTTTGGAGAAATTATCGATTGTCTAAAGTATTAGTAAGCAAAGGAGCAAAAGTAAATGAAGTAGATTTAGACGGTAATACTGCATTAAGCATTGCAATTCATCGAGGAGAATCAAACATAGCCAAACTTTTAAAAGAGAATGGAGCCAGATAATAGATTTTTAATTCAGAGCTGAATTTTATACACTTAAATTTAGTATTTTCAAAAAATTCTTTATAAAAACAAAAGGAAACTAAAATGGATTTCGTCTGGAAAAGAAAACAAAATTATAACAGCCAACCGGCAATTGGCTATTTAGATACTTACGAAGCTATCGTAGGAATAAAAAAAAATGATAATTTCAAAGTAAGAGCAGAAGTACAATATTACCCATTTTCTATTCAAAAAAATGCAGACGCAACTTTGTATTTCGAAGGTGATCCAACTAATCTTACAGATGCACTATTTTCTTCAATCCGCTTTGACATTAGTGAATTAATCAGAGAAAAGGAGCTAGAAATTTATCCGAAAAATTCAGAACCGTTGAGAGTGTTTATGATCAAAGTATACACTTGTAGTAAATTACCAGAAATTCAACTTTTCACTCATGGTGACATGGGATTTTCTGATCAATTACAGTAAGCTACAAGTTTTCAAGAAAATAGTAGGCCTGCTAGACGTCGTATAACTGCGGCTGACACGCTACGCTCGGGACTTACGCCCTCGCTCGGCCTAAAGGCACATTGTCCTCCGTCACGCTTCTTGCGATGCAAGAAGGCGCGCCGACGCTAACGCCTTCTCCGAAGGCTCAGCTACGGACAACGTCGTGTAGCCTAGTTCGTTATCCGAAATGGTTTGAAACTAAATTAGAATTAAAAAAAATGGAACAGAATGGATAAAAAGCAAAAGAAAGAGCTATTGATCAAAACTAAAACATGGTTTCGTGATGTCATAGCAATTAATCATATAGAAAACACAAAAAAACTTGCTGATATTAAAGAATTCAATGTGAATCCCTTCTTAGCAATTTATTTAGCAAATTTTCTTACAGGAAATTCTAATCCGGAAAGTATTGCAAAAGCTTTAGTTTACCCGCGTGTATTAGGTACTTCTATAACTACATCCTTTGGAACCAATATTCAAAAATATACAAGCGATGTTTTATCTGCATTCAAAAGTACTACTTCGGGAATAGATATTGAATTTGAAGATTGCATCGACGGTTCGAAGCGATATTGCCAACTCAAGGCGGGACCAAATACAATAAATAAAGAGGATGTAGAAACAATTGCCGGACATTTTAAGGGAATTATTCAATTAGCTAGAACAAATGGGTTAAAACTTTCTTTTGAAAATTTAACAGTCTGTATAATTTATGGGGACCAAAATGAAATAAACGGACACTATAAAAGAATAACAGATCAATACCATTATCCCGTTATTATTGGAAAAGATTTTTGGCATCGACTTACTGGAGATAAAGAATTTTATTACGATTTGATTAAGACTTTTGCTGAAGTCGCCTCTGAGGCAGATTTTCGCAAAGATTTAGAAAAAGTAATTCAAGATTTGTCGAAAACTGAGGAAATACAAAATCTATCGAAAAGCATATAGAAATATAATGTTGACCCGGTAATAACCATGACTAATGTTGTATAAGGTACACTACATGGGAAATTTGACCGAATCTTATAGTCTAAATCAATTCGCAGACCTACTTTCTGTTTCTAAAGAAACTCTAAGACGTTGGGACAATTCTGGAAAACTAGTAGCGAAGAGAAGCAAAGTAAATGATTACAGATTTTATACGAAAGAACATATAGAAATCTGTAAACAGCTCGATCTATTTATTCCAAGCGAAGAGAAAGCATCAAACTTTATAAAACCTTTAAAAAATTATACCAGTATAGAATTATTTGCAGGCGCAGGTGGATTGGCATTAGGTTTTGAATTAGCTGGATTACACCATGTTTTCTTAAATGAAATTGATAAACATGCTTGTGACACTTTAGAGCAAAATAGACCTAATTGGAAAATTTCTCGGGCCGATGTTAAGGATTTATCATTCGTTCATTATAAAAATAAAATAGATGTCCTAACAGGCGGATTCCCATGCCAAGCATTTAGCTATGCCGGAAAGAAACTTGGATTCGATGATGCTAGAGGAACATTATTCTTCGAATATGCAAGGGCTGTTAACGAAATAAAACCTCTTATCTGTGTTGGAGAAAATGTTCGCGGTCTTTTAAATCATGAAGATGGTAAAACTATTCAAGGTATGATAGATATTTTGGATGAACTCGGTTATCGAGTAATCGAACCTAAAGTATTAAAAGCCATTAATTTTAATGTTCCTCAGAAAAGAGAAAGATTATTTTTAATAGCAATAAGAAAAGACATAAAAACTAAATATGAATTCCCATTACCAAGTCGGAAAGTTTATACACTTAAGGATGCACTAAAAAAAGGCGAACTTTTTGATTCTAATGTACCAACTTCCCAAGGTCAAAAATATCCCAAAAGAAAACATGAAATTCTAAGCATGGTTCCTCCAGGCGGATATTGGAGAGATTTGCCTGAGAAAATACAAAAAGAATATATGTTACAAAGTTTTTACCTTGGTGGCGGCAAAACAGGCATGGCACGAAGAATGTCCTGGGACGAACCATCTCTTACATTAACTTGTGCACCTGCTCAAAAACAAACAGAAAGATGCCACCCTGATGAAACAAGACCTTTTACTGTTAGGGAATATGCAAGAATTCAAACTTTTCCCGATGATTGGAAATTTTCCGGCTCTATTTCACAACAATATAAACAAATTGGAAATGCCGTACCTGTTAATCTAGCGAAAGAAGTTGGTTATTCAATAATTAAATTTCTTAACAATTATTACTCGGAAAAAAAATAATATACAAACCACTTCGGATAACTGCGGCTGACACGCTCCGCTCGGGACTTTCGCCCTCGCTCGGCCTAAAGGCACATTGTCCTCCGTCACGCTTCTTGCTCCGCAAGAAGTCGCGCCGACGCTAACGCCTCTGCGAGGCTCAGCTACGGACAACGTCGTGTAGCCGTAAACATTCATATAAAAAAATTAAAGCCATAGGAAGAAAAAATGTCAAAAATCGCAGATTCCGATTCAATACTTGATATCAGACGCATTCTGCCACAACATCAAGCAGCACTTACTTTGCTCAATGGGAAGTTACAAAATCCATCTTTAACAAGGTTAGATTGGCTTGACTTGGCCTGCGGAAAAGGACAAATAATATCTCAACTCAATGAAAACCTTTCTATTGAACATAGAGGTCGTCTTCATTACATTGGTTATGATATTAATCCCATGGATACGAAAACAGCCGAACGGATTGCAGATGGTCTACAGTTAGCAAGTTACAATTTTCAACATGGTGACCTTGCCAATTTTAATTCCATTCTTAAACCAGATAAAAAATTTGATTTTATTACATGTACAAATACAGCTCACGAACTGCAGCCTGGAGCTTTCGCTTCATTGATATTAAATGCTTTCTATCTCCTAACAGATAATGGCGAATTTTTTATATATGATATGGAATCGTTAAGCAAACCAGAACTAGGAGCGCTTCCTTGGAGAGGAGCCGAAATACAGAAATTACTCAATACAATTTTCGAAACAATAGGTACTAAATTTAAAGTCCAACCTTCAGTTTGGACACATTCAACTTGTAAAGGCTGGTCAATTACCATACAACGAAACTATGTTAGTGAAAGAAATGATTACATATTTGGTCTTCAAGATTCTTTAGCATCCAATACCGAATCAATTATTGATGAAATTTTGGATAATCGATTAAAAGAATGTAACAAAGCCTTAGATACGTTTTGTCGATTTGGAACTGAAAGTGTAGATGACGCGCACGACAAAACTCTTTCTCTTTATGAATACTGGGCGATAAATAGATCTATGGAGATGAGAAAAAAATGAACATTTATCTATCTTATAATAACAAATACAATGATATTCAGATTGGAACGTTCATCGCAAACAATCTTTCAACTCAAAATTTCCAAATCTTAAATGACAATGAGAATTTAAAACTTGGTGAACATTGGAAAAATAGAATTATAGACTCAATAAATAAATGTACTGTTTTTATCAGCATAGTCGACAATGATGATCCATTCCTTATGTTTGAATTAGGATATGCATTGGCAAAAAATAAAAAAATAATACTAATAGCTGATTCAAATAATTTTGCTAATAAATTACCAGTAGAATTGAACAATATGCTATTTATTGAGAAAACTTCCGATTTATTCGAAATATTAATTCAGATAGAAAAATATACTTCAACCTATAAAGTTGATTTAATATATAGTAATATTGATTCATGGTCGGCCTCCACAATCATAGAAAAGATAAATGAAAATTTGGATATAATAGATAACTTTGATTCAATTGAATTTGAAAACATGTTAGAAAAGTGGTTTCAAGAACATTCATTCACAACACAGAAAACATCTTCTACAATCGATTTCGGCTACGATTTCAAAATTGATACATTTTTGAATTCCCCTGCCGTCGTCGAAGTAAAAAAATACAAACGAACTTCTCAAGTTCCTTTAGCCTCCATACGACAGTTAATTGGTTCTATGGCATTAGAACATGCAGAGTATGGGATTATGATTTCCACCGCTCCATACTCTAATTCATCAAAATATTTTATTAACAGTATTGAGCAAAAAATTTACCTCTTGACCATCGAAGATATCATTAAATTAAATAAACTCGATAAACAAGATATTGAAAGCTATTGCAATGACCTTAAAATTTCAAATCAAGACCACTACGCATAACTGCGGCTAACACGCTACGCTCGGGACTTGCGCCCTCGCTCGGCCTAAAGGCACATTGTCCTCCGTCACGCTTCTTGCGTCGCAAGAAGGCGCGCCGACGCTAACGCCTCTTCCAGAGGCTCAGCTACGGACAACGTCGTGTAGCCTAGTTCGTTATGCGTAATGCCTTAAATAACCATGTTTGAAAAAATTACAATTCGTGAACAACAAAGTTTGGATAAAAAAAATCCACTTGATTTGGGACTTATTCTTGAATCAATGCTTTTCTATCGCAAGACCATAGTCATCTGCAATTCTGCAATTTCTTTAGGTCAAATGTTGAAGACGCTTGGATTAGATAATATTACAAAACTCATTGAATCAGAAACTCTAGAAATTGTGTTCTCAGAATCTTTTTCCGGAATCGTTACAAATAAAACTATTTCTACTGGATTAGAAATTCATAATCCAGTGACTTTTACCTCACCAGATCATACTCTCGAACAAGAATTACGGAGAATTTGCGTTGACATAACTGGTCGTGAAGGTCGTGGAAGAAGAGTAGCAAATTCTTTCGATGAAAAAATTAAAAAATTTAATTATAGCAGTGATTTCACAAATAATGTAAAGAATATCTTTCTTGATGAAAGTTATTTAAACAAATCTGCACATTCACTAATCAAAAACTGGATACCTGAACTAGACAAAGAAAATTTAGCAAACTTTAAAATTGAAGAATCTGACAATGGGTTTATAGTAAATACTAAATTAGATTTTGATAGGTTAAACAAATATTACGGAAAATACTATCCTCCATCTCATTCTTCTCTAACTCCAGCATACATTTTAAGCAATATTTTTGATGTCGAGACAGATTTGTTTCATGCTTCGAATAATCTAAGCGAAATAATTTCTACTCCAGAAAAATCAAAGTTAATTGAAATACGATTAAGCTATTTAATGGAAAGATATACAAAGAGTAAAAATCAAAAAGAAAATTTCCTAAAAACAATTAATCCTACTTTCTTTACAATTCGAGATGATTATAATAAAGGCAACCTAGAGCTAAATAAAATTATAAATGCTATTTTACATGCCAATAAATTTAAAAAATGGCTGGGCTCTCTAGAAAATGATGAAGATCTACTCAATCAATATCTTCAAGAAATATCCAAAGAAAGTTTTTTTAAGAACATGCCTAGCAAATTTTACCGCTGGACATTCTTCTTACTGGGTGGGATATTCTTAGATTCAAGGTTACCATCTGGATTTGGAACTATTTCAGGCATTGCATTGAGTTTTATCGACAATTTTCTATTCGATAAATTTGTTATCGGTTGGAAACCAAATCAGTTTATAAATCAATATTTATTTAATGAGAAATAATTGCCACTTAAGGCACAACGCATAACTTCGGCTGACACGCTACGCTCGGGACTTGCGCCCTCGCTCGGCCTACGGCACATTGTCCTCCGTCACGCTTCTTGCGCCGCAAGAAGTCGCGCCGACGCTAACGCCTCTTCCAGAGGCTCAGCTACGGACAACGTCGTGTAGCCTAGTTCGTTAAGCGAAATTGCAAAAATTAATTACAAAAAGGAATTGTTTATGAAAATTATTTACCTAATGGTCTTTATCTTATTTAGTTTGGAGATAAGCGCTGACGATGTTTGCGAAAGTGGTGATTGCCAAAATGGAATCGGAACCCTTAAATATGAAAATGGTATGGTCTACTCAGGGAACTGGAAAAATTCTCAAAAAAATGGTTTTGGAAAAGAAACATTTAAAAACTTTGAATACGAAGGAGAGTTTTTAAACAATGAACATGATGGAAAAGGAACACTTATTTTTCCTGACGGCGCTAGATATGTAGGGAATTTCTCCAAAAACGAGATGCAAGGTAAAGGTTGTTTCACGAGACCTGATGGAAGTTATCTTGATGGAGATTGGGTAGACAGTAAGCCGGAAGGAAAAATAAAATCTGTTCTTAAAAATGGTACTATTCTTATTGGTGATTATAAAAACGGAATTCCCGAAGGATACGGTGAGGAATCGTATATTAACGGTTCAAAATATTCTGGAATGTGGAAACAGGGCAATAAGCATGGACTAGGAAAAATTACGGATGCAAGGGGAAAAATCATTATTGAGGGTACTTTTTCGGGAGGAAATATTCCGGATTTTTATACTCAAGTTGAACCGGACTCAATACTACGCAATGATGTAAATAAATTCATATTTATCCTGGAGAATAAGTGCAAAAATATTAAAAATTTAGCTCATTTCAGGATAAATTCTAACGGAGATGATTACTCGGAGATCTGGATATATGATATTTGTAATGAACAAGTCGGTTATTTTTTGAAATTCAAACCCGATGGTAAAGGTGGCACTTTTTTTGAAATTGATATGAAAAAAAATAAACAGGTAAATTCAAAATAATTTGCAACTTCGCTTAACTACGGCTTACACGCTACGCTCGGAACTTGCGCCCTCGCTCGGCCTAAAGGCACATTGTCCTCCGTCACGCTTCTTGCTTTGCAAGAAGACGCGCCGACGCTAACGCCTCTGCGAGGCTCAGCTACGGACAACGTCGTGTAGCCTAGTTCGTTATGCGCAATAAATGGGCAGATCATTTCAATTTATTTAAATCTGGCGATAAAACAATATCCGCACTATTTAAAACGAACTAGAAGGAAATTTTTCTATTCCTCAAAATCGAAATTCAAAGGGATTTATGGGATTGATTCCTGCCGGTAACTTTCCCATATCTTAAACTTAAAGGAGGACATCAAAATGATTTATATCTGGAGAATTCCAAATAATTTTCCTAATGTGAAGATAGGAACGTATGATCGTGATATTTCTCCTGATAGATTTCTATTTACTAAAGGAATACGTGCAAACATGACAATTAAACCAACTATAAAATTTTCTGTAAAAATGTCTGAAATAAATGAGTTAGACGTTCTTCCAAATGATGCTTTGTTACCGATCGTCAACGATAAAACTTTGGATATTTTAAACAAATTTGCAAATCAAGATTTTGAATCCATTCCTGTAAATATTTCTGCCCTAGATGGAAATGTTTCAAGCTATAGTCTGATTAATATTTTATCTAAGGTAAATGCTCTAGATCTTAATAATTCAACATATAACTATGTGCCCGGAACAAAAGCTATTTTAGGCTTTTCTAAATTGAAATTTTTAGTGAAAGGTATTGGATATTATAATCTTTCGAGAGATGTTGATTTTTTTCCATTCATACTCGTCTCTTCAATGCTTCAAAAGGAATTAATTTTGGGCAACTTGAATGGCATTTGGTTAGCGTCGCCTGAAGAAATTTTCGATTAAATTTTATTGAATGCTCAAAACCGACTTTAAAAGATTATTGTAGGATTCATTCCTGTCGGTAACGTTCCGAAATCTTTGATACATAGTATGGTTGTTGGAGAGAAGTTAAAAAATTGGTTAGAAAAAACTAAAATCGATATACAAGCTTTAAAGCCAATTAATTTATTAATTACGATCGAATAGAATTTAAAATTTATATTTTGAATTAACTTAGTCAATTTTGAATAAAAAAATAAATTCTGGAAACACAATATATTTTCTATGCCCATTTAAAGCGCATAACTTCGGCTGACACGCTACGCTCGGGACTTGCGCCCTCGCTCGGCCTAAAGGCACATTGTCCTCCGTCACGCTTCTTGCGTTGCAAGAAGGCGCGCCGACGCTAACGTCTCTGCGAGACTCAGCTACGGACAACGTCGTGTAGCCTAGTTCGTTATACGCCATTAATTTTATTCTTCTATTTATTTAAATAGTCTAAAAAACATGAAATTAAATTCCATATTACTATTATCAATATTACTCCATTGTTGTAATTTAAAACCAGGCTTATCGGAATTAAAAAAATCAAATTGGATTTACCAAAAAAAAAATAGCCTATCGTTCTCTTATAATGAAGCGATGATCAATTACATAAAACTTGGAAGTGGTCCACCACTAGTTTTAATTCATGGCGGCGGATCGTGGAGTTATTCTTTTCGAAATGTTATTGAACCTCTCTCAAAAAAATTTACTGTGTATACTATAGATTTTCCTGGACACGGTTATTCCACTATTCCGAAAAATTACGATTATACATTAGAATCCATTAATAATTTACTCTCTGCCTTCCTTGATTTCAATAAGCTTAGTAGTGTTGATCTTCTTGGTAATTCATGGGGAGGTGGATGGGCAATATATTTTGCTCAAAATAATCCAAACAGAGTAAAAAATTTAATACTTTTAGATTCCTCGGGATTATCTGATACTAATGATTATGACAAAAGTACTTGGAAGTATCTTGCATATCCATTTGGTACGATTATTCTTTATTTTATCACAAAAGATGATGTCAGATCTAGCTATGAAAACGAACTATACCTTGATAAATCAAAAGTTGATTCGGAGACAATAGAGGAAATCTATAATCCTTTCATATTTTCAAAAAATTTACTTTCACAAGTTGAATATCAAAAAAACTTGAATTGGTTTAAATCTGGAACTAACCTCAATAAATTAAAAAACGTAATTATTATCTGGGGGAAACATGACAAATATTTACCAATAGAAATGGCTTTTGAATATAAAAAGCTAATTCCGCATTCAAAGATTTATATTTTTGATAATTCTAGTCATTTACCACATGAAGAGGAACCAGAAAAAATGGTGCAAATACTTACTGAAGAATTATTAAACCAAAATTAACGGCGTATAACTTCGGCTTACCACTACGCTCGGGTCTTGCGCCCTCGCTCGGTCTGCGACACATAGGCTTTCTGTCACTCGCTTGCATACGCAAGCTACGTGCCAGTCCCTAACGTCCCGTACGGGACTCAGGGTCAGCCTACATGCGTAATGCCAAAAAAAATATTTTAATGAATACAGTAAGCCAATGGATATAAAGCCAACATTCGATCATTTTCTAATATATTCAAATAATTTAGAGACAGATTTCAGTAGATTTGGAGATCACTTTGATTTTCCAATTTTATTTCCAGTAACAAATTACGGTTCATTTTCTAGCGGGATGTTTGCTTGTGAAAATTCAATTTTAGAATTAGTTTCTTATGACAATCCTAGTTTGCCTAAGGCCAACAATAGTAAGAAAATATGGTTTTCTGGTTTTGCTTTAAGATCAGAAATTATTATTGAGAATTTGCAAATTTATTTTAAAACTAATAATTTAAATACTTCTGATATAATCACTCAATTTGTAAGTGATAAAGATGGTAAAAATATACCAATTTCAAAAGTAATTCTGATTAACGATATTTTAGAACATTTTCAAATTTTCTATATCCAATATATAAATAACTTTTTAGAATTAAAATTTTTAGAACTTTCAAAAATATCAAAATGGAAAATCATAAATTTTAATCTCGATGTAGAAGATACTGATTTTACTAAAAATCAATTCCAGAAAATTGGTTTTTCTGAGATAAGGAATTCCTCTTTTTCAGATAAAAGAGATATAGAATTTAACTTAAATAATTCCAACTCGAAATTTCCCGTTATTAAATCTTTCTATATTAAATCAAAAGAAGAAATTATTAATTTAATTGATTTTTTTTAATAAAAATGGCACTACGCATAACTGCGGCTGACACGCTACGCTCGGGACAAGCCCTCGCTCGGCCTGAAGGCACATTGTCCTCCGTCACGCTTCTTGCTGTGCAAGAAGGCGCGCCGACGCTAACGTCTCTGCGAGACTCAGCTACGGACAACGTCGTGTAGCCTAGTTCGTTATGCGAAAATAGCGCAAGATACATTTAAAAACTAATAATGAATGAAATTAAATTTAAAACAGCAAGAGACATTTTCGGACGAGAGAATATCTATTTTAATACTGACTATTCTGAAGAATGTTGTCGGTATATAATTAACAATAATATAAAGAAAATTACACTCTATCCTGGCACATATAAAGCAAATGACTTAACACCTTTGCTTCCAATAAAAGAATCGATACTATCAATTTTTATATTATTAAATATCGATTGCAAAGACATCACCCTATTTAAAAATCTGAAGGAAATAAGTAACGACTCAAAAGCAAAAATTGACTTAAGTCAATTTCCTCACTTAGAATCATATTATGGAAAACTTAGTCCCAATATTACTGGTCTTGATAAAGCGAAAAAGTTGGAAACCTTATACTTGCATAAGTATTCAACAGATACTTATGATCTCAGTATACTACCACAATTAGAAAACCTAAAACATTTAGGTTTATTTCAAACAAAGATTAGGACTCTCAAAGGTATCGGTAATTTTCCCAATCTTTCCAAAATTCAAATATACAGTGCTTCACAGTTAACTAAAATATCCGATCTATTAGAATTGAAGTCTTATCTCACGGAAATAGAATTTGAGCTTTGTAAAAATTTAACTGATTATGCTATTTTAGCTAAATTGACCGAACTAAAAAAGTTAACACTTACACAATCTGGATCGCTACGAAATTTATCGTTCATTCCGAAATTGAAACATCTTAAATTTTTTAGCTTCTGGGGAACCAATATTATTGATGGTGATCTTTCCTTTTGTAAAAACTTAGATTATGTTGGTTTTGATAATAAGAGACATTACAATCTTAAATTAGAATACTTTACGGATAAAAGAGACAGGCATATAAAATAAATTAAAATTGGTGAAGTAATTACTACAAATTGCGCTACTTCGCATAACTGCCGCTACCCACTTCGCTTTGGGTCTTCGCCCTCGCTCGGCCTTCGGCAAATTCCTCTCCGGCACGAATCTTGCCTCCGCAAGTTCCGCGCCGACGCTAACGCCTCTTCCAGAGGCTCAGCTCCGAGGAACTTCGGGTAGCTAGTTACGTTATACGCAAGGTCGCAGATGTCAGCCTCAAGACATAGGTAACAATTAAATTAGAGTATCCAAAAAAATAAAAAATACATTTGACGGTAATACGTTTCTGTAATACAAAGTA
>VYME01000366.1_pt1 | contig 16504 bp, 17 predicted proteins | sample 5115281 | NCBI WGS metagenome assembly VYME01 (sample SAMN12291780, study PRJNA351875) | freshwater metagenome | isolation source: freshwater lake | place: USA: Michigan, Wintergreen Lake | collected 2013-08-08
CGCCTACCGCGACGTGCAGCGCGAACAGGTGCGGGCGCGCACCGAGCTGCAGCGCGCAGCGAGCCGGCTGCGCGCGATCGTCGCCAGCGAGACGCTGCGGTGAGGCTTCGCCGCGGCCTCGCCGCGTGTCAAGCCGCAGGCCGCGTGACGCCGGCTTCCCGTCAGAGCCCGCAGGCGATCGCCAGGAAGGCGACCACGGCGATCCCGACCGCCGCGACCGGCAACGCCAGCACGAACATCGTCACCCGCTGGGAGCGATGCGCGAGCCCCGCGCCGATGGGCACCAGCACGAACGCCACAACGATGGCGGCGAGGAAGACGATCCATAGATCGCCGACGAAGCCGACGACGACGCCGGAACACGGCAGCAGCTGCCAAAGCAAGGCGGTCCGCAGCGCTGGCCCGGGGGCCACGTCCGCAGGCCGTTGGTAAAGGCGCGCACGGAACCTTGTCTTCGCATTTTGCATGCGGCCATCGCGCACGAACGCGCACAGCACGGCGGTTGCTGCCACGAGTCGCCACGCACTCCTGGCATTGCCCCGCGTGCGAGCCCCACCATACTGGCCCGCATGGAGACGTTCGCGACACGCTTTCTCGCGATGTGGATGGCCATGAAGCCGGTGACCGAGGGAACTGTCCATCGGCACCTGCGACTCGGCGGGCTGCTCAGCTTCTACCATCGGCGCAAGCGACGAGTTGAGTCCTGCGCGGCAGTCGGGAGAAGGTGATCGACGTTGGTTTCGCTGCGGCTGCCGGGCTACCGGTGTGCGAACAACGAGCTCGGGCCGCTGAACCGGCCCCTGGATTGGATCGCGAAGTCGGCACTTCCGCCCGGAAATGCACGCGTTCCAGTTCTCGGACAGCACGGGCAGCACCCGGTCGCTACCGTCAGGTTGCACGAGCCGCCTCGGAACCGGCGATCCGCTGGATGCAGGCGGCGAACTCGGGGTCTTCGCCCTGCAGCAGCTCCGGCAGGAGATGACGGAACTCCGGTCGGCGGCACCACTCGCCCATGAAGTCCTCCCATGACTTCCAGAGGCGGCTGGTCTTCCGGTCCATCTTCGGCTCGTAGACCAACAGGAACGCCCGTTCGAACAGCGCGACCAGGATCGAGAACAGCGCGAAACGCCGTTCCTGCTGCTCCGCCGTCAGCTGGCCCGCAGGACCTTCGCGGCGCAGCAGCTGCAGGTCGGCATTCACCAGCACCAGCTTCATGAAGCCGGTGTACTCGTCGGCGAGTCGCTGGTAGATCTCCTCATCCTCCTGCTGCCGTTCCCGTCGTTGCTCCCACAGGAACACAGCGATCGCCAACGGCAGGCCGATGACGGTGACGACGTAGCTCAGAAGCTCCCAGGTATCGCGGTCCCACATGCCACCACGATAGTCGCGACGCCCCGGCGACGCCGCCGGTGGGGGGTGCAACCGGGAACATGGGTGACACTTTTGTCCGGGCACATGGGTGACACTCTCCACAGCCAAGTCGACAGCGCAGAACCAGGAATGGACCGCGACGTCAGCCGCCCTTCCCGGAAATGTGCTTCTCGGACAGCATGAGGTCAGCATCACAGCCGCTCGCGAACCTCGTGTGCAAGGTTACTGACCTTGCTTCTCGCCCCCCCCTTCATCAAACGGTTTCCATGCAAATGCAACGACCCTCCCACCAGCAGTTTCCAAGGCCCCTCCAAACACCCGCAATCCACGCCCCCCGCCCAGGTCACGCGCATTGCCAGTTATGATCGCGAACAGATCCGAGCAATCCCGCCGATCTTCAGCCGATCGCACATGGCGGTCAGCCCCGCTCAAGGCAACTGCCGCAACATGACAGGCTCGCTCCACAGCTAGACACCAAATGCATACGTCTACAAGAGTTCCGTGGCTTTCCGCATCCTCCATCGGAACAAGTGGCTTAAGCCCCTCCGCACTCAAGCGTATCTCACGACACAGCTTGGCTGCACCATTCCAAGCGCCCAGGTCTCCGCACACCATCATATCACTCTTCCTAGCGTATGCCATGGGCTTTGTGTTAACAGGACTCATGGGCATCCACATCCGAGCCAGACAGACCACCTCCGCAAGCTCGTGCTTACCATATCCCATTCCAGCCATCACAGCAATGCAATCGCGCAACAATCCTCCGCCGACTCCAGAGACCCCCTCCTCTACGACCTGGAGCATTGCAGCGTCGATATCAGCCAAGCCACCTCGAACAGGAGAGAAGGACCTCAGCACACCGCCAGAACCCCAAATATCTTCCCCCACCCGACACCAACGCTCGACATCCGGGCTCCCCAGAGACGCTTTTGCCCAATCGTAATCTCGCGATAACGCTTGCACGAGATTACCACTGCTAACCTCAGGCCATACAGGCGTAAACGTTGCACTACCTCCAATGGGCACCCATGGCGAACTCTCACCCTCTCTGGATCCAACCAAACTCCAACCAGAATGCCGAAGCCCAAGCATCTGCGCCCGTGCATCATTCACGACACATGCAAGCCTGAAGCAACAATCCAAGGCAATGTCGAGCGCAAGCTCTGGCACCAAGCCAAGTGCCACACCTTCCTCAAGTGGGAACCTGTCTGCATAAGCATCAGCCAGACTAGTGTTGCCCAGCCTATCCTGGACATCCCCACCACCAGGCAGCTCAAGAGTAGGGCAAGAGACGCAACTCGTCAAGATCGCGACCAATACAACGAGCTTGGTATTCATTTTGGTATCCCAAGAAGCGCCGGGAAGACGGGGGACGTCCACTGCCGGGAGACGCACGACAAGTGCTGCATGTGCTGGGCGCGCAAGGTGCTCCTTGTCCACGCTAGCATGGTAAAGGAATACGTCTCGCATAGCTATAGATAAGTGAAGGACTCTGCCGGTAGCTTGCCACCCGTCCCGGCGAGCGGGCGCATGGTCGCAGCACCTTTGGCCAAAGGCAACCCGCACCGAGCCCCTGAGCCAGCGTCCCCCGCGTGGCTACGCTTCCGCATCCGCGATGCCAGCGACCAACCCGCGAAGGTCACCTCGATGGAGCGACGCCTACTTCGCCCCGTGGAGCATCGACCCCACCTCCCTTAGGTCCCACAGCTGCCTTAGTGCCGGGAGTTTCCTGATCAAACTATGCCGAATCATCACCTGCGCCCCGTACACCGGAAAGCGCCAAGCACCTATTGCGCCCAAGGCTGCAGCATTAACCGCGTAGCGCCTTGCGCTTATCGGTCGCCCGCCTGCAGAAGACACATCGACATCAAGCGACATCGAGACATTCCAGCAATCCACAAATGGGACCACCCAAAGCCGCCATCCGCAAAACTCCATCGACTCGAACCCAACCGTCACACCCATAGCGCCATCCCCTTCAATAGTTCTCCACATATCTGGCGGCACAACCAGCGCCACTCCAGACCACCACGGCCCAACGCCAGGCACAACTTCTCCATCAAACACCGACAGCGACACCCGATCTAATACCACGGGACGGCCGCACTTAACATTCTCTATGATCGAATGGTTGTCAATTGTGAAGCCCACTAGACACGAGGACTCCTTGGCACGAACACAAAAAACGGTCTCGACCATGCTAGGAAGCTTCCCACCCCAGAGCCGGCACCGCAAGGGGTCAAGTCAGGGACACAGGGACACAGCCCACAATCCGGCGCTCCTGACGTTGTTGCGGGTGCCGCAGCAGCGTAGTTAGGCCGCGTAGCCGCCTGCCACACCAAATCGTCGGCGCCGCAGGATGATCGCGTCACCGCACACACAGAGTCCTTGCGGGGCTCGATCGCTTCCGCAAGAAGGTGCTGGCCGCACCGGCGCTCGTCGCCATCTCGGCACGGCAGCGCCACCCTCACCCTGAATGCCGGTCTCGCGGATCTCTGGATCCGGTTCCTCAGCGCGCTCGCCGTGCCGAAGGCCGCGCAGTCTTGCCGAGGCTGATTCGGCTAGCGACGCGCGCTTCACGTAAGGCGCTGAGCAGAGGTGCGCCCTCGCCGTGGATGCTGGCCTACTCGACCATCGATTCAGCAGCCGCAGATCTTGGCAGGCCGCGATCAATCATCTGGGCTGCAAGAGAGTTCCGTCACGCAAGTCTTCCCCAGCCTTTCTGATAACTCTCTTTGCATCTTCAGCGTCCACCAAGGCCACCGGCGGCATGGACGCATCCCCGGCGGCGCGCAACCCGGCACTCGCCTACCACCTCGACGGACTGATCGAGCGCGGGCTCGTGGTGGACTACTCGGCGGCGGCGAAGTTGCTCGGGGTCAGCCAGCCACGGTTGACGCACTTGATGAGCCTGCTGTTGCTGGCACCGACGATCCAGGAGGCGATCCTCGCGGGGACGGTCACGCCGGGGGACAAGCAGCTGCGGAAGCTGGCGCGGGTGGCGGAGTGGCGGGAGCAGATCGCGGGGATCTCGGCGTAGCTCTCGAAAGTGCAACAGCTGCCAGCGTCGGCGGCCGAGCAGTTGCCTGGCCTTGACCACGAAGTCAGAACTTCCACCTGGAAATGCGGGCACACGTTCTCGGACCGCGCGCGGCACTCTAGCTCGCGGATGGCCCGGGCCCCGCCTCCGTCCACGACCAACCTCTTGCAACCACCTCGACATATCCTTCATGCCCCCTGAACACCAAGTGTGTGTACTTCGGCTCCGAAACCCCAAGCTCCCGCATCCATGCCGATCCCCGAACCACGTAAACCCCTGGATGGGGACATATACCGGAGGTCAACCACTCTTGTCTGTAGGTTTCGCGGCTACGAGCAATATCGAACCCTTCAACCGGGCCGAAGTCCTCATCGACGTCCCTGTCATACTGATATCGAGCCCACACACCCTTCGAGAGAGCGACCCGCACCATCCCATAGTCCGGCTCTTCTACCCGCTGAGGGCAAGGCTGGCTTGGGTCAAAGCTCGGCTTCGTGACATGGCTCGTTCGCTCCGCGAACCAAGCATAGAATGACACACTGTCTTCAATATCGTCTTCGCCAACCGACAAGCGAAGCAGGGGCATGGACGGACTTATCATCCATGGAACCCTGACGATCTCTATTTGTTGTTTCATAAGACGCTCCAGGAGGCGATCCTCGCGGGGACGATGACACCGGGGGACAAGCAGCTGCGGAAGTTGGCGCGGGTGGCGGAGTGGCGGGAGCAGATTGCTGAGGTCGCGGGATGAGAAGGATCAGTCGGCGCAGGCATCGCTGCGGCTGCCTGCGTTTCCTGCGCAGGCCCGAGCGCAAAACAGCACCCAAACCCACGTGTCTCCGTCAATACCCGATATGCAAGTCGAGTCCGTTGCTGATAATGACTCCCGCTGGGTTGACACCAGGCGCAACCGCCAAACCCTGCAAGTAGACGTGGACACTGAGCAAACTGGGCCAAAGGGGGATTGGGAGCGAGTAGGTCGCTGTGGAGCCCCCAGTGAACGTGACGGGTAGCCCCACGACATCCGTCGACTGGAGCACGGAGCAGCCCAGCATCCCATAGCCGTCGAGCGGGGCGGGCAACAGAAGTGCGCCGATGCTCACGTTGCTCCATCCCAGAGCGACTACAGCGAACGGCGATGGGACATTAGAGACAAGCGCGCGAGCCGTCGCACCGACCACTGGAAGCCCCGTCGGGTCGGGCGACAGGGACATTGGCGGGGCCCCGCACCCGCCGCCGAAAGCACTGGCGGTAGCCGATGGAGAGGGCGGAGCCCCGCCTCCCCATGTCCAAGTGTCTCCGACAACTGTGCTAGTGCTACCGCTGACGACTTGACCTCCAAAGAGAACCGTGCGGCCCCTCTGAACATCGAAGGCCATCGAGGCGTGGTTGCGCGCCGAGGGTCCCGTCACCAAGGTTTGAACCCATGCAAGCCCATCCCATTCCCAAGTGTCTCCATGCTGCATGAATGAAGGTCCGCTACCACTCTCCCCACCGAACAAAACGCAGCGATGGCGAACCGTATCGTAGGCCATTGCATGGGTTGTGCGCGCTGCTGGGCCGCTTCCCGATGCAAGCACCCAACCGACTCCGTTCCACTCCCAGGTGTCGCCGAGCTCAGTGAAGACGGCAAGTTGATCACCACCAAAGAGCACCGTCTTAGCTCGCCTCATGTCGTAGGCCATAGCGTGGCGCACACGTCCGGGTGGCCCACCGGCGACGGCTTGCGTCCAGGCAAAGCCATTCCACTCCCAAGTGTCGGCGAGGCAAAAAGCCCCAGCCAGCCCGCCATAGAGCACCGTCCGGCCTCGCGCGCTGTCGTAGGCCATCGCCACCAGGTCACGCGGCGAGGGTCCAGAGTTTGCGACCAAAGTCCAAGTTGCACCATCCCACTCCCACGTGTCTCCGAAGACGGTGCCGCCTTGACCACCGAACAAAACCACCCTCCCCCGTTGGCTATCAAAAGCCATCGCATGTCCGCGTCGATACGCCGGCCCCACGCTTGCCGCTTGCGACCAGGTGAGCCCATCCCATTCCCAGGTGTCTGCGAAGGCAGTCGTTTGGCCTGCACCCCCGAAGACCACTGTACGTCCTCTGAGACTGTCATGCGCCATCGCATGCACGGCCCTGGGTGCCGGCCCACTGTTGGCTAGCTGCGCCCATGCGGGAGACTGGGCTACTGCGGGGAACATGCTCAAGACACCTAGGGTCGAGAGCAAGACAGTTAGTTTCATCCCATGTTCTCCGATGGGCTCGCCAACCAGCGGCGGAAGTGTGGCTTTCATCGGGCTACATCTCCAGGTTCCTGCCATGCGGGGATGTGGGCCGCACCCGCGCGAGCCCTCCCATCAACGACCACGCAGCGACTACCAAGTGAGGGCAAGACTACCAGGAACCTGCACACGGCTACGGGAACTTGGCAATCCCGTTCGCCATCAGGGCCCTGGCAATCTGCCCGACGACACCCCCACGCGCTACACGCTGCTCTGGTTAGTGATGGCGGCGAACCTCTACCCTGTGCTGTTGCAGCCGGCCACGCGGGTGCGGATCCACCGCTGCCTGAACCGCATGGGCGCAAGGAAAGGCGGCAACTGACCACGACTGCCCCGGCAGCCGGAGGATCGCGGTGACGGCGTCGATGACGAACCGGGCTGGCGGCAGCCCGATGCGCACTTGCCGAAGCGCGCGTCGCCCCGTCGACCAGGACCTCGCCCACGAGCAGGCGACGGGCTCATAACCCAGCCAACCTCGCCGCACAGCCATGTTCGAAGAGCGTTCGGATCGAAGGCCCTTTTTGGCTCTCGGGTTATGAACCCAGACCGCTGCTCTGAGAGCGGAAGAGCACTTTCCGGCAGTTTCGGCTCTCGGCCCGTTAACCCGCCTTCGCGGGCACTCGCGGCAGGCACCGGGCCACCACCACCGCAGCGCACGCATCCAACCCGTTGCGCGGCACTTACATCCGCCCTGTAAAGACAAACGCCCCAGGGCTTTTGGCCCCAGGGCGTTGATCTCCTGCGGTTGTCCGCAGGTCTGGTAGTGCAGTCGGAACGCTGTTCGGCATCGGAGCAGAGCGAAGAGCGTTCCGACTGGTTCAACCCCGCGCGCCAGCAACGGTGCGGCGACCGACAGAGCGACGACCCCGCGCCGGAGCAGCCTGGATCGAGAGGCTCATCCGCAGAACGGAGAAGAGCCGGGTGAGCGTGGCGACGGTGACGGATCCACTGTCATCCGCATCTTCGATCCGCGAGATCACACTCTGTCGTGTCCCCATGAGCTTCGCGAGAGCCGCCTGGGTCAGATTCCTCGATTCACGAGCCGCCAGAACCAGCTCGGCGACCTGGCAGCGGACCATCTGCTCTTCGATGGCGGCGCGCATCTCGGGATCGTCGTCGCGCCCCAGGATCTTCCGTGCGTCGCTCGTCGCCTTGGTCTTGACCGTCTTCATGGTGCCAGGTCCTTCTGGTGTGTGTGCCGTACTGGGTTGGCGAGGAACGCCTTCTTGCGTTCGATTGCGGGAGCACGTTCGTTTCGACTTCCGGCTCACCGGACCACCAGGATGCCAACCCGAACCGATCGTCCGTTGCGCGTGGTGCACGTGCTGACCCACGCCCCGAATGCGGCGTCGGGCGGCATCGAAACCTACGTCGCCGGACTGCTCGAGGCCCAGCGAGTGGCAGGGATCGCACCCGCAGTGATCAGCACGGGAACGGACGACCGCACCCGCGCGGCACCGCCGTGGCCGTCGTTCCGGGTCCCCGCGAGGATGCCACTCGACCTGCTGCTTGGCGCCGCCGGCCAACCCAGGGAGCTCGCCGCCACCATCGAGGCCAGCGGCTGCGACCTCGTCCATTTGCACCATTGGCACCAGCTCGGCATCGACCTCGTGCGCACGGCTCGTTCCCTCGGGCGGCCGGTGGTCGTGACGCTGCACGACTTCTTCGCTGTCTGTCCGCTGTTCTTCCGCGTGCGCCGCACCGAGCTATGCGCCACCGACGTGTCGCTCGCCACCTGTGCGGCCTGCGTCGCCGACGCCGCCAGCCTGCCACTGGCCACGGTCGAACCCGCCGTCGCCGAACTCGCCAGGGCGATGGATGCAGAACTGGCAGCGGCCGACCTGCTGCTGGCCCTCTCGCAGGCCCAACGCGACCACTTGCGCCGCGTGCCGCGCCTCGCCGGGGTGAACATCGAGGTGCTCGACCTGCCTCCACCCGCAGCCCCAGCGCACGTGCCAGTAGCGGCGCCCCAGCGTCCCGCGGCGAGCCCGATGCGCTTCGTATCCTGGGGCGGTCTGGTGCCGGGCAAGGGTCTCGGCCTGCTGGTCGAAGCCTGCGCTCAGCTGCCGTTCGCGGTGGAGGTCCACCACTTCGGTGGCATCTTGGACGCCGACTTCGCGGCACAGCTGCGCGCCAGCAGCACCGTTCCGCTGCACCTGCACGGCCCGTTCTCGGCGACGCTGCCGCCGGAGCTCGCCAACTACGACCTCGCGGTGTTCCCGTCGTACTTCGTGGAGACCTACGGCTACACGGTCGACGAGGCCATGCTGCAGGGACTACCCGTCGTCGTCGCCGAGCGCGGCGCGCCGCCAGAGCGAATCGGCGACCGGGGGGTGCTGTTCCGCGCCGGCGATGCCGCTGATCTGGCGCGCGCCCTGCGCGACGCCGTGGCCCGGCTCGAGCAGTTGCGGCGCGGCAGCCCCCGGTTCCGTTCGACCTGGCCCGAGCACGTGGCGGCCCTGACCGCGCACTACCGGACGGCGCTGGCCCGCGCCGTCAATCGCCGCTCACCCAACGCAGCAGCGGACTGAACCCACCTGCCGCCAGCCGCGGCACGCGCGGCTGCCATTCCAGGTGCTGCCCTTCGCGCGGCTCGAGCTCGCCGCGCCAGCGGTCGATCCGGAACACATGATGCACGAACGGCGCCCCTGACACGGGATCGGGCTCGGCCGCCAAGGCGACCAGATCGAACTGCTCGACCTCGATGCCGAGTTCCTCATGGCACTCGCGGCGCAGCGCCGCCGCCGGATCCTCACCCGGATCCACCTTGCCACCCGGACTGTCCCACAAGCCCGCATAGGCCGATGCCGTGGCCGCACGCCGTTCGAGCAGCACTTCGTCGCCGCGCCGCAGGAGTGCACCGACCACCCGCTGGCCGACCACGTGCGGCTCGTCCACCAGCACGAGGCGGGCATAGGTCGCCGGATCGAACAGCGGCATGCCGAACAGCTCCTGCTGGCGCCGGGCGACCAGCGCCGAGCCCACGGCGCGGCGCACGAGCCGCAGAGGCTGCGGCCACATCGTGCGCAGTTCGCGTGCCGCGTGCGCTTCGACGTCGGCGGCCGCCAGCGCGGCGTCGGGCCAGAACGGCAGCGAGTAGGCCCCGGTCTCGACCCCGCGGCAGGCGAGGTCGCGCAACCGTTCCACGATCTCGTACGCATACAGCTCCAGCAGCACACGATCCGGCACGGCGGCCGTCGGGGCGCGACCAGTGAGCCCGCGCATCGCGGTCGCGAACGGACCGTTCCTGGGGATCAGCGGATCGCCCCCGCCATCACCGCGCGCATCGAAGACCAGGGTCAGCATGCCGCCCCCCGCCCCCGGTCTCGCAGCACCTGCAACACCACGCCCTGGATCTGCCGCTGCATCGCCTCGATCGAGGACGTCGCATCGAGCACGTGATGGCCTTGCGCCGCGGCGAGATCGAGCAACAGCGTGCGGAAACGCAGCAGCATGTAGGGGTTCTCGTCGACGGTGCGCACGGTTCGCTGCGCCAGCCGCCGCAGGGTCTCTTCCACCGGTAGATCGAGCACGAACACCGCATCGGCGCGCGGAAACACGGTCAGCAGCTCTCGCGCGTAGGGGTCGTGGTGGTAGCGCCCCGCACCCGCCGCCAGATGGGTCTGCACATAGCGGTCGAACAGCAACACATCGGCGGTGGCGAGACCCGGCTCGATCTGCTCGTGCCAGTACTTCAGCGAGTCGAACAGCTTGATGTGCCGCTGCAGCGGCCACAGGTGCAGCGCGTGGTCGCCGGCACAACGCCGGTTGAGATCGGTCACGGTGTCGTGGAAGACCCCGTGTCGGTAGATCTTGTGCCGCTGCACGCGCAGACCGCGTCGTTCGAGCCAGACCTGCAGCAGGTCGAGATGGGTGGACTTGCCGGCGCCGTCGATGCCGTCGATGCCGAGCACCACCGGGCCAGCGCGCGGTCCTGGCCCCGGCAACGCGGGCGGGCGCGTGATCGTCTCCGTGAACAGGTCGAGCCCGGCGAGCGCATGGTTCTCGAAGGCGAGCCAACGCAACGCCTGCGCTGGACAACGATCCTGCAACTGCGCCAGGAACGCCTGGCGCTGCGGTTCGGGCCAATGGTCGCCGGGCAGGATCCCGAACCAGCCTGGTGCCAGACGCGTGTGCACGGCCCCGTCGGCCGCCCCGATCGCCGAAGCGAAGAAGGGTAGCCCTTCGGCTTGCCGGGCCAGCTCGCCACAACCGTGCCCCAGCGACGCAGCGGCCTGCAGCAGCCGTTCCTCGAAGCACGCGGCGCCGACCGCTCCCAGCTCCACCGTCGGCGTGGTTGCCCCGGCGCGGCGCAGCGCCGAGCGCAGCATGGCCACCAGCGCCCAACCGCGCGGTCCTGCTTGCACGACGATGCGTGCGGCTCCCCGCGTAGCCGCCGCCGAGAGCACCGTGGCCAGGTCGCTGCCGTGGCACCGCATGTCGAACGCATCGGCTGGCGCCGGCGCGTCGTAGCGCAACAGCGGCGGGAACAACCACGCCAAGGGCCCGTGCGGAGGCACCACCCGCAGCACTCCTTCCACCGCACCGCCGGTCACAGGATGTTCACCAGCAGGTCGGCGTTGCGCTCGCGCAGGTGCAAGCCCGCGTAGATCGCCGCGATGGGCTCGGTGTGCGCCGCGTGGGCGTGCAGCAGACACCGCCACTCCGGCAACGCCTGCGGTCGATGCATCGCGACCCACTCGGTGAGTTCCGCGAGCCAGCGCCCGTCCCCGTGGTGCAGCGCCGGCGAGAACGGCGATGGCACGCCTTCGGCTGGCACCGCCGGGGCCGCCGCCGGCAGGCACCACACGGCACTCGGAGCGAGCTCCTTCAACCAGCGCGAATCCGGGTGCGGAGGAACCACGACCTCTTCCGGTCCGAGCGGCCGCGCCTCTTCCCTGCGCGCGACCACTTCGGTCGACACGGGGCGCGCCGCGGCGGCGAACGCGTCCGCCAGCCGGCGGGCGGTGCGAACGTGCGTGGCCGGCACCCAAAGCTCGATCCGGTCCGGAACCCAGGCCAGCGCGCGTTGCACGACCTTGGTCGCGACTTCCCCCCGCGCACCGACATCGATCCACGTCGCGGCGCCAGCGTCGGCGGCGGTGGTGAGCCGCTGCTGCGCCATCGTCAGCACGCTCTCGCGCAGCAGGTCGCGCCGGACCAGCCCAGCCGACTGATGCAGATCGGGCGGCACCAGCACGGCGAGCCTCACCACCACCTCGCTTGCCGCGGCTCGTTCGGCAACAGGGGGCGTAGCACATCGATGGCCTTCTGAATGCCGTCGCGCGGACCGAACGTCGGATCCTCGTGCTCGATCGCGATCCAACCGTCGTAGCCGGCCAACACCAGTTCGGTGATCAGACGTCGCCACGGCACATCGCCCCAACCGGGCACGCGGAACCGGAAGCCACGATCGCGACGATCCCACGGGCCGTGCGCCAACAGTCCCGACCGCGCAGCGTGATGGGCAACCAGTTCGCCGTCCTTGCCGTGCACGTGCCGGATCCGGTCGCCGACCTCGGCGACGAACACCACTGGATCGACGCCGGCGAGCAGCAGGTTGGCGGGATCGAGGTTGAAGCCCCAGGCCGGGTGGCCGTCGAGCAACGCGATGCTCTCGCGCGCCGTCTCGGTGTTGTAGACGATCTGTTTTGGGTGCGGTTCCTGTGCGAACACGACCCCTCGGCGCGCGAAGTGATCCAGCACCGGCAGCATGCGCTCGCGGAACACCGGCAGCATGCGTTCCCAGCCGTCCGTCGCTGGCCACGGGAAGAAGCGCGTGTAGTCCTCGCAACCGACGAACCCCACCACGGTCGCGACGCCGAGCCGCTGCGCCACGTCCGCAGCGAGGCACAGCCGCTGCGTCGCGTAGGCGACCTTCTGCGCTGGCGTGCCGGCAAAGATGCCATCGGTGTCGGCATGGTGCGGACCGAGCAGCAGTTGGCCCTCCTGGTGGATCGACACCGCGCTCAGTGCGAGCCCGCGCTGCGCCAGTTGCCGCAACAGCGGCTCGGCACCACCGTCGAGCAGCGCCTGCAGATCCACGAACGGGCTGTGCGCATCGACGGGCAACTCCAGCCCCGCAAGGCCGAACCCGGCGATGGCGTCGAGCGCGGCGGCGAAGCCACCGCGGTAGAACGGCTGGGGACAGACGCCGAGTCTCATGAGTCGATCAGGTACGGGTAGTCGCAACGAGCACACGGGGACGCAACGGGAAACACTCCGAGCAGGTGCTGCCTGCGCACCGCCATCAGCGCTGCCCCCTGCCACATGTCCGCCAGCGTCGTGTCCATCACGTTGCCGAACACCACCGACCGGCGCCAGTCGCAGTTGCAGAGCACGAGATCGCCGTTGTAGAGCACGTAGGCCTTCACGAACGGCCGCTGGCAGACCGTGCGCGCCGCGGGAGTCGTCGGACAGGCGGCAACACCGAACCGCGTCACGTCGATCGAACCGGCTCGGTTGGTCACCGGCTTCACGTAGACCGGGATACCGACCCTCTCGGCGAACGCCGGCGCCGCCGCCGCCACCCCGCCGATGTCCAGCGCGGTGATGCGCACGTCCATGCGTCCGAGGCGTCCGCTGCGCCAGGCCGCCCCGACTTCCTGCAGGTTGCGCAGGATGCGGTCGAAGCGCAGCCCGACCATGGTGCCGTCGTAGGCCGCCGCGTCGAAACCGTTGACGGAGATGGTGATCTCTCCCATGCCGGCGGCGGCCAGCGCCTCGGCGCGGGCCCCATCGAGCAGCTTGCCGTTGGTGATGATGGTCACCGTCGCATCGGGCAGTTGCTGCCGCACCCGGCCGGTGAGCGCTTCGAGCCGCTTGTCGACGGTCGGCTCGTTCATCAGGAAGAGGCTCACGCGTTCGACGCCGCGGCCGCGCATCTGCTCGAGCACGCGCTCGAACACCGCCAGCGGCATCTCGCCCATCGGCAGCTCACGGCTGGTCTCCGGGTATGGGCAGGTCGTGCACGCGGCGTTGCACAGCGTCGTGGTCTGGATCTGGATCTTGGTGAAGAACGGTAGCGACTCGGCGGGCAGCGACTCGGGCGTCACCAGGCCGTCGCGCAACCGCGCCAGCAACGCCGCTTCCCGCTGTCCTTCGGTCAGACGATCGATCGGTCTCATCGACACACCTCGGCAGGATTCGTGGGCGACACTCCCCGCAGGGCGGCAGCAGCGAGCCCAGCGACATCACAACCAGCGCCGACCAAAGGGTGCTGCTGCAGGCAGGCCGCCACCGCGGCCGGCGAAGGGGCCTCGATCGCAGCCGCCGCGAGCCGTTCGAATTCGGCGATCTGGCCGAGCAAGCGCCGCAGCACGGCACCGCCGCGGCACGCCGCCAGAGCGGTCGGGCGCGGCGGCGGCGGCGCGGTCACGGTCGGCACCTGCAGGCCCCACTGCTCGACCACCGCGTCGGCGGGCAACCACGGCAGGTGCCCGCCGTTGGCGATCGACACCGCGAGGCGCTGCGGCCGGCCGGTCGCCAACGCGTACAGCGCCGGCACCAGCGCCAGTTCGTTCCAAGGCATGTCACGCCGCGCCAGCAGTGCGGGCAGTCGGCCGTCGACGGTCGACGCGAAGTGGGCCAGCAGTTCGCCGGACCAGGCCGCCAACTGTGCACCGCGGTCCAGCGTGCGCGCACGCTGGTGCGCCACCACCGTCGCGGTGTGTTCGTAGAGGCGCGCGTACGGCAACCAGAGCAGCCCCTGCTCGCGCATGCGCGCACCTTCGACCTCGAAGGCAGAGGGGGCCGGCAGCGCCTCGATCGCCGACAGGACCGCCGGCAGCCGTTCCGCATCGGCGGCCCCCTGGATCGCCACGAACGCGCCCTGGTGGTTCATGCCGACGTAGTCCGCTCGCCACGTCGCCGCATCCTCGCCGACCAGCGCGGCGGCGCGCCGCAGCGTGCGCTCCGGGAGTTCGCAGAGGCCGAAACTGCGCAGGCCGGGCACGCCCTGCAGCGTGCGCAGCAGGATGCCGAGTGGATTGCTCATCAACACGAACGGCGCGGCTGGCGCCCGCCGCACCGACCGCCGCGCCAGTTCCGTCACCACCGGTGCCGCGCGCAGAGCCGCCGCGAGGCCACTCGGGCCGATCCCTTCGTCGCCGGGCACACCGTAGGCCAGCGGGAACGACTCGTCGTGGGACCGTCCCGGAAAGCCGCCGACCCGTACCTGGCACACCACGGCGTCGGCATCCTGCAGCACCGCATCGAGATCGGTGCTGCCGACGTAGGTATGCGGCACACCGCGCCAGGACGCATGCAGCGAGCAGAATCGCGCCACGGCCGCCAGCGCCTCGCCACGGCGGCCCCACATTCGGACCGCGAGCGGCGGCAAGTCGCCCGCGCGGTCGGCGAGCGCGCTGGCCAGAGCCGGCGTGAATGCGCTCGACCCACCGAGCACGGCCAGCACGTAGGAGTTCATGCGAAGAACTCCCGCACCGCCTCGACCACCCGGTCCATTTCCGCCAGCGTGTGCTCGTGTGACAAGGGCAGCGACAAACTCGACTCGGCCAACCGCTCGGTGATCGGCAACCGGCCCCGGCGGTAGCCGAGATCGATGTCGAGCGGCTGCAGGTGCGGCGGGATCGGGTAGTGCATCCCGCTGGCGATGCCGCGCTGCTGCAGGAACGCTCGCAGCGCGTCGCGGCGGGCGGTGCGCACCACGTAGAGATGGTAGACGTGGGCACCGGTGGCATCGACCGGCAACCGCAGGTCACCGACGCCGGCCAGGCCCTGCGTATAGCACGCCGCCAACTCGCGCCGCCTTGCATTCCAGGTGTCGAGGTGTGGCAACTTCACCCCGAGGACGACCGCTTGCAGCGTATCCAGCTTGGTGTTCGGACCGAGCGTCTTGGCCTCGTACTTGCCGACCTTGCCGAGGTTGCGCAACACCCGCAACCGGTCCGCGAGGACCGGGTCGTCGGTGGTGATTGCCCCCGCATCGCCGAACGCACCGAGGTTCTTGCTCGGATGGAAACTGAACGCCGCGGCGGCGCCGAGGCTGCCGACGCGTCGCCCGTCTGCCGCCCGCGCGCCGTGCGCTTGCGCTGCATCCTCGAGCACCACACACCCGTGCCGGCTCGCCAACGCGAGGACTTCCTGCATCGGCGCAGCGAGCCCGTGCAAGTGCACGGGCAACACGGCGCGCGTGCGCGGTCCGAAAGCTGCTTGCAGCCGCTCCGGATCGATCGACATCGTCGCCTCGTCGGGCTCGACCAGCACCGGCCTAGCGCCCACCGCGACGATGGCGGTGATCGTGGCCAGGAACGTGTTCGCCACCGTGATCACCTCGTCGCCGGGACCGATGCCGAGCCCGCGCAGGGCCAGGATCAGCGCATCGGTGCCGCTGTTCACTCCCACCGCATGGGCGGTTCCCACGTAGGCGGCGAACGCCGCTTCGAACGCCTGCACCGCCGCACCGAGGATCGGCTCGTCGACGTGGAAGGCCCGTTCGAGGGCGGGTCCCAGCTGCGGCCACAACGCCGCATACTGCCGCGCGTAGTCCTTGGTCGGCACTTCCTGGTCGAGGTGGCTCACGACGCGAATGCCTCCTGGGCCAACACCGCCGCCCCGAGCGCGCCGGTCAATTCGCCGCGCACGCAACGGTCGACGGTCAACACCCGCGCCGCCAGCGGGAAGATGCGCGGCTGCATCGCTGCGCGCACCGCCGCGAGGAAGTCGTCGCCGATCTGCAGCACACCGCCCATCAGGCTGATCCGGTGCGGATTGAACGCCATCACCAGGTTGGCGAGTCCGGCGCCGAGCGCAGCGGCGCCGCGGGCGATCGCGGCCACCGCACTCGCATCGCCCGCTC
>VYME01000367.1_pt1 | contig 16480 bp, 17 predicted proteins | sample 5115281 | NCBI WGS metagenome assembly VYME01 (sample SAMN12291780, study PRJNA351875) | freshwater metagenome | isolation source: freshwater lake | place: USA: Michigan, Wintergreen Lake | collected 2013-08-08
GCGCCGACGCCTTTGGCGCCGCCGCTGCCGCCGCGCCGTCAGCCGAGCAATACGGGCATTCCGCAGTAGCTCAACCGCCGAAGCGGCGGATCTGCGCGCGGATTTCCGTCGCGTCGATTGCGATGTCGTGACTGGCGAAATCGGCCGCGATTTTGCGCACCACATCCTCGGACCCGGGCGCTTCATAGTCGGCGGCGGCGACTTCCTGCTCGTAGGCGTCCATCCAGGCACCGCTAAACCCCATATGCCGGCCGGCCCAACGCGCCAAGCGGCGGTTGCGTTCGCGGATATCGGCGCAGCGGAATTCCCGATCGTCGGCCATGACGCAGGATATGGGCGCGCGAAACGCCCGCTTCCAGGGGCTTAAAACACGCCGCGCCGCCGGGATCAGCGTCCCAGCGTGGCCATCAACTCGGTCCACTCGCGCTTGCCGAGGCCCGAATTCTCCTGGGTGACGGTTTCGCCCGCCAACAGGCGCTTGATGACCGCCATGCCGGGCCCCGACACGGCCGTGCCGGTCATCCGGTAGTCGCGGAACGCTTCGAACGCAATCGGGCACCAGCGCTCGACGATCTTGCAGATCTCCTCGGCGTAGACGCGGATTTCGTACTGAGCGTGCGCGTCGGCGCGCAACGACAGGAAATGCAGAAGGTTGTTGAGATCGACCTTCCAATACCATTGCGTGTAGTAGTTCGTCGGCAGGGTCATGCGCGCGAGTTCGCGCGCGAGGCCCGGCTTGCCCGGCACGATCGTCGTGCCGTCGCGCGTTTCGTTCAGCAGTTCCTCATAGACGCGATAGGACTCGGCCGACAGGTTCTCGATCGCCGACAGCGCCTGTTCGGCGTCGGCCCCTTGCAGCAAATCGCCGCGTCCTTGGCGGTTGACGGTCGATTGCGCGGCGAGCTGACCCGGCACCGGCACGTAGAACTCGCGGTCGAGGATCGAATAGCGCGCCGAGTACTCGTTCACGTTCGCCGTGCGGTGGCGGATCCACTGGCGCGCGACGAAGATCGGCAGCTTCACATGCAGTTTGATCTCGCACATCTCGAACGGCGTCGAGTGGCGGTGGCGCATCAAATAGCGGATCAGGTTCCGGTCGTCGGAAACCTTCTTGGTGCCCTTGCCGTAGGACACGCGCGCGGCCTGCACGATCGCCGCATCGTCGCCGAAGTAATCGATAACCCGCACGAAGCCGTGATCGAGCACGGGCAGCGCCGAATAGAGGATTTCTTCCAGCGCCGGCACGGTGGGGCGGCGGGTGGTCGCCTGGACCGCGCGGGCGGCGTCGATCTCGGCTTGCTGTTCGGCGTTCAGATTGGACATCGGCGCGACTCGGGATGGCTTTTCAAGGGGGGCGGAGTGTACCGCCCGCCCCCTTTCCCCGGAACCGCCGAACGCCTATATTCGGGGTGCCGGGCAACCGGCTATGGCGATAAACGGCTTACGTAATAGCCGATGCGGACCCGGGGGCAGTGCCCGGCGCCTCCACCATTCTCTACGGGGGCGAACCAGGATCGACGCGCGGGTAAAGGTATGACTTTCGCTCGGCATGGTACCGCCGATATCGGGCCATTCTAGAGATGCCAACGACAACGTGGCTCTCGCTTCGGAAGCGCGTCTGGCCGCCTAACGGCGACTTGACGTAAGTCCATAAGCGCGGCTCGGGGGGCGCCGGGCAACAGAAGCCCCCCACTTTCGGCCGGCACGAAGCCGGGCGGACGACCACGAAGCCCGATCCAAGGGGCTACCCGACGCAAGGGATGCGGCCAGTGAGCAGCGAAAAGAACGACAAACTGCACTACGACCGGATGATGGAAAATGCCTTGCGCGGCGTCGTGCGCGAGGCGCTGGAGACCGCCGCCGCGGCCGGGTTGCCGGGCGAGCATCATTTCTACATCACATTCCGCACCGACTATCCCGCGGTCGAGATTCCCGCGCGTTTGAAGCAGCGCCATCCCGACGAAATGACGATCGTGCTGCAACATCAATTCTGGGACTTGAAGGTCGATCCGGATCGCTTCGGCGTGACGCTGTCCTTCGATCGCGTCCACGAGCGCCTGACCGTGCCTTATGCGGCAATCACCGCCTTCGTCGATCCGTCGGTGCAGTTCGGTCTGCAGTTCCCGGCGAGCACGCCCGCACCGAAAGTCGAGCCCGAGCCGGCGAAAGAAAGCGCAAAAGGCGAAGCAAAAGCCGAAGCGCCGACCGAACAGCCAGACGGTGGCGCGCGCGTCGTGGCGCTCGACGCGTTCCGTAAAAAGAACTGATGCCGAATCCGTCGCGCGGCTAAGAACCGCCCGATGATCGGTGGTTTACAAATGTATTCATATTTCCCGGTCCGGCCGCGTAGATATCAAAATCCCACAGCACGCGGCTGACATTTATGCCGGTAATAAGGAAGCGACCCCAAGCTTCGGACATTGACGTTTTTGCGATCCGGCGACCGCCGATTGCGAGACCGCCAAAACGGGGGAGCGGATCAAATGTTCGGGTTACAGACATCCAGCGCAAAGTCGACATTGGCGGCGCTCGACAAATCGCAGGCGATCATCGAGTTCGAGCTGGACGGCACGATCGTCACGGCGAACGAGAATTTCCTCAACGCGATGGGTTACTCGCTGATGGAAGTTCGCGGAAAACATCATTCGATGTTCGTCGATCCGGCCTACGCTGAAAGCGCCGAATACAAGGATTTTTGGGCGAGTCTGGGACGCGGCGAATTCAAGCGCGCGCAATATCTCCGCCTCGCCAAGGGCGGGCGCGAAGTGTGGATCGAAGCCTCCTACAATCCGATCCTCAACAGCGCAGGCAAGCCAGTGAAGGTCATCAAATTCGCGGCCGACATCACCGCCGAGAAAGTGGCGGAGATCGAGCAAGCGGGCCAGATCGAAGCGCTGCAACGCTCGCAGGCCGTAATCGAGTTCGATCTCGACGGCAGAATCATCACGGCGAACGGGAATTTCCTGAAGACGCTGGGCTATACGCTGGCGGAAATCCGCGGCAAGCACCATTCGATGTTCGTCGAACCGGCCTATGCGGCAAGCGCGGAATACAAGGATTTCTGGGCCAAGCTGCGCCGCGGCGAATTCCAAGCCGCGCAATACAAGCGCCTGGGCAAAGGCGGGCGCGAAGTGTGGATCGAAGCGTCCTACAACCCGATCATCGACTCCAAGGGACGGCCCATTAAGGTCGTCAAGTTCGCGACCGACCTGTCGCCGCGCAAGGCGCAGACGCGCGCTTTGGCCGACGAGTTCGAGGCGAACGTCAAGTCGCTGGTCCAAGCGCTCGCCGCCGCGACCGGCAATATGCGCGCGACGGTGCAAAGCTTGGCGTCGGCGGCCGAGGCAACAAACACGCAAGCATCGGCGGTGTCCTCGGCGACCGAGGAGCTTTCGGCATCGAGCGGCGAGATCGCCCGCCAGCTCTCCGACTCGACGGCGGTCGTCGGCACCGCGGTCGACCGCGCGAAGCAGTCCGAATCGATGGTCGCCTCGCTGGTCGCGGCGGCCGAGAAGATCGGCAATGTGACGAAACTCATCACCGATATCGCGGGGCAGACCAATCTCCTGGCGCTCAACGCCACGATCGAGGCCGCGCGCGCGGGCGATGCCGGCAAAGGCTTCGCGGTCGTCGCGTCGGAGGTGAAGTCGCTCGCCAACCAGACCTCCCGCGCGACCGAGGAGATCGCGGCCCAGATCGCCGACATCCAAAGCGCCAGCCGCACGACCGCCGACGCGATCCGCGAAATCGGCGAGATCATCGGCCGGGTAAACGGCATCAGCACCTCGATCTCGGGCGCGGTCGAGGAGCAGTCGGCCGCGACGCGCGAGGTTTCGTCCAACATCACGGGCGTGAGCCGATCGGCGGCCAACACCAGCGAGTCATCGGCGGCGATGCAGTCGCTGTCCGAGACCCTCTCCGGCCAGACCGGCGATCTGTCCAACCGCGTCGACGCGTTCGTGGCGACGGTCCGCGCGATGTAACGCCACCGTCCTCCCCGCGCTTTGCGTGGGCGGAGGCGTTTGGGTAGAGTGCGGCGTCCTTCAGCTCGAGGAGCCGACAGCATGCCCGGATTCGAATATCGCGAAATGATCGACGTGGCGCACGACGACGTGCCGATGCGCAAATTGGCCGACGGCCCGGTCTCCAAAGCCACGTTCGAAGGCCGCGATATCCTGAAGGTCGATCCGGCAGCCCTAACCATGCTGGCCCGCCAAGCCTATATCGACATCGCCCATTTGCTGCGCCCGGGGCATCTGGGCCAGTTGCGCGCGATCCTCGACGACGCGGAAGCCTCGGCCAACGACAAGTTCGTCGCCGCCGATCTGCTGAAGAACGCCAACATCGCGGCGGGCGGCGTGCTGCCGATGTGCCAGGACACCGGCAACGCCATCGTCATGGGCAAGAAGGGGCAGAACGTGTGGACCGGCGGCGACGACTCCGCCGCCCTCGCCAAAGGGGTTTGGCAATCCTACGCCGAACGCAATCTGCGCTATTCGATGGTGGCGCCGCTCGGCATGTTCGAGGAGACGAACACCGGCGACAATTTGCCCGCGCAGATCGATCTCTACGCCACCGAAGGCGACGAATACGAATTCCTGTTCGTCGCCAAGGGCGGCGGATCGGCCAACAAGACGTTCCTGTTCCAGGAAACGCCGTCGCGCCTGACCGAGAAGGGCATGCTCGATTTCCTCGATGCCAAGATCAAGACGCTCGGCACCGCCGCGTGCCCGCCCTATCACTTGGGCATCGTCATCGGCGGCACGTCGGCCGAACAGAATCTGAAGACGCTGAAACTTGCGACATGCCGCTATCTCGACGGCTTGCCGGAAGCGGGCAACAAGCACGGCCAAGCCTTCCGCGACCGCGGCATGGAAGAAAAAGTCCACAAACTGACGCAGATGAACGGCATCGGCGCGCAGTTCGGCGGCAAGTATTTCTGCCACGACGTGCGCGTCGTGCGTCTGCCGCGGCACGGCGCGTCGTTGCCGATTTCGATCGGCGTGTCGTGTTCGGCCGATCGCCAAGCGCTGGGCCGCATCACCAAAGACGGCGTGTTCCTCGAACAGCTCGAGCAGGACCCCGCGCGCTTCCTGCCGGATGTGGACGTCTCGAAACTCGCGGGCGCCCCGGTGCAGATCGATCTGAACCGGCCGATGACGGAGATTCGCGAAACGCTGTCGCGTCTGACGATCACCACGCGCGTCAATCTCACGGGCACGATCATCGTCGCGCGCGACCTGGCGCATGCGCGTCTGCGCGCCGAACTCGAGAAGGGCAATCCGCTGCCCGACTACTTCAAGAACCACGTCGTCTACTACGCGGGCCCCGCCAAGACGCCGCAGGGCTACGCCTCGGGCGCGTTCGGACCGACGACCGCGGGGCGCATGGACAGCTTCGTCGAGCAGTTCCAAGCCGCCGGCGGCAGCTACGTGATGCTCGCCAAGGGTAACCGCTCGAAGGCCGTGACCGATTCCTGCAAGAAGCACGGCGGCTTCTATCTCTGCTCGATCGGCGGCGAGGGGGCGTTGCTGGCCGAGCATTGCATCAAGAAGGTCGAGTGCATCGCCTATCCCGATCTCGGTATGGAGGCGATCTGGAAGATCGATGTGGTCGATTTCCCCGCCTTTCTGGTCGTCGACGACAAGGGCAACGACTTCTTCGCCAAGTGGAGCGGCTGACCTCGATGTTACTGATCGGCCAGTACGACTCGCCCTTCGTGCGCCGGGTCGGCATCGCGTTGAAGCTCTACGGCCTTGCGTTCGAGCATCGGCCGTGGTCGACCTTCGGCGAGGCCGACAAGATCCGCGTCTATAATCCGCTGCTGCGCGTGCCGACGCTCGTGCTGTCCGACGGCGACGTGCTGATCGAAAGTCACGCGATTATCGACTATATCGATTCCCTGATGCCGGCCGGAAAGCGCATGTATCCGGCGGCCGAGCCCGACCGCCATCGCGCGATCAAGGTAGCAGCACTGGCCACCGGCTTCGCCGACAAGGCCGTCGGCCTGTTCTACGAGAATGTGCTGCACGAAAATCCATCGACGACGATCGACGCGCGCTGGCGCGACCAGATCGCGGGCGCGCTGAACGCGCTGGAAGCGGATCGCAAGTCGCGGACGACGCCCTATTGGTTCGGCGATTCGATCGGACACGCGGATATCGCGGTCGCCTGCGCGCTGCGCCACTCGCGCGACGCGCATCCAGGCCTCGTTCCGTTCGACCGCCTGCCCGCTCTTACCGCCCATTCGCAATATTGCGAGGCGCTACCGGTTTTCCGGGAGATTTCGCAGGTCTTCATCCCGCCGTCTTGAACGGCGGCGAAGCTGGTCAGCAGGTTTCGAAACTGGTGAAGAACAGGACCATATCCGCGGTCACGCCGTCGGGCGCCAGCGGCAGGAACAGCGTATAGCGAGCGACATAGAGTCCGCCCCACAGCATATCGCCGCGATTGTCTTGCCCGCGGATGGATGTGTCGCGGAACAAAGGCCGGCCGATGTCGATCACGTTGCGGTAGTTCGACAAAACCTGCTCGCGCATCCCGGGCAAGTGCCGGCCGAGATAGCCTTCGATTACGGGGCGCCCGGTCGGATCGAAGCCGCGCGCGGCGACCTGGCGCGTGCCGAGCAGCCGGTAGCGGAAGAAGGGTTCTTCTCGCAGCACGTCGACCAGGCCGATATCGGGCAAGTGGCCGGGGATTTCGGCGGGTTCGATATCGGCGCGGGCGGGCATCCGGCGCGTACCCCGTTTGGCCGACCAGTATTCGAACAGCCGCCATCCGCGCGGATCGAGCGCGTCGTTTCCGGGCAGACCCTCGATGTCGGCCATCGCGTCCAAATCCGCATCCCTCGCAAACAGCACGATGGTTTCGCGGACGCATTAACAAAAGGTTAGGATCGGAGGCGTTTGTGAAGGATTGCACATGCCTGATTCGGCCCTGGTTCTGTTTTCCGGCGGACAGGACTCCACCTCCTGCCTCGCCTGGGCGCTAAATCGATATCCCCGCGTCGAAACGATCGGATTCGACTATGGCCAACGCCACCGCGTGGAGCTCGAATGCCGGCGTGACGTGCTGGCGGCATTGCGGACGGATTTCCCCGAATGGAGCGCCAGATTGGGCGAGGACCATATGGTCGATCTGGCCGCGCTGGGGGCGGTCTCGCAGACCTCGCTGACGCGCGAGACGGCCTTCGAATACGCGCGCGATGGCCTACCCAATAGCTTCGTGCCGGGCCGCAATCTGCTATTCTTCACCTTCGCGGCGGCGATCGCCTATCGGCGCGGGCTGAAGCGCCTCGTCGGCGGCATGTGCGAGACGGATTACTCGGGCTATCCCGATTGCCGCGACGACACGATGAAGGCGCTGCAGGTTGCCTTGTCGCTCGGCCTCGACAAAAGGTTGGTTATCGAGACGCCGTTGATGTGGATCGACAAGGCCGCGACCTGGGAAATGACCCGGGAACTGGGCGGCGACAGGCTGGTCGAACTGGTCGCCGAGCGCACCCATTCCTGCTATGCGGGCGACCGGACCAAGCGCCACGATTGGGGCTATGGCTGCGGCGTTTGCCCGGCTTGCGAGCTGCGCGAAGCGGGCTGGAAGAAATGGCGCGCGTGCACCTAGCGATTGCTGTCCAAATCGGCGCGCAATCGCCGCAGGCCCGGCAGCAACTCGACAAGAGACCGGGCCCCAGCCGCGCGCGCGAGGTCGCCGGGCGGCCCGCACAGGACCCGGAAGACCGAGGATCGATCGGCGCTAGTTGAGATGCCGGGTTTCGCCGTGTGCGGCCGCGCCGGGCATGCCCGCCGCCCAGGCGAGGGGCAATTCCCACTCGGCCTTCGTAGCCGCATCGCGCAAAATCCGCATCAGGCCGAACAACCCGTCGTCGGCCAGCGAAATGTCGATGCGCGAAGAATCGGTCGCGATCAGCACGATCGCCGTGCGCGCATCGGCCTGGCGCTTGATGTTGAATCCCCACAGCAAGCGCGGCGGCGGCAACGCATTCGCAGCGGCGGGGGCAGCGGCCGGCGGCGAAGGAGCGGCCGGCGCCGCTTGACGCGGCGGGCGGACGGCGGCGCGATCCTCGAACGCGGTCGCGAAGTCGGCTTTCGCGGTCAGGCGCGTTTCGGCCATATCCAGCAAAAAATCGCGCGCGGCGACCGATTTCGCTTCCGCCACAGTCTTGCGCAATTCCGCTGTCAGACCTTTCCAGAACAGCGCCAGAAAGCGCCGCGTCAGCCAGACGCGCAGCGTCGCTTCGCCTGCGGCGTTCATTTTCAGCAAGAGCCGGTCCTCGACGGGAACGATATCGATGCCGAATTGTTGGATCGTGGCCATGTTCGAGTAATGTGGCGGGAAATCGGACACGGGACAATGCGCGAGAACGGCAACGATCTGGACCTACTGCTGGCGGCGATCGAGCCGCGCGAGGGCACGCGCGCGGTGTTCGCCAACGCCGCCGCGCATCCGGCGCTCGCCGCTTGGGGGCAACGCCTCGAGTGCCGCCAGGACTGGAAGCCGGATTGCGACGCGCTGACCCTGGCGGGCGCCACGCTGGTCGAGTCCGCGAACGGCCCCTACGACGCCGCTTTCGTGCGTCTGCAACGGCAGCGCCAGCGCCATCTCGCCACGCTTGCCCGCGCCCTTGCCGCCCTCAGACCCGGCGGAACGCTGGCCGTCTGCGGGCCCAATGCGATGGGCGGGGCAAGGCTCGCCGACGATCTGGCCGAGATGGGCGTCGAAGGAAAATCGACCGCCAAGCACAAATGCAGACTGGTCGTCGCGACGAAGCCGGCGACGCTCGACGTCGCGCGTTTCGCGGCTCTGGATGCCCCGCGCGAGGTGCCCGCGATCGGCGCTAGGAGCGCGCCCGGCGTTTTCGCCTGGGATCGGATCGATCCGGGCACGACCTTGCTGCTCGAAGCCCTGCCGCCGCTGACGGGGTATGTCGCCGATCTGGGAGCGGGCTGGGGGGCGCTTTCCCGCGCGATCCAGGCGCGCAATCCGGGGACGGCGCTCGATGCTCTCGAAGCTGATGCGATCGCGGTCGCTTGCCTGCGCGCCAATCTGCCGGACGTGCGCGCGCTATGGCATGACGTGACGAAGGGTTTGCCGCGTAAAGGCTACGACGCGGTCGTGTCCAACCTGCCGTTCCACGATGCGCGCGGCGAAAACCGCGCGCTCGCCGCGGCCTTCGCGGTGAAGGCGGCCGAGGCGTTGAAGCCCGGCGCGGCGTTCTACGCCGTCGCCAACGCGCATTTGCCCTACGAGAAGATGCTCGATGCGGCCTTCGCCCGCGTCGAGCGACTCGCCGAGCGCGACGGGTACAAGGTGTTCGCGGCCTACGCTGCCGCGACCAGCGGCCCGTCCGCGCGCGTCAAGGCGCCGGGCGACAATTCGAGCCCGAGCAACCGCGCCGGATCGACCGGACCGGCGAGCGAAGCCGCCGCCATTGGCCCGCGCGCGAAACCGAAGCGCGCGTAGTAAGGCGCGTCGCCGACCAGCCAGATCGCCCGGTGTCCGGCCGCGCGCGCCTGGGCGATCGCCGCGCGCATCAAGTCCCCGCCCAAGCCCTTGTCCCGCGCCGCCCCATCGACCGCCAGCGGCCCGAGCATCAGGGCCGGCGTGCGGCCGATCAATGTCGGCCACAATCGCACGACGCCGACGAGTTTGCGCCGCGTGCGCGCGATCAGGCTCGGCCCGCGCAACGGCGCGCGCGCCCGGCGCAGGGCATGGCACGGTTTATGGCGCCAGCCCTGACCGAATACGCGGTCGTAAAGTTCCGTGACCGCCGGATCGTGCTCCGGCAGCTCGCTCTCGATGCGGATCATCGATCGTTCAGACGCAGTAGGTCTTGATCGGTTCGAAGCCGTTGAAAGCGACGGCGGCGTAGGTCGTCGTGTAGGCGCCGGTGGCGCGGATCTCCAGGCGGTCGCCCGCTTCGAGATCGAGCGGCAGGCGGTAATCCGCCTTCTCGTACATGACGTCGGCCGAATCGCAAGTCGGACCGGCGATGACGACGCGGGCGCCCGGCCCCTTCTTGGCCGAGACGATCGGGTACTGGATCGCTTCGTCCATCGTTTCGGCGAGCCCGCCGAACTTGCCGATGTCGAGATAGACCCAGCGTCGCGTGTCCTTCGCCGACTTGCGGCTGACCAGCACGACTTCCGTGTCGATCACGCCGGCGTTGCCGACCATCTGGCGGCCCGGCTCGACGATGATCTCCGGCGGGATGCGGTTGCCGAAATGCTTGCCCAGGGCGGCGTGGATCGCCGCGCCATAGGAGCCCATCAGCGGGATGTCCTTGCGGTACTTGGTCGGGAAGCCGCCGCCCATATTCAGCATGTTGAGCTGCACGCCCGCCGCCTCGCATTCGCGGAAGATCCACGCGGCCTGCGCCACGGCCGAATCCCACGCATCGACGTTCTTCATCTGCGAGCCGACATGGAACGAAACGCCGTGCGGCACGACGCCGCGCTTGGCCGCGGCGATCAGCAGATCGCGCGCCATTTCGACGTCGCAGCCGAACTTGCGCGACAACGGCCAATCCGCACCCTCGCCCGAGGTCAGGATGCGGCAGAAAACCTTGGCGCCCGGGGCGGCCTTGGCGATCTTGTCGAGCTCGGATTCGGAGTCGAAAGCGAACAGGCGCACGCCGCGCTCGTAGGCGGCGGCGATGTCGCTCTGCTTCTTGATCGTGTTGCCGAACGAAATCCGCTTGCCGTCGACGCCGGCTTTCAGCGCCATGTCGATCTCGTTGACCGAGGCGGTGTCGAACGCCGAGCCGAGTTTGGCCAGCAGCGCCAGGATTTCCGGCGCCGGGTTGGCCTTGACGGCGTAATAGATACCCGCCTGCGGCACGGCGTCCTTCAGCTTGCGGTAGTTATCCGCGACCAGATCGAGATCGACGACCAGATACGGCGTCGCGCGTCGTTCGGCGAGGAAGCGCTGGATCTTCTTGGTGGTCATTTCCCAGTACCCTTTTCTTTCCCAGGAAACGCGTCAAGCGACGCGGAAGTTTTCGAATTGCCACGGGCATTCGCGATCGAGCTGTTCGGGGAACAGCTTCTCGCGGTCCTGCAGCGGCGTCCAATCGGTATAGGTCCCGGAGACCTCGCCCAGATACGGGCGGCAGATCTCCAAGCAGCGCACGTGATCGATCTCGTCGGCTTCGACCACGCCCGCCGCCGGGTTCTCCAACGCCCAGACCATGCCGGCCAGAACGGCCGCCGTGACCTGAAGCGACGTCGCGTTGTTGTGCGGGGCGAGCTTGCGCGCCTCGTCGATCGACAGATGCGAGCCGTACCAGAGCGCGCCCTTGGCGTGGCCCATCAGCAGCACGCCCAGCTCGTCCACGCCCTTGACGATCTCGTCCATCATCAGGCGCTTGGCCGGCTGCATGCGCCAGTTCTTGCCAGCGATCTCGTGGACCGACAGCACCGCGTCGTCGCACGGATGATAGGCGTAATGAACGGTCGGCCGGTAAACGGGTTTCCCGTTTTCCGCGACCGTATAGTAATCGGCGATCGATATCGCTTCGTTGTGCGTGATCAGGAAACCGTGGAACGGCCCCTCGTTCGGCGTCCAGGTACGCACGCGCGTCGCCGCGCCCGGGCGCATCAGATAGATCGCCGCGCCGCAGCCAAAATCGTGGCGGCGGCCGTCGTCGGGCAGCCGCTTTTCGTGGCTGCCCCAGCCAAGCTCCGCCGGCTGGCAGCCCTCGCCCACGAAACCGTCGATCGACCAGGTGTTGACGAACTCGCCCGGGCGCTTGGCCTGAAGCGCGACCTGGGTATCGCGCTCGGCGACATGGATCGTCTTGACGCCCAATTCGTACGCCAGCGCCGCCCAGCCCTCGCGGGTCGAAGGGGTCGCGGCTTTACGGCCGGTATCGGCGGCGATCTTGAGTAGCGCCTCCTTGACGAAATGCGACACGAGGCCCGGATTGGCGCCGTGGGTCAGCACGGCTGTCGGGCCGCCGGCGAACTTGCCGCGCAAACCGAGCGCCGATTCGCGCAGCGCGTAGTTCGAGCGCTGCGAGGGCGTGAGCGACGGATCGGTGTAACCGCCGGCCCAAGGCTCGATGCAGGTGTCGAGATAGAAGGCGCCCAGCTCGTGCGCGAGCTCGATCAATGCGACCGACGACACGTCGACCGACAGATTCAGCAGGAAATCGCCCTTGCCCAGGCGCTTGGTCAGTTCCGCGTGATAATTGTCGCGGGTCAGCGCGGTCTGGACGAACTCGATTCCGTATTCCGCCGCTTCTTCGATGCCACGCGGTTCCGCCGTCACGATGACGATGCGGTTCTTGGGCATATCGATGTGGCGCAGGATGAGCGGCAGCACGCCCTGGCCGATGGAGCCGAAGCCCACCATCACCAGACGGCCGCCGAACCTCACGTGCTTCTTGTACTCGTTCATCGACGCAAATCGCTCCACGGGCATCCGGTTGGACGCCTTACCCGCGGGCGATGCGGCCATCCCTCCCGGGGGCGCATCGGCCATCGCGGCTGTTCCACTCTGCTGCTTGTCGGGAAGTCGATGCTCCGATCGCATCAGCCTTCCGCAAGAGACGCTACCGTTGCGGCCCGCCTCGGCCCCGAAGGGCCGTTTCCCGGCGGCTCCGGCGGGGCGGACGAAACGGACCGGAAAGCCCGCGTCGCCGCCCGGCGGCGGTCACCCTTGCGTAAGCGGATGGAGCGAAGCCCCGTACTTGGCCGCAACCATCGTCAACACCCCTTAAGGACACCGGCCCACTGGCGACCGGCTTGTACCGAAAAGGACGCTTGTCGTTGCTTGACCTCGAGCGCTTGGGACCGAGAGACGTGGAGGTTCTTCGCGAACTTCCCGCCCTTCCTCTTAGCGCTTGCCTCGTGGGCCTGGGGCACGTGCGTGCGTCGTAAAACCGCAAATATCACAAACACGCGGGCGCGCAAGAGAAAATCGCGGCTGCGGGGAAATTTTCACGACGTCGCGTCGACCGTGTTGCGCGCATGCATCGCCCGAGCGGCGCGCTCCGGCGTTCACCTGTACTTGGTCGAGGCTTGGCGCAGCGCTTTGAGGAGTTCCGCTTCGACCTTGCCGCCCAGCCCGGTGATGCGCTGGGCGAGCACGACGTAGAGCGCGTCGATGTGGTGGGCGAAGATCACGCCGTGCCAGACGTTCGGCTCGTTGATCTGCCCGGCGTAGTCGTGCAGCGACTTCGCGATCTGCGTCAGCAAAGGGAACTTGAACGTGCCGCCCAGTCCCTTGATCTCGAGCGCGTCGGCCGACACGCGCTCGATTAAGCCCGGATTCGGCGCTTCGCCGTCGTCCAGCGCCGCAAGCGCCCCGCGCAGCTGTTTCAGTTTCGCCGCGACCTGCCGGACGAAGCCGTCGGAGGATTTCTCGACCACCGCCTGCAGCTTCACCGTTTCCTCCGGCGTGAGGATCACGCCGAAGCCGGTCTTGAAATTGACCGCGCGTTTGCGCAGGTCCAGCGACGGCTGGATAATCTGGACTTTGGGCTTGGCCACGTTCGGATTCTCCGCGATGACCGGCCGAGCTTAGCTCGGCTTGGCGTTGGGATCGACCCCGCGCCGTTCCTTGCCGTTGAACGGCATCTGCTTGCGCCGGCGATCGGGTCCGAAATAGCCGGGCGCCGAGATGAACGGCCGCGGATAGGCGATGACCGAAGACAATCGCTTGTAGAGCGAGTCGACCGTATAGGGCTTCGCGACGAATTCGTTCGCCCCGTGATCGCGCGCTTCGATGACGTATTGCTCCTCCGAACGCGCCGTCAGCATGATGATCGGCATCAGACGGTCGCGCGAGGCGGGATCGTTGCGGATATAGTCGCAAAGCTTGGTCCCGCTTTCGGCCGGCAAATCGTATTCGGTGATGACGATGTCGATGTTGCCCTCTTTGAGCACGCCCATCGCCTTCTCGAAATCGTTGACACGGCGGACGTAATTCGCCCCCAGCATGGACAGGATATCGCCCAGCATCGTCAACGACAGGGGATTCGGGTCGCAGATCAGAAACCGGATCTTGCTGAAATCGATCTTTTCGGGCATCGGACCCAGTCACAAGGGGCGACAGTAAAACTTAGCGTATCTCATACGTTTGGCAGGGCCTCGTGACAAGCCCCGCCGCGCCTACCCGGGGATGCGGGGGGCGCCATGCCCAAAAGTCATAGGAATACCTATTGAATAACCCGCGCAGCGCATGCCTAAATTGCGGGCGGTCAACTGACATATCAATCTGATCGTCCGGAATGCACCGGTTTAGGGGGAGATCGAGACCGTCATGGCGGACCGAGCCGCGACGCGGATCGAACGCGACAGTTTCGGGCCCATCGAAGTGGCCGCTGATCGGTATTGGGGCGCGCAGACGCAGCGCAGCGTCGAGCTTTTCCGAATCGGCGACGAGCGCATTCCCGAACCGCTGATCCGCGCCTTCGGCGCCCAGAAAAAAGCCGCCGCGCTGGCCAATCTCGCGCTCGGGGAACTGCCCGGCGAACTCGGGCCGATGATCCTCAAGGCCTGCGACGAAGTGATCGCAGGGGCGCTGTCCGATCACTTTCCGCTCGTCGTGTGGCAGACCGGATCGGGCACCCAGACGAATATGAACGCCAACGAGGTCGTGGCCAACCGGGCCAACGAATTGCTTGGACAGCCCTTGGGGCAAAAGAAGCCGGTCCACCCCAACGACCACGTCAATCGCGGCCAGTCGTCCAACGATTCGTTCCCGACCGCGATGCATATCGCCGTCGTGGCGGAGGTCCACGATCATCTGCTGCCCGCCCTTCAGCGCCTGCACGAAGTGCTGCTCGCCAAAGCGACCGAAACGGCGGGGCTGATCAAGATCGGCCGCACCCATTTGCAGGACGCCGTGCCCATGACGATGGGCCAGGAGATCGGCGCCTGGGCACGCCAAGTGGAGCTAGGGATCGAACGCGTCGAGCAGGCGCTGCCGCGGCTCTATCGCGTTGCACAAGGCGGCACGGCCGTCGGAACGGGCCTCAATGCGCACAAGCAGTTCCCCGCGCGCTTCGCGCAGGAATTGGCCCGATTGACCAACCTTCCCTTCATGCCGGCCGAAGACAAATTCGAGGCGATCGCCGCCCACGACGCGATGGTCGAGTGCTCGGGCGCGCTCAATACGCTGGCCGCCGGGCTTTTCAAGATCGCCAACGACGTGCGCCTGCTCGCCTCGGGCCCGCGCTCGGGACTGGGCGAGCTTGCCTTGCCGGAGAACGAGCCCGGCTCCTCGATCATGCCCGGCAAGGTCAATCCCACCCAGGCCGAAGCGCTGACCATGGTCTGCGCGCAAGTGATGGGCAATCACGTGGCCGTGACGATCTCGGGCGCAAGCGGCCATCTGCAGCTCAACGTCTTCAAGCCCGTGATCGCCTATAACGTGCTGCAGTCGATCAGGCTGCTGGGCGACGCCGCATCGTCCTTCGCCGAAAACTGCGTTGCGGGCATGGCGCCGATACCGGCGGCGGTCGCGCACCATCTCGAACGCTCGCTGATGCTGGTGACTGCGCTCAACCCGCATATCGGCTACGATAACGCCGCAAAAATCGCCAAATACGCCCATGCCCATAACCTGACGCTTAAGGAAGCCGCCGTCGGTCTGGGTCTTGTCACAGAAGCGGATTTCGACCGCTGGGTTCAGCCGATCGATATGCTGAGCCCGCGGGACAAAAAACAATCGGGGGAGTAGAAAATGGCCGGATCGATTCGCAAGCGCTCGGTGGTCATCGCCGGCCACCGGACGAGTATTTCGTTGGAGCCGGAGTTTTGGACCGCGCTCAAAGACATCGCGCGCAAGCGCAACGCGTCGATCAACGATCTCGTGACCGAGATCGACAAAATGCGCGCGGCGCGCGACCAGGCGGGAAATCTTTCCAGCGCCTTGCGGGTCTATGTGCTGCAAGCGCTGACGGGTACACTGCCGGCGATCGCTCCGGTGGCGGCGGCGGCGCAACAGCCGGCACAAAAGCCACTCTGAGGGGCTTGGCGCTCGCGCTGCTCTTGGCTGCGAGCGCCCTTTCCCCCGCCCGCGCCTTCGATCGCGACGACGAGTTCGATCGCGGCGTGACGGCGTTCCAATCGCGCGACTACGAAAGCGCGTGGTTCCGATTCTGGGGCCTGGCGCGCATGGGCGACCGCGAAGCCCAGTTCAATCTCGGCCAGATGTACCGCCGCGGCGAAGGCGTGCCGCGCGATCTGGTCCAGGCGCGGCGCTGGTACGAAGCGGCGGCCGCCCAAGGCTTCGACGAAGCGCAATATCAATTGGGCGTCGTTTGGGAGACTGGGAACGGCGTGCCCGCCGACTTGCTGGAAGCGCGTCAATGGTACGCGCGCGCCGCGCGCGCCGGTCACGCCCGCGCGCAGGAAGCGTTGAATCGGGTGGAAACGGCGCTGGCGGGCGGACGCGCGCGCACGGTCATCGAGACGCCGGACGCGCCGCCGGCCGCGACGGCGCGCCCGAACCC
>VYME01000368.1_pt1 | contig 16474 bp, 10 predicted proteins | sample 5115281 | NCBI WGS metagenome assembly VYME01 (sample SAMN12291780, study PRJNA351875) | freshwater metagenome | isolation source: freshwater lake | place: USA: Michigan, Wintergreen Lake | collected 2013-08-08
GTCGTCGCCCGCCACGGCGGTGCGGTGCCGCGCGACGTGGAAGCACTCGGCGACCTGCCGGGCATCGGCGACTACACGCGTGGTGCCGTGGCGTCGATCGCGTTCGGCCTCGCCGAGCTCGCCGTCGACGGCAACGTCGACCGGGTCGCGGCGCGCCACTGCGGCATCCGCGCCGGCGTCGACACCGCGGCGGGCAAACGCGCCGTGCGCAGCGCGGTCGCCGACTGGCTCGATCGCGACCGCGCCGGCGACTTCAACCAGGCGCTGATGGAGCTCGGCGCCACCGTCTGCACGCCGACGTCGCCGGCCTGCGAACGTTGCCCAGTCGCCGCCGACTGCCAGGCTCGCGCCCTCGGGCTCACCGCCGAACTGCCGGTCAAGAAGCCGCCTCGCGCCGCCGTCGAAGTGACTGCGCGCGCCGTGCTGATCCCCGGCCCCGGCGGCCTGCTCGGCCATCGTGTGCCCGACGGCGAGCCGAACGCCGGCCAGGTCGACCTGCCGGGCGAAGGCCCGCTGCGCAGCGTCGACGCCGCGGACCTCGCTGGCCTCGTGTACGAACGCTTCGGTGCCCGCCTCACGGTCGGGCCGGTGCTGGCCCGCGCCAAGCACGCGATCACCCACCATCGCATCACCATGCACGGCCACGCCGCAACGCTCGCAGCCGGAGCGCGCGCCATCGGCCGCTTGCAGTGGTTCCCGCTGGCCGGCGACGCGCCGTGGACGACGTTGGCGCGCAAGCTGTTCCGGCAGGCGCTCGGTGCCGACGGCACGCTGCGCGCGTGACCTCGCCGGACCGTTCGCTATGGTTCCCGCCCCCGACTTTTCGCGCAGCCACGAGGAACCCGCCATGAGCCTGATGTCCGGCAAGAACGTCGTCATCTTCGGAGTCGCCAACAAGCGCTCGATCGCCTGGGGCATCGCCCAGGCGCTGCACCGCGAAGGCGCCCGGCTCGCGCTGACCTACCAGAACGAGCGCATGGAGGAGCCGGTGAAGAAGCTCGCCGCCGAGCTGCCCGGCGACACCGTGCTGGTGCCGTGCGACGTCACCGTGCCCGGCGACATCGACCGCTGCTTCCAGCGCCTCGGCAACGATTTCGGCCCGCTCGACGGCCTCGTGCACTCGATCGCCTTCGCCAAGCGCGAAGAGCTCGGCGGCCACTTCGCCGACACCTCGTGGGACGGCTACGCGCTGGCGCAGCAGGTCAGCGCCTGGTCGCTGATCGGCCTGGTCAAGGGCGCCCTGCCGCTGATGGAAGGCCGCGACGCCGGCGTCGTCTGCCTCAGCTACTACGGCGCTGAGAAGGTCGTCACCAACTACAACGTCATGGGCGTCGCCAAGGCAGCGCTCGAGGCGAACACGCGCTACCTCGCCAACGACGTCGGCCCGAAGGGCGTGCGCGTCAACGCGATCTCGGCCGGCCCGATCAAGACGGTGTCGGCGATGGGCGTCGCCGACTTCGGCTCGCTGCTCGACACCATGGCGCAGAAGGCGCCGCTGCGCCGCAACGTCGACCAGGCCGACGTCGGCAACACCGCGCTGTTCCTGCTGAGCAACCTGTCGCGCGGCATCACCGGCCAGACGATCTACGTCGACGCCGGCTACAGCATCATGGGTGCGTGAGGCGCGGGCTCGCGAAGCCCTCGAACGCCAACGCCGCGGCTGCCGCGCTGGACCACCTCGCCCCGGTCAGGAGATCGCGCCCTTGTCGATCAGCCGCCGCGCCCATTCGTAGTGGCTGCAGGTCGCACTCACGAGATAGGCACCAAGGGACGTGCTGCCGGTCCACGCATAGCGCTTCTTGGTAAACAGCTCCGCATTGGTGTGGCGCTCGACGATGGCGAGGACCTTCGCGTGCGAACGCGCCAATCGAGCGCGCATCGTGCGCAGGGACACCTGGAGGTATCGCGCGTGGATGCTGCGGTTCAGCTCGCCCGTGCGGGCCCAGCTGAACCCCTCCGCCGGCATGTGGGGCTCGCCGTTCGCCATGCCCACGGCGTACCAGCCGAGGAACAGCAGGTGCCAATGGTGCACGTGACCGAGCACGTCGCGCACGTTCCGGTTCATGGTGCCGGGCCGGAACGAGCACTCCCGCTGCGCCGGCGACATGGCGTCGATCCGCGCCGTCAGTTCGGCGAATCGCTGCGCACTCGCAGCGAGCAGGTCCTTGCGGTTGGTAGGGCGCGGCATCGCTGGGACACGCGAGGATCGAGGTTGCCCGCGCGCGAGACAAGTCCAGGCCTTCACCACACCGGCTGAGGGCAGCTCGCTCGGCCAGCGCTGCCATTTCTGGCGAGCGTTCGCACGGTTCCCGACGTGCAATGCGGCCCGCGGACGATCGTCGTCCGATAGGAGGCCGCTCATGAACGTCAGCTTCTTCTATTTCGTGCAGATGATGATGCTCGGCCTCGCCGGCCTCCTCGGCGTGCCGATGCCGATGGCGGTGCCGCCTCTCCCCGACAACCCGACGCTGCTGCACGTCGTGCCGGCGGACGCGATGGCCTTCGTCGCCTGGAACGGCACCGCCGCCGCCGACCCGAAGAGCGACAACCGCGCCGAACGGCTCGCCGCCGAACCCGAGGTGCGCACGATGGTGGCGCAGCTGCGCGCGGGGCTGGTCGCCATGGTCGCGCGCGAGGGCCAGACGCTGGCGGCGGACACGATGACGGTGCTGACCGACGCGCTGCAGCGCCCGGGCTGTGTGTTCGTGCGGAACCTCGGCCCGAAGCCGATGCTCGACGCCGGCGTGGTCGTGCAGTTCGGCGACGGCAAGCCAGCGGCGATCGCGCTGCTGCAGACCGTGAGCCAGCGCGCCAAGGACCAGAACGAAGGCACCGGTGCGGTGCATGCCGACATCGTCGTCGACGGCGTCACGTTCCATTCGTTCGGCACGCCGGCCGACAAGCTGTTCGTCGGCTGGGCCGAAGTCGACGGCTGGGTCGCGCTCGCGTTCGGCAAAGACACGCCCGCTGGCATCGTCGCCGGCCTGCGCGGCAAGAGCCGCGGCATCGCCGACCACGCCGACTACCAGGCGCTGGCAGGTGGCTGTGCGGTCGCGCGCCCGTGCACGAAGTCGTTCGTCGACCTCGGCAAGCTGCGCGCGACGTTCGAGCACTTCGGCGCCGACGGCCGGCAGACGGCCACGGTCTTCGCCGCCCTCGGCCTCACCGGCGCCAAGGCGATCGTCGCGCAGGCCGGACTCGAAGGGCAGGGCTTCGTGCAGCGCGCGACGATGCACGCGCCAGCCAAGGACGGCCTGCTCGGTGCCTTGCTGCCGCAGCCGCTGCTGGTCGACGAACTGTTGCAGGTGCCGATCGACGCGCAGCTGACGCTGGCCGCGCGCCTCGACGGCCGCAAGGTCGAGCAGGCGCTGCTGCAGCTGATGGCGGCGGTGACCGGCGAAGACGTCGCGGCCGAGTACGAACGCCGCTTCGTCGACGAGTTCCCGCAGCAGCTCGGCGGCGCACGCTGGCGCGAGGACCTGCTCGACCAGATCGGCGACCAGCTGACCGTGTGGAACTCACCGGGCCAGGGTGGTGCCGGCTTCACCGGCCTCACCGGCATCGTGCCGCTGCGCGATGCGAAGGCGTTCGCCGCCGGCTTCGCCAAGGTCATGGGCGTGATCCAGCAGCAGATGCCGAGCAAGGCCGACCTCGTCGCCCGCGGCGACCGCTTGCGCCGCGGCATGGAGACGCTGGAGTCGTTCCAGATCGGCGAGGCGGTCGCGCACTGGGTCAACGACCTCGACGACCATCCGTTCGCGCCGACGTGGTCGGTGGCGCACGGCCACCTGATCGGCAGCCTGCTGCCGCAGCCGGTGCGCGCGTTCCTCGGCGGCCAGCCGGCCAATCCCGAGCAGTCGCTGGCGAAGCTGCCGGAGATCGCACGGCGCGGTGCGGCGTCGCTGCTGTGGCAGTGGAACGCCAAGGACGTCGTCGCCGTCGGCTATCCGATGCTGATCGCCGCGCTGCGCACGTTCGACCGCGAGTGGCAGCGAGAAGGCTTCGACTTCGACGTCGCCGATCTGCCGCGGCCGTCGGTGCTGCTGCCGCACCTCGGCCGCGAGCTCACGACGATCACCGCGGTCGAGAACGGCTGGCAGCTGCAGCGCACCGGCACGATCCCGTCGTTCGATCCGCTGACGTTCGCGCTCGGCGTCGGCCTGGCGGCGATGGCGAGCGAAGTGTTCTGACGCGAGCGTCGGAACTCAGAAGCCGAGCGTGAGCCGCACCGGGTTGCCGATCTGCCCCGCCACTGGCGACGGCGCGAACGCCGTCGGCTGCACGACGAGCTCGAGGGCTCCATTCATCGTCCACGAGACATCACTCCGCGACAGCCCCGCCGGCGGCGCCCGGCAACCTGCCCACGAAGGTACTTCCGCCGGCAGCACCATCGCCCGCATCGGAGGTATCCGTCGGGCAAATACCCAAGATCCTGAGGATGACCTCGTCGCGTCGCCGGGCCGTCTCCTCGTCGTAGACCGTGGTGCGCTCGTGCCAGTAGAGGTAGCACGGCAGGTGCACCGGCCGCGACGCTAGCCGCGCCATCGGCACCATCGTCGCGTAGTCCGTGCACAGCGGTAGCCAACCGCCTGCATCGCGCAGCGACTCCGCCGGGATGCGATCGAACAGGACCCGTCGGAAGGCCGCCAAGTGCATCCACACGTTGCCGCCGTAGGAGGCTGGCAGGTCGTGGAAGGTCCGCGGATACAACCGCAGGGGCGCGTCGGGGCGAAACGGCGCGGCGACGACCAGGTCGTGGCCCGCGGCTGCCGCAGCTGCAACATCGGCGATCGCACGCTGGTCCATCAGCGCATCGTCCAGGTCGACGATCACCACCATGCTGTCGCGGTTGGTGCACAAAGTCCCCATGACCCAGGCGAGGTTCGCCATACGGCCTTGGCGCACCGGCGTGCGGACGAGGGTGCAGCGCGGGCCCAGGAAGTGGAGCGCATCTGCCAACGCCCGCGGGTTCGCATTTCGGGGTGCATCGTCGACCGCGACGACCCCGAACGTCTGACTGGTCTGGCAGGCGAGGCCCGCCGCGAAACGGGCGATCCGATCGGGAGGAGGGTCACGGCCCAAGGCGACGACCACCAGGTCCTCGCGGCGCTCCGCGTAGCTCCAATCCGGGTCCGGTGCGGTGAGATCCCAGGCCCCGACCTGCGCCGGCGGCACCCACCCCTGAGCCACGAGGTCGCGCACCCGCGCCAGGGCCGAACCGGATCCCTTCCGCTCGTTCCCCGGGTGGACATAGAACGTCCGTGGATCGCCACCGCGAACGGTGCGCAGCTGACGGTCCTGCTGCAGGCGCTCCAACGACCGATACCACGTCAGCACGAGTTGCCCGTCGCGCAACTCGTTGGGCCAGGGCCGCAGCGCCTTCACCCGGTCCAGGTCCAGCAGGCCAAGCCGAACCTCGGGAACGAACCGCCCCGGCGGAGCTTCGTAGTCGCGCCACCCTTCCTCAGGCGGTCGCGCGATGTTGAAGGCGACTCCGACCACATCAGCCGGCTTGCACGCGGCCACCATGTCGGCCACCACGTCGTACCGCGGGTCACGGCGCCCGATCAGCACATCGACGTCGGCTTGCAGCAGGTAGCGGGTTCGCACCAGCTCGAAGCCCCACAGGTGCGGGCCAATCGGCACCCCTTGGACAGACCGAGGCTGCGAGCAGGCCACGCCGAACCATCGCCCATGCACGACGGCCATCGCGTCCGGATCGTCCGGAGCCACCAGCAGTCGATCGAACACGCCCTCGGCCACCAACTCTTCGGCCAACTGGAGCAGGCGCCCGAGATCGCCCGGTGCATGCTGCCGCAAGAACGGTCCGGGATATGGGTCGACAAGCAGCACGCGCTCGGCGAAGTCCCCCGGCCCGACGAGCTGGTTGACGATGTGGATCGCCTGGTCTCGCAGGCTGTCGACGTCCATCGCACACGCCTTGACCAACAGGGTGACATCCGCGCGACGCTGTCGGGCGTGCACCGGCAGAAGGCGACGCCCCACGTCCCACTGCTCGTCGGCGAAGCTCCGCATCACCCCGCCATAGAAGTCCGCGAAGCCCGGCAACACGTCCCAGGCCTTGGGCTTGCTCTGGTCTGTCGGTCGCCGAAGCAACTCCGCGTCCCCGCGGCCAAGCACGGCGATCGAGTAGAGACGCGCCGCCGCATCGAGGAGGTAGGCGGCATCCATCGGCAGGATGCCGTCGCCGAGGTCGATGTAGAGCAATCGGCCGTCCGCCCGCACCCGAAAGTTGCTGCGCTTGACGTTGGCACACACGACTCGCGCCCGCAGCGAGGCCAGCAAGAACGCAGCGACCTGGGCGGCGGTCGCTCGCTTCAACGGCGCGGTGTACTCACTCGGGTAGTCCGCCACTAACTGGTCCGGGGAGAGCCAGCGCCAAGTCGCTGGTGGAAGCAACTCGACGCCGTCCCGCACCGCACGCCGCAGCGCGTCGACCCGCGGTTCATCGAGCGCCCCGGGGTAGTAGTGCTTGCACACGGTCCCCGCCCACTCTCGGACCACGCCTTCGTTGCCCCAGCCCAGCAACGTGCCTGGCATCGAGCGAACGGCGATCCAGGTGGCGATCGCCGCAGCCAGTGCCTGCCGGGCCGCAGCGAACCTCCCCGACCGTTTCGCAACCGCCGTCGTCGGCCCATCCAGTGTGTAGTCGACGAGACGAACCTCGGCGGCGATCGCCCCTCGGTCGCCGCAGTGGAACAGCAGCCCAGCGACGAGCCAATGGTCTTCGGCACTGGGGAACTCTGGATAGCGCCACCCAGCCCCTGTGCGCAGAAGCAGGTTGCAGCTCGGCAGTTCGTTCACCGCGGATCCGTCGGCCATGCGTCGTGCCAGGACCAGGAGGTGTTCTGGCTCGAGCAGGGCGGCGCTCGCGGGGTTGTCCCGCAGAACCTTGCCACGTTCGTCGACGACGTGGTTGCCGGCGAGCACGAACGTCGCCCCCTGTGCGTCGCCGATCTCGACGCAGCGCTCGATCCCCTTTGGCCCGTGGAAGCGATCGTCGTCGTCCAAGCGAACCACCCAGCGCACTGAGGGCAGGTTGGCGTCGACGAAATCGAGCAGTGCGTTGCGGGCACGTCCGGCGCTGCCACAGTTGGCGGTGAGCCACCAGGTCCGCTCGCACACGACCGCCGGCAGCCCGTCGTCCAGCCGCTCCACCGGACCATTCGTGTCGAGCAGCACGACGACACCAAGACGCTCGGGAGGCAGCGATTGCGCCGCGATCGAAGCAAAAGCCCGATCAAGGTGATGGCCGTGTCCCCGGCGCACGGAGATGGCGACGACGACCTCCGGCGCGAATCCAGCCCGCGACGGCCGGGCCGTGCAGACCATGGCCCTCTCGCCGAGCTCGATCGGATTGCGGGGCCGCGGCGGGATCACGGTTTCGCTCGCCTCGCGTGCCAGTCGGCGTAGAGCTTCTTCCATGTCGGCGACATCGCCTCGGTCGTCAGCTCGGGCCGCAATACACGCGGCACAAAGTGGCCATCGCGGAACCGTCCACAGAGCCGGCACAGGGCCGCGGCCTCGCGCAACATGTCGTCCCCGTCCTCGGGCAACTCCTTGCGCCCCAACTGGCCGCCGAGAATGCGGTCGATGCCTCCTGCCACAGCGCAGGGGTAGTAACCCTGAGGGGTAAGCCCCATGCCGCAGTCGCGGGCCACCGCGCACGCATTGGCGTAGTCTGCGCCGCGGTAGCCCGTGTCATCGCACGGAGCCAGGTTGAAGGGCCCGAAGGTCGGCTGGATCGGGCCGGTCTTGCGCGAGTTGTCGACCCACACATCCTTTGGCAGTCGATCCAGCGCAGCATGGACGTGGTCGCCGTAGCCATTCGTGACGACCTCCAGGATGCACTCCGCATGCACCTTCGTGTAGCCACGCAGCACCTCGATGACCCGGTCGAACTCCGGATGCAGCGTCGGCTCGCCGCCCAGCACCCGGATCCGTCGCCAAGCCACCCCACGCGCCAGCGAGTCGCGCACGAACGTCTCGACCATGGCGACCGCCATATGCATCCCTTCGCGGGCCTGGGTCACCGAGCGATTGCAGTTGAGGCAATGCAGGTTGCAGAGGTAGGTGATGTCGATCTCGATCAGATCCCGGCTGCGCACGTATTGCGGCCCAAGCAAGCGCGTTACCCACCGCTGGATCCGCAGGTGCCGCCAAGCAGCCAAGCCGCGGTAGACAATGCGCCAGAACCAAAGCCAACGGCGCCCTATGCGCGGCATGCGCCAACCGATGCCGGGCATCGCCTCGAAGCTGTTAGCCGGGCGCTTCGGCGACGAGGCAGCCGTCTGTGTTTCTAGTCGAGTCGACATTCGATCTCGGTCTGCGTGTAGCCAAACAGTTGCTGGGCCCGCTCGAAGAATGCGCGGCGATCCTCTGCGCGCATGAGTGCACCATGTTTCTCGAGGAATCGCCTCAGCGCCACCAGTTTGGTCGACGATCGCGCCGTGAGGCAACCCGGAGTGCCCATGAACCAAGTGGCGGTCCACTCAGGCACGAGGACCCATGAGATGCCGGGATGGCGCAGAAGCCGGACCGCGAGGTCCCGGTCGTGCATGCTGGGTAACTGCTCGTCGAAACCCCCGATGGCTTCGAACGCCGCCAAGCGCACGAAGGTGTTGGAACCCTGCCACCCAGGATTGCCAGCGAGGAAGTCGGAAACGGCGAGGCGCGAGAGCAGGGGTCGCGGTTCGAGGTGAGCGCCAACCTGGAGTCTCAAGCCTGACACCGAGAGTGTGGCGCCCGTTGAGCTAGCTGCCTGCAGATTGGCCGCCAGGTGCTGCGGATCCCAGGTGTCGTCATCGTCAAGGATGGCGACGAATCCACCGAACCTCTGGTCAGACAGCCATTGCAGGCCGGTGTTCCAGGCGCCAGCCGGCCCAGGCGCGCGCGCGTTCTCCAGCAGCTGCAGGCTGGTCCGCCCGGCGATGCCTGCGAACACGCGCCGCATGGCCTCGGGGTGCGGTGCGCCGTCATTCACGAGCACGACGACACTCGGCAATGCCGTCTGCCGCAGGATCGATGGAATGGAGCGCTGCTGCAGAAGCTCAGCCCGATTCCGAGTCGCAACAACTGTGGCCAGAGAATGGTTCACGCCATCACCGGGGGGCTTCTGGTTCCAACTGTCAGGCAGCTTCGCAAGTGCCGGTCTCACGTTGCCCATCGCGGCCTCACTCTGCGCTGGCTTCCGAGATGCGGACCGTCCCGCCTCGCCCAGGTCCCACAACCACGACCCCGGACTCTACCAGCCGCGACTTGACCCGTTCGTAGCTGCCTTCGTCCCAGCCGAGATCACGCCGCAGGCTGAGATTGCCTGAGTAGCCGCCAGAGGCCTTGAGCTTCTCCAGGAAGGACCGCTGCAACTCCGCGTCCGTCCCGTCGGGCTGGTTCCAAGGAATCTCGATCTCACGCCCCGGCGGGTTATCAGCCTCACCCGCGATGTCCCCCAGTTCTGCAGCGGCGTCCTCGGTGCCTGGGATCATCGCCAAGTCGACACCTGCGATCCGTTGCACGTCCTTGTGCATGCCGGTCATCCCGTCGAAAGCCATGCTGACCAGACGCTCGCGCTCCGCCCAGATCTTGGTCATCGCCCGGCGCTCCTTGTCGAGTTGCTCGAGAACACGGGCCAACGGCTGCACGACAGCCATCGCGCGACTGCGGAACTCGGCACCGGTCAGGTAGCGGTAGAGCATCGACATCTTGTCGGTCTGCCCTTCCAGAGCCTGACGTGCCTCCGCAACGTCCAGGATCCCTTGGCGTAGCAGGGCGGCCAGCACAGTGGTGTGGGCAAGCGAACAGACCCAGACGCCGTCGACCTGCCCCAGAATCTCAATCTCCTTCGGTAGGGCCTGCGATGCGATGGCTGCGACGCTGGCATTCTCGCGAGCACGGTCCTCGGCCAGCTTCTGCAGCCAGCCAGGTGACCAGTTTCGCGTGCGCTTCGACTCCCACAGGATGCTACCGCAGTCCCGACCGCGGCTGTCGCGAACGACCTGCAGGATGTCTGCACCTTCGGCCCCCTTCTCAACCTCGCGGAAGTTGTCCCCCGGGAAGGCCGCACGCAGGCGTTGGTCAAGGACGAGCTCCTGGGCCTCGCCCTGAGCCTGCTGAGAGCCCTGCTCGAGCCGCTGCTGAGTTGCCGTCAGCTGCTTCTTCAGTTGCTGGATCAGCTCTCCCTGCTCCTTCAGCTTCAGGTCGGAGGCCTCTGTCGCCTTCCTTGCCGCAGACTCCTGGAGCCGTGCACGTTCCTCGTCCAGCTTCCGAAGCATGTCCACCTCGAAATCCTGCTTCTGCTCCTCGAGATTCTGCTTCAGTCGCATCACCTCGATTTCCTTCTGCTGGGCGGCGCGCGCCTTCTCCTTCGCCTCGCTCACCTCTGCGTTCTTGGCGTCGAGCTCCAGCTGCACGTCCTTGCGGATGGCGTCTTCAGCCTTTCTGCGCTCCAGGGCGCGCGCCAGGTCCACCTGACGCTTGATCTCGGTCTCGATCTGCTCCTTCTGCTCAAGCACCTGCTTCTTGAGATCTAGCGCCTCCGACTCGGCCAGCCGAGCGGCCTTGAGCTTCTGCTCGAGGTCGGTGACCGCATCGGACTTGGCTTGAAGCTGGTCGCCCAGCTCCTTGCGAACCTCCTCGACGGCCGCAGCACGCAACTCCTGCTCCCGCTTTTCAAGATCTGCCTTCTGCTTGAGCAGATCGATCTCCTTCTGCTGGGCTGCACGCACCCTCTCCTTCGCAGCCTGCAGTTCCACCTCCTTCGCATCGATTTGAAGCCCTATCTCCTCTCGCACGGATTGCTCGGCCTGCTTCCGCAGCGCAGCACTCGCTTGTTCCACCCGACGCTTGATCTCCGTCTCGAGCTGTTCCTTCTCTTCCCGCATTCGCCGTTGCAAGTCGAGCGCTTCCAGCTCGGTCTTCCGTGCATCCTTCAGCTTCCGCTCGAGCTCAGCAACAGCCTCAGACTTGGCTTGAAGCTGGTCGCCCAAGTCCTTGCGAACCTCCGCTACGGCCGCCGCACGCAGCTCCCCGGCCTTCTCTTGCAGCCGTTGTTCCAGTTGGTGCTCCACGTGCCTCTGCACGGCGCTGGTGGCGTCGAAGGTGGTGCTGCACTTCGGACACGAGACGTTGACTACCATGCTTCAGGGAGTTGATTCGTGGAGCGGGATAGGAAACTCAAGCCGTGGTCCCGAACCACTTGGGGCCTCCCTCACGACTTTAGCACCGGCACAAACCCCATCCAGCCGCTCGGGGGGGCTCCCTTGGCGCCCGTTTCCGCCGCGCTTGGGGGTCCAACCCGGATACATAGGTGACACTCGCAGGTGACCTCGGAGGCCTCGTTGGGTCTGGTGTCGGAATGCCATGGATCCAGACCGAGTCAGCGATGGAGCGACGGAAGCTCGTGTAGGCGGCGTCGCGACACGAGGAGTCGGTTGAAGTGCTATGCCAGCGCTTTGGGATCAGCCGAAAGACCTGCGACAAGATGCTGGCGAGGCACGCAAGGGCGAAGCCGCGGGGTCGGCCGATGCCGGCGGCCTCTCGTAATGTGCCAGCGATGGCACCGCCGCCGAGAGACCGATCGCGCGCAGCACACAATGGATCGACGATGGGTCGCGGATAGCAGCCAGAACCAGAGGCACGCCATAGCACTTGGAAAGGACCGGCATCTCGGTCCCGAACGAGCGCTGCATCAGCTCCGCACACCAACACCTCCGCCGACCGCCACGCCGCTTGCTGCAGTTCGTGTTCGAGAAGAAGCAGGAGTGCGCGGCGATCGCCGCTGCTTCAGAAGCCGAGCACGAGCCGCACCGGGTTGCCGATCTGCCCCGCCGCCGGCGACGACGCGAACGCCGTCGGCTGCACGACGAGCTCGAGGCCCGCGAGCTGCGGCACGTTCGGCACCGGCAGCGGCAGCAGCGTCACGCCCGAGGCATCGCCGAGCGGCGCCCCGACCAGCGACGTGAACGCCGGCTCCAGATGCAGCGCACAGCCCGGCAGGAACGGGAACGGCACGACCGCCGGCAGCGACAGCCAGCACGCGACCGGCACCCCGGGTACCGCGCCGAGCACGGCGACCGTGCTGGTGGCGCCAAAGCGCGGCGGCGTGGCGAACGTCGACAGCCCGATCGGCGCGCCACAGCCTTGGCCGGACGCGGTCGCCGACGCGAGGCCGGCACCACCGATGGTGAACCAGCCATTGCTCACGTCGCCGAGCGTCGGCACGCCCGACGGCTGCACGCGCACGAGCGCCGTGTTGCTGCTCGGCTCGGTCGCCCACACGCTGCAGCTGGTGCCGGGCACGGCGCGCGCCAGCGGCCGCCACGTGGCGCCGGCGTCGGTCGACAGGTCGACGTCGAAGGTCGCGAAGCTGCCGGCGACGCTCCACTGCACCGTCTGCAGCGACCCCGCGATCCACTGCTCGCCACCGTTCGGCGACAGCACGGTGACCTGCGGTGCGGAGCCGATCGGGCACGTGTTGTGGCCGAACACGATCTCGCCGTTCTCCTTGCCGATCGAGACGTCGACGCGCCCGTCCTGATCGAAGTCGGCGGCGACGCCGCTGGCTGGCAGTCCGGCGTCGATCTGCGTCAGCGAGACGGTGGCGGCGCCGAACGGATCGTCGACGAAGGCGACGTTCTGGTTCCACCACTGCGTCGTGCGCGGCAGGCAGATCTCGAGCTGGCCGTCGCGATCGAAGTCGCCGAGGAACGGCAGTGCGCCCGACGCGACCGGCACCGTGATGGCGCTCGCGAACTGGAAGCCAGGCAGACCCCGATGCAGCCGCAGCTGGCCCTGGTCCGCAGCGACGATGTCGAGGTTGCCATCGCCGTCGATGTCGCCGGCGGTCGCGTTGAATGCCCCACCGCCGAGGATGCGCGTCGTCGGCGCCCCGAACACCCCCGTCGGCCGACCGGACGCACCGAGCAAGCCCGGATGCACGGTGACGAAGAAGCTGCTGCCGAAGACGACGTCGAGCGCGCCATCGTGGTCGACGTCGAACAGCTGCAGGAAGACGTAGGAACCGGTGCTGGCCGGCGAGAGCACAGGAGCGCCGAAGGTGCCGTTCGGTACCCCGTGCGAACCGCCGCCGCGGATCGTCGTGACTCCACCGCGCACCATCACGAGATCGGGGATGCCATCGACGTCGACGTCGCCGACCAGCAGTCGCTGCGCCGCCGGCTGCACCAACGGCTGCCCGAGCTGCCGCGAGTCGGCGAGGACGAAGCCGATGCTGCCGGGCGCGCTGGACGTGTTGCGCCAGAACTCGACCACCGGGTCCCATTGCGCGGGAGAGCCGACCTGCACGGCCCGCGACATCAGCAAGTCGGGCCGTCCGTCGAGATCGAAGTCGGCGACCACGACCCGCGGCGTCAGCCCGAGCGCTGGCACCGGCACGTTCGCGAACGAACCGCCGCCGAGGTTGCGCAGGATCGTCAGCGCCACGCCGTTGCGCACGACGGCGAGGTCGAGTCGGCCGTCGCCGTCGAAGTCGGCGGGGAGCTGGTCGAGCACCAGCTGGCTGACGCTGAGCGAGCTGGGCAACGCGACGTTGGTGGCGAAGCTCGAGGCGAGCGCACACTGCGCCACCGCGGGCATCGTCGACAGGGCCAGGCCCGCCAGCGGGGCGAACCAGGCGAACAGGGAAGAAGGAACGGGGAGAGGGGTCTGGGACAGGCGCATCGGACCAATTGGCTAGGGCCAAGCGGGACGGTGCGGAGAGAGAGGGCGCTTCTCTAGCGACGACCCGAACGTGGGTCCCCGCCGGCCGGTTCACTCCCCGCGACCCCATTCTGGCACGCGCCGATCGCGCGGGAAGGCCCTGCTGCGGTGCGGAGGTGGCGGCGGGCGCCGCTGCCACGTCCCGCGAGCCGCAGACTCGCCCCGCCGCAGCCGAGCCAGTAAGACGCGGCGATGGACCAGCGCTTCGACTTCGTCCGCCGGCAGACGAGCCGCATCGTGCTCGGCCGCGACGTCGCCGCGCGGCTGCCCGGGCTGCTGCGCGAGCTCGGTGCGCGTTCGCCGGTGCTGGTCCACGACGAAGTGCTGACGCCGACCGCCGAACGGCTGGCCGCGGCGATCGGCGCGCGACTCTGCATCGCGCTACCCGGCGGCGAACAGGTCAAGTCGCTCGCGCAAGTCGGCGCGCTGGCGAGCCGCCTGCGGGCGAGCGGCGCCGATCGCGGCACCACGCTGGTCGCGTTCGGCGGCGGCACGATCGTCGACCTCGTCGGCTTCGTCGCGTCGGTGTGGCTGCGCTCGGTGCCGTTCGTGGCGCTGCCGACGACGACGCTGGCGCTGTGCGATGCAGCACTCGGCGGCAAGAACGGTGTCGACCACGACGGCCGCAAGAACGAACTCGGCACCATCCGCCAGCCCGACCTGATCGCCGGCGACGTCGGCTGGCTGCGCACGCTGCCCGACGACGTGTTCGCCGAGGGCTTCGTCGAAGCCGCGAAGATGGCGGCGGTGCTCGACGCCGAACGATTCTCAGCCCTCGAACGGCTGGCGCCGCGACTGCGCGCGCGCGACGACGACGCGACGCTCGTCGCGATCGGCCACGCCGCGGCGATGAAGATGGCGGTCGTCGTCGCCGACGAGACCGAACAGGATCGCCGCCGTTGGCTCAACTTCGGCCACACCATTGGCCACGCACTCGAGTCCCTCGCCGCGGGTGCGCTGCGCCACGGGCCGTGCGTCGCGATCGGCATGCTCGCCGAATGCCGCGCCGCCGCCGAGCACGTGCCCGCGGCGGTGCACGAACGACTGCGCGCGCTGCTACAGGCACTCGGCGCGCCGGTCGAGTTCCCGCGCGCGTTCGCGGACGCAGCGCAGCTGTGGTCGCTGGCCCAGCACGACAAGAAGGCGCGCGACGGCGTGGTGCCGATGATCGTGCCGACGGCGATCGGCAGCGGCGCCGTGGTGCCGCTCGACGCAGTGCGGCTGGCGAAGGCGCTGGCATGAACGCGCGACGCGGCTGGCGGCGGCCCACTGCAGGAGCGGCGACGTGAGCGCCCCGCGCGCGGTGCCCATGCTCGGCTGGCCCAGCAGCGCCGAACTGCTGCTGCCCGGCAGCAAGAGCGTCGCCAACCGCCTGCTGGTCGCTGCCGCGATCGCGGCCACACCGACGCGTCTGTGCGGTGTGCCGGCCAGCGACGACGTGCAGCACCTGCTCCAGGGGCTGCGCACGCTCGGACATCGCGTCGACGTCGATGCGGACCGCGGCGATGGCGCCACGGTGACGGTGACACCGCGGACGGCCGCGACGCCCGGCGTCGGCGAACTGTTCTGCGGCAACGCCGGCACCGCGCTGCGCTTCCTGGTCTCGCTCGCAGCGATCACGAAGGGCACGTGGACGGTGACCGGCGATGCGGCGATGCAGCGGCGACCGATCGGGCCGCTGACGTCGGCGTGGCGGCAGCTCGGCGTCGACGTGCGCGACACGAACGGTTTCCCGCCGGTGTACGTGCGCAGCGACGGGCCGCCACGCGGCGGTGTGGTGACGATCGACGCCAGCGTGTCGAGCCAGTTCGTGTCGTCGCTGCTGCTCGTCGGCAGTGCGCTGCCAGACGGAATCGACGTGCGCTACGCCGGCGAGGCAGCGTCGCGCGAGTACACACAGTTGACCTGCCGGACGCTGGCGCACTTCGGCATCGACGCCAGCACCGACGATCACGGCGCCCGCGTGCAGCCGGGCCGCGCCGCCGCGAAGCGCGAACTCTTCGTCGACGGCGACTGGAGCGGCATGGGCGTCTGGACGTGCCTCGCCCACGCCACCGGCGCGCACCTCGTCGCCCGCAACCTCGTCGCCGACTCCGGCCAGGCCGACGAAGCCCTCGGCGCGCTGCTCGCGCAGCTGCCAGCACTCGGCGACACGACGATCGACGTCGCCACGATGCCGGACCAGTTCCTGAACCTCGCGGTGCTCGCAGCCCTGCGGGCCGGCACGACGACGTTCGTCGGCGGCGCCAACCTGCGCGTCAAGGAATGCGACCGTCTGGCCATCGCCGCGCGCGAACTGGCGAAGCTCGGCGCCGACGTCACCGAGCTTGCCGACGGCCTCGTCGTGCGGGGTGGGCGCGCACTGCACGGCGGTGTCGTCGATCCGGCGAACGACCACCGCGTGGCGATGGCGTTCGCGCTGCTCGGTCTATTGTCGCCCGGCATCGCGATCGCCGATCCGGCGTGCGTGGCGAAGAGCTACCCGACGTTCTGGCGCGACCTCGACCTCGTGCTCGCGGCCCGGCCGCCGCTGGTGCTCGTCGGCATGCGCGGCGTCGGCAAGACGACGCTCGGTCGCGCGTTGGCGGCACGCACCGGCGCTGCGTTCGTGGACGTCGACGAACGCTTCGTCGCGCTGCACGGCCCGATCGCTGCGTTCGTGGCGCAGCACGGTTGGCCGGCGTTCCGCGCGCGCGAAGCCGAGCTGGTCGCCGCCGCGCTGCAGCCGAACACCGTC
>VYME01000370.1_pt1 | contig 16374 bp, 9 predicted proteins | sample 5115281 | NCBI WGS metagenome assembly VYME01 (sample SAMN12291780, study PRJNA351875) | freshwater metagenome | isolation source: freshwater lake | place: USA: Michigan, Wintergreen Lake | collected 2013-08-08
ATGCGCGTCGACCAGCCGGTCGAAGGCGCGTCGGGCACGGGCCGGCGCGTCGGGGCTGTCCATCAGGCGTGCGTCGTGGTGCAGCACCAGGATCACGCCGTACAGGTCGAAGACCAGCTCGCCCGGATCGGTGTCGGCCCGCAGCTCGCCGGTGTCGATCGCCTGCCGGATCGCGCGGACCAGCTCGCGCTGCCACGAGCGCACCATGCCGACCAGCTCGTCGCGGACCGAGCCGGGCCGGTCGTCGTACTCGGTCGCGCCGGATATCCAGATGCAGGCGCTCGCCGCCTCGACCGCGGTGCGGTCGAGCCAGTTGCCGAAGATCGCGCGCAGCCGGGCGAGGCCGCGCGGCGCCTCGAGGCCGGGCTTGAGCACGTCGTCGACGAAGCGCTGCTCGTAGGCCTTCAGCACCGCGATCTGCAGGTCCTCGCGCGAGCCGAAGTGCGCGAACACGCCGCTCTTCGACATGCCCATCCGCTCGGCGAGCGCGCCGATCGTGAGGCCCTCGAGGCCGTCGCGCGCGGCGAGCTCGCAGGCGGCGGCGACGATCGCGGAGCGGGTCTGTTCACCTTTGCGCATTCGGGTCCGGGGCGGGTGGCTCGAAAAACGAACGGTCGTTCTAAATACGAACGGTCGTACTATTTCCGCATACGCCCGGATTGTCAATCGGAAAGGACCGGCCGGCGGGCGATTAGAGGCGGGCTCCTATTGGTGCGGTGCAGCGACGCGGACTAACACCTCCCGTCGCGCTGAAGGCAAAAAACAAGGTCCGTCAGAAAAGAACAAAGTCTGTCAATCGTCACGCTCCAGCGAACCGGTCAATGCCGCGATGCAGCATTGACCGGCCGCGTGTCAGGCAGCTCGGAGGCGGAGCTGGCTGGAGCGACCGACGACAAGGCTTTGCACGACGGCCCTCATGACCGGCGGACAGACGCCGTTACCCAGGATCTTGATCTTGTCGCGCCGCGTCCCACGGTCCAGCCGAAACTCGGGACCGAAGCCCATCGCTCGCAGCAACTCGGGCACCTGCAACATTCGCATCTTCGGTTCACCCGAGCTCCACTCGACAAGAGCGAATCGGTCCAGTGTCGTGATGGTCCTCAAGGGCCGATCCAAGGGCTGCCAGCCACCGGACCCATCAGAGCCGTAATAGACGATCAGAAAGGGCTCACCTCTGCCGAGAGCAGAAATCGCACGCTCGGCCCGCTCAAGCGTAGGAGCTGCACGTCGCGGGTCATAGAGACGTGAGACCGGCCAAGTTCCCGAAGCGTCGAGGATGTCACGCACCGGGTCGGCTTGCGCGGAGAACTCCTCGCGCGGAGATGCAGGCTCCGCCTCACGATCGCAGATGAGGAACAGCCGGCGACGCGTCTGCGCTACGCCGAAGTCCGCAGCATCCAGCGTCTCTTCACGGACCGAGTAGTGCAGCCGCCGAAGCGAATCGACCAGGGGAGCGTAGCCCGACCAGCTGCGCATATGCACGACGTTCTCGATGACTACCCAGCGGGGCCCGAGCTCGCGCACGTAGCGCAACACTAGGTTCGCTGTTCGCTTGCTTTCCTCGTCCCGTTGCGCGCTGCCCTTTGCACACGTGTGATTGGTGCACTCGGGCGATGCAAGAATGAGATCGACACCTGCGAACATCGACGCGACACCGCCCCGGAACCTACCGCCAACGTCTCCGTTCACGATTCGCGCATCTGGGAAGTTGTCTCGATAGACTTGACAAGCGAAGTCCCATTTGTCGACGGCGCCGACTAGCGTGACCCCGGCTGACTTGGCCCCCCAGCTACTTCCACCCCCGCCGCAAAACAGATCTATCGCCTTGATTCTCATAGATTCGGTTATACCAGGTTCAGCGTTGTCCGACCAGGTGCGATACCCGCATGACAGGGGTATCTGAAAAGGACGGCCTATGGCTAACGGCTTAGTGCCTTGAGTACTCGATCAAGGCACTGAGCCGGATCACGATCGAGCTGATGCTCCCAGATGCGAACGACACGCCACCCTTGCCGACGGAGACGCTGATGGTTCCGGCGGTCACGCGCAATGTTTGCTGCGATCTTCGCTTCCCATTTCGCGCTGAGCTTGTCGCGCCACGTTGGGAAACGCCAGCCGTGCCAGAGGTCCCCGTCGACGAATACGGCCACCGCACGGTCCGGGAAAACGAAGTCAGGTCTACCCGGCAGGCCTCTATCGTGGATGACCCAGTCCAGCCCGCGATCCAACAGCAGGCTACCAAGCTTCCTCTCAGGTCCGGTGTCCTTGCCGCGAATGCGCGACATGACAGCACTGCGAGTCTCCGCGGACATGATGTCGCCGCGGTGCCGACGAGCCCCGGCTACTTCAGGCTTAGGCCGCTTCCCCGTCATCTTCTAGATCGAGTCGAGCCAAGCATCCAACGCCAGTACGTCGTTGATGCCATGGCGGACCAGGATGCTCGCCACATCAGCTCCAGCGATGATGACCACCGGATGGCCGTCATCAACGACTTCGGAGTACGCCTGTTGGTGGACGTAAGACGTAGTCACCAGGACCCCGAACTGCCTGTGTCGGAGCCGCGATATCAGGCGCGACATCTCCTTGACTCCGACTGAGTTCGAGGCCCCGTAACACTTCGCTTCCATGGCGAACTCGACCAGAATCGAAGCATCCCCGGTCCCTACCCGGTAGCTGCCAACTGCATCCCGACCACCATCTCGAAACGGCCGGGTAAGGTCAATCTCCGCAACCTGCCCGAGGTGCAGTTGAACGATCCGTGCCGCACACTTCTCGAACAGGAACGGGTTGTCGCCGTAGCGCTTTCGCACTCGGTCAAGCAGCACGGCTTGCCACCCACTGGCCGGCACCTGCTCGTCCTTGGCCCTTATCCGTATAGAGCGTGCCGCCTTCAATGGCCGGACGGTCCTTCCTTCTCGCCAATCAATCCATGCCTTGGGCGCGTCCGTATCGCGTGTCGCTCCCTGTTGAATGGCACCCAGCCAAGCGCGGCTGATGACAGGCTCGTCCAGGATCGTGAACTGCGCGCGATAGTTCTGGAACCGCTGTCCGTCCCGGGTCTTCCAGACGGCGACAAGATCCTCCACTTGGCTCAACCCAACCGCCCCAGGTACAGCCAAGCCCCGAAACACCACATCGCGATAGGGAGCCGCACGGGAAAACACGAGCACCGGCGCTGCCGCAGCGCGATGCCCGGGCCCACCATGAGCTCGAGCGAACAGGTCGCGCAGGAGGCTATTGCCGACGCGAGGCGTGTCATGCAATTCACGCCCGGGGCGCTTGTTGTCTCCGAAGTAGGTGAAGACACCGGACTCGACATCCAAGTGGTCAGGCCAGTCAGGGTCCGCCATGCTGGACGTCAGGACGATCAGCCGAGGCTGCTCCTTGGAGCCCAGATATCGGAATCCACCCTGGTTGCTGACGCCGACCAACCGGACCAACGGATCATCGCCGGCGTTGCCCTTCCTGCCACCTTGGTAGCAGGCATCGACGTGCAGATCCACATCGGGGAGGTCGCCCCAGGAGACTGTCTTCATTCGAACCGACTATCGGCTGACATCCAGACCAGTCCAGACCCCTCTGGACGATTCCATGGTCCCTGCGAGTGGGCAATCATAAGGCCGCATCGCCCCCCGGCCCGATCCCACCCTGACGAAGCGAGTTTTGCGCCTTGAACTACGTGCAATGCCCTCCATCCGCTCCCGCCCTGACCGATTCGCTGCGAGGGGTCGGCTATTCGTCCGAGGCGGCAGTCGCCGACCTTGTAGACAACAGCATTGCAGCTGGTGCGCGCAACGTATGGATCCAGTTCCGATGGTCCGAGGAATGTCCAGTCGTTTGCATCCTCGACGATGGAATAGGCATGAGCGACGCGGAACTGCTCGAGGCGATGCGATTCGGCTCCGTCGTCGGGGAGCGGCGGCCTGACGATCTGGGCAGGTTCGGGCTCGGCCTCAAGACGGCATCTTTTTCACAGTGTCGCGTGGTAACCGTCGCAAGCAAGCAGGGCGACGTGATTCGAACGCTTCGATGGGACCTGGACTACGTTGCGAACGTTGCTCGCGACTGGCACGTGCTCGTCGGCGCAAGCGCGGCTGCCAATCCGCTTCTCTCTCTCCTAGACGACATTGATTCCGGGACCCTCGTCGTCTGGGAACAACTCGACCGGATCGTTCAGGCTCCAGGTGCAGCCGGCCGCGACCAGTTCCTCGAAGCAGCCGATCACGTCAAGCGACATCTCGGGTTGGTATTCCATTGGTTCCTGGCAGATGCACCTCGTCCCGTCAAGATCGGCTTCGGCTCTCCAGGGGCGGCTTCGTGGATCCAGCCGGTTGACCCCTTCCTCTTGGAGCACCCGGCAACCACCAAGCTTCCTGAAGAGGTTCTTCAGCAGGGCATCCAGACCGCGACAGTTCAGGGCTTCGTGCTTCCTCACCGCGACCGCCTGACCGAGCGCGAGTTCGAAGTTGCCGGTCGGCATGACGGATGGACGGCGAATCAAGGCTTCTACGTCTACCGCAATCACCGGCTCTTGATCTGGGGGACGTGGTTGGGGCTCGGCGAAGGCAGCCGTCTGTGGTCACGCGAAGAGGCATACAAACTTGCCCGAATACGGGTCGACATCGATCCGACCGGCGATTTCGATTGGGCGATCGACATCAAGAAATCCCGCGCCCGCGCCCCAGGCGTCTTCCGCCCACGTTTGCGAGCCATCGCCGCAGAAGTCCGGCAAAGGGCGAAGGCGGTCCTCGTGCATCGAGGAGCATACGGTCCGCACCAATCCGTCCCTAACCTACAGGCTGTCTGGCTCACCAAGCGAGCCACTGGCCACACAACCTATGTCGTGAACCGAAGGCATCCATCACTAGCTCGGTTGCAGGCAAACCTTTCGGAGTTTTCGCGCGCCGAACTGGACGCCTTCCTCCGGCTCATCGAGCTCTCGGTTCCGGTGCAACGGATCTGGCTGGAGGCTTCGGAAGAGCCCGCGGTCGCGGAAGAGTCCGACCTCAACCTTGGGGATGAAGAACTGCATGAGTTGGTCGCACGCCTTCACGCCTACTTCATGAACAGCCTCAGCCTGTCTCGCGAGGATGCCCGGTTGCGCTGCCTTTCCACCGAACCTCTGAACCGCGCCATCGAACGGGTGGACGCCATCATCCAGAGACTCCAGTAGCAGGAAGCCCCGAATGAAGAGCGATTTCGACGCCGTGCTTGAGATGGCTCAGTCCATGCTCATGAATCAAGCGAAGAACGGTGCCGTTGAACACGGCCAGATACAAACGACCGTCGACCTCGTGCTTGGCCTGCAAGCGCAATGGAGAGCCTCAGTCGACCGGAGCGAGATCATCTCCACACTCGAGGAGCGGCTCAACCAGTGGGTGGGGCGCGCGACGGCGCTTGTTTCTAACACGGACCACGTTGCGTGGCTTACCAGTGAGCGAAAGAAGGGATGGAGGCTTTGGGCGCGCTACAAGCAGTCCTTGAACACGACCTGGTCGCCCTTCGCAATAGAGGCGCTGGATGACTCCACCGACCAGATTCTCGAGTTGCTCGAAGACCCAACCAGGAACGGGGCATTCGACCGCCGCGGGCTGGTGGTCGGGGAGGTGCAATCCGGCAAGACTGCCAACTACACCGGCTTGATATGCAAGGCAGCTGATGCCGGATACAAGGTGATCATCGTGTTGGCCGGCGCGCATACGAGTCTGCGAAGCCAGACCCAGATGCGCCTGGACGAGGGGTTCCTGGGTTACGAAACGAAGCCATTTACCGCAGCGGGCGCCGGCGCCACGCGAGCCATCGGCGTCGGTCTCATCGATACCGAGCCCTCCATTCGTCCCGATTACCTGACGAACCGATCAGAGAACGGCGACTTCAGCCGAGCCGTCGCAAACAGCGCAGGAGTGACGCCGACTCCGGGAGGACGTCCGATCCTGCTGGTCGTCAAGAAGAACGGTAGCGTGCTGAAGAATCTCGTTTCCTGGATCGAGGACCGCGTTGCCGATGTGACGGACGAGGAGTCAGGTAGGCAGAAGGTCGCGAAAGTGCCTCTTCTGGTTATCGATGACGAAGCCGATCACTACTCGGTAGATACCGGAGATCAGGCGTTCGACGCCAACGGGAATCCGGACCCCGACTACGACCCGAAGACGATCAATCGACACATCCGACGGATCGTTTCCGCATTCCAGAAAACCGCCTACGTTGGATATACCGCGACTCCGTTCGCAAATATCTTCATTCACGCCAAGGCACGCACCCGGGAGGAAGGGGAGGATCTATTCCCCAGAAGCTTCATCCTCAACCTGCCCTCGTCGTCGAGCTACTGCGGCCCAGCGACCGTATTCGGGACTCGTGACCTCGACCGGAACGAGACGACGTCGGAGGGCCTCGATCTGACCCGGGTCGTCTCCGATTACGCGGCGTCGAGACGCCTCGACGAACGCGTCGGCTGGATGCCTCCGATACACCGACGGAACCACGTTCCGGTGTTCAACGGCGCGGAGCAGATTCCCGACTCCCTCGACGAAGCAATCCGCGCATTCCTTCTCTCGACCGCCGCCCGCCGCGTGCGGCTGAAGCCGCCCTTTCACAGCTCGATGCTGATCCACGTAACTCGCCTCACCGACGTTCAAGACAAGGTCAAGGAACAGGTCGATCGGCGGCTCGTGGAGATCCGACGCGGCCTCGAGTTCGACTCCGCCACCGAGCTTTCGAGGATGAGAGCCCTCTGGGAGAAGGACTTTGTCGAGACGACCAAGTCAGTGAAGGCACAACTCGCGGACGAGACCATTACAGACCTTCCATGGGAGGCGGTCGCCGCATGTCTGCTGCCCGTCGCGAAGGACGTGAAGGTGAGGCAGATCGATGGATCAGCCGGCGACATCCTTGACTACGAAACTCATAAGCAGACAGGACTCACCGTCATTGCAGTGGGAGGTGACAAGCTGTCCCGGGGGCTGACACTCGAAGGTCTGAGCGTCAGCTACTTCCTGAGAGCATCCAAGATGTATGACACGCTGATGCAGATGGGCCGCTGGTTCGGTTATCGACCGCGCTATGTCGACCTTTGCCGGCTCTACACATCCAGCGACCTGGTCGAATGGTTCGAGCACATCGCGGACGCGAGCGAAGAACTCCGGCAGGAGTTCAACTACATGGTCAATGTGCGGAGCACGCCCGAGGAATACGGCCTCAAGGTTCGCTCGCACCCGATCCTCGCTGCCACGTCGAAGGTCAAGATGCGCAACGGCATTCAGTTGCAGCTGTCTTTCGCAGGCGCGATGGAGGAGACGGTCGTTTTCGACCGATCACGCTCTTCGCTTCAAGACAACCTGATCGCCATGACTACGCTTCTCGGGAGTGCCGGGAGTGACGTTGTGGTGGGGCCTAGCCAGCCACGCCCCGGGCAGGCGGCAAGCTGGGCTGGATCTGTCGTCTGGCGGAACGTGCCTTCGGAGGCCGTCAGCACGTTTCTTCGAAACTACAAGACACTCCCATCGACTCCTCGCGTTAAGCCCGAGATCATGGCGAGGTTCATCGAGCAGCAAGTCCGGATCGGCGAACTCACCACCTGGACCGTGGCGGTCCTGACCGGCGAGGCCTCCGAGCCTCCCGTTACGATCGCCGGCCACCAGTTGAACATGGTCAAGCGCAGTGTCAATACAAGGAGCTTGACGCTCGAGGAGCAGATCGAGCAGAACAAGTTCCTGATCCGGAGAGTTCTATCCCCACGAGACGAGACCATCGATCTGGATCAAGACCAATGGGCTGCGGCTCTGCGACTTTCGGTCGCTGAGTTCGACAATGGTCAGGCCTCCAAGCGGCGAAAGGCACGGCCTGACGCCCCCTCCGGCAAGCATGTGCGAGAGGTAAGGGGTTTAGGGGATCCAACCCATGCCGTTCCTGGCCATCCCGAGAGGGGCCTGCTGCTGCTCTATCCGCTGAATCCGGCACATGGCAAGTTCAAGGGCTGGACGGACCCGGTGGTAGGTTTCGGCGTCAGCTTTCCGGCAAGCCGGAATGCCCAGAAGGTCGCGTTTACCGTGAACAACATCTATTACGACCAAGAGTTCGGTCCAGGCAACGACGACACAAGCGAGGAGCAGTCCTGATGAGGCTGGGCCCTCTCTGGGACGCCCTGGCCACGGATGCACCGTGTCCTAACGGATGGCTGCAACGCCGCGTGCCTGGTCGGCTTCCCTGGAGCACCTACGCGGCACGCCGGTTTCCGGACCAACGTCCCGGCTTGCTGTTCGAGGTAAACCAGACCGACATTCCCCGCGGAACAGTCTTTCCCAACAGCCTGGGCTTCCGTATGGCCTCGGAGGGCGCAATCTCAGGGCGTCGTGGCGTCATTACCGTTGCCCTTTCCTCCTCTTCAGCGCAACACGACGATCTGTTTCGACTGCTCGCCGAGGATGTCATCGATGCGTTGGAGAGATGCACGCCTCGAGAATCGATGGACACTCTGCTGAGCCGCCTGCGGCTATGGCAGGAGTTTGCACGGAAGCACTCGGATGGGCTGTCCAGGGAGTTACAGGAAGGGCTCTACGCTGAGCTGCAGTGCCTGCAAGCGCTGCTGGACGAGTTGACCGCAGAGCGGGCTGTAGCGGGATGGTTGGGGCCGCAGCGAGCCGTTCATGACTTCTCGTTTGCCGGCGTTGAACTTGAAGTAAAAGCCTCGTTCGACGGAACTAGCTTCACTGTCACCTCGCTCGACCAGCTTGCCTTCAGCCCGAACCAGCCGCTCTTCCTGGCGCATTTCGCTTTGCGCGACGACGCGTCCGGCAAGACGCTGGTGGATCAAGTCAACCTCGTTCGTGCGCGCCTGTCGGGCGAACCTGACGAAGTCCGCCGGCAGTTCGAGGACAAGCTACTTCAATACGGATTCCTGGATCATCACGCAGCACGCTACACGGATACCTGCTGGGGGATCGCATCGGAGCGCTACTTCCGGGTGACTGGCGGATTCCCGAGGCTAAACCGGGATACCGTCCCCTCTGGAATTCGTGAAGCCAGCTACAGGGTCGATCTCACCGCCTGCCTGCCCTATCAGGTGACGTGGCAGGAGACCGCCACTCTCATTCGACCGGATCATGGGTGACGACAAGCAACTTCAGCGATTCGCGCAGCAGTTTCAGCAGGAGATCAGCGACCGGGTCGCGCAGGACGCATCGGAAGAGGGTCAATCGAGCTCCGTGAACGCGTTCGTGGATTATGCGATCGAGCTGCTCGAGGAAGTGGGGGCAGTTGAGGAAGGAAGAAACTGTTACGCGCACCTCACGGGTCCGCGCAAGGCTGCAATCGAACTGAACGGATTCGCCATCGACGAGGATTCCGAAAGGCTCGATCTGATCACCGCCATCTTCCACGGTGAGCCCATGCGCGCGATTACCAAGGACGACGCAGACAAGGCCCTGACTCGCGCGCGGAGAGCACTTCCCTTTGCGCTCTCCCCGGAGATCGAGCGGATGGAGCCGGCGTCGGACGAATACGGGATGATGAAGGCGATTTCAGCGGCGCGGGGACAGCTCAAGGAGGTCCGAATCCTTCTCCTCACAAACGGCGTGTATTCGACCCGTCCGCCAACGCTCGAGGAAATTGATGGCCTTCCGGCGAGAGCGGAGATCTGGGACATCGGGCGGTTCTTCCGGGCTCAGCTCTCCGCGCTTCCGCGAGAGGCGATCGAGATCGACTTCCGGGAGAAGTTCGGAGCCGAGATCCCCTGCCTTCCAGACCGCGAACGGGGCGAGTACACAGCGTATCTCACGCTCGTCCCGGGCGCAGTCCTGGCCGATCTGTATCACGAGTATGGACCCCGTTTGCTCGAGCTCAACGTACGGTCGTTTCTTTCAGTTGGAGGGAAGGTCAATAAGGGCATTCGCAAGACACTCATAAACGAGCCCGACAAGTTCCTCGCCTTCAACAACGGCATCGTAGTGACAGCTGACGAGGTCGACGTTGTCTCGATGGATGAGGGCGGCTACGGGCTTCGAACAATACAAGGGATGCAGATCGTGAACGGCGGGCAGACAACCGCGTCGATCCACCGTGCGCGATACGTAGACCACGCGGAGCTGGACGCGGTCACCGTGCCGGCCAAGATCATCGTGGTTCCGCCCGATCGTCTTGAGGAAATGGTCCGAACCGTCTCGCTGTATGCGAACAGCCAGAACGTCGTTCAAATCGCAGACTTCTCTGCCAACGACCCGTTCCACGTGGAGATCGAGCGCCTGTCCAACGAAGTCTGGTGCCCGGACGGTCGCGGAAGGTGGTTCTACGAACGCGCTCGCGGGCAGTATCAGGTCGAGAAGAACCGCGCGGGCAGGACCACGCGTGGGAAGCGGAAGTTCGAGGAGCAGACACCAGCGACGCGTCGGTTCACCAAGACTGAAATGGCGAAGTTCCTGTGGGCCTGGGATCAGCGCCCGTATCTGGTGAGCTTCGGAGCGCAAAAGACATTCGAGATGTTTATGCAGGACCTTCGCACCAAGCGGCGAGGAGGCACTTGGTCGCCCGACGAGGCCTACTTCAAGCAGCTCGTCGCGAAGGCTATCCTCTTCCGAGCAGTCACGCGGATTACCAAGCAGGAGCGCTTTCCAGCCTACCAGGCAAACATCGCCGTCTACACCGTCTCGTTCCTTGCCTGGAAGACCGGAAGCAACTTGGACTTCGAGAGGATCTGGCAGACTCAGGCAGTAAGTGCAGAGCTGTACGATCTCCTCCGGCAGATGACCCATGCGATCGATGAAGCGCTCCGCGCAGACGCACGGGGTCGCATGGTGTCCGAGTCCGCAAAGAAGGAGTCGTGCTGGGAGGCGGTGCGAGAAACCGAATTCGAGCTCCCCTCCCCGCTCCCGCTGGAACTTCGAGTCCAAGCAACACAGTCGATCGCAGGGAGCGTCGTGAGGGGCCAGCAGGCAATTGACCCCGTTGATCTAACGAACATTGAGGCGTGCCGCCAAGTGACCGGAGAAGAGTGGCTGAGAATCCACGCTTGGGGTACGCGCACCCGGCATTTGACGTCCATACAGTGCGGGATAGCGCACACGTTGGCCGGCTATGCGGCCGCTGGATGGCTGCGCAGCCCTAGCATCAAGCAAGCACGTCAAGGAGTGAGAATTCTCCAGCAGGCCAGACTCGTTCAAGAGTCGCAGCTGGAGATCGATCCTTGACGGCAACTCGTGCGCAAAGATTCCATCGGTCAATGCGCTACCGTAGATCGCCCGAAGCACGTGGCCTGCTATTTCTATGGCGGGGCACTGCAGCGAATCTTGACCCCATTGACCACCGGCGCCGTATAGCGGGCCTGCAGTCAGATTCTTCACTGGAACCGACCCACCGTCCAAGCGTTCGCAGCATGGAACTCGTAGGGCACTTCAGCTCCGCATACTGTCGCGCGGCATCGGGACTGAGTAAACAAGATGGAGATCGGAGCACTGCTTCTGTCTGAACCCTTCGATCGCCGCAAATGTCGGCGAAGACTCGCCGAGGAGTATCAGGAAGCTTCAGTCGAGAGTTGCGCTGAACAATGTCCGTTCAATCGAGTCAATGCTTCTCGACTTCCAGTTACTGAACGGAAGCTCTCGCCGGTGGACATTGCTTCTGGAAGAGAACGGCTGCTTGAGGCTGATTACGGTCCGTCAGACTCTGCGAGCCAACTACCGCTGCCGACCATACCGGTCGGGATAGTCGCAGGCCGGGATAACCTAATCACCATCGCGGCGAGATCAAACGTTGAAAGCGCTGGACCTAGACCTCGCACATCCTGACGGCATCCGCAAGCTCTGAGCATGAAGGCATGAGTGACGACATTGGGCTTTCATATCAAGTCACAGCACCGTGGTTCCCCGTATACAAGCAGCCATCGCATGTGCGCATAAGTGTGACTGCGGCGCAGGCAGCAGCCCTCCCCGGAGCGCTTGGGATGGCGTTGCGACGATGCTACCTAACGGACGAACGTGTGAATGCCCAAAGCGAACAGTTCCTAGCGACCGATGTGATTGCCGCTGGTCTACCCAGTCCTGGAGCGACGATGGCGGGGGACTTTGGCGAAATCCTAACCTACTTCTACCAAGGCACCACGGCTCTGCCGATAGCTGCAATTGGGCTGAAGAAATGGCGCCTCAAACAAGATCGCACAAAACCCGCACCCTACTCCGACGTGGTCCACCTTGTGCTGCCGGATTGGCCAAACCCGTCGGCCAAAGACGCCGTGCTTTGCTCTGAAGTCAAAACAAAGTCTACGGCTGCACCGTCGACCCCCATAGCGAGCGCAATCGAAGACTGCGACAAAGATCGCACCAGTAGGCTCGCCAAGACTCTCCTATGGCTAAGGGATAGGGTGGTCACAGGCTCTTCGGAGGGCGCGTCCTATCACCAGCTGAATCGGTTCATCGAATGCGCCGGGCTGCCATCGGTGGACAAACGATTTCAGGCAGTCTCTGTCATTTGCGAATCGCTCGTAAATGCAGAACTAGCAAGCGTGCCAAGTAAAGCTTCTCCTAACTTCACGCTGGTCGTCATCTCGGTTCCAGACCTGAAAGAAACGTATGAGGCGGTCTACAGAGCCGCTATGAGTGCTGTTCCCCCCTCGCCTTTAGCTGCGCCCCCGCAAGGCATCTGAAAGGCGTCGACATGAATCATCACCTCCTGCGATGGATTGCCGATGCTGACGCCCTTCGCCATATCGAGCAGCTGAAAGTTCCCCAAGCAACCATTGAAGATTTTGAAGTCAGTTCGCGTACGGATGACTACTACCTATCATTGGCGGGAGAGCTGTTTAGTCGCATGCGCGAATCAGCTGCTGACTCGGACGGCTGGGCAAAGCTAGGGAACGCGCTCGCACTCATCGCGGCTGCCGGACAAGAGCCCGAACTTAAACGTGCAGGTATCTCTCAGTCCGAGGCCAACCTTTTTGCCGCGGCCGCGTTCTACTTCGGCGGCTTTCCGGCGTCAGCGTACGTCACCATCAAGCGTCAGCGCGTCGATATGCCGGGTCCGCAAAGCTATCTGGCCTGCATCGACCTTCTTGGGCGCCCCACAGCTATGCGGTCGCAGTTGGGGCAGTCGCTATTGAATGCGGTTGCCCAGGGAGACCTTCAATACATTGAGTCCATCCGTGTTCAAACCGAAGCTGATTCTGCAGAAAAGCTAAACGACAACCCTATTGACTGGATCCCAGCGAGGCTGCTTGAGAAGCTGGTTGCTCGATTTTCCAGCACCAATCTCCGAGCGGTGCTGCCGCGAGGCGAAGAGGCCATTTGGACGCCGTTCGTCCAGTCCCTACTCAGACGGCGTCCGGCAATTTGGGAGTTCTTCCCTTCTCAGATTGGCGCGATCAAGCGCGGGCTGATCGATAGCGAACAGACCTTCTCGCTTCAAATGCCGACCAGCGCAGGGAAGACCGCGTTGGCGGAGGCAGTCCTTTACTGGCATGCCAAGACGAGCGTCTCCGATCTAGCAGTTTTGCTCGTTCCGTACCGCTCACTTGCTTCTGAACTGAAGGGCGGCCTGATCAAGAATCTCAACGGTCTAGGTATCCCAGCAAAATGCATCTATGGCGGCACAGTACCAACCGGCGATGAGATTCACGACCTCATCAACACTCGTGTCATTGTTGCGACGCCCGAGGCATTGTCTGGACTTCTCAGCGCTGGCGACCTAATCCCAAGAGTCAAACTTGTCATCTGCGATGAGGGCCACCTCCTGGATGGCGACAAGCGAGGTGTGGGACTTGAGATGCTATTGGCGAGGTTGAAATCCAAGCCTGGTGGTTCGCCTCGTTTCGTGTTCATTTCGGCGATCGTCCCCAATGTAGATGAGATCAATACTTGGTTGGGCGGTAATGACTACGGCGTGGTGAAGAGCTCTTATCGTCCCGCCATCGCTGAGTACTCAGTTCTCCGAGTTGAAGGTACCGGTGCAAGGTCGCTGGTGCATCTCGAAATGCATCCTCATCTTGGAGAAGAAGATCGATACATGATGAAGCAGTTCCTCTCCAAGGATGACTTCACGTTTAGGAACCCAAGAACCGGGCGGACCAACACTTACTCCTTCGCCTCGTTCAGCACTCTAGCGATCGCCGCGGCGCGCAAGGCACTGGAGATGGGCACTGTCGCAGTGTTCGCTGCTAACAAGCGGGGGAACCAAGGTGCGATCGGGCTGGCTGAGGAGTTGCGCACCCAGCTAAGCCAGAAGCTTGGTCTCTTGCCGGAGCCTTACCAGTACGCGAACAAGACAAAACTCAACCCAGTTGTTGAGTATCTGACGTCTGAGTACGGGAAGAGCTGGGTCGGCACAGAGACAGTCAAGCTAGGGGCAGTGTTACATCACGGCGACATCCCTCAGGAGACGAGAGAAGTTCTTGAGGGGCTGGTTCGACAAGAAGATGTCAGATTCATCATCTGCACGAACACCTTGGCAGAGGGGGTAAACTTACCCATTCGAACGTTGGTGCTTTACTCTGTGCAGCGCAGCTCGGGGCAGCAACCGGTCCCCCTTCTCGCGCGCGACATTAAGAATCTTGTTGGCCGTGCAGGCCGCGCGGGCTCAACAACGAAGGGCTTGGTGATCTGCGTGAACGATGGCCAGTGGCACCTCGTCGAGCGCGTCGCGCGAGAGGCCCCGGGCGAACCAGTACATGGCGCGCTTCTTTCGCTTGTGCGACGGCTCGAAAGCTTATTGGCGCTGAGCGGGCGGCCGCTCACGAGTCCAGACCTCGAAGCCACGCCCGAGCTTTTCGGGCTTGTAGACGGAATTGACTCGACACTAATTGACCTAGCAGCAGAGGAGACTAGCGAAGCAGCTCTTGTTGCCGCTGCGATGCAACTTGTCGAACAGACCTTTGCCGCTCAACGGGCACAGGCGTCCACAAAGTCTGTGTTACGGAGCGTGTTTGAACTGAGGGCGCGCCGCATAGCCGCGCTCGTCGTCTCAGGCCGCTTAGGCTGGATTCGTTCCATTGGAGCACGACCACGCTTGGTGGACAACGTCGAGGCGCACCTTCTCTCTGCGGCGTTGGAGTGGAGCTCCGTCTCTGACCCCGTCGACGCAAGCGTTGTCTCCGCCCTCTTTAACTGGGCGTGGGACCAGCCTGAGTTTCAAGACGACTTGCAAGCGGCGTATAGGCCGGACCCGGACGTGGACATCGAGACATTAAGAGAGCCGCTCTACTCTGTAACCATAGCTTGGTTGAAAGGCCAGCGCTTCGTCGAGATTGCAGCTTCCACCGGGAATGAGATCGACTCATTGCTTGGCATCCACACCTCCTTAATCGCCTTCTCGTTGCAGACGCTAGTCGAACAGAGCGTTGCGCTTCTTCAGAAGCTTCTTGATGAGCGAGGAATCGAGCTCTCGGCCGCTGTACTCGCCTTTCCTGACCACCTGCGGTTTGGCGTACCGACAACAGCGGCGATTACCTTGAAAACGAGTGGCTTGCGGCACCGGTGGGCAGCCGTGGCACTTGGAGACGCCCTTACACGACTTGGCGTTTCCGGGGACGACCGCAATGTAACCCTAACCCAGGCGAGATCGGCACTTCAGACGAATCCTGATCAGTGGCGTGCGCATCTGGGGCAGTTGGTTTACGAGAACACGTTAGCGGATCTGGGCGGCGCTAGCTCTTGACGTGCGCGCACTCGATGCATCCTTCGCTGTGGAAGCTTGTGGCGGCTGGAGCAACTTGCAGAGAGGTCGCGTTTAGAAGTACGACCTCCGGCGCCATCTCAAGCTGAACTATCTGCTGAACGCCCGCTTCGTGACCGATACAGAGATCAAACTTCCCTGCGACGGCCGGCGCCTTCCTTTACGCAGCAGTCATCGCCAAAGTCATTGACCAATGGCGTAGCCCTGAGCGGCGCCCGCCATGTTGCAGCGCCGCATTTTTTTGCACTAAGCGGACAATTTTTGTTACCGAGAGCTTTGGTCTAGCGGGCGTGCATGGGGAAAGTGACAAACATTCTGGCGTGATCCGCTCGCCTGGAAAGGGGCTCCACAGCTAGAACTAATTTTCTCGACCCGACAATCCTTGTTTTCTTCATTCACGCGCGAGCGCGCGCACCAGCAGGCCGAGCTCGGTCGCGTGCGCCGTAACCGTCCGGTCAGGGCCCACTTGAGCGACGTGTAGACGGGCTTGAAGATGACGTCCGCCATGACGCTGACGGACGCCAAGGACAGGAACTCGAAGCGTGCCGGTGACGGTGCGCAGGCGTGGCGCCATGGCCCAAGGCGGTACTTCCCGGTCGATCAGAAGCTCGCTGCGGATTTCAGCGATCGTGGACGCCCGTTTCGGGCTGATCGCGGACGGCGTTTCAGCGTGATCGTGGACGGTCACGGCCGTCGGGAAGCGACGTGGTCATCGTAACTCAGTCG
>VYME01000371.1_pt1 | contig 16374 bp, 15 predicted proteins | sample 5115281 | NCBI WGS metagenome assembly VYME01 (sample SAMN12291780, study PRJNA351875) | freshwater metagenome | isolation source: freshwater lake | place: USA: Michigan, Wintergreen Lake | collected 2013-08-08
GCGCATGCGCGTGCGCTGGGAGGTCATGCCGATGCCGATGTGACGGGAGTCCATCACGCGCGCACCCTCAGTCGCCCAGCCAGGCTCGCACGGCGTCGAGCTGCCCGAAGTGCGTGAGATCCATCTGGAGAGGCGTGATCGACACGCGTCCCTGAGAGACGGCGTGGAAGTCGGTGCCCGGACCGGCATCGGCCGCATCACCGGCAGCACCCACCCAGTAGACGGTGTCGCCGCGCGGGTTCGTGCTGCGCACAACGCCCTCGGCCTTGTGACGCTTTCCGAGACGCGTGATCTCCCGGCCGGCGATCTGATCGAAGGGCAAGTCCGGCACATTGACGTTAAGCAGGAACGGCGCGGTCGGGCGGCTCTCGATGCAGCGTTGCACGAGCTCCGCAGCGACCTTTCCTGCGGCAGCGAAATTGCCGCCCTGACGCCCCGCGAGGGACATGGCGATGGACGGAATGCCGAGAAGGAACCCTTCGGTGGCAGCGGCAACGGTGCCCGAGTAGATCGTGTCGTCGCCCATGTTCGCGCCGTGATTCACCCCCGAGACAACGATGTCGGGCAGCTGATCGAGCAACCCCGTGACCGCAAGATGCACGCAGTCGGTGGGGGTGCCATTCACGTACTGGTAGCCGAGATGGGAGCGCCGGACGGTGAGCGGACGATCGAGCGTGAGCGAGTTGCTAGCACCGGACCGATCGCGCTCGGGAGCGACGACGATGACCTCACCCAGCGCCGTCAGCGCCTCCGCCAGAGCCTGCAGGCCCGGCGCGAAGTACCCGTCATCGTTGCTCAGCAGAATCCGCATGGCGGTGACCCAAGATCGGAGCAGGGAGCTCGACGGCCCGTCGCTGCGCGGCGCGCGCTGGACGCCTGGCATCGCGCCTTGAATCGAGCATGTACCGGTTCGACAGACGCCGGCACGGAGAGGTCCGGAGCGGATCCGCCGGGCCGGCCCCGTCGGCGGATGCCGACCCTTGCCGTCCTGCGGACCACGGGCGTCTTGTTGAACTTTCCTGGAATGATTCGGATCTCGGAAACTGCGAATCGTCGAATCGGAAAACTTGGTCGGGGCGAGAGGATTTGAACCTCCGACCACCTGCACCCCATGCAGGTACGCTACCAGGCTGCGCTACGCCCCGAAGGCGCGAAGTATATCGGAGCGACCCCTGCCCGGGCAACGAGAAGCGGCGCGGAGAACCGCGTTCCACGATCGATTCCGGGTGGCAACTCGAGGGCCTGCAATCATGTCAGCGCGAGGGCTTCGACCATATCCGGAACGTTCGCGTGGTTCCGCGATTCGCGATTCGCGCCAACGGTTGCGACACGGAGGACTACCGGAAGCGGGTGCGTCGGATGCGCGGATTCGGCAGATGCCGATCAGGCATCGAGGATCGCGATGATGTCCGAGATCGCCCGACGAAGATCCGCCACATCCACGCCGGACTCTGCGACGCCGGGAGTCGCGACGGATTCGTTCCGGGAGGGTTCGCCGAGGCCCTGATCGAGCCGGTGGCGCGCCCCGCTGATCGTGAAGCCTTCTTCGTAGAGCAACTCACGAATGCGGCGGATCAGCAGGACTTCATGGTGTTGGTAGTAGCGCCGGTTTCCGCGCCGCTTGACCGGCTTCAGCTGGGTGAATTCCTGCTCCCAGTAACGCAGTACATGCGGTTTCACCCCGCAGAGTTCGCTCACTTCACCGATGGTGAAATAGCGCTTGGCGGGGATCGGCGGGAGGACGATGCGGGAATCGTTACTCGGCGCTTCCATGGTAGTTCTTCTCAACCATGGCCTTCAGCTTCTGGCTCGCGTGGAACGTGACCACGCGACGGGCAGTGATCGGAATTTCTTCGCCCGTCTTGGGATTGCGCCCGGGACGCTGCGGCTTGTCGCGCAACTGGAAATTCCCGAAGCCGGACAGCTTCACGCCATCTCCGTTTTCCAGTGCGATGCGCACTTCCTCGAAGAAGGTCTCCACCATGTCCTTAGCTTCACGCTTGTTCAGCCCGACTTTCTCGAACAACAGGTCGGCGAGCTCCGCCTTGGTAAGGGTCATGCTGCGGCCTCTACGTCCTCAACTTGGCGCCGAACGACTGTTCGAGCAAAGACAGCGCGGTGGCGACAACTTCGTCCGCATCCGCATCGGTAAGCGTGCGTCGAGTATCTTGCATCAGCACCCGGAAGGCAAGACTGCGCTTCCCATTTTCCACGCCTTTTCCGCGATATACGTCAAAAACCTCGACGTTCTCGACGATCTGCGGAAGGCCTTCCCGGAGCCTGTCGAGCATCGCTCCGGCGGGGATCGCATCGTCCACGAGCACCGCCAGATCGCGGCGCAGACCCGGTAGCTTGGACACCTCTTCGAGCACCGGCAGTCCGCGGGCCTGGAGCGGTTCGGCATCGAGTTCGAACACGACGACGGGCGATGGGATACCAAAGGACTGCTGCCACCGCGGATGCAATTCGCCGATCCATCCGGCCGCGTGGCCATCGAGGATCACTCGCGCCGACCGACCGGGATGCAGCGCAGGATGCGTCGCCGCCTCGAATCTCGCCGTGCGAGGCGCGAGCAATGATTCGAGATCGCCCTTCGCGTCGTGGAAGTCCACGTGACGTGCGGGAACACCCCACTGTTCCTCTACTGCAGCCCCCCAGGCGGCGGCCGCCACGCGCATCGGCTGTATCAGCCCAGCGACGCTGAGCGGACCATCCTCCGCAGAGGGGTCCCGCAGGAAGACGCGCCCGACCTCGAACACGCGGACGCGCGGCAGCTTGCGGTTCGCGTTGTACCGGATTGCCGCCAGAAGTCCACCGAGCAGCGTGGTGCGCATCACCGACATCTGGCTCGCGATCGGATTGAGTACGCGAATCGGATCGGTCGATCCCGCGAGATCAGCCTCCCAGGCGGATTCGACGAAACTGAAGTTGATCGTCTCGTGGTACCCGAGGTCGGCCATGCGATCGCGGATCTCGTGGAGTGATCGGAGCGCCTCGGGCAGGGCATGCATGAATGCCGGCGCGCGCGGGGGCACGGCCGGAATCCGCTCGAACCCGTGAACGCGCGCGATCTCCTCGATGAGATCCTCCTCGATCACGAGGTCGAAGCGATAGCTGGGAGGCGTCACGACGAACGCTTCGTCAGCACCGGAGCCCGTCCGCGTGGCCGCGAGTCCGAGGCGAGCGAAGATGCCGGCCATCTCTTCGGCGGGGATTTGCACACCGATGATCTTCTGGGCGCGCGCGACCCGCATGCGCACCGCGGGTCGCGCGGGCAGCGTGGCCACGACATCGGACACAGGCCCGGGCTCTCCGCCGCAGATGTCGACGATGAGGCGCGTGGCGCGCTCGATGCCGGCCACGTTGTTGTCGAAATCCACGCCGCGTTCGAATCGATGGGAGGCATCGCTGCCGAAGTTGTAGCGCCGCGCGCGACCGGCAATCGCGTCCGGGAAGAAGAAGGCTGCTTCGAGGAAACAGTGGCGCGTCTCGAGATCGGCCTTGGTGCTCTCGCCGCCCATGATGCCCGCGAGCCCGATGGGACCGCTGTCGTCGGTGATCGCGACGACATCCTCGGCGAGCGGCACGGTCTGCCCGTTCAGCAGTTCCACGGACTCCCCCGCCCGACCGAAACGCACGACGACCGGACCGCGCAGCTTGTCGGCGTCGTACACGTGCAGCGGTCGACCGAGTTCGAGCATCACGTAGTTGGTCACATCGACCAGGATCGAGATGCAGCGCTGGCCCGCGCGTTCGAGCCGCTCGCGCATCCATTCGGGCGTCGGCGCATTCGCATTCACGTTGCGGATCACCCGACCGGTGAAACGACCACAGCCCGCGGGCGAGTCGATACGGACAGGATGGGTCGCGTCGACAGTCGGTGCGACAGGTTCCGTCGGCGGCAGCACGAGTGCGGTGCCAGTGAGCGCCGCCACTTCGCGGGCGATCCCGAGCACCGAGAGACAATCCGCGCGGTTGGGCGTGAGCTTCACCGTGAACACGTGGTCGTCCAGCGCGAGCACATCGCGGACATTGCGACCCACCGCGGCATCGGCGCTCAGCACAAGCAGACCGCCGTGGTCGTCCGAGAGACCGAGTTCGCGCGCCGAGCAGAGCATCCCCTCGCTGTCCACACCGCGCATCGTTGCGCGCCGTATCTCGAGAACGGCACCGTCGGCGCCGGGCAATGTGGCACCCACTCTCGCGAGCGGGACCTTCATGCCCTCGACGACGTTGGGTGCCCCGCAGACGATCTTCAGGATCTCGCCACCGGCATCCACCCGACACACCTTCAGGCGATCGGCATTGGGATGCTTCTCGAAGTCCAGCACCTGGGCAACAACGACACCCGCGAAGTCGGGGGCCACGGCATCGCAAGACTCGACCTCCAGCCCCGACATCGTGAGGAGGTGGGCCAGTTCCGCCGTACTCAGTTTCGGATCGGCAATGGTGCGCAGCCAGCGCTCGGAAAATTGCATGGGGCCCTCAGGCGAACTGTTCGAGGAAGCGGACGTCGCCCTCGAAGAACAGTCGCAGGTCGCCGACGCCGTAGCGCAGCATGGTGAGACGCTCGAGACCGGAGCCGAAGGCGAAGCCGACGTGCCGCTCCGGGTCGAGACCGAAATTGCGGATCACCTGTGGGTGCACCTGCCCCGAACCGGAAATCTCCAGCCACCGCCCCTTCAGCGGCCCCGAGGAGAACGCCATGTCGATCTCGGCCGAGGGTTCGGTGAACGGGAAGAACGAGGGGCGGAATCTCACCTGAAGTTGGTCCGTCTCGAAGAACCGCTGCAGGAAGTCGGTGTAGACGCCCTTCAGATCGGCGAAGCTGATGTTCTCGTCGATCCAGAGGCCCTCGACCTGGTGGAACATCGGCGAGTGCGTGGCATCGGAATCGACGCGGTATGTCCGCCCCGGGGCGATCACCTTGATGGGCGGCTGGTGCGTGCGTGCATAGCGCACCTGCATCGGGCTCGTGTGGGTTCGCAGCAGCAGACCGCCCTCGACATAGAAGGTGTCGTGCATCGACCGCGCCGGGTGGTTCTCCGGCTGGTTGAGCGCAGTGAAGTTGTACCAGTCGGTCTCGATCTCGGGACCATCCGCCACGGCGAAGCCGATGGAACGGAAGATGTCCTCGACACGGCGCCACGTGCGGATGACGGGGTGCACGCTGCCCCGGGACTGCATGCGACCGGGCAACGTGACATCCACGGCCTCACCGCGCAGGCGCGCCTCGAGTTCCGCCTCCATCAGCGCATCGCGCCGCGCAGCGAGCGCGCCCTCGATCCTCTCCTTGGCCGCATTGATCCGGGCACCCGCTTCACGGCGTTCCGCCGGATCGAGCTTACCGAGCGACTTCAGCGCCTCCGTGAGGCGCCCGGCCTTGCCGAGATACCGCGCCTTGCCCTGTTCCAGCGAGGCAGGATCTCCCGCGGCCGCGAACACCTCCAGTGCCTCGGCCACGACGCCGTCGAGATCATCCATGACATCCCCTGGTCACAACAAAAAAGGAGGCCGGTTGGCCTCCTTTCTTCGATCAGCCCTGCCCGCTTCAGCGACCCAGGCTTGCCTTCGCCTGATTCGCCAATTGCTCGAATGCCGGCTTGTCGAACACGGCGATGTCGGCGAGCACCTTGCGGTCCACCTCGATTGCCGCCTTCTTCAGCCCGTTCATGAACGTGCTGTACGTCAGACCCACTTCACGCGCGGCGGCGTTGATCCGCGTGATCCAGAGGGCCCGGAAATCGCGCTTGCGATTGCGGCGGTCGCGATAGGCATACTGCCCGGCGCGCATGACCGCTTCCTTTGCGATCCGATAAACGGTACTGCGACGGCCGCGGTAACCCTTGGCCCGGTCGAGAACCTTCTTGTGGCGTGCGTGTGCGGTTACTCCGCGCTTGACTCGTGGCATCTGCTGTCCTCCTTACGCGTAGGGCATCATGGCGCGGACTCCGCGCTCATTGGATTCGTGCACCTGGGTCGTCCCGCGCAGATTGCGCTTCCGCTTGGTCGACTTCTTCGTAAGGATGTGTCGCAGGAAGGCCTTCCCGCGCTTGATGCCACCACTTCCCTGCGCCTTGAAGCGCTTGGCAGCGCCCCGCTTGGTCTTCATCTTCGGCATTTGCCGCTCCTGGTTGGCTGCACGACATGGCGGCTTTCCTGCTGCAGAAAGCCCTTCGATTGCCATGAACATGCTTCTGGTGCACCCCGCGCCTCGAGGGCAAGGGGGCCGTTCGCACTCCCGCTCGGGTCGCCCCGGGGTCCTGCGCTGCTACGACTGCACTACCTCAACAACATCTTCGGCCCGCTACGGCAGAGATCCCGAACTCTCCGGAAACTCGCCGCCACAGCGGATCAGGATTTCTTCTTCGGCGACAGCACCATCACCATCTGCCGTCCTTCAAGCTTCGGGAACTGCTCAACTACTCCCACGGCTTCCAGGTCCTGACGGACACGCTCCAGAAGCTTGATGCCGAATTCCTGGTGAGCCATCTCGCGCCCCCGGAATCGCAGCGTGATCTTGGTCTTGTCGCCTTCCTCGAGGAAGCGGATGAGATTACGCAGCTTGATCTGGTAATCCCCGTCGTCCGTTCCCGGTCGGAACTTGATTTCCTTGACCTGGATCTGCTTCTGTTTGAGCTTGGCGTCGTGACGCTTCTTGGCTTCGCTGTACTTGAACTTGCCGAAGTCCATGATGCGACAGACAGGAGGCTTGGCGGTCGGCGCGATCTCGACCAAGTCGAGTTCTGCAGCCTCTGCTGCCTGAAATGCCTCTGCCAGTGTCACGACACCCAGTTGCTCGCTGTCCGGGCCTACCAGCCGAATCTCCGGGGCGTTGATCTCACCGTTGATCCGCAGTTCACGTTCTTGAAGGATGGAAGTAACCTCCGCAAAGGGTTAAGCGCCGGCCGGGAGCTCCGAGCGAACACGGCGGACAAAATCCGCCACAGTCATCTGCCCGAGGTCCTGACCTCCGCGCACGCGCACCGCCACCATACCGGCCGCCACTTCTTTATCCCCGACGACCAGCTGGTACGGCAATTTCATCAAGCTATGTTCCCGAATCTTAAAGGTAATCTTGTCGTTCCTCAAGTCGGACTCCACTCGGAGCCCGGCGCCCCGCAATTCCTCGGTGACGCGTGAAGCGTATTCGGCCTGACCTTCGGAGATATTGAGGACCACGGCCTGCACCGGTGCCAGCCATACAGGGAGCGCCCCGGCGTGGTTCTCGATCAGGATGCCGATGAAGCGCTCGAGGGACCCCAGGATGGCCCGGTGCAGCATCACTGGCACCTTGCGGGTGTTGTCTTCGTCGACGTACTCGGCCCCGAGCCGTCCGGGAAGAGCGAAGTCGAGTTGCAGCGTCCCGCACTGCCACACGCGACCGATCGAGTCCTGGAGGGAGAACTCGATCTTCGGGCCGTAGAACGCGCCCTCGCCCGGGTTAAGGTCCCATTTCAGTTGCTTGGCGTCCAGGGCAGCCTTGAGCGCGCCTTCCGCCCGGTCCCATGCGTCGTCGGCGCCGATCCGCTTCTCGGGGCGGGTCGACAGCTTGATCAGGATGTCGTGGAACCCGAAGTCGGCGTAGATCCGACGCAGCAGATCGATGAAGTTGGCTGCCTCGTCCTGCACCTGATCTTCACGGCAGAAGATATGGGCGTCGTCCTGCGTGAATGCGCGGACCCGCATGATCCCGTGCAGGGCGCCCGAAGGTTCGTTGCGATGACAGGCGCCGAACTCGGCCAGCCTCAGGGGGAGATCGCGATAGCTCTTCAGCCCCTGGTTGAAGATCTGGATGTGGCCCGGACAGTTCATGGGCTTCACGGCGTAGTCCCGGTTCTCGGACGCCGTGGTGAACATGTGCTCCCGGTAGTTCTCCCAGTGACCCGACCGCTCCCAGAGAGCCCGATCCATCACCTGTGGCGTGCGCACCTCCCGGTACCCGTTCATCCCGAGCGTGCGGCGCATGTACTGCTCGACCTGCTGCCAGACCGTCCACCCGTTCGGATGCCAGAACACCATCCCCGGGGCCTCTTCCTGCACGTGGAAGAGGTCCAGCTGGCGGCCGAGCTTGCGATGGTCCCGCTTCTCCGCCTCCTCCAGCATGTGAAGGTGGGCTTCCTGATCCGCCTTCGTCGCCCAAGCCGTCCCGTAGACGCGCTGGAGCATCTCGTTGCGAGAGTCGCCGCGCCAGTAGGCGCCGGCCAGCTTCATCAGCTTGAAGACCTTCAGGTGACCGGTCGACGGCACGTGGGGACCACGGCACAGGTCGATGAAATCGCCTTCGCGGTAGAGGGAGACCTGCTCGCCGGCAGGAATCGCGGCGATGAGCTCGGCCTTGTACTTCTCGCCGATCGAGAGGAAGAAAGCCACCGCGTCATCCCGGGCCCAGACCTCGCGGGTGACCGGAAGATTGCGCGCCGCCAACTCCGCCATCCGCTTTTCGATCACGACGAGATCGTCGGGTGTGAAGGGGCGCTTGTAGGCGAAGTCGTAGTAGAAACCGTGCTCAATGACGGGCCCGATGGTCACCTGCGCATCGGGGAACAATTCTTTCACCGCGTAGGCGAGCAGGTGGGCGGTGGAATGCCGGATGACCTCGACACCCTCGGGATCCTTGCCGGTGACGATCGCGACATCCGCATCCGTCGTGATGACGAAGGAGGTGTCGACGAGCTTGCCGTCGACCTTGCCCGCCAGCGCGGCCTTGGCCAGGCCAGGACCGATCGCCGCAGCGATCTCGGCCACCGTCACGGGGCCCGGAAACTCCCTCGTTGCCCCATCGGGCAGGCGTACTGTCGGCATTGCGGACGAAGACCCGAAAATGCGACAGGAGTCGGAGAGGGACGAGGCCAATGCCCCGTGCCCTGCAACGACTCCTGTCTCTATTTGGTAGGCGCGATTGGACTCGAACCAACGACCCCCACCATGTCAAGGTGGTGCTCTAACCAGCTGAGCTACGCGCCTAAGGAAGAGCGATTCTAGCGGAAAGCACGCGCCGGTTGAAGGCCCGGAAGCGTCCGTATTGCGTCAGCGCATCTGAAAAAGCTTCCCGAAGTTGGCGATATCGAGGACCTGCTTGACCGTTCCGCGGCAATTCACGAGGGCAACGCCCTTGGCAGATGCCTGCGCCTTTTCGCGCAGCATCAGCAGCATGCCGAGCGCCGAACTGTCGACGTACTCCACCTGGCCGAAGTCGATCTCGAACTCCTTGACCTCGGCCGCCCCCAGCTGGGACTCGTAGGCGTCCCGGAAGCTGCGATGCGCATTGAAGTCGAAGCGCCCGCTCAACTTGATCGTCGCCGTCTTGCCCGAAGTCATGACCTGAGTCTGCATGTTTATTTCCTCTCGACAATTCCAAATACAAGGTTACGGCATGTGCCCGCGGCCGTCATACACGGACGGCCCGATCCGAACCGGCCCGGGCCATGACCCGTGCCGCCATGTCCTTCAGTGTCACCACTTCGTCAACGCCACCCGCGGCGATGGCCTCGCGCGGCATCCCGAAGACAACACAGGACGCCTCGTCCTGGGCGAACGTGTGCGCTCCCGCCTGCTTCATCTCGAGCATGCCGGCAGCGCCGTCCTTGCCCATCCCGGTGAGGATCACCCCGAGCGCATTCTTGCCCGCAACGTTGGCAGCGGACCGGAACAGGACATCCACCGACGGACGATGACGATTGACCGGCGGCGCGTCGGAGATCTGGGTGACGTAGTTCGCACCACTCCTCGCGAGAAGCAGATGGAAGTCCCCCGGCGCGATGTAGGCATGACCGGGGAGGACCCGCTCGCCGCCCTCGGCCTCCTTCACCGAGATGCGACAGAGGCTGTCGAGCCGATGGGCAAACGATTTCGTGAAGGCGCCCGGCATGTGCTGGGTGATGAGCACCCCGGGACACGCGGGTGGAAGCTGCGTGAGGAACGCCTTGATGGCCTCGGTGCCGCCGGTGCTTGCCCCCACGATGATGAGCTTCTCGGTGGCCGCGATTCGCGAGAGGCCAGCCGCCGGAAGCACGGCGTCCGCCCCCAGCGCCGGCGTCACTTCGAAGGAAGATCGCCGCACCTTCGCCACGGAGGCCGCCCGGATCTTGTCGATCAGCTCGTCGGCCGCGCCCTCGAGTCCTTCCTGGATGCCGAGGCGCGGCTTCGCGACGAAGTCGACCGCCCCCAGTTCGAGCGCCCGCAATGCCACCTCCGACCCGCGCTGCGTCAGCGACGAGACCATCACGACAGGCGTCGGCTTCAGACGCATCAATCGCGACAGGAATTCGAGACCGTCCATGCGCGGCATCTCGACGTCGAGCGTGATCACGTCGGGGTTGGTGGCACGGATGAGTTCCCGCGCCGCGATCGGATCCGCCGCGGTCCCGACCACTTCGATGTCGGGTGCTGCCGCCAGGAGCTGCGACAGCAGCGAGCGAACCAGGGCGGAGTCATCCACCACCACCACCCGGATCCGGCGGCCAGGGGAATGTTGTTGAAATGTCGTCGATGTGCTCATCAGAACAACTCCACTTCGCCGCTGACTTCCTTCACGCCGCTGATGCGCTTCGCGTAATCGACTTCGCGAACGAACAGCGTGTCGTTCCTCGTGGCACGCAGCTTCTTCACGAGGGCGCGTCCGGTCTTCGGGAAGAAATAGACCTTCCGCGGAAACGCATCCAGGACATCCTTCCCGACGATCTTGATGCCTTCGGTCGCGAGATAGTCCAGGGCAAACGCCGTGTTGCGCGAACCCACCCTCGTGACCGTCATGTTGGCCAGCACATTCCCGCCGCCGAAGACCTTGGCCTCGAGGTTCACGCGCCGGGCGCCGAGCTTCAGAAGCTCGTTGATCAGCAGTTCCATCGCATAGGAACCATATCGGGCCGACGCCGAGGCCGGAACGGTGGTATCCGTTCCCATGTCGGGCAGCATGAAATGATTGATGCCACCGATCCCGGACACCTTGTCCCGGATGCAGGCGGCGATGCAGGAACCCAGCGTGGTCGACAGCAGGAGATCGCCGTTCGTCACGTAGTACTCACCTGGCAAGATCTTGACCGCATCGATGTCGAACTGACGGTCGTGATAGTGGTTCGTCGCCAGCGATTCGACTACGACATCAAGCGCCATCTTTCGCCCCGCCGTTGGCCAGTTCGTAGACGGTCTTGCCCCGGAGCTTCAGTGTGTCGGCCACATGAAATAGGCTTTCCGAATGGCCGACGAACATGAGTGCGTCGGGCTTCATCACCTTGGCGAGACGACGCACCACATCGGCCTGCGTGGGCTTGTCGAAATAGATCATCACGTTCCTGCAGAACACCGCGTCGAACGGCCCCTTCACCGGAAGCGGGTCCTTCAGCAGGTTCACCTGCTCGAACGACACCATCCGGGCGATCTCCGGCCGCACTCGCACATGGCCCTCGTGGGCGCCCGTGCCGCGCATGAAGAACCGACGCGCCCGCTCCGACGACATCTTCTCGATCCGCTCCAGCGGATACACACCGGCACGCGCCTTCTCCAGCACGTTGGTGTCGAGGTCGGAGGCGATGATCTTCACCGGCACATCGGCAGTGCCGAACGTTTCGGCAACCGTGATCGCGATCGAGTACGGCTCTTCGCCGGTGGACGACGCGCAGCACCAGATCGACAGCGGACGCCCCCGTCGCTGAGAGAGATGCTCGGCGAGCAGCGGGAAGTGATGCGCCTCGCGGAAGAACGATGTCAGATTCGTGGTCAGGGCGTTGGTGAATGCCTCCCACTCCGACTCGTCCTGACCCGATTTGAGGAACGTCAGGTACTCGCTGAAGCTGTTCAATCCGAGCACCCGCAACCGCCGCGCAAGCCGGCTGTACACCATGTCCCGCTTCACGGGTGACAAGGTGATGCCGGCCCGCCGGTAGATCAGGTCCCGGACGGTCTCGAAATCCGCGGTGGTGAATGCGAACTCACGCGAAGCCTCGGCAGCAGCGACGGCAGGCGCGCCATCGCGCTGCTTCAGGGAAGCGCCGCTCATTCGGCTACTTCATCGACGAGCGCCATGTCGGAGGACAGCATGAGCCTCTGGATGTCCACGAGGATCAGCATGCGTTCGTCGACGGATCCGATCCCCATCAGGTACCGGGTGTCGAAGCTGGACGCGAACTCCGGGGCATCCTTGATCTTCGAAGCGTCGAGGGTCAGCACATCCGAGACGCTGTCGACCACGATACCCACGACTCGCGAACCCAGGTTCAGCACGATCACGACCGTGAACTGGTTGTACTCGGCGCGGCCGAGTCCGAACTTGATGCGCAGGTCGACGATCGGGACGATGACCCCGCGGAGGTTGATCACCCCCTTGATGAACTCCGGTGCATTGGCGATCGTCGTCACGGCATCGTAGCCGCGGATCTCCTGCACCTTGAGGATTTCGATGCCGTACTCCTCGGCGCCGAGGCAAAACGTAAGGAACTCACCGGCGCCTGCGCGCGATGTGTCGGCGGTGGTCGTGCTCTGGTTCTCTTGCGTCATGTCCGCTTTCTCCATATCTGGACAATAAAGGCCCGGACGGCTTAACGGCACGCGGGGCGGCTAGTTGAGAGGATTCAGGCAGCGATCCCCAAGGCTCCCGTCCCATGCATCCGGCAGTCAGAAGGTGGGTGAAGACCACCCGACTGGCGAGGTGGCGACGCACGGCCAATGGCGCCTGGTCGGCGTCACGATCAGAAGTCCTCCCATTCCCCTTCTGCAGCGTCGCCGCCGACCACCTTCGAGGGCTTCGCCATGGCCTTCGATGCGTCGGCTTTCGACCGCGACGGCGTCTTCGCCGGTATTCGCGCCACGTTCTTCGCGCGATCCGGCCCGCGGCGCTCGTTCCTGCCTACCGGGCCCGAGACCGCACCATCGGAGACCTTGAACACCGACACCGCGCCCGACAGCACCTGCGCCTGTTCCTCCAGGCTCTCCGCCGCCGCGGCCGCCTCTTCCACCAGCGCCGCGTTCTGCTGCGTCACTTCATCCATCTGCGTGATGGCACCATTGACCTGCTCGATCCCCGATGTCTGCTCCACCGAAGCAGCGGCGATCTCCGCCATGATGTCCGTCACGCGCTTCACCGACGCCACGATCTCTTCCATCGTCCGTCCGGCTTCGTCGACCAGTCGGCTGCCGGACTCGACCTTCCCCACGGAGTCCGAGATCAGTGCCTTGATCTCCTTCGCCGCCGCAGCACTCCGCTGCGCCAGGTTGCGCACCTCGGTGGCCACCACCGCGAAGCCGCGCCCTTGCTCGCCCGCACGCGCGGCTTCGACCGCGGCATTCAGCGCCAGGATGTTCGTCTGGAATGCGATCCCGTCGATCACCGAGATGATGTCCGCGATCTTCTTGCTGCTCTCCGAAATCTCGCCCATCGTGCTGACCACCTGCTGCACCACGACGCCGCCGCGCACCGCGACGTCGGAAGCCCCCACCACCAACTGGTTCGCCTGCTTCGCGTTCTCCGCGTTCTGCTTCACCGTCGAGGTCAGCTGCTCCATCGAATTCGCCGTCTGCTCCAGGCTCGACGCCTGCTCCTCGGTCCGCTCCGAGAGATCCGTGTTGCCCGCGGCAATCTCCTTCGAGGCGGTGGTGATCGACGCGACCGACTCCTGCACCTGACCGATGAGTTCGCGCAGACGCGTCGTGGTGGCGTTGGAGTCCTCCTGGAGTTCCGCGAAGCGACCGACGAAATCGCCTTCGACCCGGCGCGTGAGATCGCCCGCCGCCATGCCGTTCAGCACGCCGGCGACGGCCGCCAGGTTCGTATCGCAGGACTTCATGATTCCATTCAGGCCTTCGGCCATCTGCTTGAGGAAGCCTTCCTTGCCATCGAGCGGCACGAGCTTCGAGAAGTCGCCCTGGGATGCCGCCTGGACGGAACCCTCGATCTCGCGCTCGGCCTTGCGCTGGTCCGTCCGATCGACCCATTCACCGACACTTCCCAGGCGTACGCCGTCGGCATCCAGGATCGGCGTCGTGCTGATCTCGAAGTCACGCCCGCCGATCAGCATGTTCGTCGACACGCCGCGATTCAGCGCGGCCAGGCGGGCCAGCGCCGCGACCGGATCGTCGTAGAAGATGCCGACGCTCTGCCCGATCACGTTGTCAGCCGAGAACGCCGGGTGACGCCGCCGCAGTTCGCCTTCGATCCGCTTCAGCGTCGACTTCATCGCATCGTTCACGTAGAGCAGTCGGCCCTCGTTGTCGGCGATACGGACACTCGTGGTCGAACAGTCGAGCGCCACCTTGACGCGCAGTGCCTCGCGCGCCACGCGCTGGTCCGCTTCGATGCGCTCGAGAAGCTTGATCCGCATCTGGTCCAGCGCGCCCAGCAGCGCACCCACCTCGTCCTGGGTGCCGCTCGTCACTTCCTTGTGCAGATTGCCCGCAGCGATCTCGGCGGCAGCGGCACCGGCATGCGCCAGCGGTCGGACGACGATGCGACGGACGGCGAGGAAGAGCACCAGCGCCAGCAGGAAGACACCGATCACGGCGACCATGAAGACGCGATTGCGGAGCATCGACGCGCCGCGCGAGAACTCCTCCGAGTAACTGCCCACGCCGATGACCCAGTTCCACGCCGGGAAGGGGCCGTAGGCCACGATCTTCTCGCGCGGCGCCTTGTCGCCCAGTTCCGGGTTGAACCACGGATACCGGATGACGCCTTCGCGCTTCTCCACCATCTCGCGGATGAACTCCTTGCCATCGGCATCCTTCGCCCCCAGCAGATTCTTCCCCTCCTTCGCCGGGTGGATCGTCGCGAACCCGAGGTGGGCCCCCGGCGTAGCGTCGAGCGCATAGATGTAACCGGTCTCGCCCACCTTCACGCGATGGATCCGGTCCTTGAGATTCCGGAGTTCCTTGCTGATGTCGAGCCCGACGAAGGCGATACCGATGACCTTGCCGTCGGCGCTCGCGATGGGTTCGTATCGCGCGATGTAGTCACGTTCGAAGAGGGTGATCTTGCCGACGAACGTCTTGCCGGCACTGATGGCCTGGTACGCGGCGCTGTCGCGCGAGAGCACCGTGCCGAGAACACGCTGTCCGGCGGCATCACGGACCGAGGTGGTCACTCGCACGAAGTCGTCGCCGTCCCGAACGAACAGTGTGCCGACCGCCCCGGTCGTCTTCTGGAGGCGATCCACCGCTGAGGCATCGAGGTTCACCAGCTGCTTGCCGCTCACGAGCGCTGGCGCCGTCCGGGTGCCCACCGACACCCGCCTTGCGGCATCGATCGAGAACGCACCAGGGTACGCCGCCAGCAACGTGTTGCCGATCCGGCTGGTCTGCGCCTCGAGGCTCTCGTGATAGCTCTCGAGCATGTCGATGGTCATCTTCAGCTCGATCTGCAGGGTCCGCAGTGCCTCGTCGTCCATCGCCTTCCGCGCGGAACTGGCGATGACCCATGCCAGCGCGCCCATCACGACGATCACGGCGATCACGGCCACGGTGGCGAGCTTCATGCCGACACCCGCACCGCCCAACCTTCTCAACCAACTCATGTTCTGTCCCCTGAGACCAGCATGACCTTGAAAGGCCACTCGATTCACCACAACGGTGCACACTCAATGACGGTCCGCGGGGGAAACACTTGAGCGCGTCGGGGATGTTTCGGCGACGCCGTCCCCAACGGGTTCGCCTGGCTTCCAGGGCGAGAAGAAAGGCCGGGTCTCCCCGGCCTCGCGCTTCCGCTACGTCGGTCTCCCGAGCGCCTGCCGTCAGAGGTCTTCCCACTCCCCTTCGGCGTCGGCACCGCCGACGACTCTCGATGTCTTCGCGACGTTCTTCACCGACGCCTTGGAGACCTTCTTCGCCGGCGCCGCCTTCGACAGCCGCACTACATTCTTCGCGCGGTCCGGGCCACGGCGTTCCGTTGGAGCGAGCGGCCGCGCGCCGCCAGCGGCGACCCCCGCCACCTTGAACATCGCCACGGCATCCGACAGGACCTGCGCCTGTTCCTCCAGGCTCTCCGCCGCCGCGGCCGCCTCTTCCACCAGCGCCGCGTTCTGCTGCGTCACTTCGTCCATCTGCGTGATCGCGCCGTTGATCTGATCGATCCCGGAGCTCTGTTCGATCGACGCCGACGCGATCTCCGCCATGATGTCGGTCACGCGCTTCACCGACGACACGATCTCTTCCATCGTCCGTCCCGCTTCGTCGACCAGCTTCGAACCCGATTCCACCTTGCCCACCGAGTCCGAGATCAGTTCCTTGATTTCCTTTGCCGCCGCAGCACTCCGCTGCGCAAGGTGACGAACCTCGGTGGCCACCACCGCGAATCCGCGTCCCTGCTCGCCGGCGCGCGCCGCTTCCACCGCCGCGTTCAGCGCCAGGATGTTCGTCTGGAACGCGATCCCGTCGATCACCGAGATG
>VYME01000538.1_pt1 | contig 16372 bp, 13 predicted proteins | sample 5115281 | NCBI WGS metagenome assembly VYME01 (sample SAMN12291780, study PRJNA351875) | freshwater metagenome | isolation source: freshwater lake | place: USA: Michigan, Wintergreen Lake | collected 2013-08-08
CCGAACTCGGCGACGTACTCGAGCGTGGTCTTCAGGTCGTCGACCGTCTTCGGATAGCACTGCGCCTGCCAGCTCATCCCGTGGGCGCGCAGGAAGCCGGTGACCTCCTTCACGAAATCGCGCTCGATGAAGCGCACGCCGCAGCCGTCGAAGCCGGCGTCACGGATCATCGCGAGCTTCTCGTCGAGCGACCATTCGAGTCCGTCGGGACGCCGCCGCTCCATGGCCCACAGCGACTGGTAGATCAGCAGCTTCTGCATGGAACGTTGCTCCCGTTGAACGAACTACGCGCAGAGTGTCTGCGCGTGATGCCGCAGGTGGTCTTCCACGAAGGTCGCGATGAAGAAATAGCCATGGTCGTACCCGCCGTGGCGGCGCAGCGTCAGGCTCTGGCCCGACTCCGCACAGGCCTTCTCGAAGGCCTCGGGATGCAGCTGCTCCGCGAGGAATTTGTCCGCGAGGCCCTGGTCGACGAGGATCCTGCCGGCGAACGGGCGCTCGCGCACGAGCGTGGTCGCGTCGTACCGCGACCACGGCTGCGTGTCGTCGCCGAGATATCCGCTGAACGCCTTCTGCCCCCACGCGCACCGCGTCGGCGCGCAGATCGGCGCGAAGGCTGACACCGACCGGTAGACGTCGGGATTCCGCAGCGCGCACACCAGCGCGCCGTGCCCGCCCATCGAGTGACCGAAGATACCCTGCCGGTCGATGTCGGCCGGGAAGTTCGACGCGATGATCGCAGGCAGCTCGCGCGTGACGTGGCTGTACATGCGGTAGTGCTGCGACCACGGTGCGGTGGTCGCGTCCACATAGAAGCCTGCACCGACGCCGAAGTCCCAGGCGTCGGCCTCGCCCGGGATGTTCGCACCGCGCGGGCTGGTGTCCGGGCACACGAGCATGAGCCCCAGTTCAGCAGCTACGCGCTGTGCGCCGGCCTTGATCGGGAACGTCTCCTCGGTGCACGTGAGGCCCGCGAGGTACACCAGCACCGGGACGCGCCCCGCCTGCGCCTGCGGCGGCTGGTACACAGCGAAGCGCATGTCGAGCCCGATCTCGGCGGAGGGGTGTGAGTAGTAGCCCTGCACCCCGCCGAAGCAGCGATGTTCCGAGAGGACCTTCAGCGCCATCAGTACACCACCACGCTGCGGATCGACTCGCCGGCGTGCATCAGGTCGAAGCCGCGGTTGATGTCCGCGAGCGGCATCACGTGCGTGATGAGGCTGTCGATGTCGATCTTGCCGTCCATGTACCAGTCGACGATCTTCGGGACGTCGGTGCGGCCGCGTGCGCCACCGAACGCCGTGCCCTTCCACACGCGACCGGTGACGAGCTGGAACGGCCGCGTGCTGATCTCGGCACCCGCGGGCGCCACGCCGATGATGATCGACTGGCCCCAGCCCTTGTGGCAGCACTCCAGTGCCTGGCGCATCACCTTCACGTTGCCGATGCACTCGAAGCTGTAGTCGGCGCCGCCCTTCGTGAGATTCACGAGGTGGGGTACCAGTTCGCTCTCGGGCATCTCCGACGGATTCACGAAGTGCGTCATGCCGAACTTCTCGGCGAGCGCGCGACGGCCGGGGTTCAGATCCACCCCGACGATCATGTTGGCGCCGGCAAGACGTGCCCCCTGGACGACGTTCAGGCCGATGCCGCCCAGCCCGAACACGACGACGTTGGCGCCGGGTTCGACCTTCGCGGTGTTGATCACGGCACCGATGCCGGTCGTGACGCCGCAGCCGATGTAGCAGACCTTCTCGAACGGCGCGTCCTCGCGGATCTTCGCCAGCGCGATCTCCGGCACGACGGTGTAGTTCGAGAACGTGGACGTGCCCATGTAGTGGAGGATGGGCTTGCCGTCGAGCGAGAAGCGGCTTGTGCCGTCGGGCATCTGGCCGCGGCCCTGCGTCACGCGGATCGCCTGGCAAAGGTTGGTCTTGTGCGACACGCAGTACTCGCACTCGCGGCACTCGGGCACGTAGAGCGGGATCACGTGATCGCCCTTCTTCAGGCTCTTCACGTTCGGGCCCACGTCGACGACGACGCCGGCGCCCTCGTGCCCGAGGATCGCGGGGAAGAGGCCCTCGGGATCCGCCCCCGACAGCGTGAACTCGTCGGTGTGGCAGATGCCCGTGGCCTTGATCTCGACCAGGACCTCCCCGCTGCGGGGGCCGTCGAGGTCGACGGTCTCGATGGTGAGCGGGGCTCCTGCCCGATGGGCGACGGCGGCGCGGACTTTCATGTGTGGCTCCTCGGTCAGGAAATGCGGCGTTTCAGTTCGGGCGGATTCGCGGACTTCTCGCGGAACTCCTCCGCGGAGCCGGCGAACTTCACGCCGGCGCGCTTGATCGCGCCGTCATCGACCTTGTCGATGGGGGTGTAGAACGGATGATGGTGTTCGAGGTACGGATTGTTGCGGGCGGCGTTGTAGCAGTGGAGCACCGTCCAGCGGCGGTTCTGCGAACGGTTCTGGTCGGACCGGTGCAGCACGTTGCTGTGGAAGAAGAGGCCATCGCCGGGCTCCATCTCCGCGTACTCGATGGGCATGCGCTTCAGGATCTCCTCCACGCGCCTCGGATCGGCACCCACCTGCTCGCCCGGCAGCACGCCGTGCTCGATGCGGCCGCAGTGGTGCGACCCCTTCACGACCTGCAGGCAGCCGTTCTCGCGGTTGCTGCGGTCCAGCGCGACCATCACGCTCGCCATGTAGGGGAACACGCAGCCGTTGTGGTACCAGTAACCGTAGTCCTGGTGCCATTCCCAGGCGCCGCCTTCGAGGGGTTCCTTGGCCGTCAGCTTCGAGTGGTAGTGGTAGACCTCGCCACCCAGGAGATCCTCCATGGTGTCGACCACGCGGTGCGATCGTGCGGCGAGACCATAGACGCTGTCGCCGGGATGATTCCACGTCGCCATGCGCGTGGCCTTGCCGGAGGCGTCGTTGCGGTTGTACAGCCGGCTGCGCATCGACTCGTCGTTCTCGATGGCGGTGCGCAGGATGGCGATCTCTTCGTCGTCGAACAGCTTGCGCACCATCACGTAGCCATCGCGCTCGAAGTCGGCCCGCTGCTGCGGGGTGAGGATGGATCCGGTCATGAGGCCTCCGTCGTTCGTGTTGTGGTGAATTGTGTGTGTGGCGATGTGCGCGAAGCGTCAGTGTGCCCGGGCGGTGGTGGCGAGGCGGGCGGCAGCCCCGGCCAGATGCGCCAGGACGGCGGCACGGGCATCGTCCGGAGCGCGGCGGCGGATCGCATCGACGATGCGCGCGTGCTCGCTGCGGACCTCGGCCTCGAAGGCAGGGGACCGTGCCTCGTTAGTGTGCGTGATGTGGATGGCGCCCCTCAGGTATTGCCCGAGGAACGACCACGTCGAGATCAGGAGCCGGTTCCCCGAGGCTTCGGCGATCGCCTGATGGAACGCGAGATCCTCCTCGACGCCATCGGATCCGTTCGCGGCAGCGCCATCGACGGCACGCAGCGCGGCCTGCACGGCGGCCATCGCGCTCCGCGTGCGGCGCAAGGCGGCAAGCGCCGCGATCTCGGTCTCGAGGGCGCGTCGCAATTCGTAGAGTTCCTCCAGCGTGCTGCTGGATTCGTGGACTTTCGGATCGAGCCGCAGCGGCGTGAGCGGACGACCCTCCGGCACGAAGAGTCCGGACCCCTGCATCGACACGACGAGCCCCTCCGACTTCAGTCGCGAGACGGCTTCGCGCACCACGGCACGACTGACGCCGAATCCTTCGGCCATCGCGGTCTCGGTGGGCAGGCGGCTGCCGGCAGGAAAGCGCTGCTCGGTGATCGCCGCGCGCAACTCGTCCGCCACACGCTCCGAGAGGCGCTGGCCGCGGCCGATGAACGGGAGTTCGGGAGTCTTCATCGGCCGGATGCTATCAGACCGTGTCGGCCGAGGTTAGACATCGGTTGTCTGACAACCTTTGGGGGCGCGTGGAGTACGAACCAGGGGAGGGCCCTTGTATATCCCCCCGGCGGATCCGCCACGCGCGATGGACATTGACCTTGTAGGAGCGGGCCATGCCCGCGAAAGCGATGGTTCCGGTTGAGGTGCTACCTGGCATCCGCCGCTTTCGGGGCCATGGGGCCCCTCCTACAAGGACCGTCCCTTCGTTCGCGGGCGGTGGCTGCGCAACAAATTGTAGGAGCGGGCCATGCCCGCGAAAGCGACCGTTCCGGTTGAAATGCTTCCTTGCGCGACCGCATTCGCGGGCATGGCCCGCTCCCAAAAAAACCAAGTGCGTCCGATCGCACCCTCATCCACCTCGCGTCGGAGCCGCTCGGATTCGGGAGGCACCGGACAGTGCGCAGGCACTCTCCTGTGTCCACCCTCATCCACCTCGCGTCGGAGCCGCTCGGATTCGGCGGAGCCGCTCGGATTCGGGAGGCACAGGACAGTGCGCAGGCACTCTCCTGTGTCCACCCTCATCCACCTCGCGTCGGAGCCGCTCGGATTCGGGAGGCACCGGACAGTGCGCAGGCACTCTCCTGTGTCCACCCTCATCCCATCGCCTCCCGCAGACCCGCGATGCTCGCGTGGTGCGTGAGATCGGCGCCGAGCGGTGTCACCGTGATCCACCCCTGCAATGCCGCGCCGACATCGGTGTCGACGTCCAGCGGCCCCGTCTCGTGGCCGAAGCTCAGCCACGTGTACGGGAACTGACGGGGGTCGATGCGCTCGCTCACGTCGATCCACATGCGGCCCCAGCGGCCCTGGGGGACCACGTGCACGCCCTTCACTTCGGACGGCGCGACGTCGGGGATGTTGATGTTGTGGCAGATGCCCGGCGGAACACGGGCTGCCATGAGGCGGCGGATGAGATCCGGGCACACGGCCTCGGCGGTGTCCCAGCGCAACTCGCGGCCGGGGTTGAAGCAGAGGCTGATCGCCAGCCCACGGATCCCCGACTGCGCTGCCTGCATCGCGCCGGCGACCGTGCCCGAATACGTGACGTCGTCGCCGACGTTGTGCCCGCGATTCACTCCCGACAGCACCAGCGTCGGCGGGTGATCCTTCATGAGGCTGCGGAGCGCGACGATCACGCAGTCGGTGGGCGAGCCCTTCACCAGCGAGAACCGCTTCTCCTCCAGCTGACGCACGCGGACCGGTTCGCCCACGGTCACGGAGCGGCTCGCGCCGGAGCGTTCGAAGTCGGGGGCGACGATCCAGACGTCGTCGGAGATTGCGCGGGCGACGCGTTCCATGGCGACCAGGCCGGGGGCGTAGATGCCGTCGTCGTTCGTGATGAGGATGCGGAGGGTCATGGGGTATCTCTAATGGGGCGGGTGGACCGGCGCTGCTGTCGGCAGTCGGGTCGAGGGTAGCACGGGGTGGTGACGGGTCTGCCGCGCCGTGGCCGGCCGACTCAGCGGCGCGGCAGCACTGCAGCGATGCTCGTGTCGACGACGACGAACTCGGGTCCCGGCGATGCCAGCAAGGCCGGCAACGCATCGAGTTCGGCCGGTGTCCGCAGTCGCGTTGCCCGGAATCCGAAGGCGGCGCCGATCGCCACGAGATCGGGATTCGCGAACGATGTGCCACTCACCCGCCCCGGGTACTCCCGCTCCTGGTGGATGCGGATGGATCCGTAGATCCCGTTCTCTGAAACCACGACCTTCAATGGAAGCTGCCGCTCGAGCGCCACGGCCAGCTCGTTGCCCGTCATCAGGAAGCCGCCGTCACCGACGAGGCAGATCACCTGTCGACCGGGATGGCGCAGCGCTGCAGCCACCGCGGCCGGCACGCCGAAGCCCATCGCGCCGGCGATCGGCGCAAGCAGCCGCTGTGGTGGTGCGAACGGAATGACGCGGTAGACCGGCGCACCGAAGTTGCCGGCGTCGACGGTGAGGATCGCGTCGGGTGCCATGCATCGACCGAGCAGCGCCACGACCTCCTCGAACGGGATGCCGTCGTCCACGTCGAATGACCGGACTTCGGCGATGCGCCGACGCTCCTCCCGGAGGCGTTCCAGCCAGGCCTCGCGGTGCGGTGGCGTCGCACCGTCGGGCGACCGGACCTCTGCCAGGAAAGCGGTCGGGTCGCATGCCACGGCGAGATCGGCATCGAAGGTCGTGCCGATCGATGCCGCGTCCGCGTGGACGTGCACCACCTTCATGCCCGGCCGCAGGTCGCCCGGGAACGTGTAGCCCTGCGTGTTGATGTCGCTCAGGCGGGCGCCGAGCACGACGAGAAGATCGGCGTCGTGCAGCACTGCCATCTGTCGCGCAGGGTTCGAGAGGCCGAGATCGCCCGCATACAGCGGATGTGCATTCGGGAAGAGGTCCTGGCGCCGGAACGAGACGAGCACCGGCAGCGACCAGCGCTCGGCGAATTCGCGCAGCGCGTCGCGGCCGCCTTCCGATTCGAATCCGCTGCCTGCGATGACCAGCGGACCCTCGGCCGCCGCGAGCCAGCGCTGGAACGTGTCGACGTCTTCCCGGCGCGGCGCGGCGCGGACGGGCGCGTGGCGGGGGCCGGGGACACCGTCGAACGCGGCGGTGAGGACATCCTCGGGGACCGCGATCACCACGGGGCCCGGAAGGCCCGTGGTCGCCGTCCGGATCGCGCGGAGCAGCGTCTCGGCGATGCGATCCGGCGAGGTGACTTCGGCGACCCACTTGGCGATCCCCCCGAACATGCCGCGATAGTCGATCTCCTGGAAGGCATCGCGCCGCACGTGCGAGGCCGGCACCTGCCCGACGATCAGCACGAACGGCACCCCATCCTGCTGGGCGGTGTGGACGGCGATCGCTGCATTGGTAGCGCCCGGACCGCGGCTGACGAGCGTCACGCCTGGCCGGCCCGTGAGCCGCGCATCGGCGAGCGCCATGAAGCCGGCCCCCGCCTCGTGACGGCAGACGACGGTGTCGATGTCGCTGCGCCCGTGGAGGGCATCGAGGAGCCCCAGGTAGCTTTCGCCGGGGACGCAGAACACGCGTGATATCCCTTGCGCGACGAGCGTATCGACGATGAACCGGCTGACGGTGGACACGGAATTCTCCTGATGGTGATGGGCGGCTGGCTCGCCATTCTGCGTTGCGATGCCGCCGGCGAGCCACCGCGTCGGTGCGTCCCGCCGCCGGAGATGGGCGCCGAGAACCGGGCTACACTCGCGGCCTGCCCGCACGCCAGGAAGGTGTCGCGGAGCGCCATCTGCCACGAGGAGAGTTTCATGACCGACGCCGTCATCGTTTCCACCGCCCGCACCCCGCTCGCCAAGTCCTGGCGTGGTGCATTCAACATGACCCATGGCGCGACGCTGGGCGGCCACGCCGTGCAGCACGCCGTGGCGCGCGCGGGCATCGATCCGGCCGAGGTGGAGGACGTCCTCATGGGCTGTGCCAACCCCGAAGGCGCCACCGGCCACAACATCGCCCGGCAGATCGCGCTGCGGGCGGGGATGCCGATCACGGTGTCCGGCGCCACGGTGAACCGCTTCTGCTCGTCGGGCCTGCAGACGATCGCGATGGCGTCCCAGCGTGTCATCGCCGGCGAGGCCGACATCTTCGTGGCGGGTGGCGTCGAGTCGATCTCGTGCGTCCAGAACGAGATGAACCGGCACATGGTCCACGACGGCTGGCTCGTGCAGAACAAGCCCGAGATCTACTGGAACATGCTGCAGACGGCCGAGATGGTGTCGAAGCGCTACGGCATCGGCCGCGAACCGCAGGACCAGTATGGCGCCCGCAGCCAGCAGCGTGCTGCCGCGGCCGCCGCGGCCGGCTTCACGAAGGACGAGATCGTCCCGATCCGCGTCACGATGAAGACGGTCGACAAGGCGACCGGCCAGGAATCCACGAAGGAAGTCGTGTGCGATCGCGACGAAGGCATCCGCGCCGACACGACGTATGAAGGCGTCTCGCAGATCAAGCCCGCGGTCGAAGGCGGCGTGATCGCGGCGGGCAACGCCAGCCAGTTCTCCGATGGTGCCTCTGCCGCGGTGGTGATGAACGCGAAGCTCGCCGAGAAGCGCGGCCTGAAGCCGCTCGGCATCTATCGCGGTTTCGCCGTCGCAGGCTGCGAGCCCGACGAGATGGGCATCGGTCCCGTGTTCGCCATCCCCAAGCTGCTCGCCCGCACCGGTCTCAAGATCGACGACATCGGCCTCTGGGAACTCAACGAGGCGTTCGCGGTGCAGGTGATCTACTGCCGCGACAAGCTCGGCATCCCGGACGACCGCCTGAACGTGAACGGCGGTTCCATCGCCGTGGGCCATCCGTACGGCGTGACTGGCGCCCGCCTCGTGGGCCACGCGCTCATCGAAGGCAAGCGCCGCGGCGTGAAGTACGTGGTCGTCACGATGTGCATCGGCGGCGGGATGGGGGCGGCGGGGTTGTTCGAGGTCGCCTGAGTTCGTTTCCAGGGGCTAGGGACTAGGGGCCAGGGGAAACCAGCGGTTTGCAGCGGTTCGCGGCAGTGGATGCCCGACGCGGTTGCCCCACCCTCGACCGAATGCACCCCGATGTTTTTTCCCTAGCCCCTAGTCCCTAATCCCTAGCCCCTCATTGCGGAGCAAACCATGTCCGAAGCCTATATCGTCGCCGCAGGGCGCACCGCCGGTGGCCGCCGGGGTGGCCGGCTCTCTGGCTGGCATCCTGTCGATCTCGCCGCCGCTGTCATCGATGCGATCGTCGCGCGGGTCGGGTGTGATCCCGCGCTCGTGGAAGATGTCGTGATGGGATGCGTCAGCCAGGTGGGCGAGCAGTCCACGAACGTCGCGCGGAATGCGGTCCTCGCGTCGCGCCTGCCGGAGTCCGTGCCGGGCACCTCGCTCGATCGCCAGTGCGGTTCGTCGCAGCAGGCCTTGCACTTCGCGGCCCAGGCCGTGATGTCGGGGACGATGGATGTCGTGATCGCCGGCGGCGTCGAGAGCATGACCCGCGTGCCGATGTTCACGTCGTCCGCCCTGCCGCAGAAGAACGGCATGGGGACGTACATGAGCCCCGCGATGCGGGTGCGGTATCCCGGCGTCGAGTTCAGCCAGTTCACCGGTGCCGAGATGATGGCGCGCAAGTACGACCTCGCGAAGGAGGCGCTCGACGCCTACGCCTTCCGCAGCCATCAGCGCGCCATCGAGGCCACGAAGGCCGGCCGCTTCACCGAGGAGATCATCCCCGTCGAGGTGCGCGCGCAGGACGGCACACCGCAGGGCGAGCAGCATCTTGTCGACGAGGGCATCCGCTTCGACGCGTCGCTCGAAGGCATCGCCGGCGTGAAGCTTCTGGCCGAGGGCGGCCGCGTCACCGCAGCGACAGCGAGCCAGATCTGCGACGGCGCGACGGCAGTCATGGTCGTGAGTGCCCGCGGTCTGAAGCAACTGGGCGTCGAGCCCATCGCCCGCGTGCATCACATGTCCGTGCTCGGTCACGACCCGGTGATCATGCTCGAAGCCCCGATTCCCGCGACCGAGCGCGCGCTGAAGAAGGCGGGCATGGGCATCGGCGACATCGATCTCTACGAAGTGAACGAGGCGTTCGCGCCGGTGCCGCTCGCCTGGCTGAAGTCCCTCGACGCCGACCCGGACCGGTTGAACGTGAACGGCGGCGCCATTGCCCTCGGACATCCGCTCGGTGCCTCGGGCACCAAGCTCGCGACCACGCTGATCCACGCGCTGAAGCAGCGCGGTGGGCGCTTCGGACTGCAGACGATGTGCGAAGGCGGCGGCATGGCGAACGTCACGATCCTCGAACGGCTCTGAGCGGAAGGCATGTCCGGCAACACCAGCGCTGATTCGTCCCGCCCCGCTCGACCGCCCGAACAGGAATGCCGCCTGCCATGAGCCTGCCCAGCACCATCGTCAATCGTCGCGATCTCGACTTCCTGCTCTACGAGCTGCTCGAGGTCGAGACGCTCTGCTTCCGTGACCGCTTCCGGGAGCATTCCCGCGAGACCTTCGGTGCCGTGCTCGACACGGCACTCGCCATCGCCACCGAGAAGTTCGCGCCGCACGCCCGGAAGGCGGACGAGAACGAGCCGCGCTTCGAGAACGGGAAGGTCGTGATGATTCCCGAGGTCGCCGAGGCACTCGCCGCGTTCAACGAGGCCGGGTTCCTCTCGGCCGGGTTCGATGCCGAGCAGGGTGGCATGCAGCTCCCGGCGTCCGTGCTGCAGGCGGCGCTCGCGGTGTTCCACGCGGCGAATGTCGGCACGGCGGCGTATCCGTTCCTGACGATCGCGAATGCGAACCTGCTGAGCCACTTCGGCACACCGGCACAGCGCACGAAGTACCTGCCCCATCTGCTGTCCGGCCGCTTTTTCGGGACGATGTGCCTGTCCGAACCCCAGGCCGGCTCGTCGCTGTCGGACATCGTCACGCGCGCCGAACCGCAGGCCGACGGCACCTACCGCCTCTTCGGTCAGAAGATGTGGATCTCCGCCGGCGACCACGATCTGTCCGAGAACATCGTCCATCTCGTCCTCGCGAAGATTCCCGGCAGCCCGCCCGGCGTGAAGGGCATCTCGCTCTTCCTGGTGCCCAAGCGGCACTTGAACGACGACGGCTCCGTCGGCGCGCGCAACGACGTCGCGCTGGCCGGCCTGAATCACAAGATGGGGTATCGCGGCACGACGAACTGTGTGCTCAACTTCGGCGAGAAGGATGGCGCCGTCGGCGAACTCGTGGGCGAAGCGAACAAGGGCCTCGCGTGCATGTTCCACATGATGAACGAGGCCCGCATCGGCGTCGGCCTCGGCGCGGCGATGCTCGGGTACACCGGCTATCTGCACGCGCTCTCCTACGCACGGGACCGCGCCCAGGGCCGCCCCGTGCTCGCGAAGAACCCGACGCGTCCGCAGGTGAAGCTCGTCGAGCATCCCGACGTGCGCCGGATGCTGCTCGCGCAGAAGGCCTACGTCGAGGGCGGCCTTGCGCTGTGTCTCTACGCCGCGAAGCTCGTCGACGAGGCGAACACGGCCGAGGACGATCGGAAGCGCCGCGGTGCGAAGCTGCTGCTGGAAGTGCTGACCCCCATCGTCAAGGCATGGCCGTCGCAGTGGTGCCTCGAAGCCAACAACCTCGCGATCCAGGTGCACGGTGGCTACGGCTACACCCGCGAGTACCCCGTCGAGCGCTTCTACCGCGACAACCGTCTGAACCCGATCCACGAAGGCACGAACGGCATCCAGGCGCTCGACCTGCTCGGGCGCAAGGTCGGCATGGACGACGGCGCGGCGATCCAGCGGCTCGCGATGGCCATCGACCTCACGGCCCGCGAGGCCCGCGCCTGCGACTCCGCGGAACTGCGCGACTGCGGCCAGAAGCTGACCGACGCGTTCGCCAACGTGATGGAAGTCGTGCGCAACACGCTGTGCGCCACCGACAAGGGCCACGCGGAACTCGCGCTGGCCAATGCGCACGTGTTCCTCGAGATGACGGGGCATGTGGTCGTCGCGTGGATCTGGCTGCAGCAGGCGCTGGTCGCCGTGCGTCGCATCAAGGATGCGGCGGACGGCGACCGGGACTTCTACCAGGGCAAGCTGCAGGCGGCGTCGTATTTCTTCCGCTGGGAATTGCCGAAGACGGCGCACTGGTACCAGCTGATGAACGACATGGATAACACGTGCCTGGAGATGCAGGACGCGTGGTTTTAGACTGTAAGCGATCGATGCAGAGGAGTCTGGTCATGTCACTGCAACCCGAGATCCGCTACACGGAAGCCGAGTACCTCGAGATGGAACTCGCCGTCGAGGAGAAGCACGAGTTCTTCGAGGGGGAGATCTACGCGATGGGCGGGGCGAGCTTCGCGCATGCGCTGGTCGCGGGGAACGTTGCCTACCAACTCCGAAGCCGTTTGCATGGCGGCCGCTGCAGCGTGCTGTCGTCCGATCTCCGCGTGAAGGTGTCGGCATCCGGTCTGTACACGTACCCCGATGCCGTGGTCGTGTGCGGCGACCCGCAGCTGGAGAAACCCGGCGACACGCTCACGAATCCGACGCTGCTCGTCGAGGTCCTGTCGCAGAGCACCGAGACGAAGGACCGCGGCTGGAAGTTCCAGCAGTACCAGAAGATCCCGTCGCTGCAGGAGTACCTGCTCGTGTCGCAGATCACGCCGCGGCTCGAACTCTTCACGCGGCAGTCGGACGGGCGCTGGCTCTACACGGCGGCCGAGGGCTTGGATGCGATGGTGCCGCTGACGTCGCTCGGATGCGACCTGCCGCTCTCGGCCGTGTACGAGAAGGTGGAAGGCCTGCGCGAGCCCTCCGCCTGGTACGAAGCGGAGCCCGCTACCGCCTGATCACTTCGCGGGCGGCCGGACCCGCGGCGTACCTGCCAGGGCCTGCCAGAGTTCACGCGCGTTGCTGAAACCCTGTCGCCGTCCGCCCTTGACGGACTCGACCACGCCCTCTGCCACACCGCGCCGGTCGGCGCGATACAGCCGCACCACGAACACCTTCGGCAGCTTGGTCATGCCGGTCTCCTCGTCATCCGTGAGTCCATGATGCGGCCCGCCGCCGGACGGATCGGTTACCGATCGTCGCCATCGCGCAGGGCCTGCAACGCGCGCCGCGTCCGTTCGGATGGAGTGCGGTTCAGGGTGGCCGCGAGGGCAGTCTCCAGACGGCGGTAGGCTGTCTCGCCTTCGGCCACGCGACCCAGCGCCGCGCAGCACCGCAGCACGCCCTGGACGAACGATTCGTTGAGCAGGTCGGCGTCCGCGCAGCGGCCGTACCAGCGCAGGGCCTCGTCCCAGTGCGCCGCCGCGGCCTTCCGTTCACCCAGGCGCAGCGCTTGGCGCAGGAACAGGCTCCGGAGCTTCTCGCGTGGTGCGATGACCCATTCCGCGTCATCGCCTTCGAGCAGCTCGCCCGCGTGCAGCGCGAGCGCCTCGGCGATTGCGTCGTCCGGCGCATCGTCGCCGAGGGCCTGCTGGAATGCGAGGGCGTCGACCCACACCGACTGCGCCGCGAGCGACACCCGTCCTTCGCGCAGCACCACGAAGGCGTCGGATCCGAGCAGCTTCCGCAGGCGCTGCAGCGAGACGCGAAGGGAGTCCTCGGCGACATCGGCTTCCTGGTCCGGGAACATCGCGTCCGCCAGGCGATGCAGCGGGATGTCGCGTCCACCCGATGCCACCAGTGCCTTCAGCAATTCGAGCAGGCGCTTCGGGGCCTTCCGACCGAGAGGCAGCGGCGCGCCGCCCACCTGCACGTCGAAACGGCCGAGTGCACGGATGCGCAGCGGCCAGGGCCAGCGGGCGTCGAGCGGCGAGGCGGGCGGGATGTGCCATTCGCGGATCAGACGCTTCACCAGATCGGTTTCGATGTCCTCGGCCAATGCGAGAGAGAACAGCTGCGGCAGCCGATGCACAGCCCACGAGAGCTTGGCGTGCTGCAGCCACGGTTGCGCGCTGTCGAGCGCGCGGCGCAGGGCGGCGAGGGTGCGGTCGCGGTCGCCGAGCGCGAGGTGGCAGCAGGCTTCCGTGATCACGGCCAGCCCATCGTACGTTCTGCAGTGGGCGGCGCGCACCCGGTCCACGGCCCGTTGCGCGGCGGCGAGTCCCTCGCGGGCCCGGCCGGCTCCCTCCAGTGCGAGCGCGAGATAAAGATCCCAGACCGCCTCGACGGCCTTGAAGCCCGTGAACTGCGCGCCCTCCACGGCCTTCTCGATGTATTGCAGGCCGAGTGCATGATTGCCTTCGTAGACCTGGTGGATGCCGGCCGTCGAGTACGCGTAGGTCAGCGTGTAGACCTTCTGCTGGTCGCGGCCCGCGAGCGCTGCCTCATCGATCCGCAGCGATTCGGCCACCTGTCCCAGTTGATAGAGCGACGCGGTGCGGTAGTTCTCCGCGACCGCCACCATCGTCGCGAGGCCGAAGCGCTGCGCATCGGCCTTCGTCCGGTCGGCGCAGACCAGGCAGTGCTCGAAGTCGGCGAGCATGAAGGCGACGACCGTGATCCAGATGCCGGCCCACGCGCGCGTCACCGGCGAGATCTCCTCCTGGCGGACGACGCGCTCCGCTAGCGCGAGCACCTCGCGCAGCATCGGCTCGTCGGCGTGGAAGTGTGCGTAGCCGAGCAGCACCGTGGCAGCCGCGAGCCGCTGCGAGTCGTCGATGTCGGTCGACTGCAGGTGCGCGTGCAGATAGCGCACGCCGGTGGGCAGGAGCGGGTGACCGAGCGCGCGATAGATGCACGCGTGGACGAAGGCGCTCCAGGCCCGTACGCCGGCCGCCGCGGACTCGAACGTGCGGGACTCGCCGAGGAGCGGGGCGAGCGCATCGATCCAGCGGTCGAGCGGCTTGAACGTCTCGCCCAGCACGAACACGACCTCGGCCTGGGCGAGGGCGGTGAAGAATCGGCCGTCCTCGTCGCCGGCTGCCGCGAAGGCGTCGAAGGCCTCTGTCAGCAGCGCCTGAGCGGCCTTGGGAGCGGTCATCACGCGGCACGATGCCGACCAGAACAGCACCCAGGGATCGGCGCGGATCGTCGCCTCCGGCATGCCCTCGAACCAACCGGCCAGCGTCTGCCACCGACCGGCAGCGAGCAGACCCTGCGCCTGCGCGCGCACCAGCGGCACGATCGCGGCCCAGTCCTGCGTCTGCCGGTACAGGGCGACCGCCTCACCGGGGAGACCCGTTGCTGCCAGCAGAGCCGCCGCCTGCCGGCGCATCGCGGTGAGCTGGTCGGCGTCCGCTTCCAGTGCCAGCCGCGCGAGAAGGAACTCGCGGAAGAGGTCGTGAAACCGCCAGACGGGTGGCTCGCCGGTGCGGCGGTCCGTGAAGAATTGCCGACGGTGCAGGTCCTCGAGGATCTCGGGCGCATCCACGCGACCGGTGAGCGCGATGGCCGCGTCGCGGGGGATCTCGGGGAGGAGGGCGGTGCGCAGCATCACCTCGCGTTGTTGTGGTGAGGTCCGTTCCAGCACTTCGCCCGCGAAGTAGTCGAACACCGAGGGGCTCGGCACCGGGACCATCCCGGTGTCGCCCGCGCCGTCGCGGGCCTGGGCCGTCAGCAGGACGAGGCCGGCCGCCCAGCCGCCGCTGCGTTCGTGCAGCGCGCCCCCGTCGGCCGCACCGTCCCCGCGTTGCGCCACGACGGCGCGGCTTTCGTCCGCCTGGAATCTCAGGATGTCCCATCCCAGTCGGAGGACGTCGTCGCTCGCGGCGAGCCGCGCGAGTGCGGGCGGGGGCGGCTGACGGCTGATGCAGACGAGGGTCATGCCGGGCGGGAACTCTCCGACGGCCTCGCGCAGGACCTCCAGCAGACCGCCGGCCTGGACCTCATGCACGTTGTCGAGGACAAGCCCCGTGCCTGCCGGGGGCCGCGCGAGGAACGCCCGGAAGAACCGGTGCGTGAACCCGGCGAGGTCAGGCAGGTACGCGGGGGTCAGCGTGGGCAGGCGTGTTGCGCGACGGCCCCGCTGCCGTGCCGCCAGTTCGGCGAGAAAGTAGAAGACGGTGGCCGGGTCCTCGTCGGAGCGGTCCACCTGGTACCACTCGCAGGGCACTTGGCGATCGTCCAGCCAGGTGGCCACCGCGGTCGTCTTGCCGCTGCCGGGCGGTCCATCGACCCAGATGACCGTGGCGCGGTCACGGCCGCTGTCGAGTTGTCGGAACACGCGCTCGCGCAGCAGGGGCGCGTGCATGCGGGGGCGGGTGAGCTTGGCGGGCAACGGGCTGATTCTCGGCATGGCCTGCGTCTTCCGGGCGGACAGTGGATTGGGTCACATGCTGGAGAACAAATGGGGAACAGATCAATGCTTTTCAGGGAAGGTTGTTCAAAGCCACGATCCTTCCCGACCGACGTGGCAGCGCTCATCACCCATGACCCTCGACAGCCTCTGCGCAGCACCATCCGAATCTGTTCCCCATTGGTACGGTCGGCGCACACAGGATGCACTCCGCGATCCGGACCTCGATATCGGCGAGCCCGATCGCAGTGCCGGCGTCGGCTGTCCGGAAGACGCGGCACCCCGTTCAACAATACGTGTGGAGGCAGAGGAATGAACAGCACCTGGAATGTTCGATCGGCAATGGTGGCGGCCATGGCGTTGGTGACCATGGCGGGCAGTGCAGTGGCGCAGGCGGACGACGGCAAGGTGCCGCCGCCTCCGTGGCAGGTGCACGTCAGCGACTATCTGATTGTCGGCGTCGTGTGGAACGAGGCCACCCTCCGCAAGGCGCTGCCTCCCGGCATCAAGGCGGTGGCGGGGATGACCGGCGGCATCGCGGTCTACAAGTCCGACGGTGGCTATGGCATCTCGCCTTACGACTCGGCCTACGGATATGTCGACATCGAAGGTTTCGACACGGCGCAAGGCACGAAGGGGCGCTGGATAATGCAGGGCATGTACGGCCCCGACGAGAAGGTCGCCGCGGCGATCCGCGGTGCCTATGGCTGGTCGGTCCGGGCAGGTACCGTGACGTTC
>VYME01000372.1_pt1 | contig 16360 bp, 13 predicted proteins | sample 5115281 | NCBI WGS metagenome assembly VYME01 (sample SAMN12291780, study PRJNA351875) | freshwater metagenome | isolation source: freshwater lake | place: USA: Michigan, Wintergreen Lake | collected 2013-08-08
CCGGCCGCGACGCCGCCCGCGATCGCCGCGGCGTCGGCGAACCCGAGTGGGGAAGGGGCGGGCGAACGCGCCGACGAGCCGGCGCGGCCCGTTGCCGTGGTTCCAGCCACGCCGTCGCCGCCATCAGCGACCGAGCCGACAGCGGAGCCGTTGCCCGACGACGTGCCGCCGCCGCCCGCGACCTCCGCCGACGGCCGCTGGCGGTTCGAGTTCGCCGTCGCGCCGACGCAGGAACGCGATGCCGCCGGGCGGTTCCGTTCCTACTGCTGGTTCGTGCTGCACGACGCCCATGCGGCCGCCGCGTTCGATTCGCGCACGACCGGCGACCTTTGCTGGCCGGCCGGGCGCTGGCTGCGCCTCGTGCGCGGGCCCGGTGCCGCGACCTGGTTCGTCGTCGACCTGCAGCAGGGCGTGTTCTGGCTCGAGAACTTCCGCGAGCCACTCGGCCCCGAGCGCCCACTCGACGAACTGGCCGCAGCGCTGCGCCGGAGCTGATCGGCGGTCGGCGCCGTGGCCGCGCGCCGCCCCGCTCTGCATACTCTTCGCCCTTCATGTTGACCCTGCACGGCGTTTCCAAGTCCTACGGCGACCGCGTCCTGTTCGCCGACGCCGCGCTCCAGGTCAACACCGGCGATCGCATCGGCCTCGTCGGGCCGAACGGGGCCGGCAAGTCGACGCTGTTCGGGCTGATCCTCGGCGAGGAGCCGGCCGACGAAGGGCGCATCGTGCGCGACCGCGATGCGACGATCGGCTTCCTGCCGCAGGAGAGCGCGCCGGTCGGCGACGAGACGGTGGTGGAGATCGCGTGCAAGATCTCGCCGGACTTCGTCGCCCTGATGCGCAAGGTGAAGGCGTGGGACGCGGGCCATCCGACCGAGGCCGCGCATCCGGAGGAACTGCACGACGACGTGCACGAGCGCTTCCACGAGCAGAACGGCTACATGGTCGAAGCGAAGGCGAAGCAGTTGCTCGCCGGCCTCGGCTTCAAGCCCGAGCACTTCGACCGGCCGGCGAAGGAGCTGAGCGGTGGCTGGGTGATGCGCGCGCACCTGGCGCGATTGCTCGTGCAGGAGCCGGAGCTGCTGATGCTCGACGAGCCGACGAACCACCTCGACCTCGAGTCGCTGCTGTGGTTCCAGCAGTACCTGCAGGGCTATCCGGGTGCCATCCTGGTGATCTCGCACGACCGCGAGTTCCTCAACGAGCTGGTCACCGCGATCGTCGAGATCCGCAACAAGAAGCTGGTGCGCTTCACCGGCAACTACGACCGCTACCTGACGCAGCGCGACGCCGCCGACGCGCAGCAGCTGGCAGCGTTCAAGACGCAGCAGAAGGAGATCGCGCACCTGCAGTCGTTCGTCGACCGCTTCAAGGCGAAGGCGAGCAAGGCGTCGCAGGCGCAGAGCAAGCTGAAGCAGATCGAACGCATCGAGCGCATCGAGGCGCCCGTCGGCGACGACAAGAAGGTCGGCTTCCGCTTCCCGCAGCCGATCCGCAGCGGCCAGCGCGTGATCTGGCTCCAAGGCGTGCACTTCGCCTACGGCAACACGTCGGTCTATCGCGGCGTCGACCTCGAGGTCGAACGCGGCGAACGCATCGTGCTGGTCGGCCCGAACGGGGCCGGCAAGTCGACGCTGCTGAAGCTGCTCGCCGACAAGCTGCAGGCGCAGCGCGGCGAGCGCGGCCTCGGGCACAACGTCTCGGTCGGCTACTACTCGCAGTACCGCGTCGACATGCTGAAGCCAGCGCGCACGGTGCTGGCCGAAGCGCTCGACACCGAGGCCAAGGTCACCGAGCAGCAGGTGCGCACGCTGCTCGGCTCGTTCCTGTTCTCCGGCGACTCGGTGTTCAAGAAGGTCGAGGTGCTGAGCGGTGGCGAGAAGAGCCGGCTGGCGCTGGTGAAGCTGCTGCTGTCGCCGCCGAACCTGTTGCTGATGGACGAGCCGACGACGCACCTCGACATGGGCAGCATCGACGCGCTGGTCGACGCGTTGAAGCAGTTCGAGGGCACGCTGGTGTTCATCTCGCACGACGTGCACTTCATCCGTTCGCTGGCGAACAAGGTGCTGCACGTGGCGAACGGTGTGTTGACGCCGTACCTCGGCGACTACGCGTTCTACCTGCAGAAGACGAAGGCCGAGTCGGCGCGCGCGGCGCTGACGGCGGGTGGCGTCGGCGGCAAGGTGGCGCCGAAGGAGAGCAAGTCGGCGGCGAAGGACGCAGCGCCGGTGGCGAAGCCGGCGGCCGGGACCGGCGCGATCGACAAGGAGAAGCAGAAGCAGCAGAAGAAGCTGCAGCAGCAGGTGCAGAAGCTAGAGCAGCAGATCGAGTCGGCGGAGCAGATGAAGGCGACGCTGCAGCAGCAGCTCGAGGATCCGGCGCTGTGGAACGACGCGGATCGTGCCGACGAGGTGCAGAAGGACTTCACGACGGTCGGCACGGTGCTGCAGCAGCTGACGGCGCAGTGGGAGCAGGCGGCGGCGCAGCTGGAAGCGCTCGAGCGCGGTTGACGGCCGGGCGAGCTCGGGCGATTCGCCACTCGGGTTGCACCGGCTCCACTGGCTCGGTCGCATGGAGGGCCACGCTTCTCTCCACGCCCAACTCTCTCGACGAGGTGTTCCGATGACGGCGACAGGGCCGGGTCGTTTCGTGTGGCACGACCTGATGACGACCGACGGTGCCAAGGCGCAGGCGTTCTACACGCAGCTGTTCGGCTGGCAGCCCGAAACGAAGGACATGGGCGAAGCCGGGCTGTATCGCGTGCTGATGCTCGGCGGCAAACAGGCCGGCGGGTTGATGCGGCATCCGATGCCCGGCGCGCCGTCGTGCTGGGTCGTCTACTTCTTCGTCGAGGACCTCGCGGTGGCGACGAAGAAGGGCAAGCAGCTCGGTGCTGTGGCGATGATGGAGAGCGTGCCGATCCCCGAGGTGGGGGCGTTCTCGATGCTGACCGATCCGACCGGGGCGATGTTCGCGCTGTTCCAGCCGAACATGACCGCCAAGCCCTGCTGAGCGGTCCCGAGGTGGCAAGTGCCAGTAGTCGCCGAGCGAACAACGGAGATCGTGTGCCATTCGACGTGATGGGTTATCTGCGCGCGCACGCGGCGCAGCCGATCTCCACCGAGCATCGCCGCGCCTTGGCGAACAGGCCGACGGCGCTGGCGATCCTCGAACAGTGCAACGGCGTCGTGTTCGCACCGACTGCCGAGCCGCTCGAGTGTGCCAGCGCGACGTATCGCATGGGCTACGCAGACGCCGGGCCTCTGGTGCAGCAGTGGTCCCGCTGGATCCGCCGACGCTTGACGGTGGTCGGCCTCTGCTGGGAAGACGAGGACTGGTTCTGTGTGGACGACTACGGCGGTTGCTTCCTGGTCGGCGGACATCAGAGCGAAGCGTGCATGCGCGGACCCGGGACGTGGATCGAGACGATCGCGGCCTTGATGGACGGCGTGCGGCTGCGGCCGGTGCTGGAGCCCTGGACCTGGTCGGTGGTCTCGTATGGCGAGACGTATCGGTGGTGGGATCGGCGAGTCTGGCGGCCGTAGCCAGCTCGCGAGCCGCTGCTCGCCGCCGCGTCGCTCAGCGAGGCGTCTGGCGTGACGGTGCGTTCCGGTCGACGCGGAGCGGGCGGCGGAAGGCCTGCTGCAGCCACCGCAGGCCGAACGACCCGAACACCAGGGGCAGCAAGAGCCCCATCCGCAGGTTGTCGGTGGCGCCGCTGGCGATGGCGTAGACACCGTAGACCACGACGGCGATCGCCGTGAGCACGCAGAACAGGCCGAGCAGGGCCAGCGGTGCACGCAGGATGAGGCCGAGGGCGCGTTGCAGCCGCGTCGGCGCCGGCAGTTCGATCAGTGCACGGCCGAGGTCGAGCAGCGCCGCGAGGAACAGGGTGAGCCCGGCGAGAGCGCCGACCATCGGCAGCACGAACAGGCCCTGCCGGTGGTCGAGGGTGACGAACCCGATCCAAGCGGCCACCATCACGGCGATCGCAGCCAGCAACCACAGAGTGGCACGGCGCACCGAGCGCTGCTTCGGCTTGCCGACCTCGACGCCGCGCGCGACCAGCTCGAGTTCTTGCTCCGCGAAGTCGGCGAGCCAGATCGTCATGCCGTCGTCGGCGACGCACTCGACCATGGCTCTTCCACGCGCAGGGCCATCCTCGTCGACCAAGACCACGGTGCCTTCGTCGCCGAGGCGCGGTGCGCGCGCGGTGCCCTCGCTGCCGTCGTAAGGGCGATCGGCGCGGTCGAGGCGGGCGACGCGCACGACGTCGTACAGTTCGAGGCGCTGCATGGGTGCGGGGGACGTCGCGAGTGGGGGAAGTCAGCGTTCGTAGCCGCCGAAGATCGTCGTGCCCGCGACCGAGCGCTGGAAGAAGCGCGCCTTGATCGCCTGGTAGTCGGGGTGCGCGAAGAAGGCGTCCATCTGCGCCTTGCTGCCGAAGTAGATCGCGAACACGCGGTTGATCGGGTGCTCGCTCGCCGACTTCAGCACCTTCGCGATGGTGAAGTCGTAGCGGAAGCCGCCGCCGTGCGCGGCGAGCAGCGGGGCCATGGCTTCGCGGTACTGCTGGTAGAGGGTGTCGTCGGCGACGGTGAGGCCGACCATCATCTCGTAGGTCATGCTGGAGAAGGTAGCGGCACCGTGGCGTCGGCAAACGGCGAGATGCTTCGCTAGTTGCCCTTCGCCGACCGTTGTGGCCGCAGCATCGCGCGCACCTGCTCCGGGTCGACGCTGAGCTCGATCGTCTGCTTGCCGCCGGTCGTGATGTCGACGTGCTCCGGCGTGCGCTCGTAGAGAGATCGCCACGCGCCGTCGTCGTCCCGCACTTGCAGCACGAACGCGTAGCGGCCGCGCCAGCGCAGCGTGGTCCTGGCGATGCCCTTGGTCAGGGCCAGCCGATTGCACACTTCGGCCGCGCTTTCGTCCGTGGACGAGCGCAGGCTGGCCACCGGCTTCTCTTCGTGGGTCAGGTGCATCATCGACCCGAAGTGGCCTCGGAGCTCGGTGAGCAGCGGCTCGTTGCGCGCCAGCAGGAACGGCGCGAGGCGCAGGCGGCTCGGCGGAACCTCGTCGGGCAAGCCGCGTACATGCACCGTGCAATGCGGTAACGGCGGCACGGCGACCGTCGACCGCCCCGAGCGCAGGATCGTTCGCACGGGCAGACCTTCGTCGCTCACCACGATCATCGGCACCGCGGCTTCGATCGGCAGCGTCGCGCGCAGTACGCCTTCGAACGGGATCTCCAGCCACGGTCCGTTCGCGTCGGGCTTCAGCAGCGCCGTTCCGGTGTTGTTCTCGCCCGGCTTCCACTCGATGCGGCAACGTGCGTCCGCCACCGTGCCGCGGAGGTCGAGCACGAGGCGCGGGTCCTCGCTCAGCCGGTTCGCGCCGACCTCGAGGTTGCGAACGACGGCGAGCGACGGCCCGCCGGGGAAGCCGCGCAACTCGACGTCGCGATGGCCGACGAGCAGGTGACGCGCGAGGAGCGTCGTGCGGCCGGGTTCCCGCGATTCCAATTCGTAGTCGCCCACCTTTGGGCCCGCGTGGGAGAACAAAGGCCACAGCTGGCTCGGGGGCTGCGCGCGCGAACCGTTCACCGTCCAGTCGGCCGGACTCACGTCCGGGTCGTGCAGGACCACGAGGCGAACGGCGCCGTACTGCGCCGGCTGCAGCAGGACCTTCCGTTCCTTGCGCGGCGGTCCTGTGCGGACCAAGGTCTCGGCGACCTTGCCCGCTGCGTGGTCCGGCGCGTCCGCGAAGACCATCCGGTGGTCGGTGTGCAGCGGTGCGTGCAGGGTGAAGCGACCTTGCGCGTCGGTCTGCACGTCCGGCAAGGACAGTGAGTCGACCAGGCACGTCACCGTCGCAGCGAGGGGCTGTTGGGTGACCGCGTCGAGCACGACCCCCTTCAGCCAAAGCGGGAAGGGTTGCACAGGTACGGGCCCGAGATCGACCTCGCCCGCGGGTGCCGCGTCGCCGATCGGCAGCCGCACGTCCACGGAGCCGATCGCCCGGTTCGTTGCATCGACGACCAGGTAGGTGTGTTCGACGTCACCAGAAACCAGACTCGGCCGCCGCAACCGGCCCTGCGCGTCGCTGAACTCGTCGACTCGCCAATCGTCCTTGTGGCGTGGGTCGGCCAGACGATGGCCGACCAGCGGGCTGCCGTCGGAGCTGCGCAACGAGAGCGTGAACCACGTCGTCGCCTTCTCGACGAGATCCACGGTGACGACTTCGCCGGCGGTGGTGGGGCCGCGGAAGTACAGCCAGGTATGGCGTTCGGTGCGCAGATGCCAGCTGCGTGCGAGCGGTGCGGCGAGCACGACGTCGGGGCGGCGGCGGTCAATCGGCACGACGCGTTCGAAGGACTCGCCGTCCCCTCGCGCGAGCAGCGGCAGGCTCGTCGGCAGAGCGCTGGGTTCCGCCGTTCGCCGCCACGTGCGCACGACGATCCTGCCGTTCGCTGGGCACGTCAGCACGAACGGCTCGGTGCCGAGTTCCTCGAGTGCGAACTCCACCGCGGGCGGATCCACGCCGAGCATGTCCACACGCGCGCGCAAGCGGCGGCGTCCTTCGATCGGCCAGCAACCGAACGTCTGCGCGTGCGGCACGACGACGGTCCCGTCGTCGTCGGACTCGCATGCGGCGACCTCGCGCCAGCACCGTTCTTCGTCGGGGGGCAACGTCAGCGCCTCGACCACGACGCGCAGGTCGGCTTGTGGCCTGCCGCGGTCGTCGACGACGCGGAGGCGCACGTCGAGGTCCGTGTCGATTCGAAGTTCGGCTCGCGGCGTGGCCCAGTCGTCGGTCCGGAACGTCGTCGTGCCGTAGAGCGAGCCGCTGCGCGCGGTCGCGTGCAGGCGTGCCGCCGGCAGCTCGCGCAAGTCGACGAAGCCGTCGCGATCACTGCGGCGTCGCACTGGCGTTGCGGCAGGCTTGCGGCCTTCGTCTGCCGCGTCCTCGACCAACTCGACTTCGGCGTCGGCGATGGCCGTGCCGTCGCGGTCGACGACCCGCAGTCGGCACGTGGCTGGGGCTGCGTCGGCTTCACCAATCGTCGATTCACCGTTCTGCGCGGGCCCGCCGTTCGACAGCGTGCATGCGAGCAGCGTGCTGAGCAGCACGAGGACGAACAGCATCGGCACGCGGTGGTGCAACAGCATCGTGCGCATTGCGGGGTGTGGCTCTCCTTGGCGAGGAGTCAGAGCCTAGCGTCGTGAGCGAGTTCGTGCGCGGCGGGCACGACGGCGCTTGGGGTGTGGGCGCCCCGCCTGGCTGCGCTGGTGCATGCATCCAGCCGAGGACCAGCAAGCTGCCGCCGAGCGCCAGCAGGAACAGCAACGGCGCGATGGTCAGTGGCTTCATGGCGTCCCGCGAGGTTCCGATGCACCGCGGAATACGGCCGAGTTTCGGAGGGCGGCGTCGGCCAGCATAGCGAACGGGAACCGGGCCAACTCACCCGCTGAGTGCGCTGCGTTCGACCGGGCGCACGCCTACAGCTGCCACCAGGGCAGCGCCGTGATGCGCTCTTCGAGCTGCATCGGCCGCGGGCAGCGACACACCACGTAGCCATGCGCAGCTGTGCCGCGGTGTTCGTCGAGGAACGTGCGCAGATGCCGACAGTCCGTCGCCGATGGTCTGTCGGTCCACTTCACCTCGATCGGCGTCACCTTGCCTGCCGACTCGACGACGAAGTCGACCTCCGCGCCATCCTTGGTGCGCAGGAAGTGCAGCGTGCCCTTTCCTCGGTAGTGCAGCCGCTTCCACAGTTCGATGCCGACCCACTGTTCGAACACCGGCCCGGGATCGTTGCGCACCATCGCGGGGCCGATCTCGTGGCCCGCAGCTGCGTGGCGTACGCCGACGTCGAACAGGAAGAAGCGAGGCGTCGACAGCACGTTCTTGCGCGGGCTCTTCGACCATGCGGGCACGGTGAAGCCGACGAACATGTCCTCCAGCAACTGGTAGTAGCTCTTCACCGTCGGCTGGGAGATGCCGGCGTCGCGCGAGATCGCAGCGTGATTGACGATCTGCCCGGATTCGCGCGCCGCCAACTGGAGGAACCGCAGGAACGCGGCCCAGTCCTTCACCAGCGCCTCACGCCGGATCTCCTCTTCGAGATGGGCCTGCGCGTAGCTGCGCAGCAACGGTGCTCGATCGCGGATGGCTGCCGTCACGACGCCCGGTAGCTCGCCGTAGCACAACCGTGTTTCGAGGTCGGCTGCCGGGAACGGATTGTCCGGCGGCTGTCGCCACACCATCGGCAGCAGGGACCTGTCCGCCGGTCCGTGGTCCGGCGCCGCCCGTTCGGCCAGGGTCAGTGGATACAGCCGATGCAGCAGGCATCGGCCTGGCAGCAGGTTGGTGCCGGTCGAGCGAAGTTTGCGCGAGGAGCTGCCGCACAACACGAAGCGCCAGCGCCGTCGATCGAGGTCGTAGAGGTGCTGTACCGCATCGAAGAGCGCCGGCACGTTCTGCGCCTCGTCGACGAACACGAACGTCGGGCCGCGCCGTCTGGGCATCGCCTTGCACTCGGCCGCGAAGCTGCCCGGATCGGCCAGGAATCGCCCGCGCAGACCGGGTTCGGCGAGGTCGTACGAAACGGCATCGCCGGGCATCGCGGCACGCAGCAACGTCGACTTCCCGGTCTGGCGTGCTCCGAACACGATGTGCACGAACGGTCGACGGAGGGCCGCGCGAAGCGGGTTCTCGAACCAGCGAGCGAACATGGGGGCGATCCTAGCCAGGCGAGGAATGTAAAGTCTACTTTAGATTCCTCGCCCTTTTCTAAAGTGCACTTCACGATTCCTCGCCTTCCTCGGAAGCGCCTCGGACCGACCGCTGGTCCCGCAGCCACTTCGTGATGCACGGAGCTCCCGCCCATCGCCGGCCCGGACGTGCGCACCTCACTCCCAAGGGAAGCGCTTCTGGTCGCGCTGGATCGTCGGCCGCCGCGCCCGGCCCGAACTCGGCGGCGGCGCAGGCGGCGGCACCACGCGCGCCTGCTGCCGCCGCATCGGCGCCTTGCCGGTGATCGCGGCGAGCAGGAACTCGAGCACGTCGTCGGCTTGCCACGCCTTGCCGCCACGCAGCGGCGGCAGCATCAGGTGCGTCTTGCCGGCTTCGACCGCGCGCACGTCGGCGAAGCAGTCGATCCAGCTGCCGCCGAGCGGCACGCCGGGCGCGTGGCGCACGACGACGCGGTCCTCGACCCATTGCACACCGTGCACCGCGAGGCCCATCAGGCCGTGCTTCAGGCGGAACACGCGCAGCAGCGTGCGCACCGGCTGCGGCAGCTTGCCGTAGCGGTCCTGCAGTTCGGCCTCGAGCTCGCGCAGGCGTTCGTCGTCGGTCGCTTCGTCCATCTCGCGCAGCAGCTCGAGGCGCTGGCGCGGATCGGTCAGGAAGTCCATCGGCAGGAACGCCTGCACGCGCAGGTCGACGTCGACCTCGACCACGTGCACGCGGATCGGTTGCTGCACCTTCGCCGACTCGACGGCGGAGCGCAGCAGCTGGCAGTACATGTCGTAGCCGACGGCGGCGATGTGGCCCGACTGTTCGGGGCCGAGCAGGTTGCCGGCACCGCGGATCTCGAGGTCCTTCATCGCGATCGCGAAGCCGGCACCGAGGTGCGAGAACTCCTCCAGCGCCTTCAGTCGCGCCTTCGCCTCGAGGCCCGGTGGTTCGTCGCGGTCGAGCAGCAGGTAGCAATAGGCCTTCTCGCTGCTGCGGCCGACGCGGCCGCGCAGCTGGTGCAGCTCGGCGAGGCCGAAGTGGTCGGCCTGGTCGATCAGGATGGTGTTGGCGCGCGAGATGTCGAGGCCGTTCTCGACGATGGTCGTCGACACCAGCACGTCGAACTCGCCGCGCACGAACGCGCGCACCGTCTTCTCGATCTCGGTTTCGGTCATCTGGCCGTGGCCGATGGCGATGCGGGCACCGGGGGCCAGCTGCCGCAGGCGCTGCGCCAGCGGCTGCAGGTCGCTGATGCGATTGCGCAGCACGAACACCTGGCCCGAGCGGCCGAGTTCGCGCAGCAACGCGTCCTGCAGCACGCGGTCGTCGCGGAACAAGACGCGCGTCTCGACCTCCTGGCGGCCCGGCGGCGGGTTGTCGAGCGTGCTGATGCCGCGGATGCCGAGCAGCGAGCCGTGCAGCGTGCGCGGGATCGGCGTCGCCGACAGCGTCAGCACGTCGACCTCGGCGCGCAGCTGCTTCAAGCGTTCCTTCTGCCGCACGCCGAAGCGCTGCTCTTCGTCGACGATGACGAGGCCCAGGTCGGCGAACTGCACGTCCTTGCCGAGCAGCGCGTGGGTGCCGACGACGATGTCGACCGCGCCCTTCTGCACCTGCTCTTCGATCTCGCGCCGTTCGGCGCCGGTGCGGTAGCGCGACAGCATCTCGACGCTGAGCCCGAACGGCTCGCAGCGCTTCTGGAAGGTGATCGCGTGCTGTTCGGCGAGGATCGTCGTCGGGCACAACACGGCGACCTGGCGGCCGTTGGCGGCGACGCGGAACGCGGTGCGCAGCGCCACCTCGGTCTTGCCGAAGCCGACGTCGCCGCACAGCAGGCGGTCCATCGGTGCCGGCTTCATCAGGTCCTGCTGGATCTCGCTCCACGCGCGCGCCTGGTCCTGCGTGTCGCGGAACGCGAACGCGTCGAGGAAGTCGCGCTCCATCGACTCGGCGGGATACGGCGGCCGTTGCACCAGCGCGCGCTTGCTCTGCACCTCGAGCAGTTCGGCGGCGAGGTCGAACAGGGCTTCCTGCACCTGCTCCTTGCGCCGCTGGAAGCCCTTGCCGCCGAGCTTGTCGAGCGGCGCCTTGCCGGCTCCCTTGGCGCCGCCGCCGCTGCCGACGTACTTCTGGACCAGGTGGATCTTGCTGGCCGGCACCAGCAGCTTGACCTCGTCCTGGAAGCACAGCCGCAGGTGCTCTTCGGTGCCCTGGCCTCTGTGCACCAGCTCGGTGCCTTCGAAGCGCGCGATGCCGTGCACGGCGTGCACCACGGTGTCGCCGGGGCCGAGTTCGAAGAAGCTCTGGATGGCGCGGCTCGGCACCGCCACGCGTTCGCGCACGCGCGCCTGCTGCGGCACGCCCGCGAACTCGACGTTCGACAGCGCGGTCGCCGACAGCTCGGGGATGCGGAAGCCGCGGCTGATCGCGCCGAGCAGCAGCTCGACCTTCTCGGCGGCGAGGTCGACGTTCTTGTGCTGGAAGATCTCGAGCAGGCGCTCGCGTTCGTCGTCGCTGCGGCAGAACAGCAGCACGCGACCTTGCACGCCGCGCACGCTGCGCAGGCGGCCGGCGGGATCGGCTTCGCCGCTGCCGACGGCGCTGCCGGCCGACAGCACCTTGAAGTCGAGGTCGTGGCTCGGCAGCGACGACACGTCGACCCGCGCGCACGGCCGCAGCGTGTCCTGGATCTCCTGGATGGCGTGGCGGCGTTCGCTGTCGAACGCGAGCAGCCGCGCCTGTCGTTCGTCGATGCGCAGCGGCTCGTAGGCGAGCACCAGCGTCTGCGACGGCGTCAGGTGGCGCAGCACCGAGCCTTCGGCCAGTTCGCCGGCGTTGGCGCTGGCGGCCGCGGCCGCCGTGGTCGCACCGCTCGCGCCGAGCGACAGCACGTAGCGTTCGTGCACGGCGGTCGTGCGCTGGCTGCTCGGATCGAAGGTGCGGATCGACTCCAGCTGGCGGTCGAAGAACTCGAGGCGCACCGCCGCGTCGGCCGCCATCGGGAACAGGTCGACGACGTCGCCGCGCACGCTGCACTCGCCCGGCGCCAGCACCAGCGGCACCGAACGCAGCCCCGCCGCCTGCGCCTTCTGCAGCACCTGCGCGCGATCGAGCGTCTGCCCGACCTTCAGTTCGAGCTGCGACTTGCTGAGGCTCTTCGGCGTCGCCACCGGTTGCAGCAGCGCTTCGATGCCGCACAGCAGCGGCGCCTTGTCGGCGGCGTGGTGCTGCATGGCGCGCTGCCGCGCACTCTTCGTCGCCGGATCGGGCTGGCCGGTGTCGTCCTGCTCTTCGCGCGGCAGCACGTGCGACGGCACGCCGAACGCGAACAGGTCCGTCTGCAGCTGCAGGCTGTCGACGTCGTCGGCGGTCAGCACCAGGATCGGTCCCGGGTGCTGCCGGCGCAGCGCCGCGACCAGCAGGCCGACCGAGGCGCCCCACATGCCGCCGACCTTGCGCTGCGCGCCGAGCTTCACCTGCTCGAGCAGGATCTTGCTGGTGGGCAGGCGCGCGAACTCGTCGACGAGGCGCTGGACGGAAGGCGACGGGGTCGAGGTGGTCACAGCGTGGGCGGCGGAGGATAGCGAACGGCGGGGACGATCGCGCGGTGGTGGTGTGCTGGTGAGCCGCTGGGAAGGTCGTAGCGTGGTCGGCAGTCTTCTGGTGCCTTGCATGGATCCAGCCGCCCTCGTCGACTCGCTGCGCGCTGCCTTGGCTGATCGCAAGGACGTGGTCGCGGTCTACCTGTTCGGCCGGGGCGCGCGCAGCGAACTCCAGCCGCACGACGCCATCGAGCTGGCCGTCGCGATCGCGCCTGGTCCCCGCGACGAGGTGTCCGCGGTCGACGCACTGCAGGCCGAACTCGCGCGACGACTGCAGCGTCGGATCCGTGTGGTGGATCTGGGCGGGGCCGGGCTCGGGATGCTGGAACGCGTGCGGCGCTTCGGCGTACAGGTCGGCGGCGCCGAGCCGACCTGCTGGAGCGAACTGTTCCTCGCGGCGCAGCGGCTCCGGCGCCGCCTGTGGTTCGCGGTGGCGTTCGCGAATGCGATCGTCCTCAACGAGATCCTGCTGCAGTTCGGTCCGGGTGGTCTGCGACTGCCGGGGCCCACGTTCGAGCACCTCGTGCGGGTGCCGCTGCTGGTGTTGCCGTGGATCCTCTCCTGCGTGCCGTCGCGTGGCCCTGATGCCCGCGGAATGCCGTGGTTGCTCGCTGCGGTCGTCATGGTGCCTGCGGCGATGCTCGCCGGCCTGGTGGGTACGGTCCTGGTCGTCTTGTTGGTCGCAGGGGTCGAGACCATGCCGCTCGGCAGTGCCGTGATCGGCGCGCTGCTGCTGGCTTGTGTCGCCTGGCTGGTGGCCGGTGTGGGCTGGCGCCGGCGGTTGGCGACATGCCTGCTGTGCGTCGCGTACGTGCCGCCGACGCTGCTCGCCGGGACGGTCGTCTACGTCGTTCCGCCGCGGATCGTGGCGCAGCACGCGGGTCGCCACGGATCGTTCGTGGTCGAGGCAAGACAGCAGTCCTTCGATCTCGCGATGCCGCTGCACGTAGGGTCGCTGCATGTCGTGGTGCCTGGCCTGCTGACCTGGTGGCGTCAGCTTTCGTTCCTGCCGGCCCGAGCGCACGAGATCCAGTTGCACGAAGAGGGTGACGAACTCGTCGTCGACTACCTGTGGTCGAGGTACAGGGAGGAAGGCGTGCCGGCGCAACTGCGCCTGCGCGTTCGCTGAACGCGATCGCCTTGGCCGTCGCCGTTCGCTGCCGGCGGCGCGGTCGCTTCGTCGCCGATCGACGCGATGGCTGGCGGCGATGCCCACGAACGGCCAGACTTCCGCGATGACCGAACGCTTCGAACGCCATCGCCAGCCCTGGACCCCGGCCGAGATCCAGAAGCTGCACCACCTCGCCAGCAAGGGCGCCAGCCTGGCGGCGATCTGCAAGGCGCTGACGCGCAGCGAGGAGTCGGTGAAGATCCGCGCCAAGCTCGACAAGCTGTTGATCACCAAGAAGCGCTGACGCGCGCGAGTCCGCCGAGTCCTTCATGAGCGCCCTGGGCCGGTTCCTCCGCAGCTTCGTGCACGCGGCTCGCGGCATCGCCCTCGGGCTCCGCACGCAGCGCAACCTGCGCGTGCACGCCGTCGCCACCGCGATCGTCGTCGGTCTCGGGCTGTGGCACCGCATCGAACGCTGGGAGTGGTGCGCGCTGCTGCTCGCGTGCGGCCTCGTCGTCGCCGCCGAACTCGGCAACACCGCGATCGAGTGGCTGGCGGACCGCGTCACGCGCGATCGCGAGCCGGCGATCCGCGACGTCAAGGACGCGGCGGCGGGGGCGGTGCTCGCCGCGAGCCTCGCCGCGGCGGTGGTCGGTGCGTTGGTGTTCGTGCCGCGCTGGCTGTAGGGGCTGGGCCGCGGCGGGTGGTCGAGGAACGCCGCCGAGGACCTCGCGACGACGACGCGTTGCGTTTCTCGGATGGACCGTTCCGCCGTCATCGACTCGCTGCGCGACTCCTTCGCCGGTCGCCGCGACGTGGTCGCGGCCTACCTGTTCGGCAGTGTCGCTCGCGGGGACGCGCGCGCCGACAGCGACGTCGACGTGGCCGTGCTGCTGGCGGCCGGTGAGCCGGCAGACACGGCTGGCTACGACGCACTGTTCGCGCTGCAGGACGACCTCGAAGAACGCCTGCACCGTCGCGTCGACCTCGTGGCGATGAACGGTGCGCCGCTGGACCTGCTGCACCGGGTGCTGCGCGATGGTGTGCTCGTGGTGGACAACGATCCGGCGCGTCGCGCCGAGTTCGAGGTTCAGGTGCGCACGCAGTACTTCGACTTCCTGCCCCTGTTGCTGCGCTACCGCCAACGTGTGCTGCGAGGGGCCTGATGGACGCGCATCTCGTCGACGAGCGCCCAGGCGGCGATCGGCATCGCGGCGTGGATCCTGGGCGAACGCAAGCTCGGCGAACCGAACTCGGCGCGGTCGATGTTCCGCCTGCGCGCATAGGACGGTTGGGTGACCGTCGAGCAGGCCGAGGTGTGGCGACGCATCGGCCAGCTTCTGCGGAAGCCGAGCCGTTCCGGTGCCGGAAGCCTCTAGAGTCCGCCGCACGATGAAGATCGGACGCAACGATCCGTGCCCTTGTGGCTCGGGCAAGAAGTCGAAGAAGTGCTGTGCTGCGGTCGCCACGGTGGTCCCCGCACCGGCTGCCGAGGACGTGGACCCGGTCGCCGAGCCAGAGGTCGCGACCGAGCCGCCGCCGGCGACGAAGGGGGGCGGGCGCGACTGGGTGCCGCTGCAGCATCAGCAGGGGCGTCTGCGGCCGAGCAACTTCGGCCGCAAGAAGGCGCGCTGAGATGAGATGAGATGAGATGAGATGAGATGAGAGGGCCGGGTCCGCTCGCCGTGGGAATCCGCGGAAAGCGTGTCGGGCGCGGCGGCGGTCCGGCGGGAGGGGGGCGCAAACCCTGCGCATCCCGACCATGAACGCCATCCGCAATCCTCTCCTCTTCGCCGTCGCCACCGCTGCCGCGGCCGCCTTCCTGCCCGCCCAGCACGTCATCCGCACCGCCACCGGCGACCAGCCCGGCGCCAACTTCGGCCGCACCCTGCAGACGATCGCCGACATCGACAGCGACGGCACCGTCGACCTCGTCATCGGCGAGCCGCTGCGCGACAGCGGCGCCTTCACCGACGTCGGCGCCGGTGTGCTGTGGCGGACCGGCGCCTGGGTGCAGCGCGCCCGCTCGGCGGGGGCCTTGCTGAACGGGCGCCTCGGCAGCGCCGTCGCCGGCATCGGCGACGTCAACGGCGACAACGTGCCGGACTGGGTGCTCGGCGCGCCCAACGCCAACGTCGCCTCCGGCGTCGTGCGCGTCTGCTCCGGCGCCACCGGCCTGCCGCTCTACGAGCTGAACGGCGAGCTGTTCTCCGAGTTCGGCGCCGCGGTCTGCAGCATCGGCGACCGCGACAACGACGGCCGCGGCGACTTCGCCGTCGGCTCGCCGATCGACTCGCCGCAGACGGCGAACGGCGTGGTGCGCTTCTACTCCGGCGCGAACGGTGCCTTGCTCGACACGCTGGCCGGCGGCAGTGGCACCGGCTTCGGTCGCAGCCTGGCGACGGTCGGCGACCTGACCGGCGATGGCTCGCCCGAGATCGTCATCGGCGAGCCGCTGGCCGACGTCGGCAGCAGCAACAACGGTCGTGTGTTCGTCAAGAACCCGCGCAACGGCCTCGCCAACTCGTGGGTGTGGACGGCGAGTGGCGCCACCGCGAACGGCAACCTCAGCGTCGCTGCGTGCCCGCTCGCCGACCTCGACGGCGACGGCCGCGGCGACATCGCCGTCGCCGGCAGCAATGGCGTGGTGCTCGTGCGCAGCGGTGCCACCGGCGCCGTGCTCGCCACGATCACCAACACGCAGTTCGGTGCGACCCCGTCGCTGACCGGCCTCGCCGACTGGAACGGCGACGGCACGCAGGACCTCGCCGTCGGTTCGCCGACCGCGAACCTCGCCAACGGCCGCGTGTTCGTCTACTCGCTCGGGGCCGGCACCCCGCTGCTGTCGACGATCGAAGGTTCGCTGCTGGCGAACTTCGGTGCCGCTGTGGCCAACCTCGGCGAC
>VYME01000373.1_pt1 | contig 16333 bp, 13 predicted proteins | sample 5115281 | NCBI WGS metagenome assembly VYME01 (sample SAMN12291780, study PRJNA351875) | freshwater metagenome | isolation source: freshwater lake | place: USA: Michigan, Wintergreen Lake | collected 2013-08-08
GAAAAGCTTGGCACATTTTCCCGGTCACCAGATGTCCTGATCCCCTCGCACCTGTCGCCAGCACCCGCCTCCCGTCCGACGCCCGCCCCGGCCCACGGCCACACCTGACCCTGGTGTTCCCAGCCCCTGGTTTTCCCTAGTTCCTAGTCCCTGAACCTCCCCAGCCCCTACATCCCACCCATGTCCACCCCCCAGCATGACTACGACCCCAACTCGATGCCCGTCGACGCGGCGCGCGTTCGCATCCGCGAGTTCCTCACGCCCGTCACCACGATCGAGCGCGTGCACATCCGCGCGGCGCTGGACCGGACGCTCGCGGAGGACGTCATCTCGCCGATCGATGTGCCGGGCCATGACAACTCTGCGATGGACGGGTATGCGGTGCGCCATGCCGACCTGCGGGAGGACGCCGACGTCACGCTGAAGGTCGTCGGCACGTCGTTCGCCGGGCGGCCGTTCGGTGGCACGGTCGGCGCTGGCGAGGCGGCGAGGATCTTCACGGGCGGCGTGATGCCGGCCGGCACGGACACGGTGATCATGCAGGAGCGCGCGAAGGCCGATGGCGATCGCGTCACGCTCGGCGCGGGCGCGAAGGCGGGCCAGAACCGCCGCCACCGGGGGGAGGATCTGAAGGAGGGTCAGGTCGTGTTCTCCCGGGGGCAGGCCATCGGTGCCGCCGAGATGGGCATGCTGGCGTCGCTCGGGATCATCGAGGTGGGCGTGTTCCGGCGCCTGCGCGTGGCGTTCTTCTCGACAGGCGATGAACTCGTCTCGCTGGGCGGCACGCTGGGTCCGGGCCAGATCTACGACTCGAACCGCTACACGATCCACGCACTCCTGTCACGGATGCACTGCGAGGTGCTGGACATGGGCGTGATCCGCGACGATCCGGCCGACGTCGAGGCCGCCTTCGTCGAGGCCGCCAAGGTGGCCGATGTCGTGATCACGAGCGGCGGCGTCTCGGTGGGCGATGCCGACTACGTGAAGCAGATCCTCGATCGCCTGGGCAAGGTCCACTTCTGGAAGCTCGCGATGAAACCCGGCCGGCCGCTCGCTTTCGGCAAGATCGGCGAGACGCATTTCTTCGGACTCCCCGGCAATCCGGTCGCGGTGATGGTGACCTTCCAGCAGTTCGTCCGCGATGCCCTGCTCTACCTGATGGGCCAGGCCGGCGCGAAACCGGTCCCGACGTTTGCCGCACGCCTCACCGCGCCGGTGAAGAAGGCCCCGGGCCGGACGGAGTTCCAGCGGGGCATCCTGACCCGCGACGACGCCAGCGAATGGACCGTGAAGCCCACGGGCAACCAGAGTTCGTCGATCCTGTCGTCGATGAGTCTTGCCGACTGTTTCATCGTGCTGCCGGAGGAACAGGGCAACGTGGATCCCGGCGCCAGCGTGCAGGTCCAGCTGCTGCACGGATTCAGCTGACGGGAAACGCCCCGACGACGCCGTCAGGGCGGCGAGGCGATCCCCAACGCCACTTCCAGCATCCACGCGACTTCGGTTCTCGCCAGCCGGACAGCGCGCGCGAGCGGCGTCTCTCCTCTGGCATCGGGCAGCGCCGGATCCGCGCCCTGAGCAAGCAGCAATGCCACCGCCTCGGGATAGTCCGCCTCGATGGCAGTGACGAGCGGTGTATCGCCTGCTGCATCCGCGACGTTCGGGCCGGCCCCGCGCCGCAGGAGGAGTTCGATGCCGATCAGCCGCGCGGCATCACGCTGACCCGCCCCGCGAACCGCCCAGTGCAGCGCCGTCTCGCCGCCTGCGGCACGCGTGTCGATGACAGCCCCGGCATCGAGTAGCGCACCGACGGCCCCGGGCTGGACGGTCACGCCGCCCACCGCGCACATCAGGAGCGTCGACCCGCCCTTCGCGGACTTCAGATTCGGATCGACGCCATCGCGCAGCAGCCGCTCGAGCCGTTGCCAGTGCGGATCATGCAAGGCGCGCACGACGCCGCTCGTGCCGCAGTCGAGCGGCTTCACCTCGGCGGGCATCCGCCGCGGGGCGGCCGGACCGACGAAGCGGACCACGACGACCTCCGGCCCGCTGAGGCGCGTCCACGGCACCCGGCCGGGCGAGGGCACGGGATCGAAGAAGACCGCGAGCGACAACCCGGGAACGTCGGCCTTCCCGACCGGAGTCTCTCCGAGGGAGTAGACCGGCAGCAATTGAGCGTCGTCGGCCCGGCGGATCACGGTGCTGTACTGACGCCCGCTCAGCACCACCGCGGGCTCCCCGTCGAGCCCCGCACGTTCGGCCCCGTACGCTCCGACGAGATCGGGCCCCAGCACGACGCCCCATCGGTCGAGCATGGCTGGGCTCAACCCGTCGTAGCGCTCGATCGGCTGATCGTGGGGATGCAGGGACAGCGGCAGCACCGCCATGCCGGTGCCGACGGGGGCCAGGACGTGCCTGCCGCGAAGATCGCCGGAGACGATGGCCGCGCCGGTCGCGGTGCTGGTGAACACCGACATGGCGCCTGCCCCTGCCGCCACCAGGACCACGAATGGCGCCCGTTGAAGCTCGTGCACGCCATCGACCACCGGCACGATGCGCCCGGCCTGCAGGATCTCGATGACAGGCTTGTCGGCCGCGGCGACCGGCGGCGTCCACACGAACGCCACCAGCAGCGCCCCGAACAGACGCAGGCTAGCGACGATCGCGCGCATCCCACGCATTCACGAATCCGGCACGGTTGGGCATCTTCACCTCGGGTAACGAGCGGGCATCGATGACTTCGTCCCGACCGACGATGCCGTTCAGCCACAGTACGTAGGCCGTGACCTGGTACACCTGCTCGTTGGTGAGGGAGAGCGGCCGGTCGTACGGCATCGCGCGGCGGATGTAGTCGAACAGCGTGGTCGCGTACGGCCAGAAGCTCCCCACCGTTCGCAGCGGCGACTTCCCGGCGAGGGTACCCGCACCGCCGGCGAGCGCCGGGCTCGTCTTCCCCTGCCCGCGCACGCCGTGACAGGAGGCGCACTTCTCGATGTAGAGGTCGACACCGTCGATGGCGGTGCCGCGGCCCGGCGGAAGACTCCGGCCGTCGGGTCCGATCGTGATGGAGAGGCCGGCGAGTTCGGCCGCGGAGACGGGTTCGCCGAGATTCGGCGTCGCACCACACGCGCCCGCGAAGAGCACGATGGCGATGCCCAGCAGCAGGGATCCGACGCGCTCAGTACGCATTCGAGACCTCGCCCATGTCGTCCACCTGCCAGGCCTGGATGGCGTGATAGTGGTACCGCTGCTTCGCGCCATAGCGCTGCAGCCACTCCGCGCGCGTCGGCTGGATCTGTTCGCGCTCGTCCATCGCGCGACTCATCAGGCGGACGGGCTTGCCGTCCCACCGCCACGGCAATCGGAACCGTGTGAATGCAAAGGGCTGGGCGGACTCCATGAGCTCCGTCTCCGCCCACGTGCGCCCGCCATCCGCGGAGACGTCGACCCGGGCGATGCGCCCTGCTCCGCTCCACGCGAGGCCGGAGATGTCGTAGTAGCCGGGACCCTGAAGCATCCAGCCGGGCGACGGTTGCGTGATCACGGACTTCACGCCCATCTCGAAGGTGAACTGGAGCGCGCGGCCGTCCGGCAGCGCATCGGTGTAGTGGGACGTCTCGTCGCGGGCCTGCACCGGGGCGGTCACGAGTTCGAGCCGGTGCAGCCACTTCACGGACATGTTGCCCTCCCAGCCGGGGAGCAGCAGCCGGACCGGATAACCCTGCTCGGGCCGCAACCGCTCGCCGTTCTGGTAGAGCGCCACGATGGCGTCGTCGAGCGCCTTCTCGATCGGGATGGAGCGATGCATCGACACGGCATCGGCCCCCTCGGCGACGATCCATTTCGCATCGGGCTGGACGCCGGCCTCCTCCAGCAACAGCGAGAGCGGCACGCCCGTCCACTCGCTGCACGACACGAGCCCGTGGATCTCGCCACAGGTGACCTGAGGCGGCTGGTCGTTGGTGTTGGGATAGCTGTTGCCGGCGCATTCGATGAAGGCCATGGCGGTCGTCATCGGATACCGGCCGAGCGCCTCGATCGAGAACCGCAGCGGACGCTTCACGAGCCCGTGGACGACGAGCCGATGCTTCGCGGGGTCGATCTCGGGCACCCCATGATGATGGCGTTCGAAGTGGAGACCATTCGGCGTGATCGTGCCCCGCAGCTGCTGCAACGGCGTGAACGATCCGCCGTTGCCGAGCGCGATCGCACCGTAGCGGTGGTAGGTGGTGCGGGTGACGGCGTCCTCGAATCGCGAGGGTTTCCCATAGCCGGTGGGCGGAAGTCCGGGCGTCCTGCGCGACGGTTGCGCCGCGCCGAGATGCTCGTCGGCGGCGCCCGCCGGCAATGCTGCGGCAGCCCCGAGCGTCACCGCCCCCTTCAACACGGCGCGGCGTGACAGGAGCCCGCCGCCCGCCACCGGCGTCGGATCGCTCGCATTCCTGAAGCGCGTCAATGCGCGTGGTTCGTCCACAGAACTGCTCATTCACCTCCCTCCGGAATCACGGCGCTTCTGCGAGCGCACGGATCGCCCGATCATGCCATCGGGACAGGGTCCATTGCGCGATCATTGCACCGACGAATGCGGTGAACATGTCCCATTGGGTGTCCCACACGTCGCCCTGGGTGCCGAGGAAGGCCTCCGCGGCCGTGCCGCTCGCCACCGCGACCCACCACTCGATGAACTCGTAGAACGCGCTGATCGCGAGGCACACGCACGTCACGAGGAAGAACAGCCAGCGGTGCCCGTGGACCACCGCGCCGCGGATCAGGATCTCCCGCGCGATCATCGCCGGAACGAAACCCTGCATGAAATGGCCCACCCGATCGTAGTAGTTCCGATCGAGGGCGAAGCGGTCGCGCAGCCAGTCGAACGCAGGCACCTCCGCGTAGGTGTAGTGCCCGCCCACGCAGAGCACGATGGCGTGGAGGCTGATGAGCCCGTAGACGAGCGTCGTCAGGCGAAGACGCGGATACATCCACGCGAGTGCGGCGGCACCCGCGATGCCGGGAACCACTTCGAGGAACCAGGTGAAGCCGTCCTTCGGGGCGATCCCGGACCACAGCAGCACCAGGAGAAAGGCGGCCAGGTAGAACACGTGCGCGGGCTGGGTACGCTGCATCGGCATGAAGGCATGGGCCGCAACATCGAGAGGCCCGAGTGTAGCGCCACCGCGGCACGCAGGACTGCCCGCCGTCCGGGGCTTCTGCGCCGGTCACGGGTCGCTGTCGGCCTGCGCGGGCGGCATCGACGGCGAGAAATGGCCCCTCGCCCCCGCGTTACCGTCTCAAGGCCGATCCGTTCGCGGGGCCACCACACCGGTCCTCTGGCATGATCCGGGACCGCCGTCCTCCCCTGCTTCCCCGATGAATCGTGGTGTCGTCCTTGCCCTCACGGCGTATCTGCTGTGGGGCGCCTTCCCGCTCTATTTCAAGGCCGTGCAGAGCATCCCGCCCGCGGACATGCTCGCCCATCGCGTGCTCTGGTCCGCGTTGTTCGTCTGGGTGCTGCTGGCCGCGCAGCGCCGCTGGCAATGGGTCGAGCGCGTCTTCGCCGAGCCCCGCGTGCTCGCGACCTTCACGCTGTCCGCGGTGATGGTGTCGCTCAACTGGGGCGTCTACATCTACGCAGTCTCGTCCGGACACATCGTCGACGCGAGCCTCGGGTACTTCATCAACCCGCTGATGAGCGTGATGCTCGGCGCGCTGGTGCTCCGCGAGCGGATGCGTGCGCTGCAGTGGTTCGCGATCGCCTGCGCTGCGATCGGCGTGGCGTGGCTCACGTGGACCGCCGGGCGGCCCCCGTGGATCGGGCTGGTGATCGCCGTGTCGTTCACCGTCTATGGTCTGCTGCGAAAGACGGCCCCGCTCGGATCGATGGAAGGGCTGATGCTGGAGACCGTGCTGATCGCACCGGTGGCGATCGGCTATCTGGCTTGGTTCACGGATTACGCCGCGGCCGACACGCCGCATGCGCCGCTCACCATGCTGCTGCTGATCGCCGCCTCGGGCCCGGTGACGGCGATGCCGCTCCTGCTGTTCGGCGCGGCCGCGCGGAAGATCCCGTTGTCGGTCCTGGGGGTGATCCAGTACGTCGCGCCCTCGCTACAGTTCGTGCTCGCACTCTTCTACTTCCGCGAACCCTTCGATCCGCACAAGGCGCTCGGGTACGTGGCGATCTGGACGGGGCTCGCGGTGTTCACTGCCGAGGCGCTGTGGCTCGCGTCGCGACGGCGCAACGAAGTCACTGCGTGACTCAGGCGGTAGCCGGCGTCTCGAGGGCGCGCCGCAGCGGGTCCTGCCGATAGAAGAGACGCATCTGCTCGTACACCGCCGGGTAGACGTCGGCGAGCACATCGGGCATCTCGAAGAAGACCTCGCTCACCACCGAGAAGAACTCGGCCGGCGACTCCGCCGCGTAGGGATCGATCTCGGTGTTCTCCCGCCGCCGGACGCGCACACCGTGATGGTGGAAGGCATCCTCGAACGCGGCGGACCACGCCTGGCGGTTCATGCCGCGGTGGAGCGGCGGAAATCCGTTGGCGGAGCCGTTCAGCATGTCGAGCTTGTGGGCGAACTCGTGGATGACGACATTCGCGGCGTCCTCATCCCCCGCCCGCGCGACGTCCGCCCACGACAATACGACCGGCCCCTGCAACCAAGCCTCGCCGAGCCTCCCGACATGCTCGGTGTGCACGACGCCGGCTTCGTCGGTCCAGGTCTGTTCGGGGAAGAACTCGTCGGGGTAGACGATGACCTCCTCCCAGCCGTCGTAGTACTCGATGCCGAGTTCCAGCACGAGGATGCAGGCCTGTACGGCGATCGAGACCCGCATGGCATCGTCCAGCGTATGGCCACCTGCCGCGGTGATCGACTTCGTCGCGAGGAAGAGCCGGACGAGATCGCGCAACTTCTCGCGCTCCGCGGGCCACAGTGCCCGCGTGAAGGCGAAGTGGCGCACCGTGCTCCGCCAGAGCGTGTCGTCGAGCGGGACCCGCGCGAGCAGCCGCGCACGTCGCCACTCCCGGAAGCGCCGGATCAGGTTCAGGAAAGCGGCAGCTCCGGATCGGGGTCATCCACCTGCGCGAGCACTTCCTCGATGCGCGCCATGTCCCCGGGGGCTTCCAGTTCCACCCGTTCGATCTGCGTGAAGCGGCGCACGATCTTGTCGCTGCTGATCCGCACCTCCTGGGCGTCTTCGTGGGCGAGCCGGATGTGGTCAGCGAGCTTCTTAATGCGCTGCTCGAAGCGTCCGAAGTCCTTGCCGAGCTTGCCCAGTTCATCCTTGATGACGTGCACCTGACGACGCGTCTCGACATCCTTCATGACGGCGCGGGCGGTGTTGAGGACCGCCATCATCGTCGTGGGTGAAACGATCCAGACGCGGCGCTGCATCGCGTGATCGACCACCTCGGCGTGGTAGGCGTGGATCTCCGCGAAGACGGCCTCGGCCGGGATGAACATGACGGCGCCGTCGGAGGTCTCGCCTTCGATGATGTACTTGTCGGCGATGGCGTCGACGTGCTTCTTGACGTCGGCCCGGAATGTCTTCTGGGCCTCGCGACGATCGACGTCGCCGAGCGTGCCGTCGAACATGCGGTGGTAGTTCTCGAGCGGGAACTTGGAATCGACCGCCACCATGCCCGTGGGCGCAGGCAGGATCAGCACGCAGTCGGCGCGCGCGCGGTTGGAAAGCGTGTACTGGAACTCGTAGGCGCTCGGCGGGAGGATGTTGCGGACGAGATTCTCGAGCTGCACCTCGCCGAAGGCGCCGCGCGATCGCTTGTCGCCGAGCAGTTCCTGCAGGCTCACGACATTGGTCGTCAGGCCGTCGATCTTCTTCTGCGCCTCGTCGATCGTCGCGAGCCGCGCCATCACGCTGGTGAACGTCTCGTTGGTCTTCTTGAACCCCTCCTCCAGACGCTCGCTCACGCGGCCCTGGATCTGCTCCAGCCTCGCATCGGTCGTCCGCGTGAGATTCTCCATGTTGGCGCCGAGCTGGAGCGACATGGCGCGGACGCTGTCCTGCATCGTCTCGGACTGGACCCGCCCCTGCTCCGCCAACGCAGCGAGCGACTTCTCGAGCATCTCGGAACGCATTTCACCGAGGCGCGACAGCACGGACTCCCGCAACTCCCCGAACTGCGCGAGCAGCTGCTGGCGGAGATCCGCCACGTTCGCGAGGAGCGATTCGCGGTTGGCGGCGAGTTCCTGGTTGGTCGAGATCTGGAGTGCGACGAGCGCGTCGCGGGTCTGCCGAAGCTGGAGGTCGACAGTGGCGCGGAGCTGATCCGCGCGCTCTGCGCTGCCGGTATCGAGACGGTGGAGTTGTTGATCTACGGTGCTGCGCAGCTGGTCGGCGCGCTCCGCACTGCCTGCGGACAGTCGATCACCCAGGCCGGTGAGCCCGGCCCCGAGATCCCGCAGCATCTCGCGATGACGGGCATCGAGCGATTCGGTGAGGCGACGCTCTGTTTCCGCCTGCTCGCGGGTATTCCGCTGCAGGCGTCCAGCGACGAAGAGCACCGCCACGATCAGCAGGATCGCGACGGCGAGGAACGTGATTTCGAAAGTAGAGAAGGCCATGCGAGGAGTATAGCGGCGAGGTCCGCGGCGCCAGCGATCGATGCCGTCGCATCGCCCTCGAGGGCGACCTGCATCGCCCGAAACCAGGCCGGGCCCGCCGATTTCGATGGGCGCTTCGTCGGTGGGGCAGCCCCGCACGGCGTGTCCAATCACCACGCCGCACCCCACCCCATCCCCGGATCGCCCTGACGGGCGACCTACGACACAGACCTTACGCCACCGCTTCCGCGCTGGCGCGTGACGCGCGCTTGCCAAGGGGTGTTAGCTCCGGCTCACGCGCAACTGCGCATGACCCTTCACTGACACGCCCTGCCGCACGCATCGCGCTACGCCACCGCTTCCGCGCTGGCCCGCGACGCTCGCTTGCGGTCATGCTCTTTCAGGTAGCGCTTGCGGATCCGGATCGCCATCGGCGTGATCTCGACCAGTTCCTCGTCGGAGATGAACTCGATCGCCGATTCGAGCGTGAGCGAGATCGGCGGGACGAGGCGCACGGCTTCGTCGGTGCCGGAGGCGCGCACGTTCGTCAGCTGCTTGCCCTTGATCGGGTTCACGACGAGGTCGTTGTCGCGGGAATGGATGCCGATGACCATGCCTTCGTACAGCGGATCGCCGGGCGATACGAACATGCGGCCGCGGTCCTGCAGCTTCCACAGCGCGTAGGCGACGGCATCACCGTCGTCCTGCGAGATCAGCACGCCGTTGCGGCGCTCGGCGATCTCGCCCTTCACAGGGCCGTAGTCGTCGAAGATATGGCTGGCGAGGCCGGTGCCGCGCGTCATCGTCAGGAACTCGCCCTGGAAGCCGATGAGGCCCCGCGCCGGGATGCGGTACTCGAGGCGGACACGGCCCTTGCCGTCCGGCTGCATGTCCTGCATCTCGCCGCGGCGGCGACCCAGTTCTTCCATGACGGCGCCCTGGTGGGCGTCTTCCACATCGACCGTGAGCAGTTCGTACGGCTCGCTCTTCACGCCGTCGATCTCCTTCATCACGACGCGCGGGCGACCCACCGCCAGCTCGTAGCCTTCGCGACGCATGTTCTCCAGCAGGATCGTGAGGTGGAGTTCGCCGCGACCGGACACCACGAAGGTGTCGGAGTCGGCCGTGAACTCGACGCGAAGCGCCACGTTGCTCATCAGCTCGCGCTCGAGGCGCTCGCGGATCTGGCGGGACGTGACGTACTTGCCTTCGCGCCCGGCCATCGGCGAGCTGTTCACCATGAAGTTCATCGTGAGCGTCGGCTCGTCGACCCGGAGGAGCGGCAGCGCCTCCTGCGTGCCCGGGTCGGTGATCGTGACGCCGATGCCCACTTCGTCGATGCCGTTGATGAGGACGATGTCGCCGGCCTCGGCCTGGTCGACCACCTGACGCTCGAGGCCCTTGAACACCAGCACCTGATTGACCTTGGCCATCTTCGGCTCGCTGCCCGGGCCGCGCATGACGGCGACCTGCTGACCGGAGCGGATGCGGCCGCGCTGGATGCGGCCCACGCCGATGCGGCCGACGAAGCTCGAGTAGTCGAGCGAACAGATCTGCAGCTGCAGCGGACCTTCGGGGTCGGCGTCGCGGACCGGCACGTATTCGAGGATGGCGTCGAAGAGCGGGCGCATGTTGTCGCCATGCTCCGTGGCGGTGCGGGAGGCCCAGCCCTGGAGCGCCGACGCATACACCACGGGGAAGTCGAGCTGCTCTTCGGTCGCACCGAGCTTGTCGAAGAGATCGAAGGTCTGGTTGACGACCCAGTCGGTGCGGGCACCCGGGCGGTCGACCTTGTTGACGACGACGATGGGCTTCAGGCCGAGGGCCAGCGCCTTGCGCGTCACGAAACGCGTCTGCGGCATCGGACCTTCCACGGCATCCACGAGGAGCAGCACGCTGTCGACCATCGAGAGCACGCGCTCCACCTCGCCGCCGAAGTCGGCGTGGCCCGGGGTGTCCACGATGTTGACGTGGGTCCCCTCGTACTGCACGGCGCAGTTCTTCGCGAGGATGGTGATCCCGCGTTCCTTTTCCAGGTCGTTGGAGTCCATCACGCGCTCCGTCACGGCCTGGTGGGCCTGGAAGGTGCCGGACTGGCGCAGGAGCTGATCCACGAGGGTGGTCTTGCCGTGGTCGACGTGGGCGATGATGGCGATGTTGCGGATGGCGCGTGTCACGATGGAGGGTACTCAGGACGACGGGTGAGGCCCGCGGGCGGGGGGCCGGATGCCGTGGGGGATGCCTGAGGCGCAGCAGCACCAGTGGCAGCCCGAGGGCAGAGAGCCCGACAGTGTGCCGCGTCATGGACGACCTGTCCACCTCCGCGACCCGAAACAAGGCACATCGAAAGCACGACGCGCTCCAGATCGCCGCACGCGGGACGATAAGGCCCGTGAGCCTGGACCCAGCGGAGCCGAAGAACGCCACGCCGGGAGCATGGCGCGCGACGGTGACAGGCACGTGACCGGATCGCACCGAGTGGTCCCCGATGCGTACGCCCGAAAGGCCGGCGCGACACGCAGCCGAAGAATCGTCCGATGAACGCCCCTTACGAAATCGTCCCCGAGAACAACCCGTCCAGCCTGGCCGCCATCGAGGCTCTCCTCGATCGCGACGGCAACGGTCGCACCACGGGACGATTCCACGGCCATCGCCTCGACAGCCATTTCCAACCGATCTACAGCCTGGCCCACGGTCGCGTGATCGGTTGGGAAGCCCTGATGCGCGGCACCACCCCCGGTGGCCAACCGGCCATGCCGCCCGCCATCCTCGCCCTGCCGCGGGACGACCGGGAACGCAGCCGGCTCGACTGCCTCAGCCGGGCGGTGCACGTGGACAACTTCCTCGGCGCCGGCCCGACGGACGGCTGGCTGCTGCTGAACATCCAGCCCGAGACCTTCCTGCAGGGACCGTGGGAGGGCACCTTCTTCGAGGATCTGTTCTCCTCCCGGAATCTGCCGCACCACCGCGTGGTGCTCGAAGTGCTGGAGGACGCCATCCGCGATCGATCGCAGATCGGCGATGCCATCGAGTTCTACCGGAACCACGGGTGTCTCGTGGCCATCGACGACTTCGGTGCCGGCCATTCGAATTTCGACCGGGTGTGGTCCATGCGCCCCGACCTCGTCAAGCTCGACCGGCAGATGCTGCTCCGGGCGACCGAGGAACCCCGCATCCGCCGCGTGATGCCCGCGATGGTGTCGATGCTCCACGAAGCCGGTGCCCTCGTCCTCATGGAAGGGGTCGAGACCGAGGAACAGGCGCTGATCGCCCTCGACGCCGACGTGGACCTCGCGCAGGGGTATCTCTTCGGACGCCCGGCGCGCTCGCCGATGGACGCCCCCGACTGCACGACGCTCTTCGAGGAGCTTTGGCGCCGATCCCAGACGGACGCCCGCGCCGTGTGGATGGGCGACCGACGCCACATCGCGCCATACCAGAACGAGATCGGCCTGGCGGCGACCCACATCGAGGCCGGGATCTCTCCCGAGGTGGCGTGCAGCCGGTTCCTGACGCTGCCCCGCGCCGACCGCTGCTATCTGCTCACGGAAACGGGCCGGCAGACCGAGCATCGGATGCTGGCGCCCGACGCATCGGGAGACGGCGATGCGCGGTTCGGACACCTCGGCAACGCCGCCGGCGCCAACTGGTCGCGACGCCCCTACTTCCGCCGCGCCATCGAGCATCCGGGCCGTGTGCAGATCTCGCGACCCTATCTGTCGCTGGCGACCGCGAAGTCCTGCGTCACGCTGTCGATCCAGTTGCGCACCCGCGACGGTCAGCTGCTCGTGCTGTGCGGGGACGTCGCGGAAGCCTAGTCCCTGTCGGATCGGGTCACCCCCGCCGCAGCACCTCCATGGGCGTCGCCCGGAGCAGCCCCGCCGTTCCCAGCATTCCCGCCAGCACGACCCCCGCTGTCCCGATCACCGGCCCGGCAAGCCACAGCCAGGGATCCGGCGTGTAGGGCACCCGCAGCACCTCCCGCGCGAGTAGCCAACCCACCCCCGAGGCCCCGAGGGCGGCGAACGTCCCGGCGAGACCGCCCACCACCGCGAACTCCGCCGCCTGGATCCACCCGATCTGCTTCGACCTCGCGCCGAGCGCCCTCAGCAGGGCCGCCTCCTGCCGCCGCTCGTCGTGGGTCGTCTGCAACGCCGCGAGCAGTACCAGCAGGCCGGCACCGAGACCGAACAGGAAGAGGAACTCCACCGCCCGCACGACCTGCTCCATCATCGACTGCACCTGACCCAGGATGGCCGCCACGTCGATCACGAGCAGATTGGGGAAACGCTTCACGAGGCGGTCCATCAGCGCATCGTCGCCGCGCGGCAGATGGAAGCTCGTCACCCAGGTGGTCGGTTGCGCATCGAGCACCCCCGGCGGCGCGACCACGAAGAAGTTCACCCGGAAGCTGTCCCACTGGACCTTGCGCAGGCTCGTGACGGGTGCCTCCAGGCGCGTCCCGGCGATGTCGTAGGCGAGCACATCCCCGGCCTTCAGGCCCAGCGTCTCCGCGATTCCCGCCTCCATCGAGAACTGCGGTCCGGGCTTCGCACCCGTCCACCACTGTCCCGCCACGATCACGTTGTCGTCCTGCGGGCGCTCGGCCCACGACAGGTTGAACTCGCGGTCCACCAGCCGCCGCGCGCGTTCGTCGGTGTAGCTGGCCGAGTTCACCGCCCTGCCGTTGATCTCGACGAGCCGGCCTCGGACCATCGGGAAGAACCGGGGTGCTGCGCGACCCGCTTCCGCGAAGAAGGCCTTCAGCGGCTCGACCTGATCGGGCTGGATGTTCACGAGGAACCGGTTCGGCGCGTCCACGGGCAGTGAGCCGCGCCAGCTCTCGAGCAGATCGCCCCGCGTGATCGACAGCAGGATCAGCGCGAGCAGCCCCGCACCGAGCGCCACGACCTGGATCACGCTAGCTCCCGCGCGCCGCGACAGGTTGGCGAGTCCGAATCGCCAGGCGAACCCGGCCCTCGAACCGAGCCGGGCCACGCTGCGGATCATTCCCCAGGCGACGAGTGCCGACACGACACCCGCCGCGGCGATGCCGCCCAGCACCCAGGCGGCCATGCGGGCATCCCGCGTGTGCCAGAGCACGAACCCTGCAACCGCGGCGATGCCGGCGCCGTGCGCCAGACCGGCGGGCAACGAGGGAGGCGCGAGATCCCGACGCAGCACCCGCAGCGCCGACACGCGTCCGAGCGACAGCAACGGCGGCAATGCGAAGCCCAGCAGCAGGACGAAGCCCGCAACCACCCCTTCCACGGCAGGACGCCAGCCCGGGGGTGGCAGCGGGACCTGGACGAGCGGCGCAAGCAGCGCGGCAAGACCGGTCTGCGCCGAGAACCCCGCGAGGCAGCCGACCAGACCTGCGCCGAGCCCGAGGACGGCCAGCTGGACGGCGTGCAGCCCGACCGTGACCCGGCGGCTGGCGCCGAGGCAGCGCAGCACCGCGCAGTGATCCACGTGGCGCCGTGCGTATTGCCGTGCCGCGAGCGCGACGGCCACCGCGGACAGGATCACGGAGAGCAGCGACGCGAGCCCGAGGAACTTCTCGGCGCGCTCCAGGGCGCTGCGGATCTCCGGTCGCGCATCGCGGACGTCCTCCACGCGCTGCCCGCGCTCCAGGCGCGGCACGGCCTCCGCGCGGAACCCGGCGAGGGCGGACTGCGCGCCCGACAGCATGAGGCGATACGTCACGCGGCTGCCGGTCTGGACCAGCGCGGTGGCCGGCAAATCGGCGGCGTTCAGCACGATCCTGGGCATCATGTTGAGGAAGCCGATGCTCACTTCGGGGTCCTCCACCACGCGCGCCGCCACAGTGAACTGCGCCTCGCCGACCGTCAGCATCGTGCCGGCCACCAGCTTCAACCGCTCGGCCAGGCGATCGTCGATCCATACCTCGCCGCGGTTCGGCGGGCCACCCGGGATGCGCCGACCCGCGGCGTCGGCGATCGTGAGGCGCCCCTTGAGCGGGTAGCCGGCCTCGACCGCCTTGATCTCGGTGAGCACGCTCGCCTCCCCCGAACTCACCATGCTCGGGAATCGGGTGGTCTCCGTGCGGACGAGTCCGGCCTGCTTCGCCGAATCGCGAAAGTGATCGGGGATGGGGCGGTCGGACGCCAACACGAGATCGGCCCCGAGGAGCTGGCTCGCCTCCTGGGACAGGGCGAGCTTCACGCGGTCAGCGAAGAACGCGACGGTCGTGAAGCTCGCCACTGCCACGACGAGCGAGATCGCCATGATCCGCAGTTCGCCCGACCGCGCGTCGCGCCCGAGGAGCCTCAGCGCCAGGCGGAGCAGCGCCGCGATCCCGGCGCGGGGAGGTCGGAGGTCAGCCACGCTCGTCCGCCACGAGTTGCCCCGACGCGAGACGCAGCCGTCGAGCGCAACGACGGGAGAGACCTTCGTCGTGCGTGACGAGGATCAGCGTCGTGCCGTGCTCGCGGTTCAGTTCGAACATGAGGTCCGCGATGTCGCGGCCCGTGGCGGAATCGAGGTTGCCCGTGGGTTCGTCGGCGAAGAGGACACGGGGCGGCCCGCCGAAGGCCCGTGCGATGGCGACCCGCTGCTGCTCGCCGCCCGAGAGCTGTCTCGGATAGTGGGTCACGCGGTCCGCGAGCCCGACGCGCTTCAACAGGGTCAGCGACACGGCGCGAGGGTCCGCGGCACCCGCCAGCTCCAGCGGCAGCATCACGTTCTCGAGGGCCGTGAGCGACGGCAGCAATTGGAAGGACTGAAATACGAAGCCCACCACCTGCCCCCGGAGCGCCGCGCGGCCGTCCTCGTCGAGCTGACCGAGGTCGTGTCCATCGAGATGCACCGATCCCGCGCTAGGCTGGTCGAGCCCGGCAAGCAGACCGAGCAGTGTGGTCTTGCCGGAACCCGAAGCCCCGACCACGGCGACGGATTCCCCCTGCTCGATGTCGAAGCTGATGGCATCGACGATGGTGAGGCTGGCCGATCCTGTGGCCACTTGCTTGGTCACTCCGCGGGCGGAGACAATCGTCGGCATGCGATTCCGTGAACAGTGGTGGAAGTGGGTGTTCGTGCTGACCGTGTCCCTGGCCTCCGGGTTCACGGCTGCAGCCGAACCAATCGTGCTGGTGCTAGGTGACAGCTTGTCGGCGGGCTACGGATTGCCGACGGGCAAGGGCTGGGTGGACCTTCTCTCGGAGAGGATGGGGCGCGAAGCCCCGGGATTCAAGGTGGTGAACGCCTCGATCAGCGGCGACACCACCCACGGTGGCCGCACGCGACTCGCCTCCCTGCTCGCCCGCCATCGCCCCGCCGTGCTCGTCCTCGAACTCGGCGCCAACGATGGCCTGCGCGGCACGGACCTCGCCACCACCCGTGAACATCTCACGTCGATCGTCGCGTCGTCGAAGGCCATCGGCGCGCGCGTCCTGATCATCGGCATGCGCATTCCGCCCAACTACGGGCCGGACTATACCCGGCGGTTCCAGGCGCTGTTCGGCGAGGTCGCGCAAGCCACGCAGTCGGCCCTTGTGCCCTTCCTCATGGAGGGTTTCGCGGAGCGTCGTGAACTCTTCCAGGACGACGGCATCCATCCGGGCGTGACGGCGCAGCCGCGGATGCTCGACAACGTGTGGCCGACACTGGCGCCGCTGCTGAAGGCACCGGGAACCAAGTCGCGTTGATCGCGGACGCTGCGCCGCCGTGTGCGAAAATCCGCCGCCCTCGACGGGGGCGCTCTGCCTCCTGCACCGGCTCGCGTTCGCCCATCGCCCTCCCGCCGCCC
>VYME01000402.1_pt1 | contig 16319 bp, 18 predicted proteins | sample 5115281 | NCBI WGS metagenome assembly VYME01 (sample SAMN12291780, study PRJNA351875) | freshwater metagenome | isolation source: freshwater lake | place: USA: Michigan, Wintergreen Lake | collected 2013-08-08
CGCTACGGCCATTGGCGGCGCCCGCACCACCACGACCCGTGGCGACTGGCGCGGTATAGGTCACCCATTTGGAGTCATCGGAAAAGCTGGGCGCACCCACACCACCAACGGCGCCGCGTCCACCGGCCGGTGCCGCACCAGCCCGCGGAGCCGGCGGTGCTCCCAGCGACACCACCACTTCGTCGCCGCTCTCCAGCGGTTTGAGGCGTAGCGTCGCTTCGCCCCCTTCGTTGGGCGTGAGGGTGTACGCCATCCATTGTCCGTTCGCGCTGATGGTGGTGCCACCAATGCGCTGCCAGCGCCCGTAGTCGTCGAGGTTGAGCACCTTCTTGCCGGTGCCCGGCGAAGCACTCGCCGCCGCTGACTGCGCCACGAGCGGAGCGAACGGGAAAGCGCCGATCGCGACGGCGCACAGTGAACGTAGGACTGGTCGAACCATGGGGCCGGGCTCCGGGAGGGGTCGGATGACGACAGCAAGCCTCCCAAAGTGCGCGGCGGTCGCGCGGATAGCGAGATCCATGACGGCGGTACGTCATCGGCCCCCGCGGACGGTTTCGAATACATCATCGCACTACGTACGTGGCCATCGCGTGTGACAATCACTGAGTACCTTTCCCTCACCGCACGAGGCGTTCTGACTTCACCAGTACATCGACCATGTCCATCGTTCGTATTGCGCTCGCGGCGCTTCGGGTCCCGCCCAGTCCTGAAGAGTCGGTGGTGTTGGCCGCGGCGGCCATCGAGGACGCCGGTCGCGCGGGGGCGTTGGTGGTCTGTTTCCCCGAGTGCTATGTGCCGGGGTATCGATGGCCCGGTGTACCGGTTCCGCCATCCGATGCCGCATTTCTCGAGCGCGCCATGCACGAGCTCGCGCAGGCGGCGCAACGCGCGAACATCACGGTCATCCTTGGCACCGAGCGCGTCACCGAACGCGGCCTGCAGATCAGCGCGTGCGTCATTGATGCACACGGGCGCATCGCCGGCTGGCAGGACAAAGGACAGCTCGATCCCGGCGAAGAAGCCACCTACCCGGCGTTCGGCGCCGAACGGCATCTGTTCACCGCGGGACCGCTCACCTTCGGCATCGTGATTTGCCATGAAGGGTGGCGCTATCCCGAAACCGTACGCTGGGCGGCGCGGCGCGGTGCGCAGGTGGTGTTTCATCCGCACTTTGGTATTGCCGAGCCGGGCAGTTATCGGCCTGTCGCGTTCGCCGATCCCGCAAACACGTTTCACGAGGAGGCCGTGCTCTGTCGCGCCGCCGAGAATACGTGCTGGGTGGCGTCGGTGAACTGCGCGAGTGATGGCGCACCGACGGCGTCGGCCATCGCGCGCCCCGATGGGTCGTTGCTCTCCTTCCAACCCTACGGCGTGGAGGGATTGCTCGTCGCCGACATCGAGCTGGACGACGCCACACGACTGCTGGCGACCCGCTGCCGAACGGTTCCATGAACAACGTGCGTACGGCCATCGTCCTCGGCGCGTCTGGCTCAGTGGGTGGTGCCCTGGTGCGTGCCCTGCTGCATGATGGCGCCTTCGATGTGGTCATCACGCTCGGCCGCAAGTCGCTCCCCGAGGTGCTGGCGATGGCGCGGGCCAGTGGCCGCGAGGTACGCGAGCAGCTGGTGCCCGACATGACACCAGCGTCGCTGACGGCAGCAACAGTCGCCGCGTTGCGTGACGTCGAAGGCGACGCGGCCGCGTTCAGTGTACTGGGCATCGGGGCCGGCACGGCGAACATGAGCATCGACGCGCATCGCGCCGTCGACGTCGAGCTCAACGTGGCGTTCGCGCACACGGACCCGCGGTGGTGAGCATTTTTCGACCATCGATGATTCTCGGTTCGAAGCACACCCCGTGGATCATGGCCAGACTGCTCCCCTTACTCTCGGCTTTCACACCGGCCAAGTTTCGCTCGATCACCGCAGAGCAGATCGCGATGGCGATGATCGCGACCACGAAAGCACAACCGACGACCAGTGCGGTCTACCACTATCGCGAGATGATCGACGCGATCGCACGTGAAACACCACACGACGCCCAAAAAGGACACACATCGTGATTCGAGTGATCGTTGGCATTGCCGCTGCCGTCGCCGGTGGCATGACGGTTGCTGCGCGTACGGCGCAGCAGCCCCCCGCCAAGCAGAGCGAATACCTGTACCTGTGGACCTCGGCGGCCGACAGCAGCGGTCCGGATTTTCTGGCGGTGTACGACGTGCGCGCCAACGCGAACGCAGATCGCTATGGGGCCCTCGTGACGACAGTCCCTGTGCCGGGACGCGGGCATCGCACGCACCACACCGAGCACGAATTGGCGGCGGACCGGCAGCTCTTCGCCAACGACTTCGGGTCGGGCGAGTCCTTCATTTTTGATCTGTCCAAGCCTGCCGCGCCAAAGTTCGTGCGGCAATTCGAACAGGTGGGCGCGCTCATGCACCCGCACAGCTTCTGGCGCCTGCCAAACGGCAACGTACTTGCCACGTTTCAGATGCAGCACGAGATGCAGGGCACGACCACCAGCTTCGTGCCGGGCGGTCTTGCGGAGCTGACACCGCGCGGCGACGTGATCCGCAGCAGCTCGGCGAACATGCCAGGTGTCGATAAACGCGTGCGTCCGTACTCGGCGGCCATTCTCCCGGCCATCGATCGCGTTGTCGTCACGACCTCCGACATGGATAATCGCGATACGACGCGCGTGCTGCAGTTCTGGCGGTTGTCGGACTTGTCGCTGCAGCACTCCATCGAGCTGCCCAACGGTGCTCGTGGAGACGAGGGCTATCGCAGCGCCGAGCCGCGCGTGTTGCGCGATGGCAAGACCGTGCTGGTGAGCACCTTCAATTGCGGGCTGTATCTGCTGGACGGCGTGGCAGGTACGCAACCGACGGCGACACTCGTGGCGTCGTTCCCCCGCAAGCCGGGGACGTCGTGCGCGGTGCCGGTGGTGGCGGGCAATTACTATCTCATCACGGTGCCGGCGTGGAGTGCCGTGGTCAGTCTCGATGTGTCGGACCCGCGGCATCTGCGGGAAGTGTCACGTATTTCGCTGGGCCCCAACGATGTGCCGCACTGGATTGGCATCGAGCCCAATCAGGAGCGCGTGGTCATCACGGGCTATCAGGCGATGAAAACGCGCGTACTGCTTGCACGATTTGACCGGTCGCGCGGGACGCTCACCCTCGACGAGCGTTTCCGTGCCCCCGGGAGCATCGAACCGGGGTTTCGCATGGAGAACACCACGTGGCCGCACGGTGGGAGCGGCCCAGGCGTGCCGCACGGGGCGGTGTTCAGCCGCTAGCCGGCGGTCAGCGTGTACGCGTGTGCTGCAGCAGCCACGGGACACCGCGCAGCACGCCAGCGCGCACCATGAGAGTATGCCCTTCGTTCGCGCGCTCTTCGTAGGTGCCGCTGGGGGTCGCTGCAGCCGCAGTCTTTACGCGGACGGCAGGAATGACCGGATCGAGCTGCGCGCCAATGAACAGGATGGGCGGCGCACCAGCAGCCGTCACGGCGCTACCACCCGCCAGACACACGACGGCCGCCAGCGCTTGCGGACGTTCCTGCGCCAGTCGCGCGGCCGCGCCGGCACCCATGGAGTGTCCAATCACATAGATACGCGTCGCATCGAGTTGATACTCGCGACCAAGCACCGCCGTGAGTGAATCGAAGTTCACCGCACTCGTCATGAACGGCGTGGTCGCCAGCGACACGAACAGCAGGTTGTTCTCACGAGCCAGTCGCGCGGCGATTCCCTGTCCGTACCCCATGGCAAACATGTTTTCGTCACCGCCGGCACCGTGCAGTGCGATGAGCACGCCAACAGCACCTGACGCTGCGGCCTTGGGAGCAATCACGCGCATGGGCACGGCGGCGCCGCTGGCACCACGATAGCTGCGCCACAGATCACCAATGGCGCGCGCGTACGGGTTACGCCCCTTCTCGAGCGCACTCACCTCAGCCGTCACCGCGCGCGCGAGGGCGGCGGGGTCGGTGAGAAACTCGGCGCTCCGCTCCGCCGACACCGTGTCGACGAGCAGCGCTACCCGCGCGCGCGCCGAGGCAATGGGCTGCGCCAGCGTGCCGGTGCTGTCGAGCGCGGCGAGTCGGGCGATGAGCGCGTTGCGCACCTCGCGTGCCGGCCGCTTGCCGATGAGTACACCGGCGGGAAGCACGCGACGTTCGTAGCGGTACGTCGGTGCGGCCATGGTAATGGCCGTATCCATCATGGCGGCCGTCATTGCAAAGCGCCCGCCGAAGAAGCTCAACGTCGACCGATCAAAGAGGCGATTGATCGCGGCGCGCGTGCTGTCGGAGAGTTGACCCGCCGAGTCGGCGGTGGCGTAGCTGGCGTCCATGAGCAGGTAGCGCCACGCGAGATCGGCGCGAGTGACGGTCGCCGGCGTAGCTGTCGCAGGACTCTGCGCCCCAGCAGGCGCTGCTACCGCTGCCCCAAGCAACAACGAGATGCCAGCAGCGGCGCGACGAACGGCGTGACCAACCATGAATACTCTCTGACGTAAATGCGTGATCAGCGAACGACGTTCGCTTCTTCGACGACAAGCGCGTACGTATAGCCGGCGCCGAAGTCCTTGTTGGTGCGCACCGTGCCTGTCACGGTAACGGTATCACCGACCGCAACAGTCGACTGCGACGTCGCGGTCAGGTCGATGGTGCCGTCGGACGCTTTTCCGCTGCCGTCCTGCAGGTGAATCCAGTTCTTTCCCATCACGCCGCTGTTGTACTTCACCACCACGCCACGTACGGTGATGGTCTTGCCGACCAGCGAAGACTTCTGCATCCACAGTTCGCTGATAGTGAACGCGTTGGTGCCCGTGGCGCGCGCAATGCGGCCCACATGCGCGTCGATCGCGTCGGGCGCGCCGGCGGTTGTTACGGCGCCCGCACCGGGCGTACGTGGGGATGCGCCAGTCGCTCCGGCCGGTCCCGCGCTCGCGTCCCCGCTCGGTGGCGTGAGCATGCCGAAATAAATCCGCGCAAACGTGCGACCGAGCGTGGGCGAGTTGAACTGCTCCATCTTCATCACGTTGTACACCGTAAGCGGCTCGCCCATGACGAGACGCCCCTCGTTCACCGCCGCCCACTCGTCGCCGTTGGCGGTCTCGAGGCGCACGTACACGTACGGCCCCACAGGGATCTGTTCACGAAGGGTGCCCGTGAGTGTGCCGCCGGGCGCCACCGATACCACAGTCGCAGCACTTGCCGCCGCAGGGGCCGACGCGCGGGTCTGCGCACCGGCAGCAGGTGCGCGCTCTTTGGAGTCGGCCTTGTCCGCGCACGCCGCGGTGAACAGCACAGTCATCGTAACGGCAACGGGGTAACGCATCGCACTCGAGATGAAAGGACGGCACGACTGCCCCGTCTCACGGATCGTACGGGCGCACACCCTGCTCAGCACAAACGTAGACGACGCCGGGTGACGTTCCCACCCCTGATTTCTGTGGCGGGGAATAGTCCGCGCTCTTGCCGGCCGTGCCACGACTGGTCAGTGTACGCGCATGACCCGCACATCTCCCGTGCTCTACATCGCGCTTGTTGGTGTGCCGGTGCTGATCATTGCCGCGCTGCTGCAGTTCGGCTCCACAGCGTTCATGCTGCCGGCGGAGGCACTCACCACAGCGGCACCCGCAGCGGCTGAGATCAACGGGAGCGCCGGCGCGTCGCCGACCACGTTTTCGTTGGGCAGACTCGTGCTGCAGCTCGTGGTCATTCTGACCGCCGCCAGACTGTGCGGTATGGGGGCCAAGGCCATCGGACAGCCGGCGGTCATCGGAGAAATGCTCGCCGGTATCGCCCTTGGTCCCTCGCTGCTGGGGAGCCTCGCGCCGGCACTGTCTACGCAGCTGTTCCCCGCGAGCAGTCTCACGGTGCTCAACGGGCTCAGTCAGCTCGGCGTGCTTCTGTTCCTCTTCATTGTCGGGCTGCACGTGGACATGCCCGCGCTCCGTCGTCAGCGGAGCACGGCGGTCGTTGCCAGTCACGCCAGTATCGCGGCGCCGTTCACGTTGGGCGTTGCGCTCGCGCTGTATCTCTTTCCGCGTTACGCCCCGGCGGGTGTCGCCTTTTCCGCGTTCGCGCTGTTCATTGGCGTGGCCATGAGCGTTACCGCGTTCCCGGTGCTGGCGCGCATCCTCGAAGAGCGGGGGCTGCTCAACACGCCTATTGGCACACTGGCGGTTGCCTCTGCCGCCGTCGACGATGTCACCGCGTGGATGCTGCTCGCTGCAGTGGTGGCGCTCGTGCAAAGCGACGGTGCGATACCGTCGCTGCTGCAGGCGCTCGCGGGAACCGTGGGCTTCGTGTTGCTCATGTTCCGGGTGGTGCGCCCGCTCCTCGAGCGCCTCGCGACGGGAGAGAAAGCCACGCGGGTGCCGACCGCCACGTTGTCGCTGCTGTTGATCATGGCGCTGCTCGCGGCTCTCGGTACAGAAGCGCTGGACATTCACGCACTCTTCGGCGCCTTCGTGGCGGGCACCATCGTGCCACGTGACAACGGCTTTGCCGACAGGGTGGCCAATCAATTCGGGGATCTGCTGGTGGTGATGCTGTTGCCCTTGTTCTTCGCGTACACTGGCCTGCGTACCGACGTCACCACGATTGTCGGCGCCGGCGCGCGGTGGCCACTGTTCGGTATTCTCGCTGTTGCGATCGTTGGCAAAGTGGGCGGCACGACGCTCGCTGCACGCGCGAGCGGACAGAGCTGGCACGCCGCTTCCACCCTCGGTGTGCTCATGAATACCCGCGGGCTCATGGAGCTCGTCGTGCTCAACATCGGGCTCGACCTCGGCGTGCTGTCTCCGCCGCTCTTTGCCATGATGGTCGTCATGGCGCTGGTCACGACCACGATGACAGTTCCGTCGCTCGTGTTGCTCGACCGCTGGTCGCCAAAACAGCAGGCGGTCTGACATGGAAGGGGGAGCGACGTGGGGCACCTGGGTCGCGCAGGGCGCGATCGCCCTCTTCGTGCTGCTGCTGCTGGCGCTGTTCATCCGTACGGCGCTCATGGTGGGCTCGGTCTTCATCCTGGCGTGGACGCGGCGCCGCGAAAAGCCGTCGAAGCCGCCACTTGCAGATGAAAGAAAAGAGTAGCTACCTTTCAGACATGACCTCCCCTGCCTCGACACAACGCCAGCCGGACCCTTCGGCCGTCGTGGCCAAGGCGGCGCTTGCGGCTGCCGAGCGCCTGGGGCTTACCAGTCGGCATCTGGCGCAGGTGGTCGGCGTGAGCGAGGCGACCGTCTCGCGACTCAATAGTGGCCGCGGCATCGACCCTGCCAGTAAAGAGGGCGAGCTCGCGTTGATGTTCGTCCGGCTGTTCCGTTCACTCGATGCGCTTGTGGGCGGCGATGACGCCAAGGCGCGTGCCTGGTTGCACGCCATGAACACGCATCTTGCCGGAGTACCGGCCACGCGGATCTGCACCGTGGAGGGGTTGGTCGATGTCGTCCAGTATCTGGATGCAATGCGAGGGCGACTCTAGCCTTCGTCCGCTCCAGCGTTCAGCGTGGCGCGTGGTCGAATCGCAGCATGAGGTCGCCACGCGCAAACTCGTGAGCACCGCCGCCGAACAAGAGCTGTTGGAGCAGCTGGTGGAAGGGGTCAAGCCGCCGGCGGTGGTTGGCGCGAACCTGCACTATCTGCTGTTCACCCCGTTTCGATATCCGCCGCTCCGCTACGGTTCGCGATTCGGCACGCGGCAGGAGCCGGGCATCTGGTATGGTTCCTCCAGCTTGGCCACGGCGTTTGCGGAGGTCGCGTTCTATCGCCTCCTGTTCCTCGAGGGAACGACCGCGTCGCTCACGCCGATCAGCACGACCTTGTCGAGCTTCACGGTACGTATGCGCGCAGCACGAGGTATCGATCTCACGGAAGCGCCGTTCGCCGAGCATCGCGCACGCATCGCGTTACGTCGATCGTATCGCTATTCGCAGCCGTTGGGCTCGGCCATGCGTCAGGCCAACGTCGAGCTGTTCGTATTCCCTTCTGCGCGCGACGCCAACGGCGGCACCAATGTCGGCGCGTTTACGCCTGCCGTGTTTCACAAGGCAAGTCCGCAGCAGCTGCAGCGATGGTATTGCGTGGCAACGCACGCCGCAGTCGAGTTCTCCGCGAGTGGGCCCGTGCGTTCACGCATCACGCATGTGTACGACCGTGCACAGTTTCTCGTCGACGGTGCATTGCCAAAACCCTCGTTGCCCTGACGAGCTCACACGCGCCGCGTCTTCCACGCGCCGCGCCTGAAGAACACCGCGCTGATGAGGGCGAGCGCCGAATACGCGACGGGCACGGCAATGAACACACCGCGATAACCCAGGTCGGTTTTCTGTGAGAACCACCACGCCGCCGGCAACTGCAGCACCCAGAACACCACGAAGTTCATCCAGCTTGGCGTGCGCGTATCGCCGGCGCCGTTGAACGACTGCTCGAGCACCATGCCCAGGGCGTACAACGGGAAGCCCAGACTCATGGCACGCAGTCCATAGGTCGCCACGCTGCGTACATCCTCGGCGTCGCTGAACCACGCCACCAGTGACGGCGCAAAGATCCAGAACAGCGCACCGGTGAGCCCCAGCACCATCATGTTGATGCGCGCCGCCACCCATACCGATGTTTCCGCGCGCTCAGGGTTCTGCGCACCGAGCGCCTGCCCCACCATGGTGGACGCCGCCGCGCCCACGCCGAAGGCGGGCATGAGCGCGAAGAGCAGCACGCGAATGGCAATGGTGTAACCAGCCACGACATGGCCGCCAAAGGTGGACATGAGGCGCACGAGCACGATCCAGCTCATCGAGCTCAGCGCCACCTGTACCGTGCCCCACCCCGATAGCGTCGCGATGTGCAACATGGTGGTGGGTTCGACCTTCACATGCGCGCGATGCACGTGCAGGTTGCCCTGTCCGCCGCGCAGGTGCCACATGGCCCACAGAAAGCCGGTCGTGCGACCAATAACCGTCGCCCACGCGGCGCCTTCCATACCGAGCTCAGGGAAGACGCCCACGCCGAAAATGAGCAGCGGACAGAGCACGATGTTGATGGCGTTGCCCAGCACCAGCACGCGCATGGCGACGGCGGCGTCACCGGCGCCGCGGAAGGCCGCATTGATGAGAAAGAGCAGGAACACCGCACTGTTGCACGCCAACGAAATGCGGGTAAAGCCGGTCCCGACGGCGAGCACCTCCGCGTCGGCGCCCATAAGCGTGAGAAGGTCGCGGGCATAGAAGGCCCCGATGACGCCCAGAATGCCAGACAGCAGCAGGCCAAGCAGTAGTCCCTGTACCGTAGCGCGCGCGGCGCCGTCAGGGTCTTTCTCGCCGATGCGCCGGGCGACCGTCGCCGTGAGACCAATGCTGAGCCCCATTGCGACGGTATAGATGACGACCATGAGCGACTCGGTGAGCCCGATGGTCGCCACCGCAGCTGGGCCGAGTCGTCCCACGAAATACGCGTCGACGACCGCGAAGATGCTCTCCATGGACATCTCGAGTACCATGGGCACCGCGAGCAAGAAGATCGCGCGTCCGATCGATCCCTGCGTATAGTCGTGCTCTGCGCCGCGAATGGCGTCGCGCAGGTCGGTGAGAAGGCCGGTGGAGGAGGGCATGCGGAAAAATACGGCGGGCGATCCGTTGCGGATGGAGCGGAGCCGCAGTCGTGCGCGCGGCGCACGCGTCGGGGGCCCCTGAGCAGTGGGACGGCCAAGTGGGACAGCTCGACGGGGGAATGAAATCGGAGACGCTGGACATCGTGTCGCCGGGCTGGCGCGACATGCGGGCAGTGGGTGTGAAGCGCTCCCTCGACGGCCAGCCTGGCGTAGCGTCGGAAGGCGGGCCCCCCGCGCAAGCGGTGGGGGGCGATTCCGCAAAGCGCCCCGGCGGACTTCGCGCCACCTATTGCGGCATAGCGCGGGAAGTAGAACATTGTGTGAGGTTCATCACTCTCGTTCGGGAGCCAATTAATGAGTGACCAGTTGCTTGGTAGACCTCTGCTGCACTCCCCCACGCTACGTACCAACAGCGTCGCGCACGACTTCAACAACCTCATCGCGATCATCGAGAGCTATGCCGGTGAGCTCGAATTCGCGACCGAGCCTGCCGAGCGCCTCGAGATGCTGGCGGGTATTCGCGAGGCCACAGCGCGAGCCCGCGCCCTGAGCCACGCCCTGCTGACCTATGATCGCCGCGCGAAAACGGCGGTGACGCCGCCGCCGGTGACGCCGCCGGTCGCACCGGCAGAATTGGACCGATGTGTCGAGCGCACGATGCTCCTCGCGCAACGGTTACTCCAGCGGAACGTGCAGGTCGAGCTTCGCCTCGCCGCCTCCGGCGCCATGGTCACCTGCGGCTCCCCCTATCTCGACCAACTGCTGCTCAATCTCATCATCAATGCCCAGGACGCGATGCCGGACGGTGGCACCCTGACGGTGCGGACGACGCAGCCCCAATCGGACTCCGTTCACGGACGCGCCGCATGGGCGGAGCTTCGCGTGAGCGACACCGGGACGGGCATGAGCGAGGCCACACGTCGCCGGATTTTCGAACCGTACTTCACCACGAAGGCCACGGAGAAGGGGACCGGGCTCGGACTCGCAATCGTCCACGACCGGGTCCTCGAGGCGGGGGGAAGCATCGACGTGCACAGTGAGCCGGGCCAAGGGAGCACCTTCCGCGTCTGGTTACCGGTGGCACTGCCGGTGGCGGCGTCGGTCGCGTCGGCCCAGTCGGACTACGTGCCGAATGCCGCCACCACGGGTCCCTGACCAAGACTACGACCGCTTGGCGATGAGCTCGATCTCGACGGCGGCGTTCAGCGGCAACCCCGCCACGGCCACCGTGGTGCGCGACGGATAGGGCTCGCTGAAGCGGGCGCCGTAGGCACGGTTCATCGCCTGAAAATCGGCCATGCTCGTGAGATAGACGTTGCACTTGATCACATCGTCCAGCGTCAGTCCAGCCGCTTCCACCACGGCCTGGAGGTTATCGAAGCAGCGGTGCGTCTGCGCCTCCACATCGCCCTCGATGAGCGTACCGATGGCAGGGTCGATTGGGGTCTGTCCCGAGCAATACAGCAGATCGCCGGCCCAGGTGGCCTGCGAGTAGGGGCCAATGGCCTTGGGGGCGTCCGGGCTGGCAACGGTCGAACGGGGCATGGGCGGGGAGTCTGATGAGAAGAGGAACGCGCGCCGGCCAGGACCGCCGACCTACACAAGATACCGTCCCGCGCGACCGATATTCCCCAAATGGCTCCCACCGACACGATTCCCGGTGCCGCGCAGGCGGCCGAACCCTCGCCCGTCCGGGCGCGCCTCTCGCGCATCCTGGAAGGGGCGGAGTTTCCGGCGCTCTCCAAGCAGATCATCGATACGCTGTCGGTGCTCGACGACGATGCGAACTCGCTGCAACGACTCGCCAATGTCGTGCTGCGTGAATACAGCCTCACGTTGAGCGTCGTCAAGACGGCGAACAGCGTGCACTACCGCCGAGGCGCACTTCCCATTCAGAGCGCCACGCACGCGATGATGATGTTGGGCGCCCGCACGGTGCGTCAGCTCGCCGGCAGTCTACTGCTGTTCGAGAACTACGCGCGCAAGAGCCCCGAGCTGAAGGAGCTCATGCTGCTGTCGCTGCTCACCGCGAACCACGCGCGCGCGGCCGCCACGCGATTGCAATTGCAGGACCCCGAAGAAGCGCACCTGTGCGGCATGTGCCGCAATCTCGGGGAAGTGCTCATTGCCGGGCATTTTCCCGACGACTACCAGCGTATTCGCGCCCTCGTGCGCGATGAGGGTCGCAGCGAAACCGTCGCCGCCAAATCGGTGCTGGGTTTCCCGTACTCCGATCTCGGCGTCGAGGTCGCGCGCCATTGGGGACTCCCCGACACGGTCGTACAGGGGATGCGGGCCCGGGCGGCGGCCTCGGCGTCGCAGGTGGCCGCCGTGACGGCGTTCAGTCACGAACTCACGCAGGCACTCTACAAGCGCGACGCGTCGACGACCGATATGTCCACGGCCGTCGAACAGGTGCTCTCGCAGTACAGCGCGAAGGTGAAGCTCACACGGGTACAGGTGGGTGGCGTCGTCACCGAGGCCCTCGAAGAAACACGCGAGCTCTTCATCAATCCCGGTATCTCCACCGATCGTTTGCGCTTCCGTCAGCTGGCGGACGCGGCGCGCGCCGCGCTCGGCGACAGCGTGACCGCTCAGGAGAGCGAGCCCGGGCTTGCGGGGTGTGCCGTCACCGACCTGACGTTGCGTGCACGACTCCGCTTGGAACTCGAGGAGATCGTCGATCCGGTGTCCGGCGTTTCGATCGGTGAGGTGCTCCTGCAGGCACTCGAAGCGATCGTGCGCGGCGGCCAATTTGATCGCGTGGTGGCCTGTTTCCTGACCGCCGATCGGTTATCGCTCGTGGCGCGAACCGGGCTGGGCGACGGCGTGGAACAGCTCATTCCGCAGTTCGTGTTTCCGGTGTCGGTCCGCGGGGGGCCCATCGTCGCACTCACGCAGCAGCGCCAAGCGGTGTATCTGCCGACGGACCGGCGCTTCCGCACGCTCGAAATGCGGTGGGCGCAACAGATGCACATTCCGCAGTTCGGTGTGTTTCCGCTCCTCGTGCACGGCAAGATCGTGGGATGCCTCTACGCGGACCGACTCGCCGGTCCTGTCCCTGATCGCGCGACCATTCGCTTTGTGCAGTCGATTGCCGACTTGGTGGTCGACGCGATCGGCCGTCGGAGCAACCCCTGAGCGCGCCCGCCCACGGCGTGATGTCTACCGCTTGCGGAAATAGCGCGCCGCGAGGATGCCGCCGATGAACCCGCCAAGGTGTGCCTGCCAACTGATGCCCACCTGACCTGGCGCGATGCCAAGGACAAGACCGCCCCACACGCCTGCGGTCACGAGGCTGAGCATGATGCTCCCGAAGCTCCGCGCGTACACACCGGCCAACAGCAAGAAGCCAAGATACCCGAACACGACACCACTGGCACCAATGTGCACGGAGCCAGGAGCGCCCAATGTCCACGCCATGAGACCGGCGCCGAGCATGGAAAAGAGGGTCACCGGAACGAAGTGTCGGCTGTCGCGCAGCATGACCATCCATCCCAGTGCCGTGAACGGAATGGTGTTGGACACCAGGTGAGTGAGACTGCCGTGCAGGAACGGCGCAAAGAGAATGCCGCGCAGCCCCGTGACGGAACGTGGTACAATCCCGAACGACGTGAGGGCGCCACCCAGTACCGTGTTCACCGCGAACGTCATCCAGAAGGCGCCCAGCGCCGTCCCCAGCGTCGTGACCTGGGTGTGGAGCGAATTCGTGAGTTGCTTGGTGGTTCTGGCGACTGTGGTTCTGGGCATGCGGGAATAGTGGACGGCGCGTGCGATTCGCGGAACGGGTCGACGTGATCGTATCTTCGACCAATGCCTACGTCCTCCGAGTCGCCAGCGTTTCAAACGGCCGCCGCCGACGCCACGTACGCCCGCATCGGTTGGCGGCTGCTCCCGTTGCTCTTTCTCTGCTACATCGTGGCGTATCTCGACCGCGTGAACGTCGGGTTTGCGAAACTGCAGATGGTGACCGAGCTGCAGTGGTCCGACGCGATGTACGGCTTCGGCGCCGGTATTTTCTTCATTGGCTACTTTCTGTTCGAAGTGCCGAGCAATCTGTTGCTCGAACGCGCGGGGGCGCGGCGGTGGATTGCGCGCATCATGGTCACCTGGGCCATCGTGTCCGGAGCCTTCGCGGTGGTCGACGTGCTGCCGTGGGGACCATTACCAGCGCTCTTCGGGTTGCCGCGCACGGAGTTCAGCTTCTACGCCCTGCGGTTGCTGCTCGGCATGGCCGAAGCGGGGTTCTTTCCCGGCATCGTGCTGTATCTCACGTATTGGTTTCCACCGGTACGACGTGCGCGTGCGTTCGCCACGTTCATGACTGCCGTCGCGGTGGCCAACGTATTGGGCGCGCCGCTCTCGGGGTGGATCATGGACCACCTTCACGGCATAGGCGCTTGGAGCGGATGGCGATGGCTCTTCGTGCTGGAGAGTATCCCGTCGCTGATCATGGGCATCCTGGTGGTGCTGGTGCTTCCGAACGGGCCGGCCGACGCGAAATGGTTGCGTGATGAAGATCGTGCCCTCGTGATGCGCGAGCTGGCAGCCGATCGCGACGAGGCCGGTTCCGCCAATGCCCATGCCCCCTCCTCGGCGCGTGCGGCGCTTCTGAGTGGCAACGTGTGGGCACTCGCCTTCGTGTACTTCACCATGGCCGTGGGGCTCTACGGCGTGAACTTCTGGATGCCCACCATCATCCAGGAACTCGGGCTGTCCACGAGCGACTACCTGCAGATCGGGATGTTGACGACGATTCCATGGGGAGTCGCCGGTGTCTCCATGGTGCTCTGGGGCGCACACTCCGACCGCACTGGAGAACGGCGCTGGCATGTGACGGTGTCACTGGTCGCCACCGCCGTGGGACTGTCGATGTTGTCCGTGACCGGCACCGCCGTCATTCCGTCACTGTGTGCCCTGTCGCTCGTCGCGACGGGAGTGTTGTCGAGCATGAGTACCTTCTGGGCGATTCCCACGCAGTATCTGCGCGGGACGGCAGCGGCGGCCGGCATTGCGTGGATCAACAGCATCGGCAATCTCGGCGGCCATTTCGGCCCAGACCTTATTGGCCGCGTGCGGACGGCAACGGGCGGCTCCGAGGCCGCATTTCTCACGATGGCCGCACTCGCGCTGGCGGGCGCGGTGGTGGTGCCGCTCGTAGCACCACCGCGCACGACATCAGATCACGTTCTTCTCGAGTAGTGGGCGTCCTTCTTCAATGCGACTCACGCGCAACGGTGACAAGTCGAGCGTGAGGTATTCGCCCGTGGCAATGTACTCGGCCAGCCCTCGCCCCACGGCGGGGGCTTGCTGCAGGCCATGGCCGGAAAATCCGCACGCCGTATACGCGTTGGTGTACGCGCCCAGCGGACCTACAAGTCCGTTGTGATCGAAGCTGTTCATCTCGTAGTAACCGGCCCAGCTCGACGTCACGCGCAACGCATCAAACGCGGGTACGCGCGCGGCAAGCGCTGGCCAGATGACCTCATCGAAGAGACCGCGGTCTACCTGATCGAGCGGCACGTCGTCGGCGTCGACGCCGCGTGGCGGCGCGCCGCAGAGAAACTGACCACGTTGAAGCTCGGGGCGGAACCACACCCCCGTCGGATCGATCACGAGCGGCGCGTCACGCATGTCGACATCGGCCTCGATGGCAAAGCCGTCGTCCTTCTCGACGGTGAAGTCGACCGCCTCCTCTTCGAGATAGCGGACACCGGCGGCGACACCGGCCATACGGAACGCCTGCATGGCGGCATAGCCATCGAACCATCCCTCGCCGCTGGTGGCGGTGGAGAGCCCGAGCGAGCCAAGCGTCAGGTCGTCGCTGCTCATCCAGGGGAAACGCTCGGTCAACTGTGCGCTGTTCAGGAGCGCCGTTTCGACGGCATGACTCTGTTGCAGGGCATGCTGTTCGCGGAGTGTCTGTGCTCCGGCGTCCGTCGCGGCAAGATAGAGGTAGCCCGGTTCGCAAAGGCCAATGCTGGGGCGCTCGTCGCCGATGGCGAGTTCGGTACCGATGGCGCGATAGAACGCGAGGCTGTCCTGGGAGATGCGGATGTTGATCGCCGTCGAGAACTGCTGCCGGATGGCACAGGCGGAGAGGGCGCTCGACGCCCGCGCGTACGAGGCATCGCGCTCGAGGACCGTGACCCCTATTCCGTGTTCACGGGCCAGAAACCACGCGGTCGCGGCACCCATGACCCCACCGCCAACGATGATGATGTGCCTGGGTCGCTGCCATTCGCGCGTCGCCCAGGGGTTCTGACTGTGCATAGGATTCCGTCCTGCGGGGTGGCCAAGAGCGTGCTAGAATCTAAAGTGCTTCCTCAACTCGCTGCTGAACAGGTGCACGCGGCACTGCCGTGGGATGCCCTCGCGTCGGCGCTGGCCGATGCCTTTGTGGCTCCCCCCAGTGCGCCGGTACGCACCGCGCATGCGCTGTCGCCCGCCGACACCCTGTTGCTCATGCCGGCGTGGAATGCGCAGGCCATCGGCATCAAGCTCGTCACGGTCATTCCCTCGGCGGGTGACCACGGGGGCCACACCGTCGGCGCGTCCTATCTCGTGCTGGACCGGCTGACGGGTGCGCCACGTGCGCTGCTCGATGGCGAGGCGCTCACGGTGCGACGCACCGCGGCCACCTCGGCGCTCGCCGCCCGCGCCATGGCGGTGGCCGCGCCGACATCGTTGCTGGTGGTGGG
>VYME01000374.1_pt1 | contig 16228 bp, 13 predicted proteins | sample 5115281 | NCBI WGS metagenome assembly VYME01 (sample SAMN12291780, study PRJNA351875) | freshwater metagenome | isolation source: freshwater lake | place: USA: Michigan, Wintergreen Lake | collected 2013-08-08
TCGTGCTCGGCGTGCACCAGCCGGACTGGCAGCGCCACGGCCGCGCGGTGCCGTGGCAGATGGAAGTCGGCGTCGGATCGTCGGTGCCGTTCGTCGGCGTCTTGGCGATCGACGTCGGGCCGCTGCGCAGTGCCGTGCTGCCGACAGCGCCTGCAGCGGATCGCTAGGCGGCCGTCAGCGTGCGCCAGCGGCGGCGCTCGCTCACTCGAACCGGGCCTGCCGCGCGATGCGCTTCCGGATGATGTCGATGCGTTCGAGCTGCCCGCGCGCCGGGAACCTCTCGTAGAAGCCTTCGCGGCGGAATTCGCTCGCCAGCTCGCCGACCGGCTTGAAGCGCGCTTCCAGCAGCTTCACCAGCTCCGGCCCCGGCGCGATCGTCGCGTCGACGTGCGCAGCCACGTCGCCGGCGACGCGCAGCATGGCCTCGATGGTGACGTCGCGCGTCACCATGAAGTTCTTGTTGTCGCCCCACGCACTGCCGAACGCGCTGCGCAGCGCCTTCAGTACGTCGCGGATCAGGCCGTGGCCGCGTTCCTTGCTCCAGCCGCGGCCGTCCTTGAAGCGGTGCTGCGCGTCCTTGCGCGCGATCAGCTTCAGCACCTCGCCGAAGATCTGTGCCTGGTTGATCCACATCTCCTGGTTGGAGCGGCCACCCAGCATGTTGATGTGGTACTGCAGCGGCGAGTCGTCCTCTTCGTAGAGGCTGCGCACCAGCGCCGCGGCGAACTTCTTCTCCGGGTCGGTGCCCCACTCGATGCGCTCGTACAGGTCGATCAGGTGCGACTTGTTGATGCGCGTGTGCGTGCTGTTGATGACGACGAACATCTCCGTCGCGAAGTCGCTGGTCTTGCCGTCGAAGATCACGACCGGCACGTCGATGCGGCGGTCGGCGTCCTTCTCCTGCAGGTAGAAGTGCAGGCCGGCGAGGCGGTGTTGGCCGTCGATGATCAGGAAGTCGCTGCGCGGCTCGACCAGGTTGCCGGCGCGCTCCATGCCCTTCAGCGGCTGGAACTCGAGCTTCTCCGGCGAGAACAGCAGGACCGCGCCCGGGACCACCGGCTGGCGCGATTCGTTCCGGTAGAAGTCCTTGATCTGCTTGATCTTTCGGCGGTTCAGGTCGCGCTGGAACGACTTGCTGTTCTTCTCGATCGCCTGCACGTAGCGCTCGACTTCGTCGGGCTCCTTCTGCTTGCCCTTGCTGTCGGTCGGGCCGTCGCCGCCGATGACCTGGCCGCGCTCACCGTAGAACCTGGTGACGAAGCGGACCTTGCGCAGCAGGTCCTCGGCCGGGTAGCTGACGAAGTAGAACTCCGACTCCTTCTGACGCATCCGCTGGGCGAACATCGGGCGAGCCTCCTACAGGGTTGGCGTTGAGGCGCTGAGTGTGCGACGCGGAGCTTTCGTTGGCAAAGGTCTGGTGCACAGACCTCGTGCGTGCCGGCGAACTGGGCCGACGCCGCGCTGCCATCGGGGTTTGGCCGCCGGTCGTTCGTGATCGGGCGGTGCGCGACCGACATCGCGTCCGTCAGGCAGGGGCGCAGGCCCTCGGCGACTGCAGTGTCGCGAGGACGTGAAGGCGTTCGAGCGGGCCCCCCGATCGGGGCGCGCCGCAGAGCACGCCCCCGGCGCCGACTCAGCTGCGCTTGCTGCGCAGCTCGAAGCGGTCGGCGTCCATGACCTTCGTCCAGGCGGTGACGAAGTCGCGGACGAAGCGCTGCTCACCGCCGGCGGCCGCGTAGACCTCGGCGATCGCGCGCAGCTGCGAGTTGGCGCCGAACACGAGGTCGACCGCGGTCGCGGTCCACTTCGCAGCGCCGGTCTTGCGGTCCTTGCCCTCGTAGACGTCGCCGCTCGCCGACTTCGACCACGCCGTGCCCAGGTCGAGCAGGTTGACGAAGAAGTCGTTGCTCAGCGCCTCCGGCCGCGCCGTCAGCACGCCGTGCTTCTGGCCGCCGGTGTTGGTGCCGAGCACGCGCAGGCCACCGACCAGCACCGTCATCTCCGGCGCCGACAGGCCGAGCAGCTGGGCGCGGTCGACCAGCAGTTCCGGCAGCGGGCGCTCGCTCTTGGTGCCGACGAAGTTGCGGAAGCCGTCGACCTTCGGCTCGAGCACGGCGAACGACGCCGCGTCGGTCATCGCGTCGGTCGCGTCGCTGCGGCCCGGGTGGAACGGCACCGCGATGTCGTGGCCGGCGCGCTTCGCCGCCGCTTCGACACCGGCGTTGCCGGCCAGCACGATCAGGTCCGCCAGCGACACCTTCTTGCCGCCCGGCGCGGCCGCGTTCCACTCACCCTGGATGCGCTCCAGCACGGCGAGCACCTTCTGCAGGTCGGCCGGCTGGTTGACCGCCCAGTCCTTCTGCGGCGCGAGCCGGATGCGCGCGCCGTTGGCGCCGCCGCGCAGGTCGGAGCCGCGGAACGTCGACGCCGACGCCCACGCCGTGGTCACCAGCTGCGACGTCGACAGGCCGGCGCCGAGCACCTTCGCCTTCAGCGCCGCCTGGTCCTGCGCGTCGATCAGCGGGTGGTCGACGTCCGGCACCGGGTCCTGCCACAGCTGGGCTGGCGGCACGTCCTTGCCGAGCAGGCGCGCCTTCGGGCCCATGTCGCGGTGCGTCAGCTTGAACCACGCGCGCGCGAACGCCGCGTCGAACTCCTCGGGGTGCTGGTGGAAGCGCTCGGCGATCTTGCGGTACGCCGGGTCGGTGATCAGCGCGATGTCCGTGGTGAACATCATCGGCAGGTGCTTCTTGTTCGGATCGTGCGCGTCCGGCACGTCGCGCTTGGCGTCGCCCTTCGGCTGCCACTGGTTGCCGCCGCCCGGGCCCTTCACCAGCTCCCACTGGTAGCGGAACAGGTTCTTCCAGTAGCCCTGCGACCACTGCACCGGCGTCGACGTCCAGGCGCCTTCGAGGCCGCTGGTGATCGTGTCACCGGCGTTGCCGCGGCCGTACGCGTTCTTCCAGCCGAGGCCCTGCTGCTCCATCGGGGCCGCTTCCGGCTCCGGGCCGACGTGCGGCTTCGGCGCCGTCGCACCGTGTGCCTTGCCGAGCGTGTGGCCACCGGCGATCAGCGCCACGGTCTCCTCGTCGTTCATCGCCATGCGGCCGAACGTGGTGCGGATGTCGCGCGCCGCCGCCATCGGGTCGGGCACGCCGTCCGGGCCCTCGGGGTTGACGTAGATCAGGCCCATCTGCGTCGCCGCCAGCGGGTTGTCCAGCTGGCGCTCCGCCTTGTAGCGCTTGGCGGTCAGCCACTCGTTCTCCGGACCCCAGAACACGTCCGCCTGCGGTTCCCAGACGTCCGCGCGCCCGCCGGCGAAGCCGAGCGTGTCGAAGCCCATCGTCTCGAGCGCGACGTTGCCGGTCAGGATCATCAGGTCGGCCCACGAGATCGAGTTGCCGTACTTCTGCTTGATCGGCCATAGCAGGCGCCGCGCCTTGTCGAGGTTGGCGTTGTCGGGCCAGCTGTTCAGCGGGGCGAAGCGGATGGTGCCGTCGGCGGCGCCGCCGCGGCCGTCGGCGATGCGGTAGGTGCCGGCGCTGTGCCACGCGAGGCGGATGAACAGCGGGCCGTAGTTGCCGTAGTCGGCCGGCCACCAGTCCTGCGACGTGGTCAGCATCGTCGCGATGTCCTTCTTCAGCGCGTCGAGGTCGAGCTTCTGGAACTCGGCCGCGTAGTCGAACGTCTCGCCGAGCGGGTTGCCGGCCGGCGGGTTCTGGTGCAGCACGCGCAGGTTGAGCTGGTTCGGCCACCAGTCGTCGTTGGTCATGACGCCGGTCGGCGTGTAGCTCTGGCTGCTGTCAGCGGTCGCGTCGGCCGCTGCCGACATGCCGGTCACCGGGCACTTGCCACCGCTCTGCGCGTGGCCCGCGGCGTGGTCCTTGTGGCTGGTGGTCGAGCAGGCGGCGGCGACGGCCACGGCCAGCAGCAGGGAGCGGCGCAGCAGGCGGAAAGCGTTCTTGGTCGGGGAGTGGTGAGTCACAGACACGGCGGGTCCTCCGGATCGATGGGTTTGATCGACGAGACGGAATGAGGGATGTTTCGTGGACATCATCATCCGAGTTTAGACAAAGTCAATAAATAGATCCGGTGGACGATGTGCGGTCCTCCGGGCGGCATAGGCGGTCGTTCCCTTGCCGTCGGCCCTTGCCCGCGGTGTCCGGGGCGATGCCGGCTGCTCGACTAGAGACCGCTGGCCGCTGCCAGCAGCGCCTTCAGCTGCGCCACCGAGAAGCCGCGGTCGTGGAACCACACGACCTTGCCCGCGCGGTCGAGCAGCACGATGCGCCCGGTCAGGCCGTCCTCGTTGCCGGTGAACTCGGCGATGCGCGCGCCGTCGCCGTAGACGGTGACGACGCTGGCCCAGTCCTCGGCCGGGATGCCGCGCCGCATGCCACCGTCGATGGTGCCGGCCAGCAGCCGCGGCACCAGGCCGGGCAGCGTCGGCACTTCGAACGTGCGCACGCGCCAGCCCGCCTGGTCGAGCCCGAACAGCCAGCGGTCGAGGTCGAACTGCGCCTCCTGCTCGTAGCCGACCAGCAGCAGCAGCGGGGCGCCGGCGCCGACGGCCGGCAGCGCCACGGCGTCGCCGGCCAGCGACTTGCCGGCGACGGTGGGGAACACCTCGCCGGTCGGGTTTCGGCGCGGCCAGGTGGAGCTGCACGACGGCAGCAGGGCGAGGGCGAGCAGCAGGGCGGCGACCGCGGCGGTCGAGAGACGGAGGGAGCGGGAGCGCATCGCCGCCAGTTCGGGCGATCGTCTGCCGAGGATGCGGCCAGGCGTCGATCGCCGGGGATGCGAGACGCAAGGCGCTCGCGGTCCCCTGGACACCGTGCCAGACTGCGCGGGTGACCGTCACCTTGCACGCGCGCGGCCTCGCCGCCAGCTTCGGCAGCCGCGAACTGTTCACCGGCCTGGATCTCGTCGTTGCGCCCGGCGACGTCGTCGGGCTCGTCGGTCCGAACGGCTCCGGCAAGTCGACGCTGCTGAAGATCCTCGCTGGGGTGCGCGCGCCCGATGCCGGCACGGTGACCACGGCCCCGCCGGACGGGAACCTCGGCTTCCTGGCGCAGGAGCCCGAACGGCTGCCCGGCGAGAGCCTGCACGGGTTCCTGCTGCGCCGCACGGGCGTCGCTGCTGCCGATGCGGCGATGCAGGCCGAGGCGCAGGCGATGGGCGACAGCGTGCCCGGCGCCGACGATCGCTACTCGCAGGCGCTCGAGCGTTGGCTGCACCTCGGTGGCGCCGACTTCGACGAACGCACGGCCGCGGTGCTCGCCGATCTCGGGCTCGCCGTCGACCTGACGGCGCCGATGACGACCCTCTCCGGCGGCCAGGCGGCGCGCGCCGGCCTCGCCGCCCTGCTGCTGTCGCGCTACGACGCCTACCTGCTCGACGAGCCGACCAACGACCTCGACATCGACGGGCTCGACCGGCTCGAGGAGTTCGTGCAGGAACTGCAAGCGCCGACGGTGCTGGTCAGCCACGACCGCGAGTTCCTGACGCGCACGGTCACCAAGGTGGTGGAGATCGACCGCAGCCTGCAGCGCGTCGTCACCTACGGCGGCGGCTACGCGGCGTTCCTCGAGGAGCGTTCGACGGCGCGGCGCCACGCGCAAGAAGCCTACGAGTCGTTCGCCAGCCGCAAGTCCGAGCTCGAAGCGCGGGCGCGGCGGCAGCGCGCGTGGATGGCGAAGGGCGTCAAGAACGCGCGGCGCAAGGCGAAGGACCGCGACAAGATCGGCCGTGCCTACCGCGCCGAGACCAGCGAGCAGCAAGCGGCGAAGGTGCGGCAGACGGAGCGCATGATCGAACGGCTCGACGCCGTCGACGCGCCGCGCAAGGAGTGGAAGCTGCAGTTCACGATCGCCGCCGCTTCGCGGCCCGGCGACCTCGTCGGCTCGCTGCGCGCGGCGATGGTGCAGCGCGGCACGTTCACGCTCGGCCCGCTCGACCTGCAGCTGATGGTGCGCGATCGTGTGGCGATCACCGGCCCGAACGGCGGCGGCAAGAGCACGCTGCTGCAGCTGCTGCTCGGGCGCCTCGCGCCGACGGCGGGCTCGGCGTCGCTCGGTGCGGGCGTCGTCGTCGGCGAGATCGAACAGGCGCGCACCGCGTTCGTCGCCGACGCGCCGGTGCTCGAAGTGTTCGGCCGCTGCCTGCCGTCGTGGGCCACCGCCGACGTGCGCACGCTGCTGGCGAAGTTCGGCCTCGACACGGCACTGCTGGCGCGTTCCGCGGCGTCGCTGTCGCCCGGCGAACGCACGCGCGCGGCGATGGCGCTGCTGCAGGCGCGCGGCACCAACCTGCTAGTGCTCGACGAGCCGACCAACCATCTCGATCTCGAGGCGATCGAACAGCTGGAACAGGCGCTCGAAGCGTTCGACGGCACGATCCTGCTGGTGACGCACGACCGCCGCATGCTCGACACGGTGCGCCTGACGCGGCGCTGGCACGTCGACGGTGGCGCGGTGGCGGAGATCGCCGCGGACTGATTTTCGCCGATCGCCGTAAGCAATCGCCGGTTCGCGGGTCCTTGCGGCAGGACCATGAACCGACCTCCGCGAACCCGTTCCTTCCTCGGCGTCATGCTGGCGCTCCTCGCCTGCGCCTCCACGCTGTCCGCCCAGGAGGTCCAGGGCGAGTTCGGGCGCGACCGCAGCACCGTGCAGCAGAAGCTGCTGACGCCCGGCTTGACCGACGTTTGGTCGCTCGATGTCGTCGCCGGCGAGGCGCTGTGCTGCAAGGTCGCGAGCGACGCGTTCGATCCGGTGCTCACGCTCGTCGACGAGAGCGGCAAGGAGCTCGGCCGCGACGATGGCGTCGGCACCGCCAGCGAGCTGTGGTGGCTGGCGCCGGCGAAGGGCAAGCTCGAGTTCCGCGTGGCGCCGTTCCGCGGTAGCGGCGGCGGGCGCTACCGCATCGAACTGCTGCGCTTCCGCACCGAGCCGCTGAGCCTGCCCGGCCGCTGCGAACACGTGTTCGACGCCGAGGGTTGGTGGCACTGGCGCATCGACGCGCAGAAGGGCGAGACGATCGTCACCGCACTCGCGGGCCACGGGCGGATCGTCGACGTGTTGGGGCCGGATCACGCGCGCGTGCCGATGGACCAAGGCGTCTTCACCGCGGCGACTGCGGGCGAACACTGGCTGCGGGTCGAAGGCGCGAACGAGGTGCGCTGCACCGTGCACGTGCAGCGGGCGCGGTTCGGCGAGCGAGCAGTGGACCAGCCGAGCCGCGAACGCATGCCGCCGTTCGGCCTCGATCGTTGGCGCGTGCGCGTGGTAGCCGGCAGTTGCCTCAGCGTCGACGTGCAGATGCCCGAAGCGCAGCTCGACCTCGGCGTGCACGAAGTCGACTCGGATCCGCGTGCACCGCGCATCGTTCGGACCGGTCACTTCGACAAAGCTGGGGCCAAGCGGGGCCTGTGGTACGTGCGGCGCGACTGCGAACTGCAGATCAGCCTGCGCAACCGTGGGCCGCACGAGGCTCCGTACGCGATGACGGTGCGCTCGATGGGCACGGCGCTGCCGCTCGGCGAAGTGCGCGAAGCCATGCTGCCGCTCGGCGACGGCGCGTTGTTCCACCTCGACCTCGCCGCCGGCGAGATGGTGGAGCTGCAGGCGAAGAGCGAGCAGTTCGACGCGGTGCTCGACGTCTGGGACCCGGACGGCAACGTGCTGGTCGTCGTCGACGACGCCAGCCCGCTCGAACGCGATCCGCGCCATCGCTTCGTCGCGTGGCGCGCCGGCCGCTACCGCGTGCTCGTGCACTGCGCCGAAGGGCGCGGCAGCGGCCTCTTCACCGTGCACGGCAAGGCGACTGCGTTGCCGGTGGTGAAGCCGGGCGGGGAGCTGGCGATCGAGCCGGGCAGCCACGCCCACCTCGATCTGGCCGCGGGGCAGGTGGTCTGGCTCGCGGTCGAGGGCAAGGGCTTCGATCCGGCGCTGGTCGTCGCCGACCCGCTCGGCGACCAGTCGTTCGTCGCCGAGGGCGGCGGCATCGACGGCGGCGTGCTGGTGGCGTTTCGCGCGCAGCACGCCGGCCGCCACACGCTGGTCGTGCACGCGCGTTCGGGGCAGGGCGGCGGTCGCCTGCGTGTGCTCGCGCCGTGATCGACGCGAGCGTTGCCCGCCCGGTCAGTTCCCCGTCTGGTGGCTCGTGCCGGTGACCGTCAGGAAGAACTCTTCCAGGCTGTTGCCCTGCGACAGCGCGCGCGGCGTCACGCCGGCGTCGAGCAGCGAACGCAGCATCGCCGCGACCAGCGCGTCGGCGGCCATGCCGTCCGGCAGGTCGAGCTGCAGGCGATAGCGCTGCGGGCCGCGGTCCTCGACGGCGCGCACGCCGGGCAGCTGCGCGAGCCGTTGCCGTTCGCCGTCGGCGAGCGGGCGCGAGGTCTCGATCTCGAGCTGGCGCGCCTGGCGCAGGATGGTGTCGACCGGGCCGCTGATCTTCAGCTGGCCCTTGTCGAGGATCGCCACGTGGTCGCAGAGCTCCTGGATCTCGGCGAGATTGTGCGAGCTGATCAGCGTGGTCACGCGCCGCTGCTTCTGCAGGTCGCGCACGAGGTCGCGGATCTGCCGCGCGTTCTGCGGGTCGAGGCCCGACGTCGGCTCGTCGAGCAGGATGACCTCGGGATTGCCGAGGAACGCCTGCGCGATGCCCATGCGCTTCAGCATGCCGTGCGACAGCGCGTGGATGCCGCGCTTGCGGTACTGCGCGAGGCCGACCAGTTCGAGCGTCGCGGTGACCTCGGCTTCGGCGGTCGCGCGGTCCTTGCCGTCGAGCTGGCGGAAGAACGCGAGCTGCTCGAGGATCGGCACGTTGCGTTGGAACGACGCGTCCTGCGGCAGGATCGTCAGGCGGCCTTGCAGCTGCGAGACGTGCGCGATGTCGGTGCCGAGCACGCGCAGCGAGCCGGAGTCGGCGAACAGGAAGCCGGCGGCGATCGAGAACAGGGTCGTCTTGCCGGCGCCGTTCGGGCCGAGCAAGCCGAAGATCGAGCCTTGCGGCACTTCGAACGAGACGTCGTCGAGCGCCTTGTTGGCGCCGAAGCGCTTGCTGACGTTGGCGACGCGCAGGGCCGGTTCGGCGGCGGTCGCGGGAGCGTTCGCGGTGGCGGTCATGGCGTTCACAGGTCGCGACGGAGGAAGGTGCGGTGGCCGAGCCACACGAACACGGCGGTCTGCAGCAGGCAGCCGAAGACGGCGAGGCCGATCTGCAGCGGATCGTGGTGCAGCAGGCGGGACTGGAAGCCCCACGGCAGGAGCCAGTTCAGGTAGCGCGCGGCGTCGAGCCACATGCTCAGGGTCATCGCGAGCAACGGCACGCCGCCGATCACCACCGAGCTCAGCGTCAACGACGTGAACGAGCCGCCGACCGACGCCGAGATCCAGCCGCACAACGCCACGTAGGGCAGCGACAGCACGATCAGCATGAGCGTTCCCTGCGCCGTCCACACCAGCATCTCGCCCCATGGATAGGCGCCGAGCTTCAGCCCGAGATAGAGCGTGACGGTCAGGCCGAGCACCGTGAGCACGACGACCAGCGTCGTGCACAGACCCAGCAAACGGCCGAAGTAGATGCTGCTGCGGTCGGCGCGCAGCAGCTGGTAGCGCAGCTGGCGGGAAGCGATGTCGCTGGCGTAGAGGTCGAACGCGCCGAACGAGACGACCAGCGGCCAGCTGAACAGCAGGACCAGGAAGATCGCCGACAGCAGCGCCGGACGTTCCTCGAGCAGGAACTCGGCCCACTTCTCGGCCTCGACGTCGGCGTCGTCGTCGTCGCCCGATGGCCGTCGGCCCTTGCGAGGCTCCGGCTCGTCGCTGGCGGTCTTCGTCGACAGCATCCACGCGACCACTGTCTTCGCCGGCTTGGTCATCTCTTCGATGGCGCGCAGCTCGGCGTCGCGGCGGCCTTCTTCGGTCTGGTAGAGGGACGGGTTGACGGCGCGGCGCGCCAACCGTTCGACCGGCTGCAGCATCACGTGCGCGACCGTCAAGCCGAGCGTCAGCGACAGCAGCAGGAAGACGAGGCCGATGCCGCCGCGCACCGAGGTGCGTGAGGCGTAGCCGGCGATCTGCAGGACGTGGCGGCGGTTCATCGTGGCGATTGGCGAGGCGAACGGCGGATCGCTGCTTTGCGATCAGCGGATGAAGTCTTCCTTGAACGTCGTGTTCAGCAGGAACAGCGACAGCACGGGGTAGAGCACCGCGGAGATGGTTCCGAAACCGAATCCTCCATCCGTGCCGCTCAGCAGGTTCTGCTCGAGGGCGACGGCGACGATCATGGTCAGGCACGCGACGTTGCCGACGCGGCGCCCCATCGTGCGGCGCTGCTGCAGGTAGCCCACGCCGGCGACGATCATCAGCACGCTCGCGATGGCCGACGACGTCACCATCGCGATCAGCTCCAGCGGGCTGGCTGCTTTCAGTGCCTCCGCCAACTGGCGGACTTCCTCGTCCTTGATGCGGTCGGCGAAGAATCGCATGACCAGCAGACCACCGGTGTGCAGCAGGTGCTGGGCTCCGAGCAAGAAGTTCAGCACGGCGAGCGCGGTCAGACCGCCAGGACGAGTTCCTTCCGACACGAAGCCTCCGAGAAGTGGGTGGCCCGCATTCGACGGCGCGCGCCGCAGGATGCAAGCAGCGTGGCGGAGCTCCTCGCATCGGCAGCCGCTGCGCCCGTAGATTGCGGAGCGCATGGCTGCGAACCACGACGACCCGAACGGCAAGAACGCCCTGCGTACGCGCTTGCGAACCCGCCGCGACGCACTGCCCGAGGCTGCGCGCGCCGCGTGGTCGCGACACCTGGCCGAAGCCGGCGCTGCGGCGCTGCGCGAACGCATCGTTCCCGCGACCGTCGTCGCCGCCTACTGGCCGCTGCGCAGCGAAGCCGACCCGCGGCCACTCGCGCAGGCACTCGCCGCCGCCGGTGCGCGCTTGTGCCTGCCGGTGGTCGACGGCGAGCAGATGCAGTTCCGCGCGTGGGATGGCAGCGAAGTCGATCTCGTGCCGGCGGGCTTCGGTTCGTTGGGGCCGGCCGCCACCGCCGAGCCGCTCGTGCCGACGCTGGTGCTGGTGCCGCTGCTCGGCTTCGACGCGCGCGGCCATCGCCTCGGTTGGGGCAAGGGCTACTACGACCGCTACCTCGCACAGCGGGCCGCGGCGGCCACACCGCCGGCGGGGCGGCCGTTCGCGGTCGGCGTCGCGTTCGCGAGCCAGCAGGTGCCGGCGATTCCGAACGAAGCGCACGACGTGCCGCTCGACGCAGTCCTCACCGAGGGCGGGCTGCTGCTTGCGGCGAACGCGCCGAGCGAACCCGAGGTCGTCGATCGCTATCCATGCGGCCGGCCGCGGCCGCCGCGTGGTTGACGAGTTCTTCGGTTCGGCAATCGAGCTACGCTGCGCCACCGCGATGAACGCCCCGCACGACGAACGCACCGCGCACCCGGACCTGCCGACCGTCGTCTGGGCCTACCGCCGCACCGGCAAGTTCGCGTTCCACGTGCTGACCGGCGCGCTCGAGAACGACGCGCGCACGCGCGCTGCGACCATCGTCTTCGCCAACGGCGTCGCCGCGGTCGTCGCCGCCGTGCGCGAGGCGCTCGCGAACACCACGACGCCGGTGCTGGTCGGCTGGTCGTTCTATTCGCCGGACGCGGCGGAGATGACGGCCGAGCTGCACGCGGTGCGCGCGGCGCTGGCGAACGAGCCCGCGCTCGCGCGCGTTCGGCACGTCGTCGGCGGCGTGCACGCGACCGCCGAACCACTGGCGACGCTGCAGTCGGGTTTCGATCTCGTCGCCGTCGGCGAAGGCGAACACCTCGTGCGCGACCTCGTGCTGGCGCTCGCACACGGCGCCGACCCGCGTCTGCTGCCCGGCATCGCGTCGCTGCGCGCCGACGGCACGCTGCAGAAGAACGGTCGCGCCGAGCGCATCGTGCTCGACGACTTCCCGCCGTTCGGGCCGGACCACGGGCGCTTCGGCCCGATCGAGATCACGCGCGGCTGCATCTACGCGTGCCGCTTCTGCCAGACGCCGTACTTCGCCGGCGCGATCTTCCGTCACCGCAGCGTCGCCAACGTACGGCAGTGGGTGCGCTACCTCGTCGGCCGCGGCTTCCGCGACCTGCGCTTCCTGACGCCGACGTCGCTGAGCTACGGCACGCAGACCGCCGAGCCGGACCTCGCCGCGGTCGAAGCGCTGCTCGCCGGCGTGCGCGAGGACATCGGGCCCGATCGGCGGCTGTGGTTCGGCACGTTCCCGAGCGAAGTGCGGCCCGAGCACGTGACGCCGGCGAGCCTGCAGCTGCTGCGGCGCTGGGTCAGCAACAAGGCGCTGATCGTCGGCGGCCAGTCGGGCAGCGACCGCGTGCTCGCCAGCAGCATGCGCGGCCACGACGCGGCGACGGTCGAACGCGCGGTGGCGTTGTGCGTCGAGCACGGCTTCGTGCCGCACGTCGACTTCCTGCTCGGCTTGCCGGGCGAAGACGACAGCGATGTCGCGGCGACGCTGGCCCTGATGGACCGCCTGGTCGAACGCGGCGCCAAGGTGCACGGGCACACGTTCCTGCCGCTGCCGGGCACGCCGTTCCAGAAGGCGCCGGCTGGGTCACTGACACCGGACGTGCGGCGGCGGCTGCGCAACCTCGCGTCGAAGGGCCAGCTCTACGGGCAGTGGGAGCAGCAGGAAGTGACGGCGCAGGCGATGGTCGCGCAGCGCGGGCCGCGCCCTGGCTCGCCTGCGAAGTGACCCCGGTCGCTCACCAGGCGCCGATCGTGATCTGCAGCGCGTTGGTCGCCGAGAACGCGGCGATGCTGCCGTTCGGTGCGAGCTCGACCGGGATCACCTGGTGGAAGAACGACAGCCCGGCGCTCGACTGGTCGGCGGGGATCGGCATCTGCGTCGTCAGGTTGGTTGCGCCGATCTGCAGGTCGAACAGCACGTCGCCGCTGCTCCATAGCGTGCAACCCGGCAGGCCTTCTGGCAGCAGGGCCGCGAGCGGGATCGCCAGCGGGCTGAAGCCGAACAGCGCGACGGCGAGCGAGTTCGGGGCGAAGCCGGACGCGGTTGCGCGGTAGGTGCTGCCGATCCACGCCGCCGACGTGGTGGTCAGCGTGTTCGGGCCGCCGCTGCCGCTGCAGCCGGGGCCGGCCGAGCTGTCGCTGGCCGGGCAGGTCGTGTCGATGCGCGCGAGCGACGGCGACGAGCTGCCGTTCGCCTGCAGGAACGAACCGCCGATCCACAGCGATCCTGCCGCATCGAGAGTGAGCGCGTGCACGTAGTCGCTGGTGCCGAGGCCGATGGCCGACCATGTGGTGCCGTTCCAACGGGCCAGATGGTTGCCGGCGGCGCCGAGGAACGAACCGCCCGCGACGATGTCGCCGTCGGGCAAGGTCCGCAGTGCATTCGTCACGTTCAGGCTGGGGCCGCCACCGTTGCCGATCGACGACCAGCTGCTGCCGTTCCAACGCGCGATGCCCTGGGCAGGGACGCCGCCGGCACTGGTGAAATAGCCGCCGACCAGCAACGAGCCGTCGCGATCCTCGGCGAGCGTTTCGACCGTGGCGTTGGTGCCGATGCCGAGCGGCGACCACGACGTGCCGTCCCATCGCGCCACGCCGACGCACGGCTGCCCGCCGACCTGGTTGAAGCCGCCGCCGATGATCACGTCGCCGTTGCTGCGCACGAGCACGGCGGCGGCGACGTTGTTGGCGCCGGTGCCGAGCGGCGACCATGACGTGCCGTTCCAGCGGGCGACGTAGGAGCACGGCTGACCACCGGCCATGGTGAACGTGCCGACGGCGTAGAGGTCGCCGCTCGGATGCTCGGCGACGTCGAGCACCAGACCGTTGGTGCCCGAGCCGAGCGACGCCCACGCGGTGCCGTTCCAGCGCGCGATCGTCGTGCTGGGGCCGCCGGGGACCGGGAAGCTCTGGCCGCCGGCGACGAGGTCGCCGTTGGCGGTCTCGATCAGCGTGTAGAAGCCGCCGCCGGTGAGGCCGCTGCCGACCGGTTGCCACGTGGTGCCGACGCGGCGGGCGATGCCGCCGAACGGCACCCCGCCGATGGAGTAGACGAAGCCGCCGATCACGAGGCTGCCGTCGCTCGCGGCGACCACGGCGCGCACCGGGCCGGCGATGCCTTCGGTCGGGCCGCTCGGGAACAGTGTCCACGGGTTGCTGCACTGCGCGGCGAGATCCGCAGCGAGCAGCGAGACGGCGATGGCGAGCGAACGGAGCAGCATCTGCACGATCGTAGGTGCGTCCGCCGACGCCGAAAGGTGGCTACTTGCCGTCGTAGACGACGACCTTTGCGAAGTGCGGCGAGAAGCGCTTCACCAGGTCGAGGTGGATCGGATCGTCGTCCCATGCCTTCGCCGCTTCGGCATCGCGGAAGCGCATCACCAGCATCAGGTCGTACGAGTTGTCGACGACCGATCGCTCGGTGCCGGCGGGCGCACCGCACCAGCACGCTTCGAGGCCGGGGACGAGCTTCGCCTTCGCCGCCATCTCGACCGGGATCGCCGCGCGTTCGCTCGCCGGCATGTCCGGCTTCAGCCAGAACAGCACGACGTGGAGGCGGCTGCCGTCGCCGGGCTGCGAGGTCGTCGGGATGCCGGCGCAGGCGGGCAGCAGGGCGAACAGGAACGGAGCGACGAGGCGGAGGCGCATGCGCGCAAGGTAGGGCGGCGGTGGCGTGGCGTCAGCGCTCGGCTGCTTCGTCTGCTTCCTGCTTCGCGTCCTCCAGCGCGAGCCCCGAGCTCGCGAGGTGCTTCTCGAGCTTGGTCAGCGCATCGCGCCACGTCGGCTCGGCGACGCGCTGACGCAGGATCCGCACCATGGCGGGGAAACCGACCAACCATGCGGAAACGCGCAGAACGTCGTCGCGGGTGCGAAGCGTGAGCCAGTACCCCGTGCGGGACCACGTCACGGTCTCCACGTCGGACCAGCGGAGGAAGCGCGTGCCCCGGTACGCGGTCGTGCCGCCGATCCCGAGTGCGTCCACGCTGAGCCGGACCCTCGGTTCGCGGCCCATGCAGGCGGCGATCGCCGTGCCCATCGGGGTGACGAAACAGCTGATCCAGCCGAGGTGGGGGTCGTTCTGCAACCAGGCTGCGAGCGGCACGCCCACGGCCGCGCCGCCGGCCAGGACGGTGGCGCCCCAGGCGAACCAACGGAACCACTTCGGCGGCGACAGCTCGAGCACGCTGCCGGTTGGCGGCACGGCCCGCAGCGCGCTGTGCATCATGACGAAGAGCACGAGAGTGCCCAGTCCGCTGGCGATGGCTGCAGCCCATGGGTTGCTGGCGAGCATCCCCGGAGTCTAGCCACTGCCCCGTTGCCCATTCGGCGCTCGCCGCCGAAGGTGTGCTGCGCATGGAAGAGCCGACCATCGCGTTGCCGACCGAGTTGCTGCGCGAACTCGATGCAGTCAGGGCACGTGTCGGGAACGGTCCCGCGTGTGCCGAAGGGGTCGCGCAGTTGATCGCGGCGCATCCGCAGCATGCGGCCGCGTTGCGGGCGTGGCTGGCGCAGCACGAGTCCATGGTCGGAGGCGAAGGCGCCCTGCCCGTGTTCGGTCCGTACCGCGCGGTGTCGCTGCTCGGCAGCGGCGGCTTCGGCGACGTCTATCTCGCGGAGCAGCTGGCGCCGGTGCGCCGCCGCGTCGCGCTGAAGGTGCTGAAGCGCGGCATGGACAGCGCCGCGATCCTGCAGCGCTTCGCGCGCGAACAGGACGCGTTGGCGCGCATGGGCCACGACGCGATCGCGAAGATCCTCGACGCCGGCGTGACGCCGGGCGGCCAGCCGTTCTTCGCGATGGAACTGGTCGACGGCGCCTCGATCACCGTGCACTGCGATCGCGAGCGAATGCCGCTCGACGCGCGTGTGCGCTTGTTCGTCGACGTCTGCCATGGCGTGCAGCACGCGCACCAGAAGGGCGTCGTTCACCGCGACCTGAAGCCGGGCAACGTGCTGGTTGCGCGCGTCGGCGAACGCCACCAGCCGAAGCTGATCGACTTCGGCATCGCGCGTGCGCTCGCCGGCGACGACGGCGCGAATGCCGCGCGCGAGGCGACGCTGACCGAAGCCGGCGTCTTGCTCGGCACGCCGGCCTACATGGCGCCGGAGCAGCTGCGCTCCGACCCTACGCAGATCGACACCCGCACCGACGTCTACGCGCTCGGTGCGATCCTGTTCGAACTGCTGACCGGCATGCGGCC
>VYME01000380.1_pt1 | contig 15946 bp, 17 predicted proteins | sample 5115281 | NCBI WGS metagenome assembly VYME01 (sample SAMN12291780, study PRJNA351875) | freshwater metagenome | isolation source: freshwater lake | place: USA: Michigan, Wintergreen Lake | collected 2013-08-08
GACGCGGCACGGCAGCGGACTCGCGCGCACGAGGTCGGCGCAGCGCGCGAGATCGGCAGCCGACGGATGGCGCGCTGGATCGGGGCCCACGTACGACAGCAACGAAACGTCGCTGGCGCCCAGCGCCTGCACTTCTGCCAACAACGCCGGCAGCTCGGCGATCGTGCGCGCGTCGACGAGCACGTTCGGCCCCCAACGCACACCCGCGTCCCGCAGCCGGACCGCCGCCGCGCGCCAGGCGACGTTCTCGTGCAGCGACAGCCGAACCTGACCGAGCATCGGCGCCACCGTCGCCAGCAGTTCGTCGGTCAGCAGCGTGCCGTTCGTCGTCGCGTGCAGCGCCAAAGGCGTGGTCCGGTAGAGGCGCGACAGCAGCTCGGCGAAGCCGCGGAACGCGAACGGCTCGCCGCCACCGAACGCCACCTCGAGCACGCCTGCCGCCGCCAGGTCCTCGAGCAGTTCGGCCACCGCATCCACGGTCCACGTGCTCGGCTTGCCGGCGTCGCGTGAGCAGTAGCTACAGGCGAGGTTGCAGGCGTTGGTGATGCCGAACATCACCACGCGCGGCGCGACCCGGCGACGATCGCGCAGTTCCAGTGCATCGACGCGCACATGCGTGCCAGTGCGCGGGTGGAACCAAAGCTCGGCCCCATCCAACGGGTAGCGCCGCAGCCGGTGGCGCAAGGGATGGGCGACGGTCATCGTCAGACCGCGAGCACACCGACCTTCTTCTCCGCCGCCGCCACCAGCACGCCATCGCGCACCAGCTTCTCCGCCGCCGCCAGATCCGGCGCCAGGTAGCGATCGCCGTCGAGCCCCTTCACCACCTGCCGCAGCGCCTGATACGCCGCGTGCACACCGGCACCGGGCTTCAGCGGCTCGCCGAGGTCGAGGGCCTGCGCTGCGCACAGCAACTCGATGCCGAGCACCTTGGCGGTGTTGGCCCCCACCATCGCCGCGTGCCGCGCCGCGGTGACGCCCATCGACACGTGGTCCTCGCGGTTCGCCGACGTCGGGATGGTGTCGACGCTCGACGGGTGCGCCAGCGTCTTGTTCTCGCTGCACAACGACGCGGCGACGACCTGCGGGATCATGAAGCCGCTCTCGAGCCCGGGATTGCGCGCGAGGAACGGCGGCAAGCCGCTGATGTCCGGGTTGACCATCTGCTCGATGCGGCGCTCGCTGATGTTCGCCAGCGTGCTGACCGCGATCGCCAGGAAGTCCATCGCCTGGCTGACCGGCTGGCCGTGGAAGTTGCCGCCGCTCTGCACGTCGCCCTCCGGGAAGACGAGCGGATTGTCGGTGACCGAGTTGGCCTCGGTGACCAGCACTTCGAGCGCGTAGCGGATGCCGTCCTTGGCGGCTCCGTGCACCTGTGGCGCGCAGCGCAGCGAGTAGGCGTCCTGGACCCGGCCGCAGTCGGCGTGGCTCGGCATGATCTTGCTGCCGGCGAGCAGCTGCTTCAGGTTGGCCGCGGTCGCCTGCTGGCCCACGTGCGGACGGATCGCGTGGATGCGCGGGTCGAACGCCTTCTCGGTGCCGCGCAGCGCCTCGACCGACATCGCACAGGCGATGTCGGCGGTCTTCGCCAGCAGCACCGCCTCGTGCACGGCGAGGCAGCCGATCGCGGTCATGATCTGCGTGCCGTTGATCAGCGCCAGGCCCTCCTTCTCCTTCAGCTGCAGCGGCGCGCGGCCGAGCGACTGCAGCGCCTGCTGGCCGTCGATCACCTCGCCGTCGTGGTGCACTTCGCCGCAGCCGATCAGCGGCAGCGCCATGTGGCTCAGCGGCGCCAGGTCGCCGGACGCGCCGACCGAACCCTGCGACGGGATGACCGGGATGTAGTCGCCGTTCCACAGCGCCATCGCCTGTTCGATCAAGGCGAAGCGCACGCCCGAGTAGCCGAGCGACAGGTTGTGGATGCGCAGCGCGAACGCCAGGCGGCTCTGCGCCACCGACAGCGGCTCGCCGACGCCGGTCGCGTGGCTCAGCAGCAGGTTCTTCTGCAGCTGCCCGAGCTGGTCGTCGGGAATGCGCACGCCGGCGAGTTTGCCGAAGCCGGTGTTGATGCCGTACATCGTGGCGCCGCTGGCGACCTTGTCCTCGACGATCTTGCGGCAGGCGAGCACGCGCTTCTTCGCGGCTGGCGCCAGCGCGATGCGCGCCCCGGGTCGGCTCAGCTGGACGAGGGTGGCAAGGGACAGGTTCGGTTCGCCGAGCTGGATCGTGGGCACGGAGCGAACCTAGCTGCGCGCTGCCACGGCAGCAAGTTTCGCAACCTGCGGCGAGGCCGCGGATCCCTGCGCGCGTCGATCAACCGTCGATCACGCAACCGTCGCTCACGACGACGGCGATTCGAGCCGCAGCGGCGGCGCCGTCGGCACCAGGTAGAAGCGGCCGACCGCGACCTGGAAGCGCTGGCCGTTCTCGCGCTCCAACGTGTAGCTGCCTTCCATCGTGCCCCACGTCGTCGTCAGCGGGCAGAAGCTGACGTAGCTGTAGGACTCCGCCGGACCGAGCTTCGGGAACTCGCCGACCACGCCGCGCCCGCGCACGTCCTCGCGCTTGCCGTCGGCGTCGACGATGACCCAGTGCCGCGTCAGCAAACGCGCCGACGCCGTGCCGGTGTTGGTCATCGTGATCTTGTAGCGGAACACGTAGTGCTCGCGGTCGTCGCCGTCGGCGCCGAAGTCCTGCGGCAGACTCTCCTGCGGCAGATACTCCGCCGCGGCGTGGATGCGGATGCCTTCCGTCGTCGTCTCCGAGTGCGGCGAGTTGCTCATGGGCGAGGCCGGAGGATAGGCGCGACCGGTGGAAATGCGAGGGGCGGGGCGGGAGTTCGTCGGCTGCGCCCATGGAGACGACGCAGCGGGGCCCATGGCGTCGATCGCGCGACGATGGATCCCGCGTCGCGGCGTCTTGGCAATGCCTGAGTCGGCTCGCCCTGCGGGCGAGGCGACTCAGTGGCCGGCGATCTTGCCCGGCTTCAGCGTGAGCTTCTCGGTGCCACCGGTCAGCTCCAGCACGCCGGTGCCGAGCGTGCCGGCCCAGCTGTCGGGCTTGCCATCGCCGAGCAGCTTGCACTTCACCGTCACGGCCTTGGTCGCAGCGTCGAACGTGTAGGTCCCGTCGACGTGGTCGTGCGTGCCGTCGGCGCGCGGGGCCGTGTGCAGCTCGCAGTCGCTGCCCTTGGTGTTGAAGACGAGGCCGAAGCCTTCGCCCTTGCCACCGGTGTCCTGCTTCCACGAACCGCCGAGCGGGTGGTCGGAGGCGGTGCCGTGGGCGTGGTCGTGACCACAAGCGGCGAACAGCAGGGCGGGAACCAACGCGAGCAGTAGCTTCTTCATCGGGGAGTCCTCGAGGATCAGCGCCGCATTCTTGAGGAACTGCGGCCGCAGCGCCATCCCCGAGTCCCCGTCATCCCCGAGTCCCCGTCCGGCGTACGGAGGCGCCGCCGGTCACTTCTTCCGGAAGGTCATCTTCATCTTCCGACCGCCCTTCTCCTCCTCGACCGAGAACGAGCCGTCGACGTAGTCGACCGTCTTCGTCTCTTCCTTGCCGGCCTTGTCCTTGGTCTGGATCGTCAGCTTGTTGCCGTCGAGCTTCCACGTGCCGGTGGCCGAGTCTTCCTGGGTATTGCCGAACATCGTCGTCTTGGCGTTCATCGCCGCGGTGCCGTCGGCCTTCAGGTCGAACGACACCTGCGTGCCGTTGACCATGCCGTCGATCGCCTCGAGTGCCTTCGGTTCCTTCTGCGCCTCAGGCGGCATCATGCCGAGCATCGCTGCGCGGAGCGAAGCCTTGTCGAGCTCGTAGACCCCAGCGGCCTTGGAGGCAACGCCGCCGCACGCGGCAACGAACGAAAGCGAGAGGAGAGAGAACGCGAAGAGTGCCTTCTTCATGCGCCGCAGGATGCACGCAGCCTCCCGACAATGCGAGCGCGCAGCCAGGAAATCAGCGGCGCGGCGGGAACCGCTGCGTGCGCCGGCCGGTCGCGACGTCGATGCGCTGGATCGTCGTCCCTTCCTGCAGCAGCGCCGAGTGCGCGTCGGGCCAGGCGAGCAGCAGCGCGTAGCGTTCGCTCGAAGCGAACGGCAGGTCCGTCGCCATCGAGGTCGACGGATCCCAACGCACGAAGCGCACGCCATCGCGGTTCGCATCGACGACCGTGAGCCAGAGGCTGCCGTCGGGTGCACGCGGCAGCAGCGAACCCTGCTGCCGCATCGGCGCCGCGACGCCGAGCGACCGGGAGCCGGACGGGCCTGGCATCGCGATCGACTGCACGGCGCCGTCCGTCGGCCGCCAGACGAACAGTTCGCAGGAGTGCTTGCTGCGCCGTGCGCACAGCAAGCGCTCGTCGTCGACGAGGCCGAGCAGGTCCGCGTTGGCGAGCGCTGCCACTTCGACGAACGCTTCGCTGCCTGCATCCCGACCCAGCCACACGCCCCCGCGGCGGTGGCGTTGCAGCAGCTGCGTGCCACGCACGAAGAACACCTGGTCGCGTTCGTCGTCCGGACGCATCACCGTGCGCGTCGTCAGGTCGAACCACTGCTCCCGCTTGCCCCATGCGACGAAGCCATGGCCGCGCGCGCGCAGCGTGACCGGCAGTTCGCCATTCCAACGCACCCGCTCGATGCCGCCGCTCGGCGCCGCGAAGCACAGTTCGTCGCCGGCGAACCACGCGCGCACCCCATCCGGGGCGAACAACGCCGGCCCGTGATCCTGCGGCGTCAGCTGCGTGCGCATGACTCGCAGCGCTTCGGCACGCATCGTCTGCGGGTCGCCGGTCTGCACGGAATCGCCCCACATCCCCGTCTGCAGGTCGAACACGCGGTAGCCGCAGAGTCGTTCTGGCCACAACGAGCACTCGTAGCCGCCGAAGTAGCGCGCTTCCCCCGACAGCATGAACGTCGTCGGCCGCAGTAGGTCCGGTCGCAGGTCGATGCCGACGCCGGCCAACTGCGTCGCCGAGCCATCCTGCAGGTCGATGCGGAACGGCAACGTGTACTGGTAGCTGGCCTGCGACTGCAGTCCCGCGAGCACGAAGCGGTGGTCCGGCGAGATGCCGGTGACGTCCAGGCGTTCGACGCAGCGCGGATCCGGATGGTGGTAGTCGTAGGCGCGTTCGCCGAGCCACAGCAGCGGCGGCAACAGCCCGAGCGCCGTCGCCAGCAGCCCACAGCGCGCCGAGCGCAGCGCCCCACCACCGCGCCGGCCGATGGTCCACGACACGAACGCGACGACGAAGCCGAGTGCCGACGCGGCGGCGATCCACGGCTCGTAGACGAGCTGCGGCAGCAGGCCCGGCGTGAAGCCCAACACAGCGCGCACGCCGACACCGAGCACGAGCCAGAACACCAGCACCGCACCGAGCGCCATGCGCCCGTTCGGCAGCCACGTGCCGATCGCCCACACCCACGGCACCAGCAGCAGAGCGAGCGCGATCCAGAGCGCGGGCCACGGCACGTCGAGCACGACGTCCCCGGCGAAGGTCCAGCGGAACAAGTCGTGCCAGCCCTTGCCGTTCGCGGTCAGGAACAGTTCGCCGGCGGCGAGGCCGAGCAGCGGCAGCGCGATCGTGGCGAGCAGCAGGAACAGCAGCTTGCCGCCGAACGACGCGCGCAAGGCACCTGGCATGCGGCGCACGAACTGGTCGCCCTTCTGGCCGAACTCGCTGCGCACCAGCGTCGGTGCGACGAAGGCGAGCACGCCGATGCCGCCGAGCACGACGAACCACGACAGCGCCAACGCGCGGCGGCCGTCGTCGATCCAGTAGTGCTCGGGCACCAGGGTGAACACGAGGCAGAGTGCCGCGATGCCGAGGCCGACGAAGCCGGTGAGAAGGGCGCGTTGTGCGCGCCACTCGCGCCAGCAGTAGGTGAGCACGAGGTTCATCGTTCGTCCATCTCGGCGCGTGGGAACAGCCGCGTGCGTGCACCGGTGTTCAAGTCGACGCGGTCGATGCCGTCGTGTTGCTGCACCAACGCCGAGTTCGCGTCGGGCCAGGCGAGCAGGCGGAACGCGGGATCGTCGGTCGGGATCGGCAGCTTCTCCCACGAGCTGGTCGTCGGATCGAAGCGCAGCAGCAGGTCGTGCCCGTGCTGCGGCGGCTTCGGGGTCATGAGCCACAGCCTGCCAGCAGGATCGCGCGGCAGCAGCGAGCCACGCTGGTAGAGCGGCGCCAGCAAACCGAGCGAACGCTGGCCGATCGGGAACGGCAGTGGCAGCACCTCGACGGCACCCGTCGCCGCGTTCCACGTGAACAGCTCGGGTTGCTTGTCGGCGATGCGACGCGCGAGCACCCGACGGTCATCGAGCAGGCCGAGCACATCGGCATGGGCGAGTTCGGGCACCACGACGAACTCGGCAGAGCCCGGATCACGACGTTCCCACGCGTTCCGCCGCAGGCTGCGCTGCCACAGCTGCACACCACCGACGAACCACGCCACATCGCGCCCGGCGGTCGGCGGCACGAACGTACGCGTCGTGAGGTCGAACCAACCCTCGCGCCCACCCGCCGCGGAGAAGCCATGGCCAACTGCGAGGAACGACACCGGCAACTCGCCGTCCCATCGCACCCGCTCGACGCGGTCGATGGCGACCTGGAAGCACAGATCTTCGTTCTCGAACCAAACCGGCACATCACCGGGGGCTCGCAGCAGGCTCGAGCGGCCTCGGCCAGTGACCTCCGGCAAGTGTTGCTGCGCCAAGCGCCGCACGGCCATCGGATCGTCCCCGTCGTGCTGCAGGACCCACGTGCCGCGCACGAGGTCGAGCACCCGGTAGCGGAACACCCGCTCGCTCCATGGATCGACGTCGCACGCCCCGAAGTAGCGCGACACCGCCATCGGCCCGAGCGCCGAGGGCCGTGCGACTTCGGCGAACAGGCCGAGCCAGACTCCACCCAGCTGCTGTGCTTTGCCATCGCGCAGGTCGACGCGGAACGGCACGGAGCCCGTGTGCTCTTCGTGGCCAGCGCCCTGCACCAACGCGAACTGCAGGTCCGGCGTCAGCGCGTAGGTCTCGAAGCGTCCGAGGTGCTGCGGATCCGGATGGTGGTAGTCGTAGGCGGCCTTGCCGAGCCAGGCCCCCGGGGGCACCAACGCACACGCCGTCGCCAGCAAGCCGCAGCGCGCCGAACGCACGGCGCCACCACCGCGCCGCCCGCGGATCCACGACACCGCCGCGACGACGAAGCCGAGCAGCGACACCGCGACGAACCACGGTTCGTAGACCAGCGACTTCTCCAGCCCCGGACTCTGCCGCAGCACCGGCACGACCGCGAGTCCGAGCAGCAGCACGAACAAGATGGTGCCGCCGATCGCCATCCGCCCGTTCGGCAGCCAGGTGCCGATCGCCCACACCCACGGGATCAGCAGCGCGCCGTAGCCGAGCCAGACGACCGGCCACTGCCAGTCGAAGAACACATCGCCCGCGTAGTCGCTGCGGAACACGTCCGCCGGACCGAGCCCACACGCTGCGAGGAAGACTTGGCCGACGACGAGCCCGAGCAGCGGCAGCGCCACCGCGGCGAGCACGAGGAACAGCAGTTTGCCCCCGAACGATGCGCGCAAGGCGCCCGGCATGCGGCGCACGAACTGGTCGCCCTTGCTGCCGAACTCGCTGCGCACCAGCTGCGGCGCCGCGAAGGCGAGCACGCTGCCGCCGCCGAGCACGACGAACCACGCCAACGCGAACGCACGCTGGCCGCGCTCCTGCCAGAAGCTCTCGGGCGCCAGCGTGAACGCGAGGGACAACGCCGCGAGCCCGATGCCGACGAAGCCACCGAGCAAGGCCCGCTGCGCCCGCCACTCGCGCCAGCAGTAGGTGAGCACGAGGTTCATGCCGTCACTTCCTCGCGCGCCGCCGCGACCTCGGCGAGCAGACGATGCAGCCCACTCGGCGCCGCCACCGGTTCGTCCTGGCCGAGCACTTCGCCGAGCGTGCCGTGCTTCACGATGCGGCCCTGCTGCAGCACCGCGATGCGGTCGGCGATGCGGCTGGCGATCTCGAGTTCGTGCGTCGCGCACAGCACCGTGCGGCCGCCGTCGCGCAGCGCGCCGAGCACGCCCTGCAGCACCTGTTCGCGCACCAGCGGATCGAGACCGGCGAACGGTTCGTCGAGCAGCAGCAGCTCCGGCTCGAACGCGAGCGCGCCGACGAGCATCGCCTTCATGCCCTGGCCGCGCGACATCGACGCGAACTTCGTGCGCAGTGGCACGGCGAGGCGTTCGCACAGCTCCTCGCAGCGAGCCACACTCCACGTCGGGTAGTGCGGCTGCAGGAACCCGAACAGGTCGCGCGCCGTCATCCACCCCGGGCAGTCCGGCACGTCGGGCACGTAGCCGATGCGCTGCAGCACCGCGCGGTGCGCTTGCAGCGGCTCCTGGCCGAACACGCGCACGGCGCCGGCATGCGGTCGCAGCAGGCCGAGCAGCACGCGCAGCAGCGTGCTCTTGCCGGCCCCGTTCTCGCCGAGCAGCACCGTCGTCGTGCCGGCGTGCAGCGACAGGTCGAGACCGTCGAGCACACGCTTCCGGCCGAAGCGCACCTCGAGGCCCTGCACCGCCAACACCGGAGTCCCCGCCCCACCGTTCGTCTGGTTCGTGTTCATGCCTTGCTCCGCTCCCCTTCGTGGTCGTCCTTCCGTTCCCCCGCCGCGTGCGTGCGCGCCATCGTTCCCACGACGTCGAGCAGCACCGTTCCCTCGTGGCCCGCGCGCAGTGCCTGCTGAACCGCGAGGCGCAGCGCCGCCAGCGTCTCGGCGAGCCGCACCGCCTTGGCGACGTCCACCGCACCCGGCGTCACGAACACGCCCGAGCCGTTGCGCCCCTCGGTCACGCCGAGGTGTTCGAGCTCGCGCCACGCCTTGCCGACGGTGTTCGGATTGACCAGCGCCTGCTCGGCCAGCGCGCGCACCGCCGGCAGCTTGTCGCCGGGTCGCAGTTCGCCGTTGGCGATCGCGTCGAGCACGGCCGCGACGAGCTGTTGGCTCGGCGGCACCAGGCTGTGAGGATCGACGCGAACTTGCACCACCGTCCTATCGGCCTAGGACGGTGCGCGGCTGGAGCATCGCTCTGAAGACTCGCATTCCGCGGCATGCGGGCCCGTTGCCGAGCCACTCAGGACCGATAGATTGGGGCCATGACGACGGACCTTCTGTCTCGCATCACGATCGAACCCGGCAAGTGCGGCGGTCGTCCCTGCATCCGCGGCAAGCGCATCCGAGTCACCGACCTTCTCGAGCTGCTGGCGAACGAAGCCTCTTTCGAGGAGATCCTCGCGGACTACCCGAGCCTGCAGCGCGAGGACATCCTTGCGGCGATTGCCTACGCAGCGCACCAGACCAAGCACGCGGTGATCCGGGTCGCGTGAGGTTCCTCGTCGACAACCAGCTGCCGTTGTCGCTGGCGCGACACCTCGTCGAACTCGGGCACGAGGCCGACCACGCAACCGACCGTGGACTCGAAGAGGCGGACGACCGGGCGATCTGGCAGATCGCTCTGCAAGAGCAACGCGTGGTCATCAGCAAGGACGAAGACTTCTTCTCGCTCGCCAACCGAGTCGAGGACAGGGGTCGCCTGCTGTGGATTCGCCTCGGCAACTGCCGCAAGTCCGCCCTGTTGTCGGCGGTCTCCAAGGCCATGGAGCAGATTCTCGGGGCCTTCGAGTCTGGCCAACGCATCGTCGAGCTGGGGTGACCGAAGGCAGGCGCCCGACCGCTCCGTGATCTTCCCTCTCCAAAGCGCTCCCCACCGCCGCAGCAGATCCCGCAGCTGCCCTTGGCCGAACGCGCCCCGCCCCTCTACACCTCGGCGACCATGGCCAAGATCACCTTCAAAGGTTCCCCCGTGTCGACCGTCGGCGAGCTCCCCAAGGTCGGCACCGCCGCCCCGACGTTCGTGCTGACCAAGATCGACCTCAGCCCGCTCGGCAGCGTGGACCTCGTCGGCAAGAACGTCGTGCTGAACATCTTCCCGAGCATCGACACCGGCGTCTGCGCCACGTCGGTGCGCAAGTTCAACCAGCAGGCGGCGTCGCTGCCGAACACGGTCGTCGTCTGCGTGTCGAAGGACCTGCCGTTCGCGCAGAAGCGCTTCTGTGGCGCCGAGGGCATCGACAAGGTGGTGCCGGCGAGCTGGTATCGCGGCCCCGACTTCGGCAAGGACTTCGGCGTCACCATGGCCGACGGCCCGCTGGCGGGTCTGTTCGCGCGCGCCGTCGTCGTCATCGACAAGACCGGCAAGGTCGTGCACACCGAGCTGGTGCCCGAGATCGCGCAGGAGCCGAACTACGACGCGGTGGCGAAGGTCGTGAGGTGACGGGCGCGGCGCCGGGGCCGCGGAGTTCGGTGCCCTGGCGCGCGTTCGGCGACCTCATGTCCCTCTTCGTCGCGCGTCTCCCCTCCGCGCGTGCCTGGCTGCTGCCGCTGCTCGCGGCCATGGCCCACGCGCAGGATCCCACTCCCCCCAAGCTGCCGGACGTCAGCCTGCCGGCGATGAACCTCGCGGGCGGCGGCGGTCGCTACGTCGACTACGCCGGCGAACTCGACGACCCGGACCTGGTCGTCGCCGTCGGCAAGCTCGCCAGCTGGAAGGAAGGCAAACGCGAACGCCTCGCCGACGGCAAGCTCGGCGGCGGCGGCTCGGTCAGCTCGGTCGGTGGCACCCAGTACTTCAAGGTGCCGGCGACCGCGACGCTGAGCCCGCGGCTCGTGCTGCGCGGCAAGAACGGCAAAGTGCAGGTCGCGTTCGATCTGCAGGTCGCGCGCCTGCCCGACGGCAAGGACCAGCGGCAGCTGCTGCAGGACGGCGCGGTGTCGTTGACGGAGGACACGCTCGCCTTGTTCGTGCTGCAGAAGCGCGACAAGCAGAAGCACCACACGCTGCTGCACGTGCTGCCGTTCGATCCGAAGGTCGACAAGGGCAGCGACGGCGAGCTGCAGTTCGTCGACGCGATGCGCGACGTGCACACGATCAACGGCCGGGTGCAGGCGCTGACCAAGGCGCTCGACGCCTACGACAAGGCCGACGACGGCGCACCGCGCGACAAGGCGCTGCTGCAGCTTGGTTACCTGCTCGACCAGAAGCCGGAGATGAAGCAGCCGCGGAACGACGGCCTGCTGCAGCAGCACTGCGGGCCGCTCGAGCAGCGGGCGAAGAAGCGGATCGACGACGCCGACGCGGCGAAGAAGGCGGCGGAGAAGCCGGCGCCGGCCGGCGGTGCCGACGGCAAGCGCTGACCCGAACGCCCCCGCCCCGGCACCCGTTCAGCCGTGGCACCGGTGCCGCCGATGCAGGCACATGCGCCGTTCCGCTGCCGCCGTGCTGGCCACCTGGGCGACCCTGGTCGCCGTCGGACAGGCCTTGCTGCTCGAGCACACGACGGCGGCTGGCGACCCCGGGCAGCCACCGGCCGCCCTGCGGCAGGATCTGGCTGCAGCGCTGCACTGGGATCGCACGCAGCCGTTGCTGCTGCTGGCGGCGCATCCGCAGTGCCCGTGCCTGCCGGCGACGCTGGCCGAACTGCAGCGAGCCCTCGCCGACGCACCGCCGCCGGTGTTGCGTGTGCTGGTGCACACGCCCTCGTCGCCACCGCCGGCGTGGGATGCCCGCGCGGCGTCGGACCTGCGTCGCACCCTGCCCGCCGGCGCTGCGATCGACGATCGCGACGGTGCGCTCGCCACGCAACTCGGCCTGCGCACCTCCGGGCACGTGCTGCTGTTCGCCACCGACGGCCGCCTGCGCTTCACCGGGGGCGTGACCGCGGGCCGCGGCCACCAAGGCGACAACCTCGCCGGCCGCACCCTCGTCGCGAGCCTCCGCGATGCGGGAAAACCCCAGGCCACTACAGCTGTATTCGGATGCCCCCTGCAGGCCGATAGCGCTCCGCATGACGGCTCCTGCTGCGACCACGAACGACCCCGTCTCGACCCGACTGCTCGCTGACCATCGCGACTTCTGCGCCACCGTCGACCGCGGCATGGCCTGGCTGGTCGCGGTCGAAGCCACGGTCGCCCTGCTGCTCGCCTGGCTCTACACGCCGAATGCGTGGGCCGGCACGTCGGTGTCGCCGCACACCCACGTGCTCGCAGCTTTGCTGGTCGGCGGCGGCTCGGCGGCGGCGCTGGCGTGGTTCACGCGCACGCAGCCCGGCCAGGCGCTGACGCGCCACACAGCCGCGGTGGCGGTGATGCTGCTCAGCGCGCTCTTCATCCACGTCGGCGGCGGCCGCATCGAAGTGCACTTCGCCGTGTTCGTGTCGCTGGCGTTCCTCGCCGCCTACCGCGACTGGCTGGTCATGCTGACCGGCATGGTGACGATCGCCGTCGACCACCTGGCCCGCGGCCTGCTGCTGCCGCGCAGTGTGTTCGGCACCGACACCGTCGACGTGCTGCGCGTGCTCGAGCACGCCGGCTACGTCGTGCTCGAGGTCTCGGTGCTGGTGCTCGTGTGCCGCATGGCGATGGCCGAGATGCGGCGCGTCGCCCAGCTGGTGCACGACACCGACCGTGCGAAGAGCGAGATCGAAGCGTCGCGGCAGGAACTGACCGAACGCGTCGAAGCCGCCCGCGCCGAGGCGGCGGCGACCGTGCGCAGCATCGTCGACGGCTTCCGCGGCATCGGCGCCAGCATCACCGGCAACGTCGAGCGCACGAAGCAGCTCGAGGCGATCGGCAAGGAGAACCAGCAGCACGCGCAGGAAGGCAGCGAGGTGCTGCAGCAGACCGTGCGCCGCTTCCAGGAACTCGCCGGCGCCGTGCAGGCGAGCCAGAAGGACATCCAGGCGCTGGTCGAAGCCGGTGGCCAGATCGCGCAGGTGACCAACATGATCTCGTCGGTCGCCTTCCAGACGAACCTGCTGGCGCTGAACGCCGCCGTCGAAGCGGCGCGCGCCGGCGATCACGGCAAGGGCTTCGCGGTCGTCGCCGAGGAAGTGCGCGGCCTGTCGGCGCGCTCGAGCGAGGCGGCGCAGCAGATCGAGGCGTTCGCCCGCAACGTGCAGCAACGCGGTGCCGAACTCGCCGCGGCGACCGCGAAGGCGAACGACGAGGCGCAGAAGGGCCTGCAGCTGATCGACGGCGCCGACGCGTCGATCCGCGCCATCCAGACCAGCGCCACCGCACTCGGCGAGGCGGTCGCCGGCGCGTTGCACGCCAACGCGCAACTGCTCGACCAGAGCCAGCAGCTGCAGACCGACGTGCAGGCGCTGGCCCAGTAGGCGCTGGCCCAATCGACCTGGCCCAGCAGCCGCCGGGGCGTCAGGCCTCGCCGCGCAACGCGGCCACCGGCGCCGCCGCCACCAGAGCACCGGCCTCGTCGCGTTCGAGGCCGCACGCCGCGACCTGCGGATCGTGCGTGAAGAACAAGCGACCGCCGCGGTCGTGCAGGTCGGCGAGCAACGCCGTCTTCTCGTCGATCAGCTGCTCGGGGTAGCGGTCGTAGCCCATCGTGATCGCGCGCCGCACCCACGGCACGCCCGGGATCAGGTCGGCGCAGAACAGCAGGGGACCGCGCGCGGTCGCCACTTCGCACAGCACCATGCCCGGCGTGTGGCCGTCGCTGCGATGGAAGCGGTAGCCATCGCCGAGCAGTTCGCTGCGCTCGCCGACGAGCCGTTCGACGCGGCCGGTGGCTTCGAGCAGCCCGGGCAGCTCCGGCACGAAGCTGGCGCGGTCGCGCGGGTGCGGCCGCAGGGCGCGCTGCCACGCCGCTTCGCCGACGACGTAGTGCGCGTTCGGGAACACCAGCGACAGCGATTCGCCGTGGCGATGCGCGGCGAGCACCCCGCCGGCGTGGTCGAAGTGCAGATGCGACAGCACGACGACGTCGACCTCGGCGGGCTGCACGCCGATCGCGGCGAGCTGCTCGAGCAGCACATGCCGTTCCTCCTGCACGCCATACCGGCGGCGCAGCTCCGGCGCGAAGAACGCACCGATGCCGGCTTCGCACAACACGACGCGCGCCCCGTCGCGCACGACGAGGCAGCGGCAGGCGAGGTCGATGCGGTTCTGTTCGTCGGCGGGCGCCCAGCGTTGCCACATCGCCTTCGGCGCGTTGCCGAACATGGCGCCGCCGTCGAGCTTCTGCGAGTTGCCGAGCACGGACCAGAACGCGCGCATCAGCGCACCTCCGCCGGCCTGCCGTAGACGGTCTGCGGCGATGCCGGCAGGTCGTTCTCCACGGCGGCCCACGCTGGCCCCGGAGCGGGTTGCTGCGCTGGCACGGGAGCGACGAAGGTCGCGGCGGCGAACAGGGTCGACAGAGGGCGTCCGGGCGTCATGGCGTTCACGGGGCCGCGGCAGCCTACCTCTCCGGGGTTTCCCCGATGGGCTCAATCCCGAGGCGAACCCGGCTCGATGACCACCCGGCTCGACACCGCCGGCACCGCCACCATGAACGCACTCGTCACCACGATCCCCGTGCTCGCCGCCGCCGCGACCACGATCCTGTCCTGGAACGCCTTCTCCCTGCGCGGCCACCTTGCCCTCGGCACCCTGCTGGTCGCCACCATCGCCGCCGTGGCGTGGACGCTGCTGCAGCAGCGTCGCCAGCAACAGGCTCTCGCCGCGCAGACGCGGACGGCGGCGGAACTGGGTCGCCAGCTCGCCGAAGAACGCTCGGCCCACGCCGAGACCCAGAGCCGCGCCACCGCCGGCGACGGCAACCAGGAACTGCGGCGCGCCGCCGGCGAGATCGCGACCGCCAACGCCTCGTCGCTGCAGGGCATCTCCGCCGCGCTCGAGGAGATGTCGGTGATCGTCAAGGGCAGCGCCACCAGCGCCGCCGACGCCCAGTCGCTGGCCAAGGCCGCCGAGTCGTCCGCCGTGCGCGGCACCGCGGCGATGCAGCGCATGGTCGAGGCGATGGGCGCCATCGCCACGTCGAGCAGCGAGATCTCGCGCATCATCAAGGTCATCGACGACATCGCGTTCCAGACCAACCTGCTGGCGCTGAACGCCGCCGTCGAAGCGGCGCGCGCCGGCGAATCGGGCAAGGGCTTCGCCGTCGTCGCCGAGGAAGTGCGCAACCTGGCGCAGCGCAGCGCCGAGGCCGCACGCAACACCTCGACGCTGATCGCCGAGGCGTCGAGCCGCGCCCAGCGCGGCAACCAGATCTCGCAGGAGGTCGACGGCTTCCTGAACGAGATCGTCGCGGCGACGACCAAGTTCGCCGGGCTGGTCGACCAGATCGCCACCAGCACGAAGGAACAGGCGAGCGGCATCCAGCAGATCACCACCGGCGTCGCCGAGATCCACGCCGGCATGCAGAACGCGGCGCGCTGAGCACCCCGGCGCCGGGCGCGAATGGGCCGAATGGCGGCCCGCGGTTGCGCCAGGTCGCCAAGGCCGGCACGCTGCGCGCAATGAGCGAGGCCTCCCTGCGACCGACCACCCGCCTGCAAGGTCGCGTCGTCGCCTACTGGCTGTGCAGCGACCTGCTGACCGCGGTCGTGCTGACGGCGCTGGCGTGGTTCGTCGGGCGCCCGCTGCTGCGCGAACACTGGAGCGGCTGGAACGACGGCTACGAGTACCTGCTGCTCGGCGCCTGCAGCGGCCTGCTGCTGCTCGGCCTGCTGACGCCGCCGCTGGCCTACGCGCGCTGGCGCTTCGGCTTCCTCGGCGACCTGCTGGTGATGCGCTACGGCATCCTGTTCGTCGAAGAACGCGCGGTGCCGGTGCGTCGCATGCAGCACGTCGACCTCGTGCGCGGCCCGCTCGAGCGGCTGTTCGGCCTCGCCACGCTGGTCGTGTTCACCGCCGGCAACGAAGGCTCGGCGTTCCGCGTGCCCGGGCTCGCCCCAGGCCTCGCCCAGCAACTGCGCGACCGCATCCTCGAGGCCCGCGGTGACGGACGACTCTGATCCGGCGGCGCCGCCGCCCGAGACGCCGCGGCAGCCGACCACCGACGGCGCCGCGCCCACGACGCCGGCCCCCGCCGAGGCC
>VYME01000505.1_pt1 | contig 15934 bp, 1 predicted proteins | sample 5115281 | NCBI WGS metagenome assembly VYME01 (sample SAMN12291780, study PRJNA351875) | freshwater metagenome | isolation source: freshwater lake | place: USA: Michigan, Wintergreen Lake | collected 2013-08-08
TGTTAAATTCCCTTGTTTCCACCACCTCCAAGCCGTTCGATAACTTATTCCTGTTTTTTTTGCATAGTCTGATAGTTTCATATTTATATATTACCATGCTTGACTATATCTGACTATATTTGTATTGAAACTTTACAATACTCTAAATTTGGTTAAGTTTTTCAAAAGCCCAGATGAAATTACTGAAAACTTCTTGACATAGCTAGGTAGCCTAGGCTAAACTTGCAGAGAAATAGTCAACGATGAACGCCTCAGTATTAAACTTCTTTGTCTTGGAGCTAAGGATATGAGTAATCCTCTGTCAGTACAGAAAACAACAACTGCAACCTCTAATCTAGGCACTACTTACACAGTTACTAATATCAACGATGATGGGGAAGGTTCCCTCAGATGGGCAATAACTGAGTCTAATAATAATCCGGATACAGATACCATTTTATTTAATATTGAGGAGGGATACTATACCATAACTCCCTTATCGGCTTTGCCAGAAATTACGTCCCCTGTCTTTATTGATGGTACCAGTCAACCGGGATACGAGGGAACGCCGATAATTCAAATTAGTGGTTATCAAGCAGGTGAAGGATTGTCGGGTCTAGTTATTAGTGCTGGTGACAGTACCGTCCGTGGCTTAATTATTACCCAGTTTAGTAGTTATGGAGTACGCTTAACCGATCAAGGCAATAATATCGTTCAAGGTAATTATATTGGTGAAGTTGGCATATTTCCTGGAGAACTTTGGCTTGGCAATGGAGAAGGCGGTATTTTAATTGAATCTGCCAATAATCTGATTGGGGGAGCGACTACCAGTGAAAGGAATATTATCTCTGGTAATACGGGAACAGGTGTATTAATTAATAATGAAACTGCAATTAACAACCAAGTCATTAATAATTACATTGGTCTTGATTCATCAGGAACTTCATCCCGTCCTAATGGGGTTGGGGTGGGGATAGTTAACGGTTCAGATAATCTTATTCAAGAAAACGTTATTGCTGGTAATACTAACACCGGTGTAAGTGTATTGTCCTATGGAGCGATCGCCAATAATAATCAAATCCTTAGTAACTGGATTGGGACTAACCAAGACTACAATTTTTTAGGTAACGGGGATGATGGAATTGATTTAGCCGGAGCAAAAAATACCCTCGTGCAAGGCAATTACATCTATTATAATCAATCGACCGGTGTTGTTCTTCGCGGAGCAGATACAACAGGTAATCAGATTACCAATAATTATCTGTTTAATAATGCCGAGGGAATGAGTATCCAAGAAGAGGCACAAGGTAATTCAATTACGGGAAATCAAATTGGACATAATAACTCTAATGGCATTTCTGTAGATAACTCTGACAAAAATACTATTCAAGGCAATAGTATCTATGAAAATAATGGCTTAGGAATTGATTTAGGACGGGATGGAGTCACCACTAATGATGAAGGTGATAGCGATACAGGAGCGAATGCTTTACAAAATTATCCCATTTTCACCTCTGCTGAAGTTGTCGGAGGAACAGCCACCCTGATTGGTTATCTTAACAGTGAAGCCAATAAGGAATACAGGATTGAAATTTTTGCTAATCGTACACAAGATGCTAGTGGTAACGGAGAAGGAGAAGATTACCGTACCTATATCACCGTTACTACAGATGATAATGGTCATGCTGATTTTACCCTTTCCTTGTCTAATGCCGAGAGACTGTATAGCTATATTACTGGCACAGCGACTAATCCTGATGGGAACACCTCAGAATTTTCTCCCTCTATCACCCTAACGGGAGAGTTACCCAATTTAGTTATTACTGAGGCTACTGCTCCTTCCAGTGTGGGTTTAGGACAGTCTTTTACTGTGAATTGGACGGGGAAAAATGACGGTTCTGTTACTACAGGAAGTTCCTACTGGTATGACCAGGTAGTCTTTTCCAAGAATAATATCTATGGGGATAGTGATGATATTACTATTAGCTATGAATATATCTCTAGTAGCAACGGACTACCCTTAGAACCGAATGAAACCTATACAGTAAATCGTACAGTTACCTTACCTAGTAGTGCAGTGGGAAGTGGCTATTTGCTATTGAGAACAGATGCTTATAACTACCAAGTAGAATCAAACGAAAACGATAACGTTTATACTCAAGCGATTGATATTGCTGCACCCAATTTAATTATTAGTAATGTCACGGCTCCGACTACCGCTAGTGCTAGTCAGACTATTACCCTATCTTGGACGGGGAAAAATGACAGTTCTGTTACTACAGGAAGTTCCTACTGGTATGACCAGGTAGTCTTTTCCAAGAATAATATCTATGGGGATAGTGATGATATTACAGTTATCAGTTATGAATATATTCATAGTGGCTACGGACTACCCTTAGAACCGAATGAAACCTATACAGTAAATCGTACAGTTACCTTACCCAGTAGTGCAGCAGCAGGTAATAGCTATTTACTATTTAAGACCGATGCTTACAACTATCAAATAGAATCGAACGAAAACGATAACGTTTATGCTCAAGCGATTGATATTGCTGCACCCAATTTAATTATTACCGAAGTAACAGCACCGACTACCGCTACTGCTAGTCAGAGTATTACTGTATCTTGGACGGGTAAAAATGACGGTTCGGGTACTACAGTTTCTAACTGGTATGACCGGGTAGTTTTTTCCAAGAATGATATCTATGGGGATAGTGATGATATTTATCTTACTGAACAATTTATCTCCAGTAGCAACGGCTTACCCTTAGAACCGAATGAAACCTATACAGCAAGTCGTACCGTTACCTTACCCAGTAGTGCAGCAGTAGGTAATAGCTATTTACTATTTAAGACCGATGCTTATAACTACCAAGTAGAATCAAACGAAAACGATAACGTTTATACTCAAGCAATTAATATTGCTGCACCCAATTTAATTATTAGTAATGTCACGGCTCCCACTACCGCTAGTGCTAGTCAGACTATTACCCTATCTTGGACGGGTAAAAATGACGGTTCGGGTACTACAGTTTCTAACTGGTATGACCGAGTAGTATTCTCTAAGAATAATATCTATGGGGATAGTGATGATATTTATCTTACTGAACAATTGATCTCCAGTAGCAACGGCTTACCTAAGTAACGGCTATTTGCTAGTGAGAACAGATGTTTATAACAATCAAATAGAATCGAACGAAAACGATAACGTTTATGCTCAGGCGATTAGTATCGGTATCCCGAATTTAACTATTACTAATGTCACGGCTCCCACTACCGCTAGTGCTAATCAGACTATTACCCTATCTTGGACGGGTAAAAATGACGGTTCGGGTACTACTACAGTTTCTAACTGGTATGACCGAGTAGTATTCTCTAAGAATAATATCTATGGGGATAGTGATGATATTTATCTTACTGAACAATTGATCTCCAGTAGCAACGGCTTACCTAACAATCAAGCAGAATCGAACGAAAACGATAACGTTTATGCTCAGGCGATTGATATTACTGCCCCCAATTTAATTATTACTAACTTCACGGCCCCTAGTACCGCCAGCACCCGACAGACAATCGCCCTATCTTGGACAGTGCAGAACCAAGGAACGCGAGTCACCAACACCTCTTCGTGGTATGACCGAATTGTTTTCTCATCGGATACCATTTTTGGCAATCGTGACGATATTTATCTCACAGAAATCTTGGCTTCCACCTTTGCCAATCTACCCCTCGATCCCGATGAAACCTATAACGTCACCCAAAATATCACCCTTCCCGACAGAGTGGCGGGCAACGGGTATTTACTGGTGAAGACAGATAACTATAATGGGCAATTAGAGAGTAATGAAACCGATAATATTCGTTCGGTTGCGATCGCTGTCAACGCACCAAATCTCGTCATTTCTAACCCCACATCTCCTCCCTCGGCGGCGGTACTTGGTCAAACCCTTCCTCTCTCTTGGCGGGTGACGAATACGGGAACGGTTTCTGCCCTTGCGGGTTGGTATGATGGCGTTTATCTATCCGATGACGGGCTGTTAGATAGTGATGATGTGAATATTGGCGAATTTTTCCGACCGAATTCCCTCGCCCCTAATGCCAGTTATACCAATAGTCAGAATATCTTCTTGCCCGCTACTGGTATTGGCGATCGCTACCTGTTATTTGTCACCGATGCTTCTCGGGTACAAGGAGAAACGAACGAAACCGATAACATCATTGCTACTCCCATCACCCTCACCGCGCCCGATCTGACCGTCACTGCTGCCACCGCCCCCACCACAGCAGTTACCAGAGGAACCTTCAATGTCTCGTGGACAGTAACCAATGGGGGTGATGTCGTAGCCTCGGCGGATTGGCTCGATGAAGTTCTTTTATCGACGAATACGATCTGGGGAGATTTTGATGATCGTTCGATTGGCACGGTTTGGATCGCCGCCCAAACCCCCTTAAATCCCAACAGCAGTTACACCATTGAACGGACTGTCACCCTGCCGAGTGTGGCTGCCGGGAATTATCATCTCCTCTTCCGCGCTGATGCCTATAATGATCAAGGGGAAACCAACGAAGAGAATAATGTTCGCTCGCTGCCCATTGCGATCGCTGTCCCCGATCTGGTGGTTGCCGCCGCGACCGCACCGACAAACGGCATTGCTAGTCAGAGTATTGCGGTGTCGTGGACGGTCACAAATCAAGGAACGGTGGATGCTGCGGCTGATTGGTACGACTCGGTCTATCTGTCCACGAATAATACCTTTGAGGGCTTTAATGACATTCGGATTGCCAGCGATCTAATATCGACCCAAACCCCTCTACTGGCAGGGAATAGCTACACCTTGACTCGTAATGTCACCTTACCCAACCGTCCCGCCGGAGACTATTTTCTCTTATTTCTAGCCGATGATGCCTATTGGTGGGGTAACTCTCAGCGTGAAACGGATGAAAATAATAACGTTCGTGCCGTTCCGATCACGATTGGGGTTCCCGATCTCACGGTGTCGGCAGCGACGGCTCCTAGTTCAGGGGTTTTAGGAGGGGCGCTCGACGTTTCCTGGACAGTTACCAATACCAGTGCTGTGACAGCACCCGCCGATTGGAGCGATCGCATCTACTTTTCCACGGACGAGGTCTGGAATCCCTCTAGCGATACCCTGATTACGTCGGAAGCGATCGCCACCCAAACGCCCTTAAACGCCGGACTCAGTTATACCGTTAACCGGACGATTACCCTGCCGAATGTGGCTTCAAACGGTAGTGGTTATCTGCTGTTTGTTGCCGATGCCAATGCTAATCAGGCAGAAAGCAACGAGAATAATAACGTTCGCTCGGTTCCCTTTACCCTCAACGCGCCGAACCTGACAGTGACGGGGGCGACGGCACCCAGTTCGGTTTCCCTAGGCAGTACAATCGCTGTCACCTGGACGGTGGCCAATTCGGGTCTTTTCCCCGCTAGCGCCGATTGGTACGATTCAGTTTACCTGTCCGATGATGCGACCTTTAGTGGGGGAAGCGATCGCTACTTGGGCGCCCGTTGGGCGGGCAGTAATACGCCCCTAGCAACGGGTAGCAATTACACTGGAACCCTTAATATCACCCTACCTACGACGACAACGGGCAATCGTTTCCTGCTCTTTGTCGCGGATGATGCCTACAATTATGGCAATGGGCAAGGAGAAACCAACGAGAACGATAACGTTTTCGCCCTACCGATTAACATCTCCTCCGCCGATCTAGTTCTGGAATCAGCGATCGCTCCGAGTGGGGGCATCATCGGCAATCCCATTACCCTGTCTTGGACGGTGAAAAACCAAGGGACAGGGGAAGCTCCCCAAGATTGGCGGGATTACGTTTACCTTTCCTTGAACCAGACCCTAGACGGCTCCGATACGCTTCTTGTCAACGAAGCGATCGCCACCCAAACCCCCCTCGCGGCAGACGGCAGCTACACGATCAACAAAACTGTTAACCTCGCCAGTATTACCCCCGGTACGCGCTACCTGATCTTCGTAGCCGATGGTTCCGGCAATCAGGGAGAAATCAACGAGACGAATAACCAGCGAGTCGTTGAAATTGTGGTAACGGCTCCCGATCTCATCGTCTCCACAGCTAATGCGCCAACAACCGCAATCACGGGCAGTAATATCGCTGTGTCGTGGACAACCAGCAATCAGGGAACTTCGGAAGCCTCGGCGGATTGGTCGGACGCGGTTTACCTGTCAGGAGATAGCCTACTCGATGCGTCCGATATATTCATCACCTCAGAAGCGATCGCCAGCCAAACGCCCCTCGCCGCCGGAGCCAGCTACACCATCAGCCGTAACATCGCTTTACCGAGTAATGTATCGGGCGATCGCTTCCTGTTGTTTGTGGCCGACAATTCCAATGCTCAAGGTGAGGTCGATAACACAAATAATGTCCGTGCTGTACCGATTGGCATTAATGCTTCGGCGATTCTCTCCTTCAGTGCGGCTACGTTCCGAGTCAATGAAGACGGTACGGCGATCGCACCAGTGACGATCGAGCGTAGCGGCATCATCACCGAGTCGGTTACTGTCACCCTCAACCTCAGTAACGGCACGGCGATCGCGGGGAGTGACTACAACAACACCCCAATTACAGTTAACTTCGCCCCCGGTGAAACCAGTAAAACCGTCACCATTCCGATAATTAACGATACTCGCTTTGAGCCGGAGGAAACGGTCAATCTAACCCTCTCTAATCCGAGTGCGGGAGCGGTGATCGGGGTGCAAAATACGGCGGTACTAACCATTGTTAGCGACGATCTACCCGTTTATGGCAAATTATCCTTTAGTAATGCCCAGTTCACTGTTCGGGAAGATGGGGTTGCGATCGTCGCTGTTACTGTGATCCGGACTGATGGCAGTGACGGCAACGTTGGCGCGACGATTAATCTAACCGATGGAACGGCGATCGCACTAGGAGATTATAACAATGCTTCCGTTACGGTGAATTTTACCCCAGGGGAAACCAGCCAAACCATTGTCATTCCCATTGTTAACGATGCGATCTACGAACCCGATGAGACGATTAACCTCACCCTAACCAACCCAACAGGTGGCGCAACCCTCGGCTCTCAAACCACCGCCACCCTCACCATTCTCGATAACGATCCACCACAACAGGGGATTCTCGCCTTCAGTCAATCGTCTTACAGCATCAACGAGAATGGAACGGCAGTCACTCAGGTAACGGTGATGCGTAGCGGCGGCAGCGATGGCGAGGTCAGCGCAACGATTAATCTGTTCAATGGCAGTGCTACCGCTCCTAGCGACTATAATAGCTCCCCCATTATTGTGAATTTTGCCAATGGAGAAACCAGTAAAACCGTCGTTATCCCGATTGTTAACGACACGGTTTATGAGGCAAATGAAACGATTAATCTAACCCTGAGCAACCCCACAGGGGGCGCGATTATTCGGGGACAAAATACAGCGGTTGTTACGATTGTTAATGATGATATTGAACTAAACTTTAGCTCTCGTACTTATAACGCCGGAGAAAATGGAGTACCGGCAGCGCAAGTCACCGTCAATCGTGCGGGAATTACCTCTGTCCCTGTGGGAGTGACGCTGCTGCTTCGGAATGGAACCGCTACTGCTCCCGATGATTACCTCGACACCCCGATCGCCGTTACCTTTGCCCCCGGTGAAACCAGTAAGACGGTAACAATTCCGATTGTCGATGATGAGCAATTAGAAGCAAATGAAACGATTCTTTTGAGTCTGACCGATCCCACTAACGGCGCGACCCTCGGTTCCCAAGCCACCGCCTCCCTAACTATTGCCAGTGACGACTTGCCCGATCTAGTTGTTAGTAATATTGTTGCTCCTACCAATACACAATCAGGAAAATCCATAGAAATTACTTGGACATTAAAAAATCAGGGGAATGCTGATGCTTCAGGAACTTGGACAGATTATGTTTATTTATCTAATGATGCAACTATTGGAAATGATCAGTTTTTAGGTTCATTTTCATTCACTGGGGCGATCACGGTAGGAAGCTCTGTTGATCGTACTCAATCTATTTTCTTACCATTAACCCTAAGCGGAGAACGCCGCATTATCATCCAAACTAACGGTAATAATGGGTTAAAGGAACGACCAGGTAGAGAAAGTAATAACACGACAATTGATGATGTACCTATCACTATTGTTAGTAATTTAGCAAATCTTGAGGTTTCTAGTGTTCTTCCACCTGCAACTGCTTTTTCTAGTCAGGAAACTGTTGTTGAATGGATTGTTACTAATACAGGAGTAGGTGCAACAAATGCCTCAATTTGGTATGATCAGGTATGGTTGTCTCTAGATGATAAACTTGATCCTAGCGATGTTTATTTAGGACAAGCGAAAAATGCGAGTTTCCTTAATCCTAATGAAAGCTACCGTAATAGTTTAGCCGTTACCCTACCTCAAGGTATTCAAGGAAATTATCGCTTTTTAGTAAGGACAGATTTCTCGTCAAGTGGGAATCGCTCCTCTGCTGGCCCAGTTATCGAATCCAATGAAAATGATAATGTCGGTGCTAGTTCTGCTACCCAAATTAATTTAACTCCATCTCCTGATTTACAAATAACAGCAGTCAGTACACCCACTCAGACCTTTTCTGGTCAACCCATGCTGTTAACTTGGACAGTAACAAATAAGGGACAAGGACGAACATTACTGTCTAACCGCATCATTGATAGTGGTATTATAAACTCAGATATTACAACAGAAGTTCAACTAAGTAATAATAACAATCGTCCTCTTGCTTGGTATGACAAAGTTTATATGTCTAGCGATGAGGTACTGGATGCAGGCGATCGCTATCTAGGTCAATACTTACGCACAGGTAATCTGAATCCCGATGACAGTTATACTGCTAATCTTACTGTTGATCTACCCATTGGGGTTAGTGGTGACTATTATTTCTTGATTCAAACTGATGCTAACAATCAGATTTTTGAGGGTATTCAAGAAGGTAATAACACAGCCTATGATACTCCTGCTACCGTTGTTAAACTGACTCCTCCTCCTGATTTAGAAATTGAGTTTATTCAATCTCCTACTCAAGCAACAGCAAGTCGTTCTCTGAGCTTTACCTATCGAGTGACTAATTTTGGTGCAACCGTCACACCTAACAAATTCTGGACAGATACTTTTTATCTTTCAACAGATAATAAACTAGATCTGCAAACCGATTTAAGATTAGGTAGCAATCCTCGTTATGACAGCTTAATTCCTGATGCTGCTTATACCAATACTGTTAGCTATACTCTCCCTAATACTATCACTGGAACTTACTATCTGTTTGGGGTTACTGATAGTAACAATGCAGTTTTTGAACTTGATAATACCAATAACATAGCAATAGCAGGAACGCCCATTAATATAACTTCTCGTCCTGCGGATTTAGCTGTCTCCGCTACTAATGACAATACAGCAGAAGCAGGAAAATCTCTCCGAGTTAACTGGACTGTTACTAACCAAGGAACAGGAGATACAGTAGTCAGTAATTGGAATGATCGCATACTGCTATCATCGGATAATATTATTGGCAATAGTGGTGATATTGTCTTAGGTGATTTTAATCGTAATGGATTATTAAATGTTGGGGAATCTTATTCTCGGAGTGAAGTCCTCAGTTTACCTTTTAATCTCATTGGAAACTATAACCTGTATGTGATTACAGATAGTTCTAATCAAGTTTATGAGGGTAATAATGAAGGAAATAACACAGCAGTTCAAACCATAAACGTTACTCGTCAAACGGCTGATTTACAAGTTACCCAAGTAACAGCCCCCAATACTACTGCATCAGGACAGCCCTTGACCGTTAGCTGGAAAGTTCAGAATTTTGGCAATAATCGAACCAGTAGTGACTATTGGTATGATCTGGTTTATCTTTCCACTGACAATCAAATTAGTAGTGATGATATTGATTTAGGATATGTATATCGTTCAGGTGCATTAGCTCTCAATAGCGACTATACAGCATCTAGAACTTTCAATTTACCTATTGATTTACAGGGAAACTACTATACAATCGTCCGCACGGATGTTGGTGGTAATGTTATTGAGGGTTCTTTTGAGAATAATAACGACGGGGTAACAGTTAGCACAACAGCTATTAGCTTAAGTCCTACTCCTGATTTGATTATTACCAGTATTAATGCACCAGCAACGGCTGTCAGTGGACAATCTGTTAATGTCACTTGGACAGTTCGCAATGCAGGAACAGGAGCAACAGGCGATCGCCGATGGTATGAAACTTTTTATCTATCCCGTGACGCAGTATTTGACTCGAACGATACCTATTTGGGTTATAGCGATTACCAAGGTAATCTAGCATCTGAGGGCAGTTATACTAAGACCCAAGCTTTCCGTCTGCCTCAATCATTTTCTGGTGCTGCCTATATTTTTGCCGTTACGGATGCAGGCAGTCAAGTTTATGAACGAGGGTTAGAAAATAATAACGTTGGTTCAACTCCTAACTCATTCCAAGTCACATTAGCTCAACCTGCCGATATAGTAGTGGGTACTATCACCATCCCTAGCGATGCCATAGCGGGACGTAATATTACTATCGGTTATACAGTCAATAATCAGGGTGCTAATCCCATTCAGGGTAGTTGGTCAGACGCGCTTTATTTTTCTCAAGATAATCAATGGGATATTAATGATGTCCTCTTTACTGAAGTTGCTAATTCGGGAACCGTTGAGAGTGGTGGTAGCTACAGCAAAACAATAACCGCACCTTTACCCGGATTAGCAGTGGGGGATTATCATCTAATTATCCGCAGTGACATCCGTAACCAAGTTTTTGAGTCCAATGATGCTAATAATCTCAAAGCCTCGTTAGATCAGGTTGATGTCGATGTAGAACGCTTAAATTTAGGAACAGCGAGTACGGGAACCCTAGCACAAGGACAAGGATTTTACTACCGCTTTAATGGGACAGCAGGGCAAACTATTCGATTACGGATGGATAGTCAAAACAATGAGACAGTTAACTCGTTGTTCATTAGTCGGGGTGAAATGCCAACTCGAACTAAATTTGAGGTTACAGATCCCACGCCTTTTGTCGCAGATCCGACAATTGTTCTGCCCATTACTGAAGATGGAACTTATTATGTTCTCGCCTATGGTAATACTTCTGCTAGTAGCACACCTTACACCATCATTGCCGAAGAAATACCCTTCTCAATTTTAGGATTAGGCGTAGAGACAGTTGGCAATACAGGGGAAGTAACCATCGAGGTTGACGGTGCGCTATTTGCTAATGATACGAGTTTCCGCTTAGTCGATAGTGCTGGTAAAAATGTTAATGCTAAACGGACTTTCTTAGAAGATTCTACTAAAGCATTTATTACTTTTGATCTTGATGGTAAAGCTGCTGGAATCTATGATATTCAAGCGGTTAAAACCGATGGGCGTGTGGTTAGCTTGAATGATTCCCTTACAGTTCAGGATAACTTTGATGCTAATTTAGCAACTAATTTAGATGGCCCCTTACAGGTACGTCCTCAACGGGACAACACTTTTAACCTGATCTACGGTAACAATGGGGGAACAGATATTCTCGCGCCTCTGTTATTGGTAGAAAGTGCGAGTAATTCACCTTTTGGACTCTCACAAAAGACGATGGTAGGGGGGGCAACCTTACAAATTCTGAGCAGTAGTCAAGATGGTCCTTTAAATATTCTCCGTCCGGGAGAAACTCAGTCAGTTCCCGTTTATTTTAAATCATCTCAAGTTAACGATCTGGCATTTCGGATCAGGGCGATCGAGGCAGATGATACGACAGAAATTAGTGTAGAAGATTGGGCATCCATTGAAAAGTCCATCCGTCCCCAAGGTTTAACTGATACTCAGTGGCAAAATTTCTGGGGTGAAATTCAACCCCGCATCGGTACAACTTGGGGTGATTATGTCCAGATGCTTAACCGTCTTTCTCAAGAGGTTTCTAGCGTTGGAGAAGGGGAACGGGATGTGCGAGATATGTTCGCCGAGTTATATGGTTTAGATCCCAATTATCGCCCGGCTTCTTCCATGTCTGGACAACTACTAGACGCAAAAACAGGTGAAGCTTTAGCCGGTGTAGAAGTTGGAGCTTATCGGACTGTTGATGGAGTCTATGAGTTAGGGGGAAGTGCAGTAACGGATGCAGAAGGACGATTCATGATTTCCTATCTACAAGCGGGGAATTATGAATTGGCTTTAGCTGACAAGAATTTTGATATGGATCGGGATGGAAATGAAGATTTTCAACCTCCTAGTTATGCTGTTAGCGAAACCACTGATTTAACAGATGTTACGATTTATGGACACCATCCCGAACCTGAACAACCTCAAATTGATGAGTCAGAGACAGCTTTAACCGTAGATGGTAATGGGATATCTCATATTATTTGGCGACGGGATGGACAAATTTGGCATTCTTATTTTGATGGTTCAAATTGGATTGATGCTGCTCCCATTACGGGGGCGGAAGGGTCAAATATTAGTATTCAAGCAGCTAATAATTTAATTGATGGTAATAGTTCAGGATTAATTGCTACTTGGGAACAAGGGGGGGGTAATAGTTCAGAGATTTATTATTCAGTTGGTCGGGCAAAAACTGGCGGTGGTTTTGAATGGTCTGATCCTCTTACTTTGACTAATGATTCTGTTGAAGATAGAAACGCATCATTAGTTGTTTTACAAGATGGAACTGTTTTAACGGTTGGACAGAAATCAAATTTTGATATTGAGGATGACACAGATTTATATTTTGAGTTATTGAAAATAAACTCGCAAAACTTACAAAATAACTACTCGTATCCATTGACGATAGCTAATTTTGGGCAAGAATTTAACGTTCAACCCCAATCTACAGGATCATGGGGTGGATCTATCACTTTTAAAGAAGGACTAACCGTACCGAGATGGGTTCCCATATTTGGTGGTTTTTATGGGCTAGAAGTTAGTGGAGAAATTCAAGGAAATAAAGACTGTGAAGGAGCAAATGCACAAAGCTCATTAAAAGCTCAAATTGACACTCCTTTGGGTTTTGGAGAAGGTTCGGGACAATATAAAGACCAATGGACAATCAATAAAGAAGAATGCAAGTATGAATTTGAAGAAAGAAGCCTTTCTTTGTCAGCTACCATAGCTCAAAAGATAAAATTGCCCTTTGATTTTGCCAAAGAACTATTACGTAAAATCGAAAGAATTGGTATTAGACACAATATTTTCCCCGAATTTGAAGGATGGATAGGTGGTGGTGGTGGTGGCACTGCCTCTATAAATAAAAATGGAGACATTCGCGGAGCTTTACAAGCATCGTTCACGGCAGGTGCAGCAGCTAAAATAGGAGTGTTTAAATTATCTAATAACAGGTGGTTTCAAAATCCCCTCGATGTAAAAACTATTAGATTAGAAGATTTCAAACTAAGTTTGTCGGGAGAGTTACAAGCTGATATACTACCGAAAAAGAATGTTCAAGGTAAAGTCACTCTTACTTTAGAGGGGGCTTTGCTAGCTGGAATAAAAGGAAGTTTAAGCTACTCTTGGGAATTTGGAGGAGCTACAACAAATAGCTTAAGTACTCTTGATAATTTTGAAAATATTTTGTCATTCCAAAATCTTATTGATACTAGTAATACATTTATTGGAACAGGTAATACATACAGCGAAAATCATATTTTATCTAACGTTGCGGAAGATTTTTATAATGATTCTCCCAGCAGCTTGATTACTACAAGCAACAGAAAAGTATTAGCAACATGGATTAAAGACAAGAAAGGAGATAATAATCAAAATGGTAATGTCATAGTCGTTGCAGAGTTTAACGGAACGAGTTGGGAAATGCCGATTGAACTTCCCAATAGTTTTGGATACAACCAAAACACAGCTATCACAACCAATGTAAATGGTGATCCTATTGTGTTTTGGTCTATGGCCGACTCTAGCTTAATCACTCAATCGGCAAACTCTGATGAGATTTTCCAAGCGTTAGGAGATACGGATATAGTTTATTCCATCTATCAAAATGGTAGCTGGAGTAGCCCTAATAAGTTCTTGCCGATGACAGGAGGAGACTATAACCCTATCTCCATTATTGACTCAAATGGAAACCTCGCGCTGATCTGGATTAATTCCGACAATAATCAAGAATCTTTAGTATCTTCTTTCTGGAATGGTACAAATTGGACAACTCCCTTATTAATTACAACTAATCAGTCAGTCCAAGACCCATCACTTAGTATAGTCAATGGTAATTTGACTGTTTTTTGGAGTGCAGATATCAATCCAGATCCAGAAATCACTTCTAATAGAGTTTTTTACAGTATCTACAATCAAGCCTGGACTACGCCTCAAATATTCTCCCCAGCCGTATCAAGCACAGTAACAGAGATTTTTAATGCCGAAATCGAGGATAATCAAGGGTCACAATTAACTACATCTTTTATTGCTGGTTTTGGAAGTCCAGGTTCTCCTCCAGAAGATTGCTGTAAATGCGAAGGAATAAAAGAGCGTCGTCGGATTGAATCTCGCACAGGTTGTAATGGACGCAGTGGTAGTGAAACCACCTTTGACAAAGAAACTTGTATTGAAACCACGATTGTCTATATCCCCGAAACCTGTCCCCCCAAAGACCCCAACGATATCATCGGTCCTATTGGCTTTGGTCAAGAAAACTGGATCGCCAATTCCACCTTACCCTATACCATCCGCTTCGAGAACGATCCTGTATTTGCCAGTGCTGCTGCACAAGAAGTAATCATCACCCAACAACTCGATGCTGATTTAGATTGGCGAACCTTCCGCCTTGATGACTTTGGTTGGGGAGGCTTAATCTTTGACTTACCTGGTAATACCGCTTTCCATAGTCAAAGATTCAACTTTACTCAAGAATACGGTTTTTTGGTTGACGTTACCGCTGGAATTGATATTGCTACAGGAGTCGCCACTTGGCACATTATCACCATTGATCCCAATACTGGCGATAAACCATTAGGAGTTGACCAAGGTTTTCTCCCTGTTAACAACGATGAAGGCATTGGGGAAGGTTTTGTTTCCTACCAAGTTCGTACCAAACGTACCATCCAAACCGGAACCGTCATTGATGCTCAAGCGCGGATTATCTTTGATACCGAAGAACCGATCGATACGCCTCCAATCTTTAATACGATTGATATCAATGCACCCATTACCAGCGTTAAACCTTTAGCTGCGATTACTAACAATCCAGAATTCCTTGTTCAATGGCAAGGAAACGATGACAATAACGGTTCAGCGATCGCAGATTACACTGTTTATGTGTCTGAAAATGGGGGAACATTTACCCCCTGGTTAGTTGATACTCTTTTAACCGAAGCTACTTATGTAGGAACAACGGGTAATACCTACGCCTTTTATGCGATCGCCTCTGATAATGCAGGTAACATTGAAATAACTCCTACCGCAGCCCAAGCAACTACTCGAATTGCTGGCGGAACAGGTACACTCGGCGATTTTGTTTGGTTCGATAAAAACGCTAACGGTATTCAAGATATTAATGAATCCGGCATAGCTAATATTACTGTTAAACTCTACGATAGTACCAATAGTCTCGTTACCACAACCACCACTAACGCCTCTGGTAACTACAGTTTTAGTAATCTAACTACAGGTGACTATTCAATTGAAGTTATTGCTCCCGATGGCTATTTATTCAGCCCTCAAAATCAAGGTACAGATAGCCAAGATAGTGATGTTAACTCTACTACTGGAAAAACTGAATTATTGACAGTTAATTCAGGCAATAATCTAACATTAGATGTAGGTTTATATCAACTTGGTAGTATTGCTGGTCAAGTTTGGAACGATATTGATGGCAATGCCGTTAATAACAACGAACCCAGTTTATCAGGATGGACAGTTTACTTAGACACCAACAACAACAACCAACTCGACACCGGAGAAACCTC
>VYME01000768.1_pt1 | contig 15917 bp, 10 predicted proteins | sample 5115281 | NCBI WGS metagenome assembly VYME01 (sample SAMN12291780, study PRJNA351875) | freshwater metagenome | isolation source: freshwater lake | place: USA: Michigan, Wintergreen Lake | collected 2013-08-08
CCTGCTCGGTCTGTTGCTCTGGCCGCAAACGGACAACGCGTCGGACTTCCTCTCGCCGGCTGGGACGCGCCGCCGCGTGACGAACCTCGCGCAGTCGGGCGAGACGGACAATCCGTACTTCAGCATCAGCCGCAACAAGATCGATTCGCGCACCATCCGCTTCTTCCCGAATCTCGGGCTGACGGTCACGCCATTCTCCTGGGGCTACCTCAAGACGAACATCGGCGTCGACAACTACACCAATTCCAACATCCTCGTCCGCCACCCGGAAAGCGCCGTCGGCTTCAGCAACAACGGCATTCTGGACAACGCGGTCGACGTAGTGCGCAACATCAACACGCAGACGCTGTTCAACATCAACCGGCGGAACGTTACCAAGAACTTCACGCTTTCCGGATTGGTGGGACATTCGCTCAGCGACTCCAAGTCGACGGTGAACGCGGAAAGCGGACGCAACTGGCTCGATCCGAACTTCGTCTCGATCAACAACACCGACGTGGCCACGCGCTTCGCCCGCACCAGCATCGCGCAGCGTCGTCTCGTCAGTGTGTTCGGGCAGGCACAGTTGGGCTACAAGGATCTCCTGTTCCTCACGGCCACGGGCCGTAACGACTGGACGTCCACCATTCCCGTGGAGCGGAACTCGTTCTTCTATCCCGCCATCCAGGGTAGCTTCATTCTCTCCGACGCCGTGCCGGCGATCGGCCGTCATATGCTGCTCAAGCTGCGCTCCAGCTACGCGCAGGTGGGTCGTGACGCCCGGCCGTATGCTTATCGTCCCGTCCTGGAGTCCAAGACGACCACCGGCGGTGGCTATGGCTACGGCTTCACCGGTCCGAATCTGGGACTCAAGCCGGAGTTCGCCGAGTCGCGCGAAAGCGGTTTCGAAATGTCGATGTTCGACGATCGCTTGGGACTTGATGCGACGTACTACGCCAAGGAAACCACCGATCAGATCGTCAACGACATTCGTGGCAGCTATGGCACCGGCTTCATTCTCTTCAACCTGAACGGCGCCAAGACGCGCAATACGGGTTACGAAGTCGTGGCGCGCGCCATGCCCGTGCGCAACAAGGACCTCTCGTGGGAAATCATCGCCAACTACGAGCAGGCCAGGGGCCGCGTGGTGGCGTTGCCCAACGCGCTCCCCGAGTCGTACGTGTCGGACACGTGGCTGTACGGCAACATCCGCAACGGTGTCGCCCCCAACCTGTCCACGCGCTCCATGACGGGCACGTTCTACCTGCGGAACGACGCCGGGCAGCTGATCATCGACCCCACCACCGGCTTGCCGGTGCGCAATACGAGCTTCGTCGATGCCGGCTACGATCGTCAGCCGCTCTGGACGATGGGCGTAACGAACAACTTCAAGTACAAGAAGGCCACGGTGTCGATGCTGTGGGACTTCCGCCGCGGCGGCGATGTGTTCAACGCCACGCAGCACTTCCTCACGACGCGCGGTCTCACCATGCAGACGCTCGACCGTGAAACACCGCGCATCATTCCGGGCGTGCTGCGCGACGGCAAGCAGAACACGGCCACGCCCACGCAGAACACCATCGTGGTGATTCCGCAGGTGCAGCCGGCGTTCTATACGAACATGAGCGAAGAACTGTTCGTCGAGAAGAACATCAACTGGGTGCGCCTGCGTGACGTCACGTTCCGCGTGGAGCTCCCGCCCCGTTACCTGCACGCGCGTCGCGCCAGCGCGTTCGTGCGCGGAACGGACCTGCTGCTCTTCACGAACTACTCCGGTCTCGATCCGATCGTGAACGGCAATACCGCCGCCGTTGGTGGCTCGGGTGCCGTTGGCATCGACTTCGGCAACTTTCCCATGCCGCGCGGCTTCTCGTTCGGCATTACGCTGGGATACTGATCATGCGCCCTTATCTCGCCACCATGAAATTCGCGCGACGCGCGCTGCTGGCCGGTGTGCTGGTCGGTGCTGCTGGCTGTCAGAATTTCCTCGACGTCAACGAAAACCCCAACGCGCCGCAAACGGTCTCGGCGAATCTGTATCTCGCGCCCATCCTGCATTGGGTGGCCACGTCGGAACAGTTCGACGGCCGTTTCATCGGACGCTACACCCAGAACTGGACGCTGCCGTCGGGCGGCACGCTCCCCAGCACCTGGGATCGCATGGGCTACGACCCCACCAGCGACAACGGCGGCCAGCTCTGGCGTGACGTGTACTGGAACATCGGCCAGAATCTGGTCGACATGAGCAACAAGGCCGAAGCCGAGCAGCGCTGGGATCTGCTGGGCATCGGACAGGTCGTAAAGGCATGGGGCTGGCTCAAGGTGACCGATGTGCATGGTGAGCTCATCATCAAGGAAGCCTTCGATCAGACCAAGTTCACCTTCAACTACGACACGCAGGAGTACGCGTACCAGGAAGTGCTGAAGCTGCTCGATGCGGCCATCGTCAACCTGTCCAAGACGGACGGTGCCGTGAATCAGGCCTATCTGGCGCGCTACGATCGCGTGTACGGTGGTGACCGGATCAAGTGGTTGCGCTTCGCGTACGGCCTCAAGGCCATGACGCTCAACCACTTCAGCAACAAGTCGTCGTACAAGCCGCAGGATGTCATCGCGGCGGTCGACTTGTCGTTCACGAGCAATGCCGACGACGCGCTGCTGCCGTACTCGGCGACCAGCGCGGACAACGCCGACGGCAACTTCTGGGGCCCGCGCCGCGGTAACCTCAACAACTACCGGCAGACGAATTTCGTGCTGGGGTTGATGAATGGTGCGGCCTTCGGTGGAGTCGCCAACGGACCGGCGCTCGATCCGCGCATGTCGCGCATGCTGGCGCCGTCGCCCGACGGACAGTTCCGCGCGTGGGATCCGAACTCCGGTGTGCTCGGCCTGCCTGCTGCGCAGACGCCGAACAACTTCTTCGGCTACGCCGCTGGTCTGGGTGCGGGCTTGCCGTCGCGCTATCTGTTCGCCGACAAGAGCCGTTTCCCGATCATGACGTACTCGCAGCTGCAGTTCATCAAGGCGGAAGCGGCGTTGCGTTCGGGGAACCGTGGGGTGGCGCTGGCCGCCTACACGAACGGCGTGACGTCGCACATCGACTTCGTGAACGCGCGCAACACCGACGATGGTCAGCTGGTTACGCCAATCAGTGCGGCAGAACGCGCGGCGTTCCTGGCCAACCCGAGCATCATCCCGAGCGCCGGCAACCTCGCGTTGTGGCAGATCATGTCGCAGAAGTACATCGCCCAGTGGGCGTGGGCACACGTGGAAACGTGGATGGACATGCGCCGCTACAACTACACAGGACTCGACCCGGTCACCGGCACGCCGATCTACCCCGGCTTCTCCACCCCGGCCGTGCTCTTCCCGGACAACAACGGCAAGATCGCGCAGCGTATCCGGGCGCGGTACAACTCGGAGTATGTGTGGAACGTCGAGGCCCTGCGCGTCATTGGCGGGCTCGAACTCGATTTCCATACGAAGCCGCTCTGGATCACTCAACCGTAATCAGCGATGAAGAACATCCGATCATTAGCGATGCTGCTCGGTGTCGTCGCCCTTGCGGGGTGTGACAAGGACGCCGTCCAGATCTCCAGCATTACCGCCCCCGTAGAGGGGGCGCGCGTGAAGTTCTTCAACTTCGGCATCAACGCGCCGCAGGTGAACTTCTACGCGGGCGCGAACAAGGTCACCGCCATCTCGTCGACGACGACGGTGGAGTCCACGACCGGTGTGGCCTACGGCGCGGTCGCTGCGGGCAACTCGTACATGGTGATTCCGCCGGGACAGACCAGCTTCTCGGGGCGTATCGCGGCGGCCGTCGACAAGGACCTGCCGATTTCCACTATCTCGCGGACGCTCGAAAACGGGAAGGCCTACTCGGTGTACATCAGCGGCTTCTACAACACCACCACGAAGCAGGTGGAAGGCTTCGCCGTAGAAGACCAGTTCCCCGATTCGATCAACTACACCAGCGCGCTCGTGCGCTTCGTGAACGCCAGCCCCAACTCCCAGCCGTTGCAGCTGTCGGCGCGGAGCTCGACGGGTACCGACGAGGTCGCGGTTGGCGGCCCGGTCGCGTATGCGGCGGCGGGGGCGTTTATCGCGCTGCCTTTGGGGTCGTACGACCTGCTTGCCCGGACGGCCGGCGCTACCACGCCGTTCGTCACGCGCACGCTGGTCACTCTCCTCCCTGGGCGCGTGTACACCATCACGGTCCGTGGTGATGCCACGCTGCCCAGCACCGGCACCGCCGTGAATCGTCCATTCCTGGACAACTCCACGAACCGATAACAGCTGGCCGAGTACGCGGTACACAAAGGGCGGCAACCATCCGGTTGCCGCCCTTTGACGTTCTCGGCCGCGCGAAATGCGTCAGCGCGTGAACACCGCGCGTGAACACCGCCCGGTAGACGTTCAACGACCACTCCGGCACACCAGTGGCCGGGACGCGCCCATGCATACACTCGAAAGTACATATACGATGTTCTGGGTTGCCGAATGGCCGCAGAGGCCGCCACCTTCTGGCATGACCCAGATTGACCCATACAATCCCCTCGAACTTGAAGCGCTCGGCGGATCGCTCATTCGCGCGATGGAGCGGCGTCCGCTGGAGCTGCTCCGGAAGATGACCAAGTTCAATGGTTCAGGCATTTACGCGCTCTACTATATCGGCAAAGAGCATCCGTATGCCGAACTCGGAGAGTTCAACCGGTTACACGATTGCCGCCTGCCCATCTACGTCGGACGTGCGAAGGACCCAGGGGCGCGGCAGGGCATAAGCCCGTTCGAGTCCGTTACTGAACCTCTCTTGTACGACCGCGTACGGGAGCACAAGAACTCAATCCTAGCGATTGAGAAGTCCAAAACGGCGCACATACCGCTCAAGCTCGACGACTTCATGGCACGGGCCCTTGTGTGTCTGCCCTTGTGGGTCCCTCTTGCGGAAGCCATGGCCATCCGACTTGACCAGCCGCTTTGGAACTCGACTCTGTCCGGCTTCGGCATTCACGCGCCGGGGAAGGGCCGCGACAAACAAAAGCGATCGCAGTGGGACCAGATGCATGCTGGCCGCACGTTCGCTATGAAGTTGCCGGACAATGGACAGTCGGCAGCAGCTCTTGCTGAACCGACACACGTCGCAGCCGTGGCAAGTGTGAAGAAGGCGGCAGCGAGACTTGGATTGGATTTGCCGCCGTCCCTTGCTCCAAGCACGCCCGCACCGACATCGCCACAGCCTTAGCCAGAGAAACGGGAACGGCGTTTCCGATTTGCCGCATGGCTTCGCCCCACGCACCTTTGAGCACGTAGGTATCGGGGAACGTCTGGATGCGCGCCGCCTCTCGCACCGTGAAGTAGCGCACGGTGCCGTTGATGTTACGAAGCATGTTCTCGCCGCCAGGGACACCATGAACGCCCGCCTTCAACGTCTTTCCTGGGGCGTCCATCGGCGAGCCGGTGTGTCCGGGATACGACTTCGCCCCCGGCTGCCCAACGTGATTCAGCACGCCTTCCACTGGCCTGCCGGCCACGGGAGTCGGCAGATCGGACACCACGTCGCGCACGGTCGTCCATGGCGCTGTCTTTCCCGCCTCGCGCTGCCATTTACCCAAGTGAGGATGATTGGGCTGCGCCTTTCGCGTAATGCCGTGCTTCGCCCAATAGTCGCCGGTCACATCCATCGCCAACTGCAACGCGGCTTGGCTGTGTGTCGGCAGCGGCGGCGTCCATTCTGCATCAAGGTCGGCGCGGATCGCAACGAAGAACACACGCTCACGGCGCTGCGGAACGCCGAAGTTCGCGGAGTTCAGTAGCGCCTTCTTGACCATGTAGCGGAAAGGCGACTCGTCACCGCCGCTGTGCGCCGCACGGAGCGCGCGCAGGTGCATTTCCCATCCTTCGGGGTCGAGTGGGTCTGCGGGAAGGATAGTCGGGTGCGCCAGTTGGAGTTCGATGAACTCGACGAACTTTGACAGCGACCCACGAAGCAATCCCTTCACATTCTCGATAACCACCGCCTTTGGGCGCATCTCGCGCTGGGCGCGGAACACCTGCGGGAAGAGGTTACGCTCGTCAGAATGGGCCTTGTGTTTGCCGCCGATGGAGAATGGTTGACAGGGAGCACCAGCCGCAAGCAGATCGACACCAGCAAACGGCGTGAAGTCGAACGCCTTGACGTCGCCCTCGTGGATCTGGCACTTACGCCCGAACGCCGACCGGTTCTCTCGAAGTGTAGCACAGGCGTGCTTGTTGTATTCGAGCAGGAGTTTGTGCTCGAAACCAGCAGCAGCAACGCCGAGGGCAAGACCACCGGCCCCGGTGAATAGCTCGACGGAGGTGAGAGACGATTTGCCAATCATGAATCCAGTATAGCAATTCGTGGTTTATTCGGGGAGGCCGATTCATTGCCGACCTTCGCGTTTCAACGCATCCCCAAGCCGTCCTGACGGATGGCTGCTCCGGTGAACGGGGGTACCAGGGCGCGGCCGGTATAGCGCCTTGGACCGTATCGCGTGCGCGTGATATGCGTCAGCGCGCGAACACCGCGCGGAACTGCGCCACCGCCCACTCCAGATCACGCCGCGCCACCACCAGCGGTGGTGACAGCCGGATCACCGTGCCGTGCGTCTCCTTGCAGAGCACGCCACGCTGCTGCAGCGCTTCGCAGTACGGTCGCGCGGGCTCGCGCAACTCCACGGCGCACATGAGGCCGCGTCCACGAACGGCGCGAATGGCGGGATGCCGAAGGGTGCGCAGCTGCTCCAGCAGCCACGCGCCTTCGCTGGCCGACCGCTGCACCAGCTGCTCGTCGTGCAACACACGCATCGCCTCACGGGCCACCGCACATCCCAGCGGATTCCCGCCAAAGGTGCTGCCATGCGACCCCGGTCCGAATACGCCCAACACCTCACGCCGCGACACCACCGCCGACACCGGGTAGAACCCGCCGCTCAAGGCCTTGCCGAGGATGTAGACATCGGGTGTTACGCCCTCATGATCGCAGGCGAAGAGCGCGCCGGTGCGTCCAAGTCCCGTTTGAATTTCGTCGGCCATGAGCAACACCTGTTCGCGCGCGCACAACGCCGACAATTCGCGCAGGAATCCATCAGGCGGCATGAGCACGCCGGCTTCACACTGAATGGGTTCGATGAGCACGGCACACGTGTTGCGATTGATCGCGGCGCGAACGGCGTCGATATCGCCAAAGGGGACGAGCACGAAGCCCGGCGCAAAGGGGCCGAATTGTTCGCGATACGCCGGTTCGCTCGAGAACCCCACGATCGTGGTGGTGCGTCCGTGAAAGTTGTTGTCGAACGCTATGATTTGGGCTTGATCGTGCGCGATGCCCTTGGTGCGATACCCCCAGCGCCGCGCCGCCTTGATGGCGGTTTCCACCGCTTCGGCGCCGGTGTTCATGGGCAACACCATCTCCATGCCACACAGCGCGCCCAGCTCTTCGCAGAACGCACCGAGCTGGTCGTTGCGGAACGCGCGTGAGGTGAGCGTGACGCGCGAGGCCTGCTCGACCATGGTGCGGAGCAGCCGCGGGTGACAGTGCCCCTGATTGACGGCACTGTACGCGCTGAGACAATCGAGATACCGCCGCCCCTCCACGTCGGTGACCCACGCACCCTGCGCCTCGGCGATCACCAGATCGAGCGGGTGATAGTTGTGGGCGCCCCACGCCTCTTCGCGGGCAATGTAGTCGGTGGTGCTCTCGGCGATGGCGGTGCTGGTCATGGTCGCGGTCTCAGAGAATGTGACGGCCGAAGGCACTCGCAATGAGATCGGCCGCGAGTTCGGCGGTGGCGTTACGCGCATCGAGAATGGGATTGATCTCGACGAGGTCCATGGCCACCAGCGCGCCCGTGTCGTGGATGATTTCCATGGCGAGATGCGCCTCGCGCAATGTGGCGCCGCCGCGAACGGGGGTCCCCACACCCGGCGCTTCCTGCGGATCGATCCAGTCCACGTCGCAACTGAGATGCACGCCACCGGTGCCGGTGGTGGCGATGGTGACGGCATCGTCCATCACGGCGCGCAGTCCCCGCTCGTCGATATCGCGCATGGTGAAGGCGCGAACGCCCAAGGTGCGGATGGTGGCTTTTTCGGCGTCGTCCAGGTCACGCAGCCCGACGTAGACCAAGTGCTCCGGCCGGATGGCCGGGATGGCGCTGCTCAGCGAGGCGAGCGGCGCGTGGCCATGCCCCAGCAAATGCGCGACGGGCATGCCGTGCACGTTGCCGCTGAGACTCTTGGCCGGGGTGTTGATGTCGGCGTGGGCATCGAGCCAAATGAGCCCGGTGCGATGGTTCTGTTCGTGGAGCGCGGTGGCCGTTCCCGCGACCGATCCGGCGGCGAGCGAGTGGTCGCCACCAAGCACCAGTGGACGCACACCGGTGCGCACCGCAGCGGCGGTGCGGGCGGCCAGGTCCGCGCAGACGCTCGTAATGACCTCGAGAAAACCGTTCCCGCCATCGGCCACGGTGCTGCGGTCGGGGACGGCGACGTTGCCCGCGTCGTGGACCTGCACGCCCAGCCGCTCGAGCTGCGGCACGAGGCTGGAGAGGCGCATGGCCGACGGGCCCATGTCGACACCACGGCGACTCGCGCCGAGATCGAGCGGGACGCCAATGAGCTGGACCGCCACGGGGCTGGGCGGACGGTTCTGGAGAGGTCGCATCATGGCCATACGATGCGGCCATTTCCGTGCCAGCAACAAGTCAGAAAAGTGTACAATTAATGCAAGTGATATGGCAAAAAGACAGCAAGTGATAGCATTATGTAAGCAACCGTCGTCCGCCCGGCGTGCAAACCACATCCCCCCGTCAATGGACCAGCTCGATACCCAGCTGCTGTCGTTACTGCGCGAGAATGCGCGGACCCCCATCTCCTCCCTCGCGAGCCAGTCCGCACGACTCCCGAGGCGGCGTCGCGTCGCATTCGGGCCATCACCACCGTTCGGACCGAGGGGGACGCCGACCAGGTACTCCGTACCATGCGCGGCTACCCGGAGGTGCGGGCGCTGCACACCACAAACGGGCGGTGGGATATCGTGGCCGAGCTGGCGACCGACACGCTGCAGGAGTTCGACGAGGTGCTGCGGAAAATCGGGAAGGTCAAAGGGGTCGCCAACACGGAAACCAGCCTCCTGCTCTCGACGCACAAGCTGTAACGGTGAGGAATTCCCCAGAACGGAACGAGAATGTAGCCAGATCTGTTGCAATTAAGAAAACGCCGTTAGGTTGCCTCCATGGTCGCCCCGATCTCGCCGTCGCCGCCCCGTGCGTTCCCGCAGGACCGTCTCGGACGGCTCGTGGAGCTTTGGTGGCGTCGACAGATGGTGCGGCTCTTTGCCGGGTTGCTGCGCCTGCAGGATGGGGTGCAGGCAATTCGAGCAACGTGGCGAACGCGTACGAGGCGGGAAGGTCTCGAGCGGGTGCTCTTTCTGCGCCCCGACCGGATCGGCGACATGATCGTGTCCACGGGGGTCATTCGCGCCATTGCCGCCGCCCCTGATGTGCAGCTGGATGTGCTGGCATCGCCTGCGAATGCGCCGGTCCTCGCGCGCGACGGGCTCGTACACGATGTGCTCATCCTGAACCGGCGAGGTGCCGCGAACATCTGGCGCACCATCCGCGCCATGCGGGCCCGTCGGTACGACACCATCATCGACTGCATGCCCACGGCGCCGTCGGTGACGACGCTCATGATCATGCTGGCGTCCGGGGCGCGTCGCCGCGTGGGCACGTCGGGGCGGGGCATCGACGATCTGCTCTCACCGGCAACGCCGTCGCTCCCCATCGACGCGCATATCGTCGATCACCTCGCGCTCCTGGCGACGCCATTCGTGCCCCGACATGCAGCGAGCGTTCCATTACCGGTCATCGAACTGGGCGCGGATGAACGCGCTGCGGCAGACTCCACATGGGCTGTGCATGTCGCGTCCGTGCATGCGCCGGAGTACACGCCGCGGTGTCGCCTGCTCGTCAACATTTCGGCGGGGAAAACCGCGCGCTACTGGCCGATCGCGTCATACGCGGAGGTCATCGCCGCCGCACGTGCAGCCGTACCGTCGCTCACCGTGGGCATCGTGTCGGCGCCACACGAACGGGAGCGCGGCGAAGCGCTGGCCGCCCTCGCGGATGGTCACTACCTCGCGACGCGCACCTTGCGCGAAGCGTTGGCCGTGGTGGCGCAGGCCGATCTGTTCTTCACGCCCGACACGAGTCTCGCGCATGCGGCGGCGGCCTTTCGCGTGCCGACCGTCGACATGCTGCTCGCTGGCACGGCGATGCAGTGGGGATTGTATCGCGCCCCGGGCATCAATCTCGAAAGTCCGGACGATTCGCTGGAGTCGCTCGACGTGCAGGTGGCCATTGATGCCTTGCTGCACCTGCTCACGGCATTCCGAGCGCCCGCCATGCAAACGGCCCGCGACGCCTGACGGGCATCGCGGGCCGCTTGCCTGGTGGGGGGGCGGTACTTCACACCCAGCTGCTTGCGCAGGAAGCGCATGGTCTTGCTGCGCGGCACTGGGTGTCGCTCCCGGCGCGGCCATGTCGGCGGCACGCATGTGCGCCATGTGGTCGTCGGCACCCCTCGCCATACCGGCCATGCCAGTTGGCCCTTGCGACGAGCGCGATACATCAGGTGCAGACGGGGTCGCACATTGGAGCGTGGAGGCGCCGGCCCATACGAGTACTGGCAGGCCCAGCGTGAATCGACGGGACATGAAGACGTCGGAGCACGTGAAAGACCCCGGCAACGGTAACGTTGCCGGGGTCTTTCACGCCTGCGACGGGGGGGTGCGCCGTGGGCGCCCGCGCTCAGAACACCGACAGCACCGCGTTGTCTTCCACGGAGACGTCTTCGTCGAACGGGATGACCGCTGCACCGCGTGTCGGCGACGCCTTGCGAGCAAGTGGGGCGGGACGGGTCATCACGGGGCGGTTCGCCAGGATCGGACGCGGGGCGTCCATCGCGCGTCGGCTGCGGACGCTCTCGGTGGTGAGGGTGAACTGTCCGACAATGGTGCCAAGCGTGAGCGCCTGGCCCGACAACTCTTCGGCCGTACTCGCCGACTCTTCCGCGTTCGACGCGGCCTGTTGCGTCGTGCTGTTGAGCTGGTCGACGGCGCCGTTGATCTGCGTGACGCCCCGCGACTGCTGTTCGGCTGCCGTGGCCACCTCTTCCATGACGCGCGCCACCCGTTGTACCTGTGTGGTGATCTCCTCGAAGCTCTGCGTCACTTCGCTGTTCAGCGCATATCCGCGTTCAGCGCTTTGCAACGATGTTTCGATCAGCGCGGCGGTATTGCGCGACGCTTCCGCCGAGCGGATGGCCAGGTTGCGCACCTCTTCCGCGACCACCGCGAAGCCGCGACCGGCGTCGCCGGCGCGCGCGGCTTCCACGGCGGCGTTGAGCGCCAGCAGGTTGGTCTGGAAGGCGATCTCTTCGATCGTCTTCACGATCTTCGACGTTTCCTGGCTACCGCGACGGATATCCTGCACGGCCTCCGTGAGGCGCTCCATGCGGCGGCGCCCTTCGGTGGCGTTCTGCTGCGTCCGTTCCACCAACGCCAGCGCCTCCTGCGTGTTGGCGGCCGTCGAGCGGGCCATGCTGGCAAACTCCGTCGTGCTCGACGAGATCTCTTCGATGCCTGCGGCCTGTTCGCTGGCGGTGCTCGCCAGCCCCTGACTCGCGCTGGCAATCTGCCCGCTGGCGGCCGACACCTGTTCGGCAGCGCTCGACACCTGCTGCAGCGTATCGGCGACGTTCTGCACGGCCGTATTGAGCGCGTCGGTGAGCGTGCGATACTCACCGGCATAGCTGCTCCCGACACGTGCGGTCAGATCGCGATCGGCGACACGAACGAGGACCTGCTGCGCTTCGGTGAGCGGCGCGCCCACGGCGTCCATGACGCCGTTGAGCCCCGCCATCACGTCCCGGAAGCGGCCTTCGAACTGGGTGGAATCGGCGCGCTTGTCGATGACGCCTGCCTGCGCGCTTGCCGACAGCGCCTGCGCTTCATTGACGAGCTTGGTGATGACGCTGCGCATCTCACTGTACGACGCGACCGCCGACTGCGCGGCCGTGGTAATGCCGTCGACGCTGTTGGCGATCTCGCCCATTTCGTCTTTCGCCGTCGACCGGATATGCGTGGTCTTGGGCACCACATCGACCGAGATATCGCCGCGTCGCATGCCGTCGAGGCCATCACGCAAGCCGGAGATGCAGATCGTGTGCAGTGACGTGGTGCGTGCCAACACTTCCTTGAGCGCAAGCTCGATCTTCTTGCTCACGACATGCGCGAGAAAGAACCCAATGACCACGAGCACGACGACGACCGCCGTGATTTCGATGCGTCCCGTGCGGTACGCCTCGGCGGCCTTCGCGGTCGCTTTGAGGCTCTCGTCATGATTGAGCTTGATGAGGGAGAGCAGCGTGCTGTTGAGTTGCTGGAACTTCGCCTCGAGCGGGCCTGCGAGAAGGGCGCGGGCCTGGCTGCTCCGTCCGGCACGCGACAGCGCCTGCGCTTCCGGCAACGCGTCGAAGAGTGCCTTCGCATCGGCAGTGTACTGGACAAACAGCCGACGATCTTCCTCGAGAATGATCGTTTCTTCGTACGACTTGGCTGTCGAGTCGATCACGACGCGGTGTCGGGTGAGCGCGTCCTCGACGGCCTTCCTTGTTGCATCGTCTGATGCCAGGAGATGCGAATACTGGAGGACCTGCAACTCGGTCAGCGCGTTCTCCAGCGCACCGATTCGCTCCACCCCGGGGAGCCAGTCACGGGAGATGGCGGTAGACTGCTCGTTCAGGACCGAGAGTTGTCGGTTGGCAACGAGCCCAATTGCCACCAAACCGGCGAGAACGAGGCCAATGGTAACCTGCAGCTTGTGTCGAATGCGAAGGTTGGAAAACCAGATTGTCATAGTGTCTCCTCGTCGAGAGCACGGGGGAATACCGTATGAAGCCAGTCAAGAGGCTCGTGTAGGCTGGAATGTCGGCAAGGTTCGACGACGGGTTGACTGAGACCAAGGGCGTAGGGGCTGGCCGCTGCTCGTGTGGCGTGTGCGGCCCGCGCGGACGCACCCGGGTACGGCACGTACTCCGCGGGCGGTCGGCAAGGCGATGGCTTTGCACGCGTGGGCGATGGCGGGCACGAGAGCGCGAGCGTCGCCGGTGGCGTCCGGAACGTCCCGGCGTGGGTCGATGAGACACGGCGCCGACGGGGCCGATCGCCCGCGACGGAGACCAGCGGGGGCCGGTCGCCCGCGAAGGAGAGTGGAAGCAACCCGAACGATTGTCGTGCAGGCGTCCCCCACGCTACTGTAGGCAGATGATCCCCCGCGTGATCCCGTTCCGTGCTGCCTCCCTCCTGCTGGCACTTGCCGCACTGTCCGCGGGGGCGGCCTGCGATCGTCCCGCTACGCCGACCGTCGCTCCCTTGCCGCCGCCGGACACGGTGGAACGGCAGTTTCGGAACGTGGCGACCCCCGTGGCGTATGTGGGCGACTCGAGCTGCACGAGTTGCCATGCCGCCGAGGCCGCCGCGTACGCGAAGCACAGCATGGCGAGCTCCTTCCACAAGTGGAGCGCCGACCGCCGAGTGGAACAGGCCATGGCGAATGCGCTGCGCAACGCGCCAAGCGGTTATGCGTATCGAGTCCTCGATAGCGCTGGCGCCCTCTGGCAGGTGGAAACACGTCCGGGGGACGCCGCCCTGCCGGTGCACGAACTGCGTCGCCGAATGGATTACGTGATGGGGAGTGGTCGCCTGGCGCGGACGTATTTCGCGGAGGAGAACGGGCGGCTCTTTCAGCTGCCGCTCACGTGGTACGCCAACCACGGGTGGGATTTCAGCCCGGGCTACGAGATCAACAACGCGCGGTTTTCCCGCGTCATGCCCGACCGGTGTATTGCCTGTCACTCGAGTTACCCCACGCCGGCGCCACATCTCGAGGGCAAGTACCCCGTGCTGCGTGCCGGCATTGGTTGCGAGCGCTGTCATGGGCCGGGGGCGTTGCATGTGACCACGCGGCGCGCCGGGGCGCGTACGGCCGCGCGTACGGCAGCGCGTACGGCGGTGCCCACGATGGATTCGTCGATTGTCAATCCAGTGCGGCTGCCGCTGGACCGTCGCATGGATGTCTGCGAACAATGCCACGTGCACACGTCGGTGGCGGTACTGCGCGAGACGCGAACGGCCTTCGACTTCGCTCCCGCGAGGCAGCTCGAGGCGCAGTACGCGTACTTCAGGAATGGCGGCGATATCGATCTCGTGTCGCATGCCGATCGGCTCAAGCAGAGCGCCTGCTTCCGCGGCTCCATGGCCAGCGACAAGCCGCTCGAATGCGCTACCTGCCATAACCCGCACGCCGCGCCGGCGACGCGCGCCACGCGCAATCAGCCGTGTCGCTCGTGCCATACCGGTAGCGCCTTCACGTCTGCGTTCACGACTGTTGCGTCGAAGCAGTCGCATACGCCCGCCAGTGACTGCGTGAGCTGTCACATGCCGGTCGTGAAGGAGCGTACGGTACCTCACGGGACCTTCAGTGATCACTGGATTCGCGTGCCGTCACGTGCCTCGGCGCGTGCGGTGCAGTCGGCGGCGGCTCTCGTGCCGTATTATGCGCGCGATCGCAGCGGGCCGGAGAGCGCGTTGTACCTTGCCATGGGCAAGGTCGTCTTTGCCTCACTGTCGGCGCGTGGCGACCTGTTCGACGAGGCGGCCACCGAGCTCACGCCATTGCTCGCGGACCACCGTGCCTCGTCGCAGGGACATTTCCTGCTTGGCCTGGCGCATCAGGCACGCGGCCGACAGAAGGAAGCGGCTGCGGCGCTTGCGCGCGCCATGGAGCTGGGGGATACGCGTCCCGAGGTATTGCGTGCGCTCGCGCAGGCGAAGCTGCGACAGGGCGACACCGACGCCGCCCGCGCACTCTACGAGCGTGCGTTGGCATCGCAGCCAGCGCTGGCGTGGATGCGTGCCGAGTACGCGGATGTGCTGCAGCAGGAGGGCGCGCTGAGCGACGCGGTGCGGGAGTACCGTGCGGCGTTGCGTGAGCAGCCCAGTTTGGCGGCTGCCTCGTTCAACCTTGGGCTCGCACTGCTCGCGCAGCAGCAGCTCGCCCCCGCCTCGGCGGCGCTGCTCGACGCCGTGCGTCTCGAGCCTGCGTATGCCTCGGCGCTGGAGGCGCTGCTGGTGGTGAAGACGAGCGGAAGGAAAGTGACGCAGCTGTCGGCGCTGCCGTCGCCCGTGTCGGCGGTACGGACAGCCCCGCGCCAGTCGATGATGTTCGGAGTGCGGGCGAATGCGCCCGCACAGGTCGCGTTCATGAACACGCCGCCCAATGGCTACGTGCTGGTGTACAGCCCTGACGGCGCCCTGCTGCTGGCGGTTCCCACCAATGCTGGTGGCACCGTGACGTGGGACGTGCGCAGCGGTGAAGGGCGAGTGCTGGCGCCGGGCCTGTACCGGGCGCAAGTGCAGGCGCGGGGTATGGCGGGGGCGTTGCCGACGCAATGGTTTGGGATCGTGGCGGCACTGTAAGATCAGAGGTGTGACGTCGGAGGTCCGATGTCCGACGTCAGACGCCAGCTGGGGGCTTGAAGTCCGAAGCCGGAAACGGCGATCAGATGCTCGGACGTCCCAGGGGTGTCGGCATCATCTCGCCCTCCGCCCATTGGCCCCCACGAGTCTGGCGTCCGCATATCGGATTGTCGTTTCTGGCATCCGATCTCAAGCGCAGACGGGATGCCAGACGCCCGAAGTCGGACTGTTGGCCAGCAGAGTCCGGCGTCCGAGTATCGGATTGTCGTTTCCGATTGCCGTTTCCGGCATCCGACGTCCGACGTCCGACATCAGACGTCAGCTGGGGGCTTGAAGTCCGAAGCCGGAAACGGCGATCAGATGCTCGGATGTCCCA
>VYME01000381.1_pt1 | contig 15903 bp, 8 predicted proteins | sample 5115281 | NCBI WGS metagenome assembly VYME01 (sample SAMN12291780, study PRJNA351875) | freshwater metagenome | isolation source: freshwater lake | place: USA: Michigan, Wintergreen Lake | collected 2013-08-08
CGCTGTCGCTGCTGCGCTCCGCGGAGCTGACGCGCGGCCCGGCGGCGCGCCTGCTGCCGTCGTACACAGAAGCACGCGACGGCCTGCCGCGCGCCGACTGCGCCGTGGCGTCGACCGCGGCGGAAGTCGACTCCGCGATCCGCCCGATCGCCGGTGACGAGACCTCGCTGGTGCGTCCGCGCGGCTCGATCCTGATCCTGCCGAACCCGGCCGAGCCGTCGCCGCTGCTGCGCGCGGTCGCCGAACGCGGCCTGCGCCTCGGCAGTTCGCGCTGCGGCGACTTCCGGCAGGCGCTCGACCTGCTCGCCGGCGACGCCGAACTGCAGCGCATCGGCGAACGGCTGGTGACGCATCGCTTCGCCGCCGCCGAGCTGGAGGCCGCGTTCGCGACGGCGCGTTCGCGCGGTTGCATCAAGGCGGTCGTCGAACACCGCGACGGCGGAGGCCGCGCGTGAAGGACTCCATCCAACCGACGTCGCTGGGCCCGTCGCTGCGTCGCGAGCACGACGTGTGGGCGCTCGGCTTCGACGCCCAGCCGGTGCTGCACGGCCTGTCGGTGCTGTCGCGCGCGATCGCCGAGATGGCGACGTCGGCGGCGCGCAGCGACCGTTCGGACCTGTCGGTCGAACGGCGTCTGCGCGCGCGCGAGAACCCCGAACTGGTCGAGCGTTTCGGCATCGACGGCATGCGCCTCGTCGCCGAGATGGCGACGTTCGACTGGATCGCCGAGCAGCCCGAACTGCTGGAGACGCGGCTGCGCGCCGTGCTCGGCAGCCTGCAGCGGCAGCGCTACCGCGAAGCGCTGCTGCCCGACGACCGCACGCACACGCAGGCGCTGGTCGCCGACTTCGACGGCGAGCACCAGAGTCGCTTCGTGCTCGAGTACCTGCCGCCGCGGCGCGGCGGTGCGCACGGTTCGCTGCGCGTCACCGTCGAGAACGTGCACGGCCGCCGCATCGACCTCGCGTCGCTGCCGCACGTGCGCATCGCCGACGTCGCCGAGCGCCACTTCATCGCCGGCTCGACGCGCATCGCGCAGACGTGGACGGAAGGCCTGCGGCGCGAGGCCGAGCGCGGGCGCCGTTCGTTCGTCGAGAAGCGCGTGCCGCACAGCCACCTGTTCCACCAGCTCGACCAGGCGGGCCTCGGCACGCTGCAGCAGGTGTCGCTGCAGTGGGGCGACCAGGCGCTGCCGCTGCTGCTCGAGAGCGATCCGCAGGCGATCGCCGACATGCTGAAGCGCGTGCTGCTGGCGTTCGAGGACCGCGGCATCCGCCGCCTGCTCGGCGAACGCGAAGTGCTGCGCATCGACACCGGCCTCTCGCCGGTGTTCGTCGACATCGCGCAGCTCGGCCGCGTGCTCGAGCTGTCGCTCGGCCAACGCCGCCAGCGCCTCGACGCCGACGCGTTCCTGCGCCGCATGCCGGCGCTGAGCGCCGTCGTCGCGCAGCATCGTGAGGCCGAGCCGCTGCGCGACGTCGCGGTGTTCCTCGTGCACCACATGACCGCCGAGGTCGTCGGCACCATCGCCGCGCTGCGCGCGCTCGGCTGCCGCGACCTGTCGGTGCTGTTCGTGACCTACTCCGGCGAGCCCGCGTCGAGCTACCTCGACGCCGTGCTCGACCTGCCGGTCGACGCGTTCCGCTCGCTGGCGCTGGTCAACGTGCCGACGCCGGGCCACCTCGACGGGCACTACCGCCTGTCGACGCAGTACTCGCGGCTCGACGAGGCGCCGGCGATCGAACGCGCCCTCGCCGCGCGCGGCATCGCCTTCCTGCCGGCCATGCGCGCGGCGGCGGTGGTGCCGTTCCTGCGCCAGCTGGCGCGCAGCCGGACCAATGGCCGGAGGCTGCTGCTGGTCGAGGACGGCGGCTACCTCGGCCCGGTCGTGCAGGACGCACTGCTGCGCGGGGTCACGCTGGGCACGTTCGCCCAGGAACTCGGCGCCGATGCCAGCGCACTCGGCGACCTCGATGGCGGCGAGCCGCTGGCGGCGGCCCTGGCGGACCGCCTGTGCGGCACCGTCGAACACACGCGCAACGGCTTCGATCGCCTCACCGCGGTCGAGAAGCTGCACGGGCGCCTCGCCTTGCCGTCGTTCTCGATCGCGATCTCGCAGCACAAGCGTGCGATCGAGGCGCGCGAGGTCGCGGCGTCGATCCTCGGCGCCGTCGAGTCGGTGCTGAACGCCGACGGCAAGATCCTGTCGCGGCGCCGCGCGCTGGTGCTCGGCTCGCGCGGCGCGATCGGCAGCGAACTGGTGCGCCACCTGCGCACGCGCCTCGACACGCGGCCGATCCTCGGCGTCGACCTCGTCGCCGATCCGGCGACCACACCCGCCGACGTCGTCGAAGCGCGCACGCTCGCCGAACTGCCGGCCGGTGCGTTCCTCGACGTCGATCTCGTGCTCGGCGTCACCGGCGACAGCGTGCTGCGCGGCAGCGATCTCGAGCAGTGGCTGCTGCACGGCAAGCAGCCGTTCCTGGTGCTCGCCAGCGGCTCGACGAAGAAGGTCGAGTTCCACGGCCTGATGGAGTGGTTCGACGCACTGGTGCGCACCGAAGCGCCGCGGCTCGGCACCGTGCCGGTCGGCATCCGCGCCGAGGAACTGCTCGATCCGCGCACGTTGCGGCTCTACGGCCACCGCTGCCACTTCGACTTCGGCGACGGCCGCCCGAGCAAGACCGTGCTGGCGCTCGGCAACCTGACGCCGATCAACTTCCTGTTCTACGGCGTCGCCACCGAGCTGATCGACGAGGTGCTGACGCAGCTGGTGCGCACGTCGCTCGGTCTGCTGGCGCGCACCGGACGCGGCGAGAACGTGCCGAAGCGGCTGCTGGCGGTCGATCGCGACATCGACGTCGACGGCGCCCCGCGCGGTTGAGGCGGCTCGCAAGGAGACGACGCAGCGGGGCGGATCGCGCCGATCTCGTGATCGATGGGTGCAGCGTTGCTGCGTCCCAGCAATCTCTGCGTCGGTTCGCCCCAGCGGGCGAGCTGGATCAGAACTTGATGCCGGCCGTCAGGAAGAGGCCCTGCACGTCGATGTCGGCGTCGAAATCGCGCGTGGTCGCCGTGCCGTAGGCATCGAGCAGCACGTAGCGGTAGCCGGCCATCAGATCGAAGTTCTTGGTCGCCTGCAGACGGAGGTAGCCCTCCATGTCCCAGTAGCGACCGCTGCCGTCGCCGAGGTCGGCGCCCATGATGCCGGCGTTGGCGCCGATGGTCAGCGGGCCGAACAGGCCTTCGACCTCGACGAACGGCATCGGCACGACGACGTCGGTGACGATCTCTTCGCGGCCGGTGTTGCTGCGCGCGGCGACGTCGAGCGAGTAGTAGCCAGCCTGCGCACCGACGGCGACGCGGAAGTTGTCGCCGCGCAGCACCTCGAGGCCCCAGTTCGCCGCGATGGCGTAGAACTCGACCGACGTCGTCACCTGGGAGCCGGCGGCGATGTTGCCGAAGTCCCCGAGCAGCTGGCCGCTGCTGTTGGCGTCCATGCCGAACCCGTGCAGGCGGAACCGATGCTTGCCGTTGCTGGCTTCGAGACGCGCATAGGGCGCGGCCTGCGTGTCGCCGGCGCCGAGCTCGCTGTCGATGTCGTTCTGGTTGTCGCCGAGGGACAAGGTACCGGCGGCGTTCTGCAGCGCGATCTCGCCGTTGGCGACCGCGAACATCGGACCGGCGTTGAGGCGGTAGGCGTTGCCCTTGCAGGCGGCGAAGAGGCACAGCGTCGAGACGAGCAGCAGCGACGACTTGGTCATGGCAGAGGGGAGCATCGCGCACGCGGAGCCGATTCGCCAGCCGGGGCAGCGATCAGAAGCGCAGGCCGCCGCCGACGAACCAACCGGACAAGGTGAGATCGACACCCACCTGGCCCGCGGCGGTGTCGCCGTTGGCATCGATGCCGAGGTGGCGATAGCCGACCGCGAACGACACCGGCGCCACCGGGGTCCATTGCAGCCGGGCTTCCGCGTCCAGGAATCGACCACCCTCGCCCGCCGAGGTGATGTCGAGGTAGCCGAGCTCGGCCGTGGCCAGGAAGTCGCCGGCCGCGACCTCGCCGCGCACGAACAGCAGCGGCATGCCGAGCAGTTCGTCGATCTCCTCGCGATTGCCGAGCACGGTCTCGCGCACGGTGAAGTCGAGGTCGAACACGTCCATCGCCAGCCCGGGCTGCAGGCGCACGGGCCCGAACCGCAGGTCGAACGCGGCCGCGAGCTTGCCGACCGCGACGTCGAGATCCGACGCGACCGGAGTGCCAGCGACCAGCGCGCCGAAGCCCGACTGCAGCACGCCCTCGCCGTTCTCCTGCAACGACATCACCGAGCCGGAGAGCACCACGGGCCCCACGTCGAGCGAGCCGCGCGCGTACGGCGCGCCCCGGTCGTCGCCGAGCCCGAACGCCGAACGCACGCTCTGTTCGCTGGTGCTGCCGGTGTCGCTCAGGGCGAGGTCGCCATGGAGCGTGAGCCGCGCATAGCCGACCTCGGCGGTGCCAGACCAGGAACTGCACGCGCTCGCCGCGATCAGCGCGGACACGGTCGCTGCACGGGCAGTGCTACGACGGTTGGGACGCAGTGGCAGGGACACGGATGCCGACACGGTGCGGAGGGGCTGCGCGATACGAGTCGGCGCCGCGGCATGAGTAACCGGCGGCGCGGTGGATTTGCCCGCGGGGCCCTTCGATACTGCGCCGCCTCACCGCGCTGCCACCTCGCCTGGAGTTCGCATGCATCATCGCGCCGTCGGCTCCCTCTGCCTCGTGTCCGTCCTGCTCACCGGCTGCATCGTGCCGAAGGACGCCAAGCCCACCGTTGCCATGGGCGCCACGTTCGCGACCAAGTTCGTGCACCGCGGCATCACGCTGGTCGACAACCCGGTGGTGCAACCGCGCCTCGGCATCGGTCTGCCCACGACGTCCGGAGACACGATGCGCGTCGACGTCGAGGCGAACATGGACCTGCGCAACGACACCGGCGGCGGCTGGTTCCCGGACGGCCACGCCGGCCGCTTCTCGCAGATCGAGGTGATGGCCAGCTACCAGAAGCGCATCGGCGACTTCGACCTGCGCGCCGGCGTGCACAACTACAACCTGCCGAACGGTCTCGAGTTCTTGAACGGCGAGCGCGGTGCGACCTCGGAGGTGTTCCTGCTGGCCAGCACCACCGTGCTGGAAGCGACGCCGTACGTGTCGCTGCACTACGACTTCGACGAAGTGCGCGGCGGCTACTACCGCGCCGGCTGCACCGAGGACATCCAGCTCGGCGACCAGTGGTCGATCAACCTCGACGGCTCGCTCGGCTACGTCAGCGAAGCGCAGGCCTCGTGGCTCTATGGCCTCGGCGAGGCAGGCCTCGCCGACCTGCGCGGCACGCTGGCGGTCAACTACAAGTACGACGAGCGCACCACGCTGACCGCCAGCGCGAACGGCTCGGCGATGATGAACTCGGTGCAGGATCGCTGGTTCCGCGACATCGCGCCGCAGGGCATCGACGACGACCCGATCTGGTTCACGATCGCGGTCACCTGGGTGTTCTGAGCCGGCTCCCCCGCGGGCCCCGTCCACCGCGGAGGCGACGCACTCGGCCCCGCTGCGGTGTCAGCGAATTCGCAGGCGGAACTCGCCGCGGCCCTGGTCGACGAACAGCGTCAGCTGCGACGCGGCGGCATCGGCGGGGAGATCGAACGTCTTCGATTTGACGTTCTCGATGCGCACCTCGGGGTCCTGCTTGCCGGCGACCAACACGTCGCTGGCGCTGCCGATCTCGATCGACAGCTGGCCGCGGCGCCGCTGCATGCGGAACCAGCCACGCGTCACGATGTTCTCGTCCGGTGCGTTCGGGAACTCGAGGCGAACGGCCTCGCCTTCGGGCACCCAGCCGTTCTCGGTGCGACGGCACGGATGCGCATCGACCGTCCAGCCGGCCTCGTCGTCGGCGCCCGTGCGGCTGCAGACGACCGTGTAGCCGACAGCGCCGAACTCGGCGCGCAGGCCGATCTTCGCCGGCGCGCCATCGAGAACGACGACCCCCGAGGTGAGCTTGCCGCTCCATTCCCAGTAGGTCTCGGCGGGATCCAGCGCCGTCGTCAGCGTGCGCAGGTCCTTGTTCGCCGTGCAGGCGACGAAGTCGTCGACGTTGCGCGCGTCGACCCACGCGTTGTCGCGCTTGTCGACGATCCAGTTGGCCTTGGCCTCGAATCCGACCAGCGGCTTGTCCTCGACATAGTCGGCGACCGTGATCGGAACCGTGCGCTTGTCGACCTGGCCCTTGCCGTCGTTGACCTCGAGATCGACGTCGAAGACGACGCCCGGCAAGCCGTCGATCACCTGCACGTCGATCTTGTCGGCGTTGCGATTGCGCGCGAACAGTTCGTCCGGCATCGACCACGCGAACATCGGCTTGCTGCCCGGCGCGGTGACCTTCGCCTCGAGCGTGAACCGCTGCTTCGGCGCGACCTTGTTCTCGGCACCGACGATCGCGTCGATGACGGGCGCCGCGGGCTTCGGCTTCGGCGGCGGCGTGACCGGAGGCGTCGTCGTCGTGCCACCACCACCGGCCACCGGCTCGCCACCGGCATCGTCGCCACCGCGACCGAACGCGAACCAGCCGCCGAGCGCCAGCACGAGCACACCACCGGCGAGCAGCGCCAGCGGCGGCTTCTTCGGGCTCGGCTTGCCATCCGGCGTCGGCGCGGGCTTGGGCGTCTTCGCATCCGAAGTCGCCTGCTCGTCCTTCGGCGGCAGCTTCGAGACCACCGTCGCGTCGAGATCCTCGAACGCCGGCTTCGGCGGTTCCGGCGGCGCGCCGAGGCCTTCGGCCAGGAAGTTGATTTCCGACGTGCGCAGCAGGCCCGCACTCGGCGCCTTCGGCTTGTCGGCGTCGTCCTTCGCCTTCTGCTCGGCCTTGGCGAACGGATCCTCGCCGGCCGCTGGCTTCGGCGCGCCGGTGCCACCCTTCGCCGGCGGCTTGTCGAGCTTGCTCTTCGAGGGGCGCATCAGCGGACCGGTCCCCCATTCGGTCTCCTCGCCGACCACGGGCGGCGGCGACGTCTTCGCCGGGCCGCGCGTGTGCTTCTGGATCATCGCGTCGATCAGGTCGGCGATGCGCTCGTCGAGCTCCTTGTAGGAACGCGGCCGCTCGTCGCGGTTGCCGGCGAGCATGCTCTGCACCAGGGCGCCGACGGCAGTCGGGATGGTGGCGTTCTCGTTGCACGGGTTCGGCGCGATCGGCTGCCGCTTCTGCGCCACGATCTCCGTCAGCTTGCGCGCGCGGAACGCCGGCTGGCCGACCAGCATCTCGTAGAACACGCAGCCGAGCCCGTAGATGTCGCTGCGAAAGTCGACCGCGTCGGGCTCGTCGTACTGCTCGGGCGACATCGTCGCCGGCGTGCCCATCACCGAGCCGGGCGACGTCAGGCCGAGCGACGCACTGCCCGAGTTGCTGCGCGCGAGGCCGAGGTCGACGACCTTCGGCGTGAACGGGAACATCACGTCCAGCGCCGTCGACGTCACCGTCTCGAGCAGGATGTTCTCGGGCTTGACGTCGCGATGGATGATGCCGAGCTGGTGCGCGTGGCCGAGCGCCTGCGCGGTGGCGCGGATCAGCCGAAGCGACGCCGGCACCGACACCGGGCCGTGGTCGGAGATCCACTTCTTCAGGCTCGGACCGTCGATGTACTCCATCACCAGGTACGACTGGCCGTCGTCCGTGGTGCCCGCCATGTGGCAGGAGACGATGTTCGGGTGCTTGATGCCGGCGAGGATCTTGGCCTCGCGCTGGAAGCGCTGGACGAACGACTCGCCGCCGAGCTCGATCGACAGCAGCTTCACGGCGACGCGGCGATCCAGGAAGTCCTGGCGACCGCTGTAGACGACGCCCATGCCGCCGCGCGCGATCTCGAAGTGCAGCGTGATGCCCGGGATCTTCGGCAGGCCCTCGGGCAGCGGCGGCGCGTTCTGCGCCTCCGGCGGCACGTAGGCCTGGGTGACGTCCAGGGGGCGCGACTTGCGTGGATCGGGATTGGTGCCGCTCACTTCGCCAGACCCTCGATGACCTGCAGCAGCTTCTTCGCCGCCGGGCGGTCGGCCTTGTGCTCGCCCTTGTAGAAGAACTTGATGTTGCCGTCCTCGCCGACGATCAGCGTCGACGGCGACGCCAGGTCGCCCTGGATGCCGAGCGACGTCACCAGCTCCAGGTTCTGGTCGTAGAAGACGCGGTAGGGCGGGCCGCCCTCGTTGAACGTCATCTTGTAGGCCTGCTCGAACGACGCCTCGTTCTCCTTCGGGCCCGGATAGATGACGAGCACTTCGACGCCGAGCTGCTCGAGCCGTTCGCGGGATTGCGCCAGTGCCTTCGTCTGCGCGACGCAGTAGCAGCAGACCTCGCCGAGGAAGCCGCGCAGCACGACGATCATGACCTTCTTCTTGCCCTTGTACTGGGCGAGGTCGATTTCGTTGCCGTCGACGCCGCGCACCTTCTGGAACGGCAGCGGCTTGCCGTACCAGTCGGTGCGTTCGCCGTGGCCCTCGGGCTTGGGCGGGGCGCCGGCCGGGCGGTACTTGTCGAACAGCGACGCGCCGGGGGCCGGGCCGGTCAGGTACTCCTGCACGTAGGACTTCATCTCCTGCCGCTGCTTCACGGTCAGGTCCGGCTGCATCGGCGCCGCGACGCGGGCCGGTTCGGCCTCGATCTTCGCCACCGCCTGCTCGACCACCGGCGACGGCGCCTGCAGCTCTTCGACGGGCTTGGCGACGGCGGTGCGATCGATCGGGCGCACCAGGTCGGCGACCAGCGCCGCGGCGTCGACGTCGGCGAGCTTCGGCGCCTTCGGGTCGATCGGTGCAGCGGCGAGCACGTTGCCCTGGTCGTCGCGCACCTCGGCGACGCCGGTGGCGACACTGCCGCCCACGCCCGTGGTCAGCGCGCAGCAGAACTTCAACTTGCCGTTGCCGTGGTAGCTGGTCCAACGGCCGGTCGGTGCACCGCCCTGCAGCACGCCGGTGCGCAGCACGGTGCCGTCGGCGGCGGCCTCGGCGATCACCTCGATGCCGGCCTTGCCGCCGAAGTCCTGGCGACCGCGCTGGCCCTGTTCGTCCCACACCGACCAAACCCCGACGCGCACGCTGTCGTGGTACATGCCCATGGCCTTCGGCTTGCCGTTCGGCCAGTAGTAGTTCCACGGGCCCGACAGCTTGCCGGCGGCGAACTGGCCCTCGCGCTCGAGCACGCCGTTCGGCGCGTAGAAGCGCCACAGGCCGTCCTCGAAGTCGGCGACGTAGCTGCCGCGCGCCTGCGGCGTCTGGTCGGGGTAGTGCATCACCCACTCGCCGGTGCGCTTGCCGGTGTCGTCGTAGCTGCCGGAGCGCTCGAGCACGCCGTTCTCGTAGTAGTAGCTCCAGGCGCCGATCTGGCGGTCGTTCTGGTAGGTGCCCTTCGCCCGCGGCTTGCCGGACTCGTAGAAGAACGTCCATTCGCCGCTCTGCGCGCCGCCGGCCAGCGAACCGCGGCTCTTCGGCAGGCCGCTCGACCAGGTCTCGGTGTAGTCGACGATCTGGTTGACGAGGAACTTGCAGCCGGCGCCCAGCGAGCAGAGCAGCAGTCCGAGGGTCAGCTTGGTCGTCGTCTTCATGGCGAGTCGGGCGGGCGGCGGACGTACGGGGCTTCGGGGTCGCGTGACGGTGGGCGGAGCAGAGCGGGCGGAGCAGTATCGGGGTGCACGGCAACGAGTGCCACCGTCGAACCGTTGCGAGCGCCCGTTGTCATCGGCGGCTCCAGGGCAGGGACTGCACCTCGTTTCCGGCCGCCGACGGTAGGCTCTGCGCCCGCAACCCCGTCCCCCGCCTCGGCACCATGCCCGCTCGCCATACCCTGGTACTCACGTCCCTGTTCGCTGGCCTCGCTCTCGGCAGCTGCTCGTCCGGGCTCGGCAACAACCTGCCGGCCCGAGCGCCCGCCGCGACCGGCACCAATGCCAACCTGCCGCTCGGCGTCGACCTCGGCGTGACCCCGAGCAGTGCCGTGGTCGAACCGGCGGTCACCGGTGTCGTGGTGCCGGCGATCGGCAGCCAGGCCGCGCGCGACGTCGTGCTGCTGGCGTTCGCCAGTGCCGCCGCCGCGAACGACGCCGACGGCGACGGCAATCCCCTGTCGCGCGACGCGGTGACCGACGGCAATGGCGCCGCCGACGTGTTCATCGCCGCGATCTGCGCGCAGGACGTCGAGACGCGCGCGTTCAGCCAATCGCTCGCCGGCAAGTTCCGCCATCCGCGCTGCGCCACGTGCCACAGCATGCAGGCGCCCGGCACGCTGGCCTTCGCGTCGACGGTCGAAGGCCATGCCGGGCCGCCGCCGGGACCGGGGTTCCCGAGCAACCAGCCGGAGACCTGCGTGCCGTGCCACGTGATCAGCACGCAGTTCCCGGTGCCCAGCTGGCAGGCGCCGCCGGCGTCGTTCGACTTCCGCAGCAAGACGGTGGCGCAGCTGGCCGAAGCCGCCCTGCGCGTGCCGATCGACGAGAGCGAGCACTTCGTCACCGACAAGCGCGTGCTGTGGGCGCTCGACAGCGGCGTGCTGCCGCAGGTGGGCGGCCGCAACGGCCGCGCCGACGACGACCACGACGGCGTGCTCGAGCCCGAGGACAGCGACGGCGAGCTCCGCCCCGTGCCCGGCGGCTCGACGCAGTTCCTCGCGGAGATCGAAGCCTGGCGCGACAGCGGCGAAGTCGTCACCACGGCCGCGGCCGTGAAGGACGTCACCCTGGTGAGCCGTGCCAACGGCGGCGGTGGCCTCGCCGCCAGCAACGGCGCGTCCTCGGCGCCGCGCGTCGTCTGGGTGGCGAACGGTTCGTTCAACCCGACCAACGCCAGCACCGCGGCGGCGACCAACCCGATCGGCACGCTCTACGTCGTCTACGAGTCGACCGGCAGCAACATCGCCGGCACCGACGGCAACGGCGTCGCCGACGTCTACCGCGCCGCGATCGAGCTGCGCGCCGAGGAAGACGCGAACGGCAACGCGCTCGCCGGCGGCCTCAACCTGCGCTACCTCGACGGCCAGTCGGTGCTGTGCAGTGCCATCACCGGCACCACCACCGCGGGCAACGGTGCGTCGAGCAAGCCGGTGATCGGCGGGGCGGCGGCGCAGACGGTCGCGTTCCAGTCCCTGGCGACCAACCTGATCGGCGGCTTCACCGACGGCAACGGCACCGGCAGCGACGTCTTCGTCCGCCGCATCGGCCTCAACACGACGTTGCTGGCGAGCCACCAGCTCGGCGCCAACGCCACCGGCGGCAACGGCAGCAGCGAGAGCCCGGCGCTCGATCCGACCGGCGTGATCGTCGCCTTCGAGAGCGACGCCAGCGACCTGATCGCGACCGACACCAACGGCGTGCGCGACGTGTTCCAGACGCAGGTGGACGGCAGCGCGCCGTTCACCAAGGTGCGCGCCAGCGTCACCGCGAACGGCGACGAGGCCACTGGCGGCGGCAGCAGTGCCGCGGCCGTGCACCGGACCGGCACGCGCGTGCGCGTGGCGTTCCAGTCGGCGGCCACCAACCTGGCGAACGGCCTCGTCGCCGCCACCAACGTCTACCTGTGGGACAGCGACAGCGGCACCAGCACGCTGCTGAACCAGCGCATCACGCCGACCGGCAGCGCCATCGGCGACGGTTCGGCGCGGGCGCCGACGATCACCGCCGACGGCGGCGTGGTCGCGTTCGAGAGCGACGCCACGAACATCGACGTCGAGGTGCCGAGCGACGGCAACCGCGCGAGCGACGTGTTCCTGGTCGAAACGGCGCCGCTGGCCACCGGCAACGTGCTGCCGTTCCGCGCCAGCCTGACGGTGACGACGCTGAGCGACGCCGACGGCGCGTCGACGCGGCCGATGGTCGGCAGCTTCACCGGCAGCGACAACTACCAGACCGGCTTCCTCGCCTTCACCACGGCCGCGACCAACCTCGGCACGTCGGACTCGACCAACGTCGTGGTGTCGTTCCTCGACCAGGTCTCGGGCGTGACCGCGAACTTCACCACCGACGTCGTGCGCGGCCTCGCCCCGCTGACGGTGCAGTTCACCGACGCGTCCGCCGGCGAACCGACCAGCTGGCAGTGGGACTTCGACAACGACGGCAACGTCGACGCGACGACGCAGAATCCGAGCTTCACGTTCCCGACGCCGGGCGTCTACTCGGTGCGGCTGGTGGCCGCCAACGCCAACGCCAACGGCTCCATCACGCGCACCGACCTGATCACGGCGGTGACGACGATCACGCCGGACTTCACAGTCTCGGCGACCAGCGGCGTGGCGCCGCTGACGGTGACCTTCACCGATGCGTCGACGCAGTCGCCGACGGCGTGGGCGTGGGACTTCGAGAACGACGCCACGGTCGACGCGACGACGCAGAACCCGTCGCACACCTACACCACGCCCGGCACCTACGCGGTGTCGCTGACGGCGACCAACGAAGCGGGCTCGGCAACCGAGACGAAGACCGGCTTCGTCACCGTGCTGACCCCGGTCGTCGCCGGCTTCACCGCCTCGACCACGAGCGGTGCCGCACCACTGTCGGTGACCTTCACCAACACCTCGACCGGCGCCACCTCGTTCTCGTGGGACTTCGAGAGCGACGGCACGCCGGACTCGACGGCGACCAATCCGACGCACGTGTTCAGCACCGGGGGTGCGACGACGGTGACGCTGACCGCGACCGGTCCGGGCGGCACCGACACCGAGACGCTGGTGATCACGCCGGCGAGCTCGGCGTCGTTCACGATGACCGTCAGCGGCAGCCCGATCACGTCGGCCTACGAGGCGACGACGATCACCTTCACCAGCACGTCGGGCGGCTCGCCGACGACGTTCTCGTGGGACTTCGACTTCACCGCCAACCCGGGTGTGCTGACCGCCAGTGGCTCCAGCGTGAGCCGCACGTTCACGAACACGACCTCGTCGACTCGCACGTTCACCGTGCGGCTCGTCGTCAACGGCCCCGGCGGCCCGGCGGCGACGCAGCGCACGCTGACGATCGTGTCCGACACGGAGTCGGTGACGCTCACCGCGACGAGGGACAACACGATCTACCAGGAGCTGACCGGCAACAGCAACGGCTTCGGCACGCGCATGGTCGTCGGCCGCACGGCGGGAACGTCGAGCGGTTCGACGGCCAGCCTGTCGCGGCGCGGCCTCGTGCAGTTCAACGTGTCGTCGATCCCGGCGAACTCGACGGTCTCGTCGGCGACGATGTCGCTGACCGCCGACACGCCGGCACTGACCGGGCTGCAGACGATCACCGTCCACCGGCTCACCAGCGCCTGGACCGAAGGCAGCGCCAACGCCAGCGGCTCGAGCGCGCTGGCTGCCGCGGGTGTCGGGGCGACGACGCAGAGTGGCGGCGCCACCTGGATCAACCGTTCCTTCTCGACCGCGTGGTCGACCGCCGGCGGCGACTTCGCTGCGTCCTCCGGCTCGTTCAGTGTGGACGTCGCCGGCACCTACAACTCGACCTCGCTGGTCACCGACGTGCAGGCATGGGTCAACGGCACGACCAACAACGGCTGGCTGCTGCGTGGCACCGAAGCGTCGACGTTCACGGTGAAGCGCTTCTTGACCCGCGAGGCCGGCGCCGGCGCGCCGACGCTGACCGTCGTCTACACGCGCCCGCTGCCGTGAGCGATCGCGGCGATTTCCGAATCCTCGGCCGCCGCGGCCGCAGCGGCGGCCAACTCCGAGCCACCGCCATGCGAACCTTGCTGCTTCTGCCCTTCCTCGCCGCCTGCTCCGTCTACCCTGCGTTCGTCGCCACCAAGGTGGTCGAACTCGAGATCCCGGCGGCGACGCTGCAGAGCCTCGCCTGCGAGTCGCACAACGGCGCCATCACGGTGACCGGCGCCGCGACCGAGACCATCAAGCTGCGCTGCGAGATGAGCGTTCGCGGCGTCACCCAGGAAGAAGCCGACGGCAACCTGGCGAAGCTCGACCTCGGCCGCGAGACGACCGACACCCAGCTGAAGCTGTTCGGCCGCTACCCGCAGAAGGAGCTGTGGAACCGCTCGCCGAGCTTCGCCTTCACGATGACCGCGCCGGCGAAGCTGGCGCTGCAGCTGACGACGCACAACGGCGACGTCACCACGAACGGCATTGCCGGCCCGGTGGCGGTCACCACGCACAACGGCCGCATCGGCGGCCAGGTCGACGGCGCGCAGGTCACGGCGACGACGCACAACGGCGACATCGCGCTGCAGGTCGGCGGCAACGGCAACCTCGAAGGCGCCATCGAGACGCACAACGGCGACGTGCAGCTGGTGTTCGCCGGCCCCCGCAACGCCGCGATCGAAGCCAGCACGCACAACGGTCGCCTGACGGCCACCGGCGCTGCGGCCGTCGTCGAAGCGCGCCGCAGCTCGCTGCGCGCGACCGTCGGCACCGGCGGCGGCAAGCTCGTGGTCACGACGCACAACGGCGACGTGACGGTGCGCTGAGAACAGGAGACGGCCAGGTCGGGACCAGGCGGCTTCAGCGTCCCGCGTTCTGCCCTTCGCGCACCTTCCGCAAGTCCGCGAGATCCTGGTCGGGCGGCGTCAGCTGTCCCTTCGCCGGCGCCGACTTCTCCGCCGCTGCGAACGTCTCGCGACAGCGCAGCAGCGCCACTTCGGCTTCGGCGAGGCGCCCGAGCGCCATCAGCACGCGGCCGATGCCGAGGTCACAGCGGTAGACGTTCGCCGGCTGCGCTGGCGTCGCCGCCGCCGCCAGCCGCCGGCACTCCTCGAACATCGGCAACGCCTCGGCGTGCCGGCCCGCCATGCGGCGCACGTCGGCGGCCAACGCCATCAGCATCAGCGTGCCGTCGGCGGTCGCACCAGCGCTGGCGCGGCGCAGCTCGAGCGCCTTGTCGCCGTGCTCGATCGCGGCCGGGAAGTCGCCGGCCAGGCGTTCGGTCGACGCCAGGTTGCCGAGGATCGCCGCGTAGGCCGGGTGCTTCTCGCCTTCGCGCTTGCCGAGCCGTTCGAGCGCTTCGCGGTAGGCGGCGATCGCCGCCGTCAGGTCGCCGCACATCATGCGCACGCCGGCGACGTTGTTCAGCGTGCCGATCGTGTCCGGATGGTCGTCGCCGAGCAGGCGCCGCCGCGCCGTCAGCAGGCGCTCGAGCGTCGGCAGCAGTTCCTTGCGGCCGCCGCGCGAGTGCTGCACGAGCAGCAGGTTGTTCAGCAGCGACAACGACTCCGGATGGTCTTCGCCCTTGGTCGCGACCAGGCGCGCGAGCGAACTGCGGTACAGCGCCTCGGCGGCCTCGAGTTCGCCCGACTCGTGCAGCACACCAGCGAGCAGGTTGGCGGCCAGCAGCGTCGGCCGGTCGGTCGGGCCGCGCTCGCCCTGCATGCGGGCCACCAGCGGCTCGAGCAAGGTGCGGGCACCGGCGCGATCGCCCCGCGCGCGCAGCAAGTCGGCGCGACGGACGGCCGCGGCCATCGCGAGCTCGTCGGCGCCGAGCTTCGTCGCCAGCGCGTCGACCTCGTGCAGCACCGTCTCGGCTTCGTCGAGATCGCCGTGCTTCACCAGGACCGACACCAGCGACACCAGGGCTTCGCCGAGATCGCGTTCGCCGCCGGCCACCGAACGCCAGGCCGCGACGGCGCTGCGCAGATGCTGCAGCGCCTCGTTGCTCATGCCGAGGCCGAAGAACGCCTGGCCGATGGTCTGGTCGAGCGCCGCGCGCAGGTCGGGCTGCTGCTGGAAGCGCGCCTCGAGGTCGCCGGCGCCACGCAGCAGCGCGTCGGCCATCTTCACCTCGCGCCCACCCTTCGCCGGATCCGGCGCCGAGAACACGTCGAGCAGGAACTCCGACGCCGCAGCCGCGCGCGCCGCCGCGCGTTCCGCCGCGGTGCGGCCGTTGCGTTCGGCG
>VYME01000813.1_pt1 | contig 15827 bp, 12 predicted proteins | sample 5115281 | NCBI WGS metagenome assembly VYME01 (sample SAMN12291780, study PRJNA351875) | freshwater metagenome | isolation source: freshwater lake | place: USA: Michigan, Wintergreen Lake | collected 2013-08-08
CGCGCGCTGCTGCACGTGCGCGAGCAGCGCCGGCAGCTCGGCGGGCGGGCAGCCGTGCTTGCTGGCTTCGCCGGTGACGTTCGCCTGCAGCAGCACGGCGAGGCGACGGCCCGTCGGCGCGAGTTCACGCTGCAGTTCGTCGGCGAGGCGGGGGCGATCGAGGCTGTGGATCAGGGCCAGGCCGGGCACCGCCAACAGTTCGCGCACCTTGTTGGTCTGCAGCGAACCGATCAGGTGCCACTGCACGGAGTCGAGGTCGCGCAGCTCGGCAGCCTTGGCGGCGAGTTCCTGCACCCGGTTCTCGCCGAACGCACGCTGGCCGGCGGCGAACGCGGCGCGCACGGCGGCGGCCGGATGCGTCTTGCTGACGGCGAGCAACTGCACGTCGCCCGATCGCCGCCCTGCACGCGCCTCCGCTGTCGCGATCTGCGCGCTCACGGCGGCGAGGTTGGCGACGACGTCGACGTTCACCGCTCGTCGTCCCAGTGCGCGGTCAACGGCCCAGGGAACAGCACGCGACTGGCGCAGCGCGTGGCCGATGCGCGCTTCGCCGGCGTGGCGATCGCCGAGATGGCGTGCCAGCTTGCGCATGAACGACGCCACCTCGCTGCGGAACGTGTCGGCAGTGATCTCCTCCGGCCGGAAGCCGAAGTCGCGGATCAGCTCCTCGCGGCACGCGGCGGCGACCTGCGCCAACGAGGCGCCGAGCAGGATGTCGGCGGTTGCGGCCTGGACGTTCATGGGCTCCGGATCGCTCGCGCGAGCGAGCGAAGGCGTCAGTGGCGGAAGTGGCGGTGCCCGGTCATGACCATCGCCATGCCGTGCTCGTCGGCGGCGGCCACGACTTCTTCGTCGCGCTTGCTGCCGCCCGGCTGAACCGCGGCGGTGACGCCGGCCTTGGCGCAGACCAGCAAGCCGTCGGCGAACGGGAAGAACGCGTCGCTGGCGACGACGCTGCCGCGCGCACGGTCGCCCGCCTTGTCGACGGCGATCTTCGCCGAGTCCACGCGGCTCATCTGGCCGGCGCCGACGCCGACGGTGTGGCAGGCGCCGTCGTCGGTCGTGCGCGCCAGCACGATCGCGTTCGACTTCACGTGCTTGCAGACCTTCCACGCGAACGCCATCGCCTTCTTCTCGCCGTCGTTCGGCGCGCGCTTGCTGGCGACGTCCTGCTTCGGCGCTTCGGCCGGGAAGTCGGCCGTCTGCAGCAGGAAGCCACCGGACACCGGCCGTGCGACGAAGCGCTGGCGCAGCGCGAGCGTCGGCATGCCGCCGAGGTCGATGACGCGCACGTTCGGGCCCCACTTCGCCGCCTGCAGCGCCGTCACCGCCGCCGGCTCGACGTGCGGGGCGACGATCACTTCGAGGAACGTGCCGCTCTGCACGATCGCCTGCGCGGTGGCGACGTCGAACGTGCGGTTGGTCGCCAGGATGCCGCCGAACGCGGACACCGGATCGCAGGCGAGCGCCAGTTCGAACGCGCGCGGCAGCGTCGCGGCGACCGCGGTGCCGCACGGGTTGTTGTGCTTCACCAGCACGCACGCCGTCTGCTCGAACTCGAGCGCCAGGCCGAGCGCACCGTCGGCGTCGAGGATGTTGTTGTAGCTGAGTTCCTTGCCGCCGAGCTGCTTGCCGTTGGCCAGGCTCGGGGACGCCTCGCCGATGTTGTAGAAGGCGGCCTTCTGGTGCGGGTTCTCGCCGTAGCGGAGGTCCTGCAGCTTCTCTCCGCTGAACGACACGCGGCCCGGAAAGAAGGTCTCGCCCGGCAGCGTGCGCCGTTCGCAGTCGAACCACTGCGCGATCGCGGCGTCGTAGGCGGCGGTGTGCGCGAAGGCCTTGGCGGCGAGGCGCCGCAGCACGTCCTGCGGCAGCTTGCCGGCGTACTCCTTCAGCCCGCGCAGCACGGTCGTGTAGTCGCCTGGATCGACGACGACGGCGACCGACTGATGGTTCTTGGCGGCGCTGCGGATCATCGCCGGTCCGCCGATGTCGATCTGTTCGACGATCTCGTGGCGCGCGATGCCCGGCTTCCGCACCGTCTCGCGGAAGCGGTAGAGGTTGACGCACAGCACGTCGATCGGGTCGATGCCGTGCTCGATCATCGCCCCGCGATGGCCCTGGTCGTCGCGCTTGCCGAGCAACCCGCCGTGCACCTTCGGGTGCAGCGTCTTCAGCCGGCCGTCCATCAGCTCGGGGAAGCCGGTGTAGTCGGCGACCTCGGTGACCGGCAGGCCGGCGTCCAGCAGCGTGCGAGCGGTGCCGCCGGTCGACAGCAGCGAGAAGCCGGCCTCGACGAGACCGCGGGCGAACTCGACGATGCCTTGTTTGTCCGTGACCGACAGCAGCGCGCGTCTCATTTCTTCGCCTGGTCCTTCTTCTGCTTCAGGTAGCCCTCGATGAACGGGTCGAGCTTGCCGTCCAGCACGCCGTGCACGTCGCTGGTCTCGACGTCGGTGCGCAGGTCCTTGCACATCTGGTAGGGCTGCAGCACGTAGCTGCGGATCTGGTTGCCCCAGCTGATCGAGCCGCGATCGCCGTAGAACTTCGCCAGCTCCGCTTCGCGCTTGCTGAGTTCGAGCTGGTAGAGCTTCGACTTCAGCGTGCGCATCGCCGACTCGCGGTTCTTGTGCTGGCTGCGCTCGGCCTGGCACGCGACCACGATGCCGGTCGGCATGTGCGTGATGCGGATCGCCGACTCGGTCTTGTTGACGTGCTGGCCGCCGGCGCCCGAGCTGCGGAAGGTGTCGACCTTGAGGTCTTCCTTGCGGATGTCGACCTCGATCGTGTCGTCGAACTCCGGCACCACTTCGACCGAGGCGAACGAGGTCTGCCGCCGCCCCTGGCCGTCGAACGGCGAGATGCGCACGAGCCGGTGCACACCCTGCTCGGCCTTGAGCTTGCCGTAGACGTAGGGGCCGCGGAGCACGATCGTCGCGCTCTTGATGCCGGCCTCCTCCGCCTTCTGGAAGTCGGTTTCCTCGACGGTCAGGTCGTTCTTGGCCGCCCACTTCACGTACATGCGGAGCAGCATCTCGGCCCAATCCGAGGCGTCGATGCCGCCAGCGCCGGACTGCAGCGTGATGATCGCGTTCATCGCGTCGTGCTCGCCGCCGAGCATCAGCTGGAACTCGAGCTGGTCGAGCCGCTCGTTGATCTTGTGCTGGTTCTCGGCCAGGTCGGCCTCGACCGCCGACAGGTCCTCGGCGCCGAGCTCCAGCAGCACGCGGCCGTCCTCGATCAGCTGCAGCAGCTTGTCGATGGGGTCGACGACCTGGAAGCAGAGCTTCTTCTTGGCCACGACCAGCTGGGCCCGCTCCGGCTCCTCCCAGAAGCCGGGCTGGGACATCTGGTTCTCGATGTCGGCTAGCTCGCGGTGACGGCGAACGTAGTCAAAGTGACACCTTGAGCGACGCGACGCGCTCGTCGGCCGCCTGCAGTGCGGCCTTGTGATCGTTCAGACCCATGGGGGCGACGATCTGAGCGATCGGCGCCGGGGATTTCCAGGCGCGTCCGGTCAGCGACCGGAAAAGTGGGACCCGCGACGGGCACTGCAGGCAAAGGATCGAAGTCGGCGAATCATGGCCCGTCGCGGGTTCCGTGTTCGGTTCCCGGCTTTCACCGGTGCCTGATTCTCGGCAGCGATCGCTCGCGCCCAAGTGCTGGCCGGCACACGACGAGCGGAGTGCGCCTGTAGGGTTTCACCGGGGGCGCGTTCGCACCGGCGCGTGGCGTCGCCGGACGCTCCGGCCGGCATTTTTCTTTCTCTCGCACTGGGACGTGCGGCCGTTGGCGACCACGAACGTGGCGGGATTCGGCACGTGGTCCGGCGGCGCGGTGCGAAGGCCGCGATGCGCGCCGTTGGCGCCGATCAGGGTTCGAGCAGCTTGCGCAGCGCGGCGAAGAAGCGGTTCCAACCGGCCAGCGCCTTGCCGAGGTCGCGGCGCACCTGCACGTCGCGCTCGAACGTCTCGGCCAGCAGTTCGAGCAAAGGCACCCGCGCATGCTCGGGCGTCGCAGGATCGAGGATGGTGACGACCATCGGGCGAACCGCCGCCAGGAATCGGGGGTCCTGGTTGTGATGGCGCTGCGAGAGTTCGGACAGCAGGGAATCGACTCGTTGCATGGGCACTTCCCGGCAGCCGAGGGGGCGACTGCCGGCGAACAGTACCACGCTGGCGGCATGCGGGTCGGCGACGCCGAGCGAACGGTCGGGAACGGGCCATGGTGCCGGCAGTCCCGCGGGACGACCGGAGCCGGCGAATCCCAGCTGGCGACGGCCCCCTACAGGATCGTCATCGAACTGGCCGAGCCCATGCGCTTCCTGGCCAGGGCCTCGGACGCCTTGTAGCTCTTCAACTTGTTGTAGAGCGTCTTGGTGTCGATGCCGAGGATGCGCGCCGCGCGGGTCTTGTTGCCCCCGGTCGACGCGAGCACGCGCTGGATGTGGCGCTTCTCGACCTCGGCCAGGGTCAGCTTCAGGGTCTCCTCGATGGTGTTCTCAGCCACCATCCGGTGGAGCGCCTGCGACGGCTCCACCAAGACCATGTCGAACTCGGCCCCTTCGAGCCGGCCGCGCAATTCGTCGGCCGAACTGCAGGTGGTGACGAGACACCCCCATTCCGCAGTCGTCTTGGCCAAGGCACCAGCCGCTGGATCGCGAGCGGAGTAGAGGAGCAGTCGCTTGCCGAGATTCATGAGCGATGTGTAGGAAGCGCCGCCATGTGCGTTGCCTGCCAGGCGAGGGGCAGGAGCGAGGTTCCGCGGGGTCGGACGGAACGTTCGCTGCGCAGAGCGGAGGCGGGGGAAGTGGCCGAAAAGTCCGCGGGGCTGCTACGGGATCTGCCGCAAGACGTGAGGTTCTTGCCGACATTTCCACGTCGCGCCAAAACGGTGCTCAAGGGCCGGTGTCGCTACCCCCAAGCACGGCGCGTGTAACCTGCCCTCCAAACTCTCCTTGGCAGCTTTCGGGCGCCGCGGGCGCTGGCCCGACCAGCGCGCCGGCAGGATCAGGGCTCGTTCTTCGCCGACAGAGCGATGTGGCCGGAGCCGCTGCGCAGGATCACCTTGGTGGCACCGCTGCCGACGGTGCCGACCAGCACCGCCCCGAACTCCTGAACCCTCTCAGCGGTCAGGCCGAAGCTGTTGCCGATCTTCCCCTTCTCCACGCGGGCGTCGACTTCGAACTGCGTCGCCGTCGGCAGGTAGCACTGCACGGTGCCCTGGCCGGTGATCAGGCGGACCTTGCTGCCGGGCTCGCGCACGAACACCTGCATGTCGCCGAGGTTGGTCTGCAGATCGACGTCGCCGCGATGGCCGAAGGCGATCACGTTGCCGCTGCCGGTCTTGGCCACGACCCCGCCCGCACAGTTCTCGAACCGCAGGTCGCCGCGCCCGGTGCGCACCTGGCTCGCTGCCTTGCGGTCACCCAGGGTGACATGGCCACTGCCGGTGATGACGATCTCGAGCGGCAGGTCCGCCGGCAGCCGCACGCCGAGCTCGAGCCCGAGGATGCCGGTGACTCCCTCGGGCAACTCCGGGCTGCGCAGCACCAGCAGCTCCGGACGCTTCGGATCGTCCACCGTGCGGAACGTCAGCGGCACGGCCTCGAGGCGCGCCAGCATCTCGGCCGTGTCGGCGGCCCGGCGGACGCCGCCGGTGATCTGGAGCGAACGGTCGGAACTTGGTGCCACACCGATGGTTCCGTTCTCGATCTCGATCCGGATCGCGGTCTTGCCGGGCAGCGGGACCACCTGCTGCGAGAACTCGGCGACCGAACGGTGGCTGCAGCTGCCCAGCAGCGCCAGCAGGCTGGCGGCGACGCCCATTCCGGGACGGAGCAAAGCCGACCGGGGGCGGCACGTTCGGACCATGGCAACGGCGGTCATGCTCGGAGCAGACATTGCCCCTGGCAACCTTCGCCGTCCAGCCGGAGTTTCCTTGCCCGTGGTCCGTTGGCCGCCGCGCTCTGCCCCATGCGGAGCGGTACCAGGCGCCGATACCCTCCCGACTGCAGATGGCACAGCCGAGCCAGGACTTCCAACCCGACCCGGTGACGATGGTGGCCTACCATCGCGCCCTGGCCGAGCACGCCGACAGCCTCAAGGCCTACGCCACCCGTCTGCTCGGCGACTCGATCGCCGCCGAGGACGTGGCGCAGGACTCCTTCCTGGCTCTCTACCGCCACCTCAACCAGGTGCCGACCGCCGCCTTCCGGCCCTGGCTGTTCCGCGTCGCCCGCAACCTGTGCCTCGACCAGCTGCGGCGCCGCAAGTTCAAGCTGAGCCTGTTCCGCGATCTGCAGAAGGACGAGGACCAACCGTTCACTCCGTCGGACCTGCGCAGCGTGCGCCCCGACGAGGTGATCGAGTCGCAGGAAGCGAACGCCGCCATCGAGAAGGCGATCGGCGAACTGCCGCTGAAGTTCCGGGAGGCCTTCCTCCTCTGCGAAGTCGAAGGGCTCAGCTACGAGGACGCTGCCGCCGTGATGGGCTGTCCGGTCAAGACCGTCTCGACCCGCCTGTTCCGCGCCCGCCAGCGCTTCAAGTCCCTCGTCAGCCGTCTGATCAAGGTCTGAGCATCGATGAACTGCACCACGTGCCGGTACGAGTTGTCGCAGTGCCTGGACGGCCGCCTGCCGTCCGGTCGCCGCACGGTCGTCATGCAGCACGCCGAGACCTGCGAGGCGTGCGGCCAGTTCTGGGCCGAGCTGCAGGCGGCGCAGCGCCTGACGCTGCAGCTGCAGCAGCCGCAGGTCAGCCCCGGCTTCCGCGAGGAGCTGTGGGAACGCATCCGCGCCGGCGAAGGCACCCCCGAGGCGGTCTTCCGCGAGCAGGTGCCGACGCTGACCAAGCTGCGCTACGCCCTGACCGGGGCCGCCGTGGCCGCCGGCGTGCTGCTGGCCGCGTCGCTGCTGCGCGGCGATCCGCAGCCGCCGACCGGCGTGCAGGACCCGATCGCACAGGGCCAAGCCGAGTCTGGCCCCACGAACCTCGGGCCCGCCAACCCGGTCGCCGATGCCGGCAATCGCCTGCAACCCCGCAGCACCGCGCCGCGCGGCGCGACCGGCGGCGCGCAGGTGGCCGGGTTCGCCGGCAACGACTTCCACGACAACCCGCTGCTCGCCTCGAGCCAGCGCTTGACGCCGACCCTGGTCGCCGTCGAGACGGCGAAGCAGCTCGAGCAGCGCTACGAGGCGGTCAACTACGCGCTGCGGCGCGCCGAGAGCAACCCGGCCGACGCGCCCGCCGCCATCCGCGAAGCCTGGCAGAAGGCCGACGAGTTCCAGGGCCTCGGCGAGGTGCTGCTCGACCTGCGCAACCGCCAGCGCCTGTCGTTCCGCGACCAGGAGGTCGACTCCGACCTGCGCTTCGCGGTCAACATGCTGCGCCGCGGCCGCCAGGGGCTGCGCGACGAGACCACGGTGCGCACGGTGGTCGGCGAAGCGCTGCGCAGCGATCGGTTGGGTTCGCTGTCGCGCACGATCTACGTCGCCCCGAGCGTCGATCCGCGCGAAGACATGGACGTCCTGGTGCACCTGAACACGCAGCGCCCCGAGGTCTTCCGCCAGCTGTTCTTCGTGCTGCCGAGCCCCAACGCCGACGAGTTGCACCTGCTGGTCGGCGAGACCGTGTTCCTGATGGCCGACGACTGCGGTGCCAGCTGGGTCGCCCCGCGCAGCGAAGTCACCGAGCGCGAAGCGATGAACATCCTGCGCCAGCAGCTGCAGGGTGGTGGCATGCAGGTGCAGATCGAGTTCCCCCGCTGAACCGCCGGATCGCCGACGGAACAGGACCGCCCGGACAGGCAACCTGGTGGATCGGAGTCGCTAGCATGCGGCGGGCCCGCCCCGGCCCTCGCCGACTCTCCCATGAAGATCCTGTTCGCCGCCCTCGCCTGCTGGTGGGCCCCACTCGTCACCGACCCGTCGCCCGAGCCGACCCCCGCCGCCACCGTGCGCTTCGGCGACGAGAAGCCGCTCAAGGCGCTCGACGCGTGGTTGAAGCTCTACCGCGCCGGCAAGATCGACTTCCGTTCGCCCGAGAACATCGGCAAGGACTCGATCGCCGCGCGGTTCGGGCTGGTGGCGAAGAACGCCACCGGCATCCAGACCTGGGCCGGCGACCTGGAGACGATCCTCGCCGCGGTGTTGAAGCTGGAGACCGCGGAGTCCGCGCAGGCGCTGGTCGAAGTCGCCGCGATCGGCTTCGAGCAAGGCAAGCTGACGCTGGAGATGGCGCCGCTCGAAGTGCGCAACGCCGGCGAACAGGCCCTGGCCAAGTTGCCGACCGGCGCGCCGCGCGAAGAACTGGCCAAGTGCGCGCGTGGTGAGATCAAGGTCGAGAAGGCGCGCATGCTGGCGATGCGCCTCGCTGCCATCCGGGGCATGGGCCGGCTGCACGATGCGGCGTTCCGCCCGGTGCTCGAGACGTTGCTCGCGGACGCCGACGAGAACATCCGCGCGCACGCTGCGGACGCGCTCGGCGAACTGAGCGACGACGCGGCGGCGAAGGCGTTGATCGCGGCGCTCGAGAAGCCGACCGAAACCAGCGACGTGGCGCTCGTCGCCATCGGCAACGCCCTGCGCGAGCTCTACACCGGCTACGCCAACACCCAGCCGGCGGCCGAGGCCAAGCCGGGCGAGGACAAGGCCAAGTCCGCGGAGGGCGCGCCCAAGGCCCCCGTACTGCCCGACAGCGTGCGCCTCGCGGTGCGCGCTGCCGCCGGTGCGCTCGGCCGCGCCACGTGGCGCGCCGACATGGCGATGGTCAAGCTGCTCGACGAGTTCCGTTCGGCCGAGGCGATCCCGGCGCTGATCGGCGTGCTCGAGCGCTTCGCCGCGCATCCCGAACTGGTGAAGTCCGGCGTGCTCTCCGGACTGCTGCTGTTCCAGACGCACGAAGTGCTGGTCAGCCTGACCGGCGCCGTGATCCCGGCCGACCAGCCGGCGAAGTGGCGCGCCTTCTGGGACAGCGAGAAGGACAAGGTCACCGTGCAGGAGAAGAAGGAGAAGCCGGTGCAGGGCACGCGCGTCGTGTTCGTGCTCGACCTCTCCGGCAGCATGATGTGGCCGATGGAGGAGGAGACGACCGACAAGAAGAAGAAGCAGTCGATCCGCCTCGACTTCGCCAAGCGCGAGCTGCGCGCGGCGATCGACGCGCTGGCGCCGAACGCGATGTTCAACCTGGTCACGTTCAACGGCAACCCGAAGCCCGACCTGTGGAACAAGGACCTGGTGCCGGCGAACGAGAAGAACCGCGAGCGCTTCAAGAAGCACGTCGACGGCCTGCGCGCCGACGGCGGCACCAACCTGTGGAGCGGCCTCGACGAGGCGCTGAAGATCAAGTTCCAGGTCCAGGGACAGCGCTACGGCGCCAACATCGACGAACTGTTCGTGCTGTCCGACGGCGCGCCGAACCTCGGCGACGTGATCGACCCGGTCGAGATCGTGCGCGTGGTCAAGGAGACCAACCGTTCGGCGAAGGTGCGCATCAACACGGTGTTCATCAGCTCCGCCTCGCCCGAGGAGGTACGGCGCATGGAGGCGCAGATGACGATGACGCCGCAGAAGCTGATGCGCAGGCTCGCCGAGGAGAACAGCGGCGTGTTCAAGGAACTGTGAGCCGCGGCGTGCGCGCGGCGATCACGCTGCGCGCGGCGCCTTGCCGCCCGACTTGGCAGCCTTGCCCGCGGGCCGCCGAAGCAGCGGCCCGGTGACGCCGACCAGCGAGCCGACGATCACCAGCATCCACGCGGCGCGGTCGGACTCACGAATCGCCGACTCGGGCACTTCGTTCAGCCACAGCGCGATGCGCACGTCGTCGCCCTGCAGTGCGAACGTCGCCTCGCCGATGGCGCGCCACAGGAAGAACGTGTTCTGCACCTGATGGCGCATGACGCGCGCGACGGCGACCTGCCCATGCAGCACGAGCCCGGCCCCCAGCAGCGCCCCGCCGAGCAACGCGAAGAACCAACGCGCGAACGCGATCATCGGCGCATCCTCGCGCCTCGTGCGGCGCCGCGCGAGAACCACGCCGGCAGCATGCGATCGCTCGCCACGCCAGCCACCTACTGCAGCGGCAGCTTGCAGCCCTTGGCGTCGAACACGACCTCGAAGCGCGGCGCCAGCCGGCGCACGAGGTCCTGCGGCGTCTTGATCTGCTCCGCGGTGATGCGCGCGGTGACCTCGCGATCGCCGGTCTTCTCCATGTTGGCAGTCCACAGCAGCACGTCACCGGGCAGCTGGAAGCGCAGCGTCAGGTCGAGGCCGGTCAGCTCCTCCTGCTTCTTGCGGAAGAACGCGGCGGCGACGGCATCGGGCTCCTTGTTCATCGACTCGGCCTTCGCCCGCGCCTCCTGCCACGCCGTCTTGCCCTGCGGATACAGCGTCAGCTTGGCGGTGCCTTCCTTCGGCCCGGCGGTCAGCACCCACTCGGCCACACTGCCGCACAGCGGCGTCTTCTGCAGGGCGGCGAAGTTCGGGAACGTCGCCGTCAGATCGAGCGTGCGCTTGCCGGCTTCGAGCTTGCTCGTGTGAGCGCTCAGCAGCATGCCCGCCTCCTTCAGCTCGGCGCCGGCGAGGTCCTTGTCGAACAGCGCCTTCGGATTCGGCGCCGCCCCGAGCTGCGCGGCCGAACTGGCGCGCACCAGCTCGTTCAGCGTGGTCTCGCGGATGCCCATCTTCAGCTGCTGGGTGCCGCTGCCGTCGGCGGCGATGGTGACCGTCTGTTCCATTTCGAGGCAGCCGGCCAGCGGGGCGAGCAGCACGAACAGCAGCGAACGAAGGATGCGCATGGCGGTCCGATCGGCCGTTGCCATGGCGAGGCTGAAGGGCAGCTGGCCGGCGTTGGCCTGCCGGACTGGCGAGTTCCCCGACACCTCGCGCTCGCCGTTCGTGGCTATCATCGGCCCGATGCTCGCCGCCCTCTTCGCCTGCACCGTGCTCTGGCAAGACCCGCGTCCGGCCGACAAGCGCCCCGAACCGCCGGCGGCGAAGGAAGCGAGCGCCGAGAAGGGCAAGGACGCGGCGAAGGTGCTCGACGACAAGGGCGCGAAGGCGGTGCTCGACGCCTGGAACAAGGTCAAGAACAGCAGCAAGTTCGAGGACCGCTTGCAGGCGCTCGATCAGTTCGGCAGCGGTCGCCACAAGACGATCGTGCCGGCGCTGACGACGATCGCGGGCACCGACAAGTCGCCGCTGCTGCAGAAGCGCGCGGTCGAACTGCTGGTCGAGCAGACGCCGGCCGAGGCGCTGGCCGCGATCAAGAAGCTGCTGAAGAACCCGAAGGTCACCGACCCGCTGGTGCTGGCCGAACTGGTGCGCGGCATTCAGCGCTGCGGCTTCGACAAGACGTGCTGGGCCGAGATCGAGCCGCTGTTCGAGCGCAGCTTCGCACAGGAGGCGTTGCCGCTGCACGAGGCGATCCTCGACCTGGTGAAGGTGCATCGCGAGAAGCAGGCGCTGCCGCTGCTGCTGCGCCATCTCGACGAGCCGCGGCCGCTCGACGTCGACGCCGCCGACAATCCGCCGGCCGACTACTGGGAGGCGCGTTGGAAGGCGTGGCAAGCGTGGCGCCCGCGCGTCGTCGACGCGTTGGAGGCGATCACCGGCCAGAAGTTCGAGAACGCCGAGGCGGCGAAGCAGTGGCTGAAGAAGAATCCGCAGAAGTGACCGCCCCCGCCGACGACGTCGCCTTCGCCCCGCTGCCGTTCCTGCGCCAGCACGCGCCCTGGCTGTGTGCGCGCGAGCTCGGCGTCGCCGTCGTCGGTTCGCAGGCGCTGGCCCATGCGTGCAGGAAAGCTGGCATCGTCGGCCCGAACCCGGTCGATCTCGACCTCGCGTGGGCGCTGGCGCCCGAGGCCGGCACCGCGCTGCTGCAGCAGCACGGCGTGTTCGTGCCGACGACGGTCGGCAGCCAGGATCGTGGCACGCTGGCGCTGAAGGTCGGTGGCCGCCGTCTCGAGATCACCAGCTACCGCGCCACGAACGTCACCGGCTCGCTGCGCGAACGACTGCACGCCGACCTGGCCGAACGCGACATGACGATCGGCGCGATTGCGGTGACGCTCGCCGACGAGCAGGTGCACGATCCACAGCACGGCCTCGACGACTGGCGCCGCCGCCGCATCGCGCCCGTCGGCGATCCCGCGCAGCGCGTGCGCGAGCATGCGATCCGCTGGCTGCGCTACTTCCGCAAGGCGCACGAACTCGGGTTCGCGCTCGACAGCACGATCCGCAAGCTCGACCTGCCGCCGTCGCTGCTGCACGAACTGCCGCGCGAAGCGGTGGCACTCGAACTGCGCGCGATGCTGACGAAGTGCCGTTCGCCCGGCCGCTGCCTGCTCGAACTGCACGAAGCGCGTCTGCTCGTCGAACTGGCGCCCGAGCTCGCGCGCCAGTTCGACGGCCGTCCTGCCGGACCGCAGCGCTGGCACCCGGAGGTGTCGCAGGCGCTGCATCTGGTGCTGGCGCTCGAATGGGCCGCCGAACACACGCGCCACCTCGACGAACGCGATCGCCTGACCGTGCTGGTGGCGACGTTGTGCCACGACCTCGGCAAAGGCGACACGCCAACCAGCGAGTGGCCGCAGCACCACGGCCACGAAGGTGCTGGCGTGCCGCACGTGGCGACGCTGCTGGCGCGCTGGCCGTCGTTGACCGACCAGCGCGGGGCGATGGTGAGCAAGCACGTCTGCGAACTGCACGCGCAGATGCGCCAGTTCGGCGACCTGCGGCCCGGCACGCTGGCCGGCCTCTACGACCGCTGGTTCCGCCCCAAGGACTACCCGGTCGAACTGTTCGCGCTGGCGCTCGCCGCCGACGTCGCCGGGCGCTTGGGCTGCGCCGACGAAGGCGCACCGACCGCGGCGCAAGTCGCCGCCGACGTGCACTGGCTGCGCACGGTGTGCGGCAGCGTCGACGCCAAAGCACTGCGCGAACGCCACGGCGACGACCTCGAACGCTTCCGCGGTGCCCTGCACGAAGCGCGGGCGCAGGCGATCGCCGCGGCGTGGTCGCAGCGACCGCGCGCGGCGACCTGACGCGATTCAGCGCGCCGGCAGGCGCAGTTCGGCCGTGGCGGTTTCGCCAGCGACGACCTGCACTTCGACGATCGGCGAGAAGCGCTCCGAACCGTCCTGCGTCAGCTCCTGCGCGCGCAGTTCGTGCTTGCCGACCGGCAGCGACTCGAGGCGGAACTTGCCGCCCATCGCCGGGACCGGCATCGACCAGTCCTGGGAGCCGATCGCGCGGTGCATGACCAGCGCCATGCCGACCTTCTTGCCGTCGCTGCCGAGCACGCTGCCGCGCACGATGCCGGCGGCGGCGAGTTCGATCCGCCCGGCGTCGGTGGTCTGTCGCTCGACGACGGTCAGCGGCTTCGACGTCACCGGCGCGAACTTCTTGTGCGTGACCTGCAGCGACCATTCGCCGACCGGCACGTCGTCGATCTCGACCACACCGTCGGCGCCGGTGCGCGCCGCCTGCCCGCCGAGCGTCATCGTCGTCGCACCGCCGCCATCGTCGTCCAACGACATCGACACCATCATCACGCGTTGCTCGCGGCGCGCCTCGCCGCCGTCCTTCTTCGCCGCGACGACCTCGACCTCGGCCCCGGCGATCGGTTCGCCGCTGCCGGCGAGCACGACCTGCGCGCGCAGCTTGCCGGTGTGCAGCGCCAGGTCCTGGCGGAACTCGGTGACGTTCGGTGGCACGCTGACGTCCTGCGTGCACTTGACGCGCTGCGTCGCCTTGCCGTAGCGCAGCGTGTAGTCGCCGGCGAGCACGTTCTCGATCGCGAACGTGCCGTCGGCCGCGGTCGTGGCGGAACCGACGGCCCCGCCGGGGACCTCGAAGCCCACCGCTTCCCGCGAGGTCAACTCGATCTCGCAGGCGGCGACCGGACCGTCGGCGCCAACGACGACCCCGCGCAGCGTCGTCGCCACCGGGCGCTGCAGCGTCAGCTTCGTCGTCTCGCCACCGACGAGCTGCAGCGCCTGCGCCGAGCCCGGGATCTCGCCGCCGTTGCCACCGAACGTCATCATCGAGTCGCCGAAGCGCTGCGCGGCCGGCTGGCGCAGCAGCTTCGCCGTGTAGGCGCCGGCGGGCAGCGGCCCGAAGCGAACGCGCCCTTCGCCGTCGGTCCTCTCGGTCTTCGTCACCGCGTCCAGCACTTCTTGGGGAGCGCTCAGCTCGACCTGCATGCCAGCGATCGGTGCCCCCGCGGTGTCGACGACGGCGATCTCGGCGAACGCGGCCTGGCGCAGCGCCACGCCGACCTCGACGCCGCCGGTGGCCGGCAGCATCAGTGGCGCCGGCGACGAAGCGGCGAAGTTCGGGTGCTGCGCCACCACCTCGGCCTGGACCGCCGGCAATCCGGCGATCGTGGCGACGCCCTTGTCGTCGGTCGTGCCGGTGCCGAGCGCCTCGCCGCCGTCGACGACGACGTTGCCGCCCTCGGCGACCTCGGCCACCGCGACGCGCGTGGACCCCATGACGCCACCCGCAAGACGCCGCTGCTGCGGCTTCTGGACCTCGACCGTGGCGCCCGCGACCGGCTTGCCGTTGGGATCGACGACGGTGACCGTCGCCACTGCGCCGCGTTCGGCGAGCAGCAGGACGCCCTTCGTCGTCTGGCCGGGCTCCACGGCGACGTCGCGCTGCACGACGCGGCGATGGCCAGCGCCGTTGGCCGCGATGGTGACGCTGCCCGGTCGCACGTTCTCGAGCCGGAACGAGCCGTCGGCGAGGGTGCGGACACCGCGGAAGTTGCCCGAGTCGCCAAAGGCATCGAACTCCTCGGTCGCTTCCTGGACGAAGCCGACATCGATCCCGGGCACCGCGACGCGCACGATGCTGTCGGCGATCGGCGCGCCGTCGGCACCGCGCAGCACGCCTTCGATCGCGCCGCAGCGCTGCACACGCAGCACCAGGTTGCCGGTGCCGACCGGCACGTCGGCGGCGCGCGCACTGCCGTGGCCAGGGCCATGCGTGCGCACGGTGACGGCTTCGTCGCCGAGGCCCGACAACGTGAAGTAGCCGTTCGCGTCGGTCGTCGTCGCTTCGTCGGCGGTGAAGCGTTCGATCGCCATGGCACCGCGCGCTTCCTTGCGCTGGCTGCCGACCTTCATGCCGGCGACGCCGACGCCGCGTTCGTCGACCACCTGGCCGGCGATCGCCTGGCCCGGCTTCACGACCAGCACGAGGTCGTCGCGCGTCTGTTCGTCCGCCAACTCGACGTCCAGCATGGCCGGCAGGAAGCGGCTCGACGCCGTGCGCAGCGTCCACTTGCCGGGGCGCAGGCCGGTGAGCCGGAAGCGCCCTTGCGCGTCGGTCGCCACCTGCTGCTCGGCCGCGAACAGGAAGCTGCCGAGGCTGCGGCCGACCTTGACGTCGGCGACCGGCGCTCCGCTCGCGTCCTGCACGACCCCGGCGAGCGCGCTCGCACGCAGCACGCGCAGATCGCCGAGGTCCTGATCGCCCTTCTTGCTGCGCACGTACGGAGGACTGCCGGCGAACACCAGCTCCTGGTCGCCGAGGCGCAGCGTACCGTCGCGGCCGCGCGGCAGCGGGATCTCGAAGCGACCGTCGGCACCGGTGCGCCAGCTCGGCAGCTTCTTCGCATCGTCGGGCGAACGCATGCCCACCATCTCGGCGGGCACGAAGTCGAACTCGAGCTCCGACGCCGCCCAGTCGGCGACCTGCAGGTCGACAGCGGCGCGCGGCGCCCCCGCGCGATCGACCAGGCGACCGCGGACGAAGTAGCGCTCGCCGCTCGCGACCGGCCCGGCCGGCAAGGCCGCGCGTTCGCGTGCCGTGGTGTCGCCACCAG